>JADMIO011000772.1_pt1 | contig 33997 bp, 21 predicted proteins | sample 8958161 | NCBI WGS metagenome assembly JADMIO01 (sample SAMN16585339, study PRJNA669376) | soil metagenome | isolation source: Crop rotation soil | place: USA: Cullars Rotation, Alabama | collected 2011 | reverse complement strand
CGCGACAACTTGTCCACGTGGAATTCTAAGCTTAGGATCCCAATGTGCTGGAAAGACGAAGCCCTGGAGCCGCGGCAGATCCTTTTTCATGAAGGGCGGCAGCTGAAAAAGCACCGGTCCCAGGCGCTCGCCCAGCGTGCCCGAGGCCTCCGAAAGGCGGGCCAGCGAGTCGCCCACGTCGGCCAGCTTGCGCTCATGGGTGATGCGCCGCGGGCTCTTGAGGGCGAACTGGAACCCCGGGGGCGTCTCGGCGGCCCACTTGGCGAGCATGTCGGCCGCGGGCATCCGGTAGAAGGTGTTGTTGATCTCGACGGCGTCGAGCCGCTCCGCGTAGTACGAGAGCATCTTCGCCGCCGGCAGCTTCTCGGGGTAGAAGCTGCCGCGCCAGGGTGCGTAGCTGAAGCCGCTCGTGCCGATGTAGATGCGCATGTGGGTGAGTACCCGCGTTCAAGAAGCGCCCGCGGCCAATTAGAGTGAGCTGATGTTTGCCAGCGAACCGCGCCGACGGGTAAACTAGCAGCAATGGCGAAGGATCGCGTCGCCAATCCCTTCGAAGACACGACCCGGATGTCACCGGCTCCGGGGCCCCAGGGAGGCGACAGCAACTCCACGGCCTACCTCGTCGTGCTCGCTGGCTCGAACGTCGGCGAGATGTACAAGGTCGAGAAGCGCACCGTCATGGGGCGCGGCGAAACGGCGGACATCCGCCTCTTCGACGAAGGCATCTCGCGCGAGCATGCCCAGGTCGTCCAGGAGGTCGCCGAGGACAGCGGCAGCGGCGGCCCGACGACGCGCAACATCCTCGAGGACATGGGCTCGACGAACGGCACGTTCTGCAACGGCGCGAAGGTGCAGCGTCAGGTGCTGGGCGACGGCGACAAGATCCTGCTGGGGTCGACGACGATCCTGAAGTTCAGCTACGCCGACAAGCTCGACGAGATGTTCCAGCGCCAGATGTCGGAGTCGGCGCTGCGCGACGGCCTCACGAAGGCCTTCAACAAGCGCTACTTCAGCGAGCGGATCGAGAGCGAGTACCTGTACGCCGTGCGCCATGACGCGCCGCTGTCGCTGCTGTTCTTCGACATCGACCACTTCAAGAAGATCAACGACGTGCACGGCCACCCCGCGGGCGACGCCGTGCTCATCGAGATCGCGAAGCTGGCCGCGGGCACGCTGCGCAACGAGGACATCTTCGCCCGCTACGGCGGCGAGGAGTTCGCGATCATCTCGCGCGGCACGGAGGCCCCCGAGGCCGCCGAGCTGGCCGAGCGACTGCGGAGCGCCGTCGAGAGCCACGTCTTCACCTACGACAGCAAGACCATCCCCGTGACCATCAGCGTGGGCGTCGCGCGCGCGCCGCGCCCCGGGGTGGGCACGCCCAGCGAGTTCGTCGCCGTCGCCGACGAGACGATGTACGAGGCGAAGCGCAGCGGCAGAAACCGCGTCTGCGTGGCGGGCCCCGCCAAGCCGTAGCTACTCGGTGAGCTTCACGTCGACGGCCAGGGCGGCGCGGAGGCGCTTGAGGTAGTCGGCGCGGGGGATGGTGATCGAGCCGAGGCGCTCGAGGTGCGGGGTCTGGACCTGACCGTCGAGGAGCGTGAAGCCGCAGGCGCGCAGGCGTTCGATCAAGTAGGCGACGGCGGCCTTCGAGGCGTCGGTGCGGCGGTGGAACATCGACTCGCCGCCGAAGAACCCGCCCAGCGTCACCCCGTACAGGCCCCCGACGAGCGCGTCGCCCTCCCAGACCTCGATGCTGTGGGCGAGGCCTCGCTCGTGCATGGCGGAGTAGCCGCGCAGGAAGTCGTCGTTGATCCAGGTCGAGGGCCGCTCGGCCGTCGCCTCGCCGCAGGCCCGCATCACGCCCTGGAAGTCACGGTCCACGCTGAAGGTCCAGCCGGCGCGGCGGGCGCTGCGGCCCACCGTGCGGTGCGGGCGCCAGGTCTTCAGGTCGAAGATGGCGCGCGGGTCCGGCGACCACCACGTCACGGCCGGATCGGAGGACCACGGGAAGATCCCCGCGCGGTAGGCGGCGATGAGGGCCTCTGGATCCAGCGTGCCGCCCACGGCGACGAGGCCCTCGGGCCATCCGTCGGCCGCCGCGGTCGCCGGCGCGCGGACCTCGCCGATCAGCTCGGCTGCGGTCGCCAGGACCTCGTCGGCGGGCGGGCTGCGCGAATCGTCCACGCGCCCAGTTTAGCCTGTCTGACGGGGGACGGCTCGCTGCCGCTCGCGCTTCGGCACGGACCCTGCCCCTGCCCACCCCTCGCTTCGCTCGGCCTCGCCGGTCCCCCTCGCTCCGCGTGGCAAAGCCACGCTGCGCTCGCCCGGCCAAGGGGCGCAACAGGTGGCAGCCTACGTAGCGCCCAGCTCGGCCAGCGCCTCGCACTCCGCGCCCAGGTCTGCGCTGGCGGCGCGCAGGCGATCGCAGGCCGCGGCCAGGGCCGCGGGCGGATCGCCGGGGGCCAGCTCGGCGTGCGTGGCGACGGCGAAGGCCGTCCCCTCGAGCTCGGCCACGGCGGCGGCCAGGCGGGCGTCGATGCGCTCGACGACCGCCTCGAGGGCGTGGGCGCGCGCGGCGCGCTCGCGCAACGTGGCCGCGGCGCGCGCGAACGTCTGCCGCGCGACGTCGTCCCGTGCGGCGTCGCGCCGCGCCTCCAGCGCTTCGAGCTCCGCGGCGGCGTCGGGCGGCAGCGCCTGCCCCACCTGGAGAGCCAGCTCGAGGCGCCGACGCAACAGCTCGGAGAGCGCGACGGTGGCGCCGGCCCCCGCGACGGCGACGGCGCGGCCCTCGTCCGGGGAGGCGGCACCGTCGCGGCGCGCGGCGCGGCCAATCGTGGCGTGGGCGCGCCGCGCGCGCTCCAGGAGGGCGCGGCCGGCGGCGTCGGCGCGGTCGCCGGCGCGCGAGAGCGCGTCGGCGACCGGATCGATCACGAGACGCAGGTGTCCGAGCGCGAGCGCGAGGGTCGCGATGGCGGCGCCCAGCACCGCCGTGCCGGGGCGCAAGCGGTCGGTGCCCGCGAGCACCGAGAAGGCGGCGAGGGCGCTGCACGCGACGGCCACGTGCAGCGTCGCCCTCTGGAAGCCGGCGTGGTCGTCGAAGTGGAGGCGCATGGCGGCTCCTTAGAACGCCATGCCCGCGGCGGCGCCGGCCTTGCGCACGGTCTTCTCGACCTCGCCGTCGAAGCCCGTGGGCTTGCCCGCGGCGTCCTTCTTCAGGAAGGCGTCGCGTTCGGAGGACAGCTTGGAGATGCGGTCCAGCAAGGCGCCGCGCTCCTTGGCCGTCTCCTCGACCTTCGCGCGCCGCTTGTCGGCCGGCAGCGCCGCCAGCGACTTCGGCAGCTCGGCGGCGGGCACGGTGGCGAGATCGACGCGGCCCGCGGCGACACCGCCCACGAGATCCTCGTCGAGCGACTCGACCTTCTCCTTCTTGGCGGACATGTACCGGGCGCGCGCCGCCTTCGTCTCCAGGGGGGCGGCGTCGGCGGCGGCGACGGCGGCGCGCATCGCCTCGCCCTTGTGGCCGTAGGCCATCACGGTGTCCGAGACCTTGTCGTGCAGGCGCGCCAGCTCCTCGTCATACGGCGTGCGGCGCTCGCGCATCCCGCCGTCCTGGTCGATCGTTAGGAACTCGCCGTGGCCCAGCGAGGCGATGCGACGCCAGTAGGTGGCCGTCTCGGCGTCGGCCCCGCAGCGGATGGCGTGGATCGAGATGCCCTTGCCGGCGGCGGCGCGCGCGGCCCGCGCGTAGTCGAAGCCGTCCTGGTAGTCGAGGTGAGGGGGCGCGTCACCCACGAGGTAGATGAGGCGCACCGACGTGTTCGTCTGCGGCGACCACGACATCTTGTGGACCGCCTCGTGCAGGGCGCGCGCGACGTGCTCGGGGCCGTCGCCGCCGCCGTCGGCGCGGAACGACAGCAGGCGCCGGTAGACGCGATCCAGGTCGTCGTCCAGGTCGAAGACCCGCGTGACGTAGGCGTCGCCCACGTCACGGTAGGCGACCAGGCCGACCCGGACGTCCGGTGTCGGCTGGGCGCGGGCCACGAAGCTGGCGATGCTCCAGATCTTCGTCTTGGCGCCCTCGATCAGGCCCGACATCGAGCCCGTCGTGTCGAGCGCGAACACGAGGTCGACGCGCGGGCGCGGGGCCTGCGCGACGGCTGGCGGGGCGGGCGGGGTGGGCGCCGCGACGGGCGCCGGCGCGGGCATCGTCCCGGGCGCCGGCGGCGCGGGCGGCGTGCTCGCGGCGCTCTTGTGCTGGGCGGCCATGGCGGCCACCCCCGCCAGGACCGCGCCCATGATCAGGCTGGCGCTCACCATCTTGTCGCGTCTCGTCTCTCTCGTCGTCATGTCGTCCTCCGCAGCAGCCAGACGCACGACGGGCGCGGCGGATCTCGTTCCCTTTTCGAAACGTTTTTCTCCGTCGGAGACAGGGGCTCAAGAGGCTTGCGGGCGCCGCCGACTTGAGACTACGGTCAACGCGGCGCGCATGAAGATTTCCCTGTCGAAACGGCGCCTGAGTGTGGCGAGCGTGGCGGTAGTCGCGTGTGCGCTGACGTGCGCAGATGCGCGCGCTCAGTCGACGTCGCTGGGATTCGCGGCCGACCGCTTCGAGCCGGCCGGCGCTGGCAGCGAGTGGTTCTCGCTGGAATCGCTGGACCTGCGCGGACACCTGCGGCCGGCGGCGCGCCTCGGTGGCGACCTGGCCCTCAAGCCCGTCGTCATCTACGACCAGGACGGCAAGGAGGTGGCGTCGCTCGTGAAGCACCAGGCGATGGTCCACGCCGACCTCGCCCTGGTCCTCTGGAGCCGCCTGCGCCTCGACTTCAGCGCGCCGGTCGCGGTGTCGCAGGACGGCGTCGCCGGGATCGCCGGTGGCATCATGTACGCGCCGCCCACGGGCGAGCTGCTCGGCGACCTGCGCCTGGGCGCCGACGTCCGCCTCTTCGGGGACCCCAAGGACGGCGTCGCCGTCGCGGTGGGCGCCCAGGTGTTTCTGCCCACGGGCAAGCAGAGCGCGTTCACGGGCGACGGCCAGCTGCGCGTCTGGCCGCGCCTTCTCATCGCGGGAGAGGCCGGGCCCGTCGTGTTCGCGGGACGGCTGGGGTACCAGGTGCGGCCCACCTACAAGTGCACCTGCTCGCTGGCGCCCGGCGACGAGCTCACGGCCGGGCTCGCGGTGGGCGTGCGCCTCATGCCGACGTTGCTCGTCGGTCCCGAGCTCTACGCCAGCACACCGGCGAGGGGCGAGCGGGTCGGCAGCGCCGTGGCGTCGCCCATGGAGGTGCTGCTCGGGGCGCACGTCGCCGTCGCCCGCGACTGGAGCGTGGGCCTCGGGGCCGCGCCGGGCCTCACGGACGGGGCCGGGTCGCCGTCGTGGCGCTTCGTGGCTTCCGTCCAGTTCTATCCGGCCTTCGAGGCGCCCAAGCCGCCGCCCCCACCGCCACCGCCGCCGAAGCCGGCGGTCAAGGCTCGCCCGGCGGCGGCGCCGCCGCCTCCGCCCCCGCCGCCGCCCCCGCCGCCCCCGCCGCCCCCGCCGCCACCGCCGCCGCCGGCGGATCGCGACGGCGACCTGATCGACGATCCCGATGACGCCTGCCCGGACGCGCCCGGGCCCGCGAACGCCGATTCGACGCGGAACGGCTGCCCGGTCGCCCGCATCGAGGGCGGTCAGATCCGGATCCGCGACCAGGTGAAGTTCAAGACGGCCAGTGCCGTAATCTTGAAGGAAAGCAACTACATACTGGTAGGCGTCGTCAAGATCCTCAAGGAAAATCCCGAGATCAAGAAGGTCCGGATCGAGGGGCACACCGACACGCAGGGGAAGCCCAAGGCGAACAAGAAGCTCAGCGATCGGCGAGCAGCATCCGTCGTGAAATGGCTGGTGAAGTACGGGATCGATAGGCGGCGCCTGACCAGCGCGGGCTACGGGCAGGAGCGTCCGATCGCGACCAACCAGACGTCCGAGGGGCGCTACCAGAACCGGCGCGTCGAGTTCCACATCGTCGAGGGCCCCGGGATGGAGCAGGCGCCATGAGCGGGCGCGCGCAGGGCAGGGGGAGCGGGGCGGCGCGCGCGGCGCTGATCGCGGGCGTCGCGGCGCTGGCCGCGGTCGGGCCGGCGCGCGCCGCGACGCTGCGCTACCAGATCGATCAAAAGGGCGACTTCGTGTTGATGGGCAACACGCTGGGGCAGAACTGCGGCGCGGGCGTGCCCGCGCCCGTCGTGGGCACCGTGGGCGCGTGCGGCACGAACACCTCCGACACGGCGCCGGACATCTTCTGGCTCTCGGACGACGCTACGCCGGCCGCGGCGGCCAACAACACGATCACGCTCGCCCAGTCTCGCAGCACGGCCGTGCTGGCGATCCCCTCGGGCGCGACGATCACGTACGCGCGCATGTACTGGAGCGCTCCGCGCGCGACGCCCGACACGCAGATCACCGTCGACCGCGTCGGCACGGGCGCCTTCACGGCCACGGTCGACGCGGATGCCAGCGCGACGGCGACGTCGGCGGCGGCGACGCCCAGGACCTACTACCAGGCGACGGCGGACGTCACGGCGCTCGTCAAGGCCAACGGCGTGGGCCAGTACCGCGTGAGCGGCGTCGACGGCGTCGAGCTCGTCAACCTCAACGACGACGTCGTCTTCGCGGGTTGGTCGATGGTGGTGTTCTACTCGCTCGCCAGCGACCCGCCGCGCAACCTCACGATCTTCGACGGCCTGGATCTCATCAACTCGAACGGCGCCTCGGTCACGGTGAACCTCACGGGGTTCCTGGTCCCCATCGCCGGCTTCGACGCCAAGCTGGGCGCCATCACGTACGAGGGTGACGACCAGCTCACGGGCGACGCGCTGTCCTTCAACGGCACGGCCCTGTCGAACGCCCTCAACCCGGTCAACAACTTCTTCAACGGCACGCGCTCGCTCCTGGGCGTGGCGGTGTCCACCTCGGGCGACCTACCGCGGCTCACGGGCGGCGCGCGCAGCGTGTCGGGCATGGACCTGGACGTCGTCGACGTCACGGCGCGGCTCGCGCAGGGGCAGACGAGCGCGACGATCACGGCGTCGACGAGCCAGGACTTCTACCTCCTGGGCGCGTTCATCACGTCGATCTCGACCTACAAGCCCGACTTCGGGAACGCGACGAAGACGATCACGAACCTGAACACGCACCCGGGCGGCGCGGTCCTGCCCGGGGACACGATCGAGTACACGGTCTCGGCGACGAACTCCGGCAACGACGGCGCGACGGGCACCGTCTTGAACGACGTTTTGCCCGCGGGGATCACCTTCGTGCCCGGATCGATCCGCGTCGTGGCGGGCGCCAACATGGGCGCGAAGACGGACGCCACGGGCGACGACCAGGGCGAGTACATCGCGGGCACGCGCACGGTGCGCATCCGCCTGGGCACGGGCGCCACGGGCGCGGTGGGCGGCGCGATGGCGATCGGCGAGGGGGTGACCGTCGCCTTCCGCGTGACGGTCAACGCGACGGTCACGGGTCTCATCGAGAACCAGGCCATCATCACGGCGGGCGGCGCGTCGGGGGCGCCCGCGGCCGACTACGTCTCCGACGGCAACGGGGGTGGGCCGGGGGCGCCGCCCACGCCGGTCGTGGTCGACGCGTGCGCGCTCAACTCCAACTGCAGCGGCGCGACGCCGTATTGCCTCACGACGGTGTCGCCGCGGATCTGCGTCGGGTGCCTCGCCGACACGAACTGCTCGGGGACGGCGCCTGTCTGCAACCTCGGCCCGCACACGTGCCGCGCCTGTGCCGCCGACGCCGAGTGCCCCTCGACGGTGCCCGTCTGCCTGGCGAGCGGCGCGTGCGGCGAGTGCTCGGCGACGAGCACGTCCCACTGCGGCGGGGCGACGCCGGCCTGCGACGTGGGCACGGCCACGTGCGTCGCCTGCATCAACAACTCGACCTGCGGCGGCGCCACGCCGGACTGCAACCCGGCGACGAAGATGTGCGTCGGGTGCCTCGCCAACAGCGACTGCGCGGGCGGGACGCCCATCTGTGACCCGGCGTTCTTGACCTGCCGGGCCTGCTCGGGCGACGGCGAGTGTGGCGGCGCGACGCCGGCGTGTCAGATGAACGGCGCGTGCGGGCAGTGCTCGGCCGGCAACTCGAGCGCCTGCGGCGGCGCGACGCCCGTGTGCAATACGGCGACGGGGACGTGCGTGCGGTGCACGGCGAATGCGGACTGCAGCGGGACGACGCCCGTCTGTAACGGGACGACGAACACCTGTCAGGGGTGCGCCGCCGATTCGCAGTGCGGCGGCGCGACGCCGGCATGCCAGCCGTCGGGCGCGTGCGGCCAGTGCTCGAGCTCCAATGCGGCCGCGTGCGGCGGCGCGACACCCGTGTGCCTGACGACGACGGGGACGTGCGTGCGATGCACGGCGAACGCGAACTGCGGCGGGACGACGCCCGTGTGCAACGCGACGACGCACCTCTGTCAGGGGTGCGCGAGCGACTCGCAGTGTGGCGGCGCGACACCGGCGTGCCAGTCGTCGGGCGCGTGCGGCCAGTGCTCGGCGACGAACGCGTCCGCCTGCACCGGGGCGACGCCCATCTGCAGCGCCGCCACGGGCACCTGCCGCGGGTGCACGGGCGACGGCGAGTGTGGCGGGGCCACGCCCGCCTGCGAGCCGAGCGGCGCCTGCGGCCAGTGCTCGGCGACGAACGCCACGGCCTGCACGGGCGCGACCTCCGTGTGCAACACGACGAGCCAGACGTGCGTCGGGTGCGTCACGAGCGCGAGCTGCTCGGGCGCGACGCCCGTCTGCAACAGCGGGACGCAGACGTGCCGCGGGTGCGCGGGCGACGGCGAGTGCGGCGGCGCGACGCCGGCCTGCCAGGCGTCGGGGGCGTGCGGTCAGTGCTCGGCGACGAACGTCACGGCCTGCGGGGGCGCGACGCCCGTCTGCAACTCGGCGACGGGGACGTGCGTCCGCTGCGTCGCCAGCGCCGATTGCTCGGGCACGACGCCCGTGTGCAACCCTGCGACGCACACCTGCCAAGGGTGCGCGAGCGACGCCCAGTGCGGCGGCGCGGCGCCGGCCTGCCAACCCTCGGGGGCGTGTGGTCAGTGCTCGCCGACGAACACGGCGTCCTGCGGCGGCGCGACTCCCGTTTGCCTGACGGCGGGGGGGACGTGCGTCGGGTGCGTGTCGAACGCCGACTGCGGCGGCAGCGCGCCCGTTTGCAACCCCGCGACGCACACCTGCCGCGGGTGCGCGGGCGACGTGGAGTGCGGCGGCGCGACGCCGGCGTGCCAGCCCGGCGGCTCTTGCGGCGCCTGCTCGGCGACGAACACGACCAGGTGCACCGGCTCGACATCGGTCTGCAACGTCGCGACAGGGGCGTGCGTCGGGTGCAACGCCAACGCCGACTGCTCGGGGGCGACGCCCGTGTGCAACGTCGCGACGCGCGCTTGCCGCGCCTGCGCCGGCGACGGCGAGTGTGGCGGCGCGACGCCGGCTTGCCAGGCGTCGGGGGCGTGCGGTCAGTGCTCGGCGACGAACGCGGCGGCCTGCGGCGGCGCGACGCCCGTCTGCGACACGGCTGCGGCGACGTGCGTCCGGTGCGTCACGAACGCGACCTGCTCGGGCACGACGCCGGTGTGCAACACGGCGACGCACACGTGCCGCGCCTGCGCGGCCGACGGCGACTGCGGCGGCGCGACGCCCGCCTGCGAGCCGAACGGCTCGTGCGGCACGTGCTCGGCGACGAACGCCTCGCAGTGCTCGGGGGCCACGCCCGTCTGCAACCCGGCGACGGCCACCTGCGTCGCCTGCGTCTTCAACGTCGACTGCGCCGGGGCGACGCCCACGTGCGACACGGCGACGCACACCTGCCGCGCCTGCGCGACGGACGCGGACTGCGGCGGCGCCACGCCGGCCTGCCAGCCGGGCGGCTCGTGCGGCGTCTGCTCGGCGACGAACCCGACCCAGTGCTCGGGCGCGACGCCGTCGTGCGACGCGGCGACGGCCACCTGCGTGGCGTGCGTCACGAACGCGACCTGCTCCGGAACGGCGCCCGCCTGCAACACGGCGACGCACACGTGCCGCGCCTGCGCGACGGACGCGGACTGCGGCGGCGGTACGCCGGCCTGCCAGCCGAACGGGGCGTGCGGCGCCTGCTCGGCCACGAACACCACGCAGTGCACGGGCGCGAACCCGGCCTGCAACGTCGTCGTCGGCTCGTGCGTGGGGTGCCTCACGGCGGCTCAGTGCAGCGGCGCGACGCCGATCTGCGAGGCGACGACGCAGAGGTGCCGCGCCTGCGCCGGCGACGGCGAGTGCAGCGGTGTCGCGCCGGCCTGCCAGGCGTCGGGAGCGTGCGGCGAGTGCTCGGCCACGAACGTCACGCAGTGCGCGGGGGCGACGCCCGTCTGTTCCACGGCGACGGGCACGTGCGTCACCTGCGTGGCCCACGCCGACTGCGCGGGCACGACGCCCGTCTGTGACGGCGCGACGCACACCTGCAAGCCGTGCGCGAGCGACGCCCAGTGTGGCGCGGGCGCGCCGGCGTGCCAGTCCAACGGGTCGTGCGGCGCCTGCTCGGCCACCAACACGACGAAGTGCACGGGCGCGACGTCGGTCTGCGACGTCGCGACGGCGACTTGTGTGGGCTGCATCGGCAACGTCGGCTGCAACGGCACGACGCCGGTGTGCGCCAGCGCGACGCGCACCTGCCGCGCCTGCGCGGGCGACGCCGACTGCGCGATGTCACCTTCCGCGCCGGCTTGCCAGCCCAGCGGCGCGTGCGGCGCGTGCTCGGCCACGAACGCGCGCCGGTGCACGGGCGCCACGTCGGTCTGCGACGTCACGGCCGGGACGTGCGTCGGCTGCCTCACCAGCGCGCAGTGCGGGGGCGCGACGCCCGTGTGCAACGCCACGACCCGCACGTGCCAGGCCTGCGCGACGGACGCGGACTGCGGCGGCGCCACGCCGGCTTGCCAGCCGTCGGGAGCGTGCGGCGTGTGCTCGGCCACGAACACGACGAAGTGCACGGGCCCCGTCGCCGGCTGCGACGCGACCACCGGTACGTGCGCCTCGTGCACGGCCGTCGGCCAGTGCGGCGCGACGAAGCCGGTCTGCGACACGGGCACGAACATGTGCCGCGCGTGCGCGAACGACGCCGACTGCGCGATGTCACCTGCCGCGCCGGCGTGCCAGCCGGGCGGCGCGTGCGGTGCGTGCTCGGCGACGAACAGGGCGGCGTGCGTGGGCACGACGCCCCTCTGCGACGCGGCCGCGGGCAAGTGCGTGGCCTGCGTCGCGAACGCGGACTGCTCGGGCGCGGCGCCCGTGTGCGACGGCGCGACGCACACCTGCCGCGCTTGCGCGGCGGACACCGAGTGCGGCGGCTCCGCGCCCGTGTGCGGAGCCTCGGGCGCCTGCCAGCCCTGCGCCGCCGGCAAGCCCGGCGTCTGCGCGGCGATGCAGAAGGTCTGCGACGGCGCGACCCAGACGTGCGTCGAGTGCGTCGCCTCGACGGACTGCTCGGGCGTGCGCCCTGTCTGCGACACGGCGACGCACACGTGCCGCGGATGCACGGCCAGCGCCGACTGCGGTGCGCAGCCCTCGGTCTGTCTGGGCACGGGGGCGTGCGTCGTCTGCACGGCGGCGGACACGAGCCGTTGCGGCGCGAGCGTCCCGCGGTGCGACACCTCGGGCGGTGGCGGCGTCTGCGTGAGCTGCCTGGGGAACGCAGATTGCGGCGGCACGACCCCCGTGTGCTCGTCGACGACCCACTCCTGCGTGCCGTGCACGGCGGACGGCGGACCGAGCTGCCCCGATCCGGCGCGGCCCGCCTGCCAGAAGACGGGCCCGCTGGCGGGCGCCTGCACGGAGTGCTCGGCGACGAACGCCGCGCTCTGCGTGGGCGCGCAGCCGCAGTGCCTCGCGTCGACGGGCCTGTGCGGATGCTCGACCGACGCCGCGTGTGGCGACGCGATGTCGGGCGTCGTCTGCAGCGGGCCGAACGGGTTCTGCACGCCGGGCTGCGGCCCGGGCCACAACGGCTGCCCCGGCGGTCAGACGTGCGTCGACGTCGTCGCCGGGTTGGGCAGGTGCGCGCCCGCGACCGGTTGCATGAACGACGGCGACTGCACGCCGCCCCTCCGGCGCTGCGACACGACCGAGGCCGCCGACCGTTGCGTCCAGTGCCTCGTCAACGCCGACTGCGCCGCGCCGTTCGTCTGCGCGACGGCCATGAAGGTTTGCGTCGAGTGCACGCCCGCCGACCAGTCGGCCTGCCGTGCCGATGTCGCCGGCGCGCGCTGCGTGGCGGGCGGCTCGTGCGGCTGCGCGATGGACGTCGACTGCGGCGGCGTGACCTCGGGGCGGGTCTGCGATCCCGCGACCGCGCGCTGCGTGCCCGGCTGCCGCCAGACGGGCGGCAACGGCTGCCCGAGCTCGCTGTCTTGCACGTCGGCCGGCACCGAGATCGGTGCCTGCCAGCCGATGCCCGGCGCCGACGGCGGCGCGGACGGCTCGACCGGTGACGGTTCGACGGGCGACGGCTCGATCGGCGACGGCTCCGGCGCCGACGGCGCGATGGACGCGAGCGCCGACGTGCCCGGCGCGGGTGGCGATGCCGCCGGAGACGCGCCCGGGGCCGACGGCGCCGCCGGCACGGACGGGCGCGCCGACGCGGGCATCGACGGCGCCGGGGTGAACGCCAACCTGGGCGGCTACGTCGCCGGCGGCGGCTGCCAGTGCAACGCCCCGGGCTCGAGCCCAGCCGGCGCGGCCTTGCTCATCCTCGCCGGCGTGCTCGCCTTCGCCCGCCGCCGCCGCCGCTGACCCGTCCCAAGCCGGTCCTCGAGCACGAGGACCGGTCCCTGAACCCTGACCTATTCCTTCAGGTCGTCGACGTCCAGCTCGACGACGCCCGGAGGCGGCGGCGGACGGTTGGGATCGCTGACCGCCAGGACCTTGACGCGAAAGACGATGTCGCGGCCCACGAGCGGGTGCAGCAGGCGCGCCTTCACCTTGTCCCCGGAGGCCGACACGATCTTGAGGTGCAGGGGCTCTCCCGTCGGGCTCTTCGCCTCGAACACGGACCCTGCTTCGAGCTTGGCGTCCTTCGGGAAGTCGCGCCTGGTCATGTCCTTGATGGGCAGGGCGTCCTCGGTGCCGAACGCCTCTCGCGCCGGGATCTCGCCGCGCTTCTCGTCGCCGGCGCCGAGGCCCACCAGGCGGCTCTCGAGACCGGGGAGCATCTTGCCCTGACCCTGCACGTAGCGCAGCGGGCCGCTGCGCGCCGAGGACTCGATGACCTCGCCGCCCTTGACGGAGAGCTCGTAGTCGATCTTGACGGCCAAGCCAGACGCGATCTTCATGAGGCCAGCGTAATCATCTCGGCGTCGCTTTTGAAGCCAAGAAGCGCCGCCGGGCCGCTCAAAATCGCCCGGACGCCGTCAGCGCGGCGCCGCCGCTCAGCGGCACGAACCCGATCTCGGTCCCGGCCGTCTCGTCGGGCGCGCCCGCTCCGGCGTCGGACGGCCAGAGCATGAGGATGGCGCCCGTGGCCACCAGCGCGCCCGCCGCCCCCAGCAGCGCGTACGAGCCGTAGGCGAACGGTTTGGCCTCATCGCACCGATCGAGCGCGCCCACCTTTCGGGCTGTGTAGAGGGCGTAACAGTCCTTCATCTTCGAGCGCGCCTCGATGTTGAAGGCCACGCCCGTCGCGAGCGTCACCGCGGCGCCACCAAGAGCGACCCAGGCCGCGACGCGCCGCCCGTGGCCGTCGTCGATGGCGGCGCCGGGCACCGTCGCCGTCGCGGCGGGGGGCGGCTGAGCGCCCGCGACGGCCGGCCCGGTGGACGTCCCCGTCTCGTTCGGCTCGGCAGGCTTGGGCGCGATCTGCTTGCGCAGCTCGATGATCTTCTCCTCGAGCGTGGAGATGCGCGCTTCGATGGCCGGCCGATCCGTCGCCTCGGGCGCGAGCTTGAGGTAGGTGCGGAAGCCGTCTATGGCCATCGACAGGTCGCCGGACTTCTCGGCCACCGTCCCGAGGTTGTAAGCGGTCGAGGGGTGGGGGGCCAGGTGGAGCGAGCAGGCGTAGCGCCGCACGGCGGACTGCTTGTCGCCGCCAGCCTCGGCCTCCTCGGCCTTGGCGAACCACTCCTTCGCGATCGAGCGACGCAGCGCCACCTCGTCGTCCGGGACGTCCGGGCAGGTCTCTGCGCGCGCCGCGGCCAGCTGGCCCCAGGCTGCCAGGAAGGCGACGGCGGCCAGCGGGAACCGCGAGGCTCGCGGGGCTGGCGACCGCGAGGGTCGCGGGCTTGAGGTGGCGGCGGGCATGCGACAGCGCCCCTTCTAGTCGAAGGGGTTGGGTCTGTGATCGGAAGGTACAGCAGGGGCTTGAGACGAGGAACGTTTCGGAGTGTGGCTGTGCGGCTTCGGGCGCTCGGGGCGGCTGCGGCCCGGGGGGTCGGAGGAGGGGGGCTTGGCGAGCGAGAACCTGACAGGGGCCTTGACGAGCGAGGGCTTGTCGGGGGCTTTCACGGGCGCCGCGATGGCCGTCTCTACCGTCTCGACCTTCTCGACTGGCTCGACTTTCGGGGGCTCGGCCACGGGCGGCGCGACGGGGATAGGTGGCGCGAGCGGCGAGATCGTGGGCGGCGGCGGCGCGACCTGCCAGCGCGCGGGCGCCACGGGGGTCGCGCCCGAAGCGGGCAGGGGCGGGCGGGGCTTCCCCAGCACGAAGACGCCCGCGAGCACGACGAGCGCGAGCGCCGTGACGCCGCCGTAGACCCACAGCCGATCGAGCCGCGACGGCGCGTCGGTCTTGGTGTCCGTCGTCGGCTCGCGGCCGAAGCCGCTGTTGCTCCCAGGGTGACCCGAGCGGATCTGCGACGACGAGCCCGCGTTCTTGCGCAGCGCCACCGTGGGCCCGCGCGTCTGCAGGTCGGGCTTGATGACCGGGAACTGCGTTCCGCTCGACGCCGCGAAGATCGCGCCCGGCTTCGCCTCGATGTCCAGCGCCGAGCTCACGGTCTTCTTCCACTGCGCGAACTCGACGTCGAACAGGCCCTTGAGGTACGTCGCGAGCCGCAGGGGGCTGAACCCTTCGGCGGCGAAGGCGTAGCTCTCGAGCGCGAGCGCCATCTCCTCGGCCGTCTGGAAGCGATCGTCGCGCTTCTTCGCGAGGGCCCGCATGATGATCTGCTCGAGCTGCGGCGCGACAGGCATGATGTCCGACGGCGACGGGATCGGCTCGTCGACGATGGCGCGCATCGTCCCCAGCTCCGTCTCGCGGCGGAACAGGTGGCGGCCCGTCACGGCCTCCCACAGCACGACGCCCAGGGCGAACACGTCGGCGCGGCGGTCGACGTCCTCCGACGACGCCTGCTCGGGCGACATGTACTCGATCTTCCCCTTGAGGCCGCCTGGGTTCGTGTGCGAGACGCGGCCGAGGGCGCGCGCGATGCCGAAGTCGATCATCTTCACGGCACCCTCGAACGAGACGAGGATGTTCTGGGGCGAGACGTCGCGGTGCACGACGCCCAGCGCCCGCCCCTCCGAGTCGACGAGGTTGTGCGCGTACCCGAGACCGTTGGCGGCCTGCGCGACGATGTACGACGCGAGCGCGGGCGTGAGCGGCTGCTTGTCCTTGGCCGCCTTGCGCACGATGGCGGACAGCGGCTTGCCCTGCACGAGCTCCATGACGAGGAAGTACTCGTCGCCGTCGTGGCCGACCTCGATGATGCGCACGACGTTCGGGTGATCGAGGAGCGCGGCGATGCGCGCCTCGTCGAGGAACATGCGGATGAAGTCCGTGTTCGACGCGAGGTGGGGCAAGATGCGCTTCACGACGACGAGCGTGCGGTATCCCGACAGCTCGCCGGAGAGCGCCAGATACACCTCGGCCATGCCGCCGGTCGCCAGGCGCCCGATGACCTGGTAGCGCCCCAAATGGCCAACGCCGGAGCCTGCGCCTTCGCCCGGGCCATCCGGGTGTTGGCCCGTGTACGAATCAGGCGCCACTGTGCCCTAAGTGCAGCAGCTTCCCCCTGCAAGATCAAGCGTCTGGCGGCCCCAGACGCGGGTGTTGGGTGACGTTCTCCGACACGTCTCCACATGTGCGCAGCGTGGATTGCGCCGCCGCACCGGAGGCGCATACTGCGCTCCGACGGCCCGCGGTGTCGAGCCGACCAGAGAACGCTTGGATAACGGCGACAGCTCCGCTCCTCCTCCGGCCGCTCCCGGTCCGCCCCCCGCGCCCACGAATGTCCCGCCGCCCGCCGCTCCGCCCGCGCACTCCGCGTCCGCGCACAAGGCGCGCGGCGCCGATCTGAGCAAGCTCGCCCTCGGCGCGCTGGGGGTCGTCTACGGTGACATCGGTACGTCACCGCTCTACGCCGTCAAGGAGTGCGTGACGCAGCCCCACGGCGTTGTGCCGATGCACGAGAACATCCTGGGCGTGCTGTCGCTGGTCTTCTGGGCCATCACGCTCGTCGTCTCGGTCAAGTACCTGCTCTTCGTCATGCGGGCCGACAACGAAGGCGAGGGCGGCGTGCTGGCGCTGCTGGCGCTCGCGCTGGGGCCGCGCTCGGGTCCGGCGCACCCGCGCGCGCGCACGCTCGTCGTGCTCGGGCTGTTCGGCGCCGCGCTCCTGTACGGTGACGGCGTCATCACGCCCGCGATCTCGGTGCTCTCCGCCATCGAGGGCCTCACGGTCGCGACGCCCGCGTTCTCCCACTTCGTGGTGCCGCTGACGTGCGCGATCCTCTTCGCCCTGTTCATGGTGCAGAAGCGCGGCACGGCCGGCATCGGGTACATCTTCGGTCCCATCACGCTCGTCTGGTTCATCGCCATCGCCGCCATGGGCCTGCCCTGGATCATCCGACGCCCCGAGGTCCTCGCGGCCGTGAACCCGGTCCACGCCGTGCGCTTCTTCGTGGCGCACGGCATGCACGGCTTCCTCGTGCTCGGGTCGGTCGTCCTGTGCATCACGGGCGGCGAGGCCCTGTACGCCGACATGGGTCACTTCGGCACGCGCGCCATCCGCATCGCCTGGTACGCCTGCGTCTTTCCGGCGCTGCTGCTGAACTACTTCGGCCAGGGCGCGCTCCTGCTCGCGCGCCCCGAGGCGGCGTCGAACCCGTTCTACGCAATGGTGCCGTCGGGGTGGCTGTACCCCATGGTCGTGCTGGCGACCCTCGCCGCCGTCGTCGCGTCGCAGGCCCTCATCTCGGGCGCGTTCTCGCTCACCCGGCAGGCCGTGCAGCTGGGCTACCTGCCGCGCGTCACGATCGTGCACACCTCCGGCAAGACCGAGGGCCAGATCTACGTGCCCGAGGTCAACGCCCTGCTCATGATCGCGTGCATCGCCCTCGTCGTGGGGTTCGGCAAGGCGACCGAGCTGGCCGACGCCTACGGCATCGCCGTCACGGGCACGATGGCCATCACGTCGATGCTGTTCTACTCGGTGGCGCACCAGCGCTGGGGCTGGAGCACGGGCAAGGCGGGCGCGCTGCTGGCGCTGTTCCTGATCGTCGACCTGGGCTTCTTCGCGGCCTGCTCGGCGAAGATCGCGCACGGCGGGTGGTTCCCGCTGCTCGTCGCGCTGGGCATCTACACGGTCATGAGGACGTGGAAGCTCGGAAGGAAGGTCCTCTCCGAGCAGATCGCCTCCGAGGCGCTGCCCCTCGAGCTCTTCATCGAGGACATCGACGTCAGCAACCCCCACCGGGTGTCGGGCGCGGCCGTCTTCCTGACGTCGACGCGGCGGGGCACGCCGGCCGTGCTCCTGCACCACTTCAAGCACAACAAGGTGCTGCACCAGCAGGTCGTCATCCTGTCGATCGTCACCGACGCCGTGCCGGAGGTGCGGTACGAGGACTTCATCCACATCAAGTTCTTCGACCACGGGTTCTGGGCCGTGACGGCCCACTACGGCTTCATGCAGACCCCCGACGTCGTGCAGGTCCTGCGCGCCTGCGCCGGCCACGGCCTGTACCTCAACGAGGCCGAGACCAGCTTCTACCTCGGGCGCGAGACGCTGCTGCCCGGCAAGGCGAAGACGATGTCCTCCTGGCGCAAGCGCCTTTTTCGGTTCCTGTCGCGCAACGCCCGGTCCGCGACGGACTTCTTTTCGATACCCCCGAACCGTGTCGTCGAGATCGGGACGCAGATCGAGCTCTAGCCCCTGGTAGGATTGAGGCCGTGCTGCGACGGGCTTCGATCGGAGTGGTGCTGGTGATGAGTCTGTCTTCCGGTGTTGCAGGAGCCGTGGAGCTGGGCCCGTGGAGCTTCCACGAGCTGGGCGCCGCGGCGCGGTTCAAGGACTGGTTGCCGGCCGTCGTGCCGGGGTGCGTGCACTCTGACCTGCTGCGCGCCGGGAAGATCCCCGATCCCTTCTACGGGACCAACGAGAAGGACCTGCAGTGGATCGAGAAGACCGACTGGGAATACCGGTCGACTCTCGCCGCCGACGACGCGCTGCTGGCGCACGAGCGCGTCGAGCTGGTCTTCAAGGGCCTGGACACGTTCGCCGAGGTCTTCGTCAACGGGCAGTCGGTGCTGCGCGCCGACAACATGTTCCGCACGTGGCGCGCCGACGTGAAGCGACGCCTCGTCAAGGGCGAGAACGCCGTCGTCGTGCGCTTCCGCTCGCCCATCGCGACGGTGAAGCCGGCCTACGACAAGCTCGGCTACCGCTTGCCCGCCATCAACGACCAGGCGACGGAGATGGTCAGCATGTTCGCGCGCAAGGCGCCGTACCACTTCGGGTGGGACTGGGGGCCGCGCTTCGTGACCAGCGGCATCTGGCGGCCCGTGGCCGTCGACGCGTGGAGCGGCGCGCGGCTCGACGACGTGCAGGTCTTCCAGCGGGAGCTCACGGACGCACGCGCGCGCCTGACCGTCACGGCCGTCGTACAGGCGGCGCGCGCCGGCAAGGCGACGCTGACCGTCACGCCCGCGGGCGGCTCGACGCCGCCCGTGAACGTCGAGGCGGCGCTGGTGGCCGGCGAGAACCGCCTGAGCGCCGACGTGGTGATCGCCAAGCCCGAGCGCTGGTGGCCGAACGGCCTGGGGGCGCAGAAGCTCTATGCGCTGGAGACCGCGCTGTCCGTGGACGGCGAGGCGCGCGGCGCGCGCACGACGCGCGTGGGCCTGCGCACCGTCGAGGTCGTGCACGTGCGCGACGCCGAGGGCAAGACCTTCATGATCAAGGTCAACGGCGCGCCCGTCTTCATGAAGGGCGCGAACTACATCCCCTCGGACAGCTTCGTCGATCGCGTCACGCCCGAGCGCTACCGCACGCTGATGCAGTCGGCCGCCGACGCGCACATGAACATGCTGCGCGTGTGGGGCGGCGGCATCTACGAGGACGACCGCTTCTACGATCTGGCGGACGAGCTGGGGCTGCTGGTGTTTCAGGACTTCATGTTCGCCTGCAGCATGTACCCGGGCGACGAGGCCTTCCTCGAGAACGTGCGCCGCGAGGCCGTCGACAACGTGCGACGCCTCCGCAACCACCCCAGCCTCGCGCTCTGGGCGGGCAACAACGAGATCGAGGCGGCGTGGCAGGGGTGGGGCTGGCAGTGGAAGTTCAAGCTGGGCAAGGACGCGCAGGCGGAGATCGAGCGCGCGTACAACCGGACGTTCAAGGAGATCCTGCCGCGCGTCGTCGCCCAGGAGGATCCGGGGCGCTTCTATACGTCCAGCTCGCCCTCGGCGAACGAGGCGGGCGTGGCCGCCAACAAGCAGGGCTGGGGCGACATGCACTACTGGGGCGTCTGGCACTCCGAGGCGCCCTACAGCGAATACTCGACGCACACGGGGCGCTTCATGAGCGAGTACGGCTTCCAGTCGTTCCCGACGCTCGACACGGTGATGCGCTACGCGCCGCAGTCCGAGTGGCGCATCGATTCGCCCGTCATGCTGAGCCACCAGCGGCACCCGCGCGGCAACCAGCTCGTGCGGACGTACATGGAGCGCGACTTCCGCGTGCCCAAGGACTTCGGCGCCTTCCTGTACATGTCACAGGTGCTGCAAGCCACCGTCATCAAGTACGGCGCCGAGGCGCACCGCCGCGCGTGGCCGCGCAACGCGGGCAGCCTCTACTGGCAGCTCGACGACTGCTGGCCCGTGGCGTCGTGGTCGGGCATCGACTACTTCGGGCGGTGGAAGGCGCTGCACTACGCCGCGCGCCGCTTCTTCGCGCCCGTGCTCGTGAGCCCCGTCGAGGACAACGGCAACCTCCGCGTGTACGTCGTCAACGACCGCCGCACCGACGTGCGCGCCCGCCTCGTGCTGCGCCTGGTCGACTTCCAGGGCAAGGAGCTGTCGCGCCAGCAGCACGACGTGGTCGCCAAGCCGACCTCGAGCGCCGTCGTCTGGTCGGCGTGGAAGAAGGAGGTCCTGCGCGGCGCGGATCCGTCGCGCGTCGTGCTGGTCGCCGAGCTGTACGAGGGCACGGGCGGCGGCGTGCCGCTGTCTCGCAACCTCTTCTACTTCGTGAAGACGCGCGACCTCGAATTGCCCGCGCCCGAGCTGCAGCTGGCCGTCGAATCGCGCGGCGCCGGTGCGATCGTCCGCGTCACGGCGAAGCGGTTCGCGCGGGCCGTGTACCTGTCGACGGCGAACGGGGAGGGGAGCTTCTCCGAGAACTTCTTCGACCTCCTGCCGGGCGAGAGCGTCATGGTCGACTGGAGGCCCCCGCCCGGCGCGGCGCCCCTTGATGCAGCGCGTTTTTCAGCGGGGCTACGGAAGCTCACGGTCCGGGACACCTACTAGGGACGGGCGCGCCGCGTGTCGCGGTGCGTGATGCAAACTTGCCTTTTGGTGGACGTCCGGAATACGTTCGACCACATCCGTTCCACAGGCATCGCAATCGCAATGGAGGTTTCTTGATGCGCGGCTCGGTCCTGATCGTTCACGACGACCTGGGCGTGAGGCGGTGTTTGGGGGAGTTCCTGGACTCGAAAGGCTGGAAGGTCCTGTCCGCGGCGAGCGGGCACGAGGCCCTGGGGATCCTCGAGGAGGATCTCCCGAAGCTGCTCGTCATCGGCGTCGGCATGCCGTTGATGAGCGGCTGGAAGCTGATCGAGGCGCTGGCGCACTACCCGGACCTCGCGCGCATCCCGAGGTTGGTCGTCAACCCGGGGGATGAGCCGTCCTTCATGTGCCGTCGGGCCGCCGAGATCCTCGCCCGGCCCACGGAAGCGCGGCACGACGGCGACGTGACCCCGGCGCCGGGCGGCGTCGTCCGGCGCGCCGCGAACGCCTAGGGCCGGCTCAGGCGCGGCTGCGGGCGGAGGCCGAGGCGGTGAGCGCTTCGGCCTCGACGCCGGCCATCGCCTTGAGCTCGGTCGCGACCCGGCGAACGTCGTCCGCGGCAGCAAACTGACCGTGAAGCTGAAAGCGAGTCGCGAGCCCATCCAGACGTTGGGCCAGGCCCTTGAGCTTCTCCTGCATCGAAATCCTCCTCGATTGCCGTTGGTGCGTGATGCGCACCTGCATCGGCGGGAAGGTGCGCAGACTTGAGTTTTTGTCGCACATTTTCATACCACCGCGCGTCAGCGGTATAAGGGCCTGATCCACCTGCCGTTCCAGGTGACGTGCCGCGTGTGACGTGGCGCGCCTGCCGGCATCTCAGGGACCAAACTTCTTCGACCACCTCGAAAGGGCTCCCGAAAATGAACCGACTCGCGCTCGTCGCTCTCCCGCTCATCGCGCTCGCCGCTCCCGTGGCCCGCGCCGAATCCAAGCTGACCGTCGAGGTGGTGACGGGCTCTCCGCAGGGATTCCTCGTGAACTCGGCGCTGGTCGCGGGCGAGAAGGACGCCGTGCTCATCGACGGGATGCTCACGCTCGCCGACGCGCACCGGCTGGTCGGCGCGATCCTCGACTCGAAGAAGAACCTCACGACGATCTTCGTGACGCACTGGCACCCCGACCACTACTTCGGGCTCGGCGTCCTCAAGCAGGCCTTCCCCAAGGCCAAGATCGTCGCGCAGCCCGCGACGATCACCGACATCAAGAAGACGTGGGCCGCGAAGGTCAAGCAGTGGGGGCCCATGTTCGGCGCCAACCTCACGACGAAGCCGGTCATCCCCGAGCCGCTCAAGGGCAACACGCTCACGCTCGAGGGCCAGACGCTGGAGATCCGCGGTCCCGTGCAGGGCGACGCCGCCACGAGCTCGTACGTGTGGATCCCGTCCATCAAGGCGCTCGTCACGGGCGACATCGTCTACCAGGGCGTCTACGCCTGGACGGCCGAGACGACGCCCGAGACGCGCCAGGCGTGGATCAAGACGCTGGACGAGCTGGCGGCCCTGAGCCCGGCTGTCGTCGTCGCGGGTCACAAGGATCCGAAGCTCAAGGACGACGCCACGGGCATCGCGGCGACGCGCGCCTACCTCAAGGACTTCGACGCCGCGGCGGCCGCCTCGAAGTCGGCCGAGGAGCTGGAGGCGAAGATGAAGGCGAAGTACCCGAAGCTCGCGCTCGACATCGTCCTGCACATCGGCGCCGGTGCGCAGTTCCCCGCGGCGGCCGCCCCCGAGCCCGCGAAGAAGTAGTGAGCACGGTCCTCAGGCTCTACTCGGACTTCGTCTGTCCGTTCTGCTTCGTCGCGGAGCAGGGGACGGTGCCGCGCCTGCGCGACGAGTTCGACCTCGTCGTCGACTGGCGCGGCTTCCCGCTGCACCCGCGCACGCCCAAGGGCGGCATGCCGCTGACGGCGCTCTTTCCGGCGTCGCGCATCCCCGCGGTCAAGGAGCACATGCGCCAGTTCGCGGCGAGGTTCGGCGTCGACGGCATCGTGCACTCCGAACGCATCCCCAACACGCGCCGCGTGCTGGCCATGGCCGAATACGCGCGCGCGCAGGGAAAGCTCGACGAATTCCGCCGCGCCGGCATGGAGGCGCACTGGCGTTACGAGAAGGACCTGGAGAACGACGCCCACCTGCGCGCCATCGCCGAGAGCGTCGGCCTCGACGGCCGCGCGGCCGTCGCGGCGGCCGACGACCCGCGCTTCCTCGCCCAGGTCGACGCCAAGCTCGCCGAGGCGCAGGAGCACGGCGTGACGGGCATCCCGACCTTCTTCATCGGCGACGAGAAGATCGTGGGCTGCCAGCCCTACGAGGTCCTCGCCGCCGCCGCCGAACGCGCCGGCGCCAAGCGGCGATCTGGAGCGGGACCCTGAGAGGGAGCCTTCGGCACTCGGCACCCCCTCGCCCTGCCCCTGCCCCCTCGCTACGCTCGGCCTCGCCGCTCCCCCCACGCTCGCTCCGCGCGGCGAAGCCGCGCTGCACTCGGGATGCTTCAGGACCGGCTTGGTGGGCGTTGTAGGGATTGAACCTACGACTTCGTCCGTGTGAAGGACGCACTCTTCCGCTGAGTTAAACGCCCGAAAGAGCGTTTTAGGTAGCGCCTTCGTGCGGCCTTGTCAACGGATGCGGTGCCTAATGAAGCCCCCGGAAGCAGGCGTCGATCAGGGCGTTGCAGTACGTGAGCATCAGCCCCGCGAGCACGCCCACGCCGATCACCTTCGCCGCGAACCCGACCGCCTCACCGGGGCGACGTTCCGGATCCCTCCCCAGCTCCACACCCTCCACGCGCCTGACCAGATCCCACATCTCGATCCCCTCCTTGTTTCCCACCTCGTGGCGTTCTGCGATTTCCACGCTGCTACGTTAGGCCGAGAGCGGTCAACGGCGTGTTTCCGGCCCGTAAGATGTAAGTAAAACCTGACGCTCGCCGGCCCCCGCGCCGCGGCGTGGTAGCGTTTCCGGCCTGACCCTCCGCCGAGAGCTGTCCCTGGTCCTGTCGTCGCTGCTGGTCCTGTCGATCGGGCTGGGCGGGGGAACCGCGATCTACCAGTCGGCGCGCAGCATGCGCCGCGAGCTGACCACCGAGTACCAGCTCTTCGCCGAGAACCGCGCCTTCGCCCTGCGCGACAACTTCGAGATCCTCGAGGGCGAGCTCAAGCGCCTGGCCGTGCTGCCCGCCATGGACCCGAACGACCACGATCCGGGGCCCGAGGAGGCCATCCTCGCGGGCGCGCACGAGAACTCGGTCCTCTACAACACCGCCGTCCTGCTGCTGGCCGCCGACGGCCGCTGCGTGCGCTCCGTGCCCGACCGGCCCGAGTACCGCGGCCACGAGTTCGGCGACCGCCCCTGGTTCGCGGCGGCGCGCGCGGGCAACGAGGGCCCGCTGTTTCGCACGGCCGACGAGCCAGGCCTGGGGCGCACGCTGAAGATCGTGCTGCCCGTGCGCCGCGGCGGCGCGTTCGCCGGCGCGCTCGTGGGCGTCATCGCCTTCGCCGAGGACAACGTCATCGCTCCCGCGCTGCACGAGAACCTGCCGCCCGCGACGGACGCCGTCCTGGTGGACGAGGGCGGCGAGGTCATCTACCCGACCGACCGCGCGCGCGCGGCCGAAGGCTCGGACTGGAGCCGCGCCATCGCGCGGGCGGCGGCGGGGGCCGAGGGCACGATGACGGGGCAGGCCCAGGGGCAGGAGGCGCTGTTCGCCTACGCGCCCGTGGGGGCGTCGACGAAGTTCGCCGTCGTGTTCGCCTGGCCCTGGAGCACGCTCACGGCGAACCTCAAGCAGCAGGCGTACACGCTGGGCGGCCTCCTGCTGTTCGGCGTCCTGCTGGCGGGCGTCGCCAGCGTCGTGCTGTCGGCGTATCTCGCGCGGCCGCTGCAGAGGCTGGGCGAGGGCGCCACCCGCATCGCGCGCGGCGAGCGCGTGCCGTCTTCGCAGATGCCGCGTGCCGGGGGCACCGAGGAGGTCTCGGCGCTCGTCGCCGCCTTCGAGCGCATGGAGGCGTCGATCCAGAAGCGCGACCAGGAGCTGCGCGACGCGGCCGGCATGCTCGAGCAGCGCGTCGCCGATCGCACGCGCGAGCTCACGGCGACGCAGCAGGCGCTGGTCGAGGCCGAACGCTTCGCGGCCATGGGCAAGACCTCCGCCGCCATCGCCCACGAGCTCAAGAACACCCTCAACGGACTGGGCATGGCGGTGGAGCTCATCGTCCAGGAGCCCACGAACCAGGCGCGCGTCGCGCGGCTGCACCCGCAGGTCGCGCGCGAGATCGCCCGCCTGCGCGACACCGTCGACTCGCTGCTGTCGTTCTCGCGCGTGCCGCGCATCGAGCGCGCGCCCGCCGACCTGGCGGAGATCGTGCGCGCGGCGCGCGAGCTGATGGACGATCTCGTCGCCGAGCGCGGCGCCGTCGTCGAGCTGGACGTGCCGCCGGAGTTGCCCGCCGTGTGCGACGCGCACAAGCTGCAGGGCGTGGTCGTCAACCTGGTGCGGAACGCCGTCGAGGCCGGCCGGCGCGTGCGCGTGCGCGCCGCCGCCGAGGGCGCCGTGGCCGTCATCGAGGTCGAGGACGACGGGGCCGGCCTGTCGGCCGCGGCGCGCGAGCACCTCTTCGAGCCGTTCTTCACGACCAAGCCCAACGGCACGGGCCTGGGTCTGCCGACCTCGCGCCGGTACGTCGACGCGCACGGGGGCACGCTGGAGGCCGGCACGTCGGAGACCCTGGGGGGCGCGCGCTTTCGCGTCGTCTTGCCGCGCGACCTGCCCGCCCGCGAGGGGCAGCCGGCGCGGCCCGCGCCGGAGAGGTCCGCGTGAAGCCCACCGTCCTGGTCGTCGACGACGAGAAGACCTTCCGCATCGTGGCCGAGGAGGCGCTGTCGTCGGAGGGCTTCGCGGTGACGACGGCCGCGAGCGGGCAAGCGGGCCTGCAGGCGTGGCAACGCGAGCCCACCGATCTCGTGATCCTCGACCGCCACCTGCCCGACACCGACGGCATCGCCGTGCTCGAGGCCATCGTGCGCGAGGCGGGCGAGCGGGGCGTCGACACGCTGGTCGTCATCGCGACGGCCTACGCGGACATCACCAGCGCCGTGCAGGCCGTGAAGCTGGGGGCCTTCGACTACCTGTCGAAGCCGCTGCAGCTCCCCGAGCTCGTCGTGACGGTGCGCAAGGCCCTGGAGGCCAAGCGGCTGCGCGCGCAGGTCCGACAGCTCGCGGGGCGCGCGCAGGCGGCGCAGGGCGCCTTCGTCGTGGGCGCATCAGCGGCCATGGCCCAGGTCGTCGACATGGTCGACAAGGTGGCCCAGGCGACGGACACGACGGTGCTCGTCCAGGGCGAGTCGGGCACGGGAAAGGAGCACATCGCTGACCTGATCCACCGCCGCACGCCGGGGCGCTCCGACGGCCCGTTCGTCGAGATCAACTGCGCGTCCGTGCCCGAGAGCCTGCTGGAGAGCGAGCTGTTCGGCTACGAGCGCGGCGCCTTCACCGACGCCAAGGCCAGCAAGCGCGGCCTGTTCGAGGAGGCCGACGGCGGCACGCTGTTCCTCGACGAGGTGGGCGAGATGCCCATGGGCACGCAGGCCAAGCTGCTCAAGGTGCTGGAGGAGATGACCTTCCGCCGCCTGGGCGGCACGCGAGATCTCTCGGTCAGCGTGCGCGTCGTCGCCGCGACGAACAAGGATCTGGCCGTGGAGGTGCAGCGGGGCGCGTTCCGCCTGGACCTCTACCACCGCCTGGACGTGTTCCACGTGCGCGTGCCGCCGCTGCGTGACCGCCGCGAGGACATCGTGCCGCTCGCGACGCACTTCCTGGCGCGCTTCACGGCCCGACAGCGCAAGCCCGCCGCGCGCTTCGCGCCCGAGACCGAGCGCGTGCTCCTGGGCTACGACTATCCTGGCAACGTGCGCGAGCTGCGCAACCTGATCGAGCGCGCGGTCATCCTGTCGGCGGGCGCCGTCATCGAGCCCGCCCACATCGTCATCAGCGGCCCGGCGCGTGCGGTGGCCGGCGGCGAGCCGGCGCGCCCGTTCTTCGGCGTCGAGCTGGGCGAGGCCGGCCAGCCGCCCAGCCTCGACGACCTCGAGCGCGCCTACATCGCCCGCCTCCTCAAGCTCACGGGCGGCAACAAGACCCAGGTGGCGAGGCTGCTGGGTGTGTCGTTTCCCACCGTCGCCAAGAAGATCGCCGACTACGGGCTCTAAAGAATCTTTCGGGCCCCCGAAAGTTTCTTTCGAAGTCGATGCGCGGACCCATGCGGCGGGTCGAATGTTTTCGGCTGGTTGAGGCGGGCACGGGGGTTGCTGGGTAGCGGGCTGGGCCTCGCCCCCCGATGCTCGACCGACTCATCGACTTCGCCGTCCACCGGCGCGCGCTGACGCTCGTCGCGACGGCGGCGCTCGCCGTCTTCGGCGTCGTGACGTTCACGAAGCTGAAGATCGAGGCGTTCCCGGACGTCACGAACGTCCAGGTCATGGTCATCAGCCTCTACCCGGGGCAGGCGGCCGAGGAGATCGAGAAGCAGGTCACGATCCCGGTCGAGCGGGCGCTCACGGGCGTGCCGCGCGTGCTCATCCAGCGGTCGATCACCTCGTTCGGCCTGTCGCAGGTCGTCCTGACCTTCGAGGACGACGTCGACATCTACTGGGCGCGCCAGCAGGTCGCCGAGCGGTTGCCCGACGCCGACGTGCCGGCCGGCGTGCAGCCGCACCTGGGGCCCAACGACACGCCGGTCGGGCAAGTGTTCCAGTACACCCTCGAGAGCGACCACCACAGCCCCAGCGAGCTGCGCAGCTGGCAGGACTGGGTCGTCTCGAAGAACCTGCTGCGCGCCCCTGGCGTCGCCGACGTCGTGAGCTTCGGCGGCTATCAGAAGGAGTACCACGTGCTCGCCGACGCCGGCCGCCTGCGCAACGTGGGCCTGACGCTGCAGGACCTCGTCGACGCCGTCGCCAAGTCGAACGGGGCGACCTCGGGCGGCTACCTGCGCCACGGCGAGAGCGAGTTCGTCGTGCGCGGCCGCGGCTACCTGCGGAGCCCGCGCGACATCGGCAACACCGTCGTGCGCGCCTCGAACGGCACGCCCGTGCTGGTGCGCAACGTCGCGCAGGTCGTCGAGGCCTACACGCCGCGCCGGGGCGCCGTCGCGCGCGGCGACGAGATCGACTCGATCGAGGGCACGATCCTGCTGCGCCGGGGCGAGAACCCCAAGGACGTGCTCAACGAGGTCCACGCCGTCGTCGAGCGGATCAACCGCGAGATCCTGCCGCCCGGGATGAAGATCGTCCCGTTCTACGACCGCACCCGCCTGGTCGACACGACGCTCACGACCGTTTCGCACAACATGATCGAGGGCATCGGCCTGGTGAGCATCGTCGTGTGGATCTTCCTGCGCGCCGTCATCGGGGCGCTGGCCGTGTCCATCGTCATGCCGCTGGCGCTGCTCACGGCCTTCGTGGGCCTGTACTACGCGGGCGTGCCGGCCAATCTCTTGTCGATGGGCGCGATCGACTTCGGCATCCTGCTGGAGGGCGCAGTCATCCTCGTCGAGAACGCCTACCGGCACCTGGCGCTCGAGCGGCCGCCCCCCGAGCGGGTCGCGCACGTCGTCGCCGCGTCCGCCAAGGAGGTCATCCGGCCGACGCTGTTCTCGATGGCCATCATCGGCGCCGCCATGATGCCGATCTTCACGCTCGAGCGCGTCGAGGGCCGCATCTTCCGGCCCGTGGCCCTCACCTACGCCTTCGCGCTCGCGGGCGCGCTGCTGTTCACGCTGACGTGCGTGCCGGCGCTGACGGCGACGCTGCTCAAGAACCGGAAGGTGAGCGAGCAGCACCCGGCCTTCCTGGAGTGGCTCGAGGAGGCCTACCTGCGCGGGCTGCGCTGGACCATGCGCTTCCCGCTGGTCGTGGCCCTCGTGGCCGCGGGCGTCATCGTCCTGGCGATGTCGCTGGTCCCTCGCCTGGGATCCGAGTTCCTGCCGCCCATGAACGAGGGGGACATCCACATCACGGTGACGATGCCCAGCGCGGTCTCCCTCGAGCGCGGCGCGGCCGTGCTGCGCGACCTGCGCCTCAAGATCCTCAAGTTCCCCGAGGTCAAGGACGTGCTGTCCGAACAGGGGCACCCCGAGGACGGCACCGACGACGAGGCGGCGAACCAGTCCGAGACGTTCGTCGTCATGAAGCCCGAGAAGGAGTGGGGGACGGGCCGCTCGAAGGAGCAGATCATCGACGCCATGCGCGCCGCGCTCGAGCGTCCGGGCGTGGACCTGAACTTCAGCCAGCCCATCAAGGACCGCGTCGAGGAGTCGATCTCGGGCATCCGCGGACAGGTGGTGGTCAAGCTCTACGGCGACGACCTGGGGCTCATGCACGACAAGCTCGAGCAGGTCAAAGGCATCCTCGTGACGACGCGCGGCGGCCGGGACGTCGACATTTACCGCGCGGGCAGCGCCCAGCACATCGTGGCCGACGTGGACCGCGAGGCGACCTCGCGCTACGGCGTCTCGGTCAGCGAGGTCGAGGACCAGATCGAGAGCGCCTTCGGCGGCAAGCTGGCGACCGACGTCTGGGAGGGCGAGCGGCGCGTGGGGGTCCGCGTCAAGCTGCCCGCGGCGGTCGAGGGCGATCCGTCGATGGTGGGGCGGCTGGAGATCCCGCTTGAGCACGCGCGCGTGCCGCTCTCATCGCTCGCCAACATTCACGTCGACACGGGCCGCACGCAGATCAACCGCGAGCAGGGCCAGCGGTTCCTGGCGCTCAAGTGCAACATCGAGGGCCGCGACATGGGCAGCTTCGTCAGCGAGGCGCAGGCCAGGGTCGCCGCGGCCGTCAAGCTGCCCGTGGGCTACCACCTGACCTGGGGAGGCGAGTTCGAGAACCAGCGGCGCGCCATGAAGCGCCTCGCCTTCATCGTCCCGATCTCGGTGGCCGTGATCTTCTTCCTGCTCTACCTGACGTTCGGCGCGGCGCTGCCTGCCCTCGTCGTGCTCATGGACGTGCCCCTCGCGACCGTGGGCGGCGTCTTCGCGCTCTACCTCACGGGGACGGAGCTGTCGGTGTCGTCGGCCGTCGGGTTCATCACGCTGTTCGGCGTCTCGGTCATGAACGGCGTGCTCATCGTGGGGTACATGCGGCGGGCGCGCGAGCACGGCGACGCCACGCTGGAGAGCGTCCTCGAGACGGTCTCCGAGCGCATCCGGCCCGTGCTCATGACGGCGCTGCCGGCGTCGATCGGCCTGCTGCCCGCGGCGCTGTCGCACAGCATCGGCTCCGACACGCAGCGGCCGTTCGCGATCGTGATCGTGGGCGGCCTGCTCCCGGCCACCGTGCTGACGATGTTCCTGCTGCCCGTGGCCTTCGAGTACGCCGACCGCTGGTTCGGGGCGGGGCTGCGGATGCGCCGCGGGCGGCGGCGGGAGGTGCCGTGAGGCCGGCGGGGCGGCGCGCCACGGCCGGCCTCGCGCTGGTCGTGGCCCTGGCGTGGGGCGGGGGGGCGGCGCGCGCGGCGGACTTGACGTCCGACGACGCCGTGGCGCTCGCGCTGGCGCGCAACCGCGACGCCATCGCGGCCCGGCTGGAGATCGAGGGCGCCGAGCTGGACGTCGTCGCCGCGCGCCTCTACCCGAATCCCGTGCTGTCGTACGGCGTGGGGAACCTGGTGCTGGGCGCGGGCAACCCGCAGGGCGTCGGTCTGCAGCCGGGGTTCCTGGACCAGAAGGTGCAGGTCGTCGGGCTCTCGGAGGTCCTCGACGTGTGGGCGAAGCGGTCGGCGCGCGCGCGGGCGGCCAGCGAAGGCGTGGCGCGCCGGCGGCTCCTCACCGAGGACGCGCTGCGCGAGATCGCCTACGCCGTGCGCTCGGCCTTCGCCGACGTCGCGCGCGAGCAGAGCGAGCGGGAGCTGGCGCGCGAGGTCGCGGGGCGTTACGGCGAGACCGTGCGCCTGTCGCAGGCGCGCTTCAGGGCGGGCGACATCTCCGAGGCCGAGCTGCGCAAGATCGAGCTCGAGTCGACCCGCTACGACAACGCCGTCATCGACGCCGAGACGCAGTGGGACCTGAGCCGCCAGCGCCTGGCCGGCCTCCTGGGGCTGGCGTCGGCGCACGAGCTGCCCGGCGAGCGCGTGCGCGAGCCCGACGGGAGGATCCTCTTCGACGTGGCGCGCCTCACGGCCGACGCGCTCGCGCACCGCCCCGACCTGCGCGCCGCCGGCGCGGCGCGCGTCGTCGCCGAGGCGCAGCTCGCGTCGGCGCGGCGCGAGGCGTGGCCCGACGTCGAGCTGGGGGCGCAGTACGCGCACAGCGACTTCACGATCTCGGGCGACAACCCGAACACGCTGGCCCTCACGCTGGCCGTGCCGTTGCCGCTGTTCGACCGCAACCAGGCCAACGTGGGGCGCGCGCGCCTCGACATCCGCCGGGCCGAGAATGAAGGCGAACGCCTCAGGCTCGCCGTCGTGCGCGAGGTCCTCGAGGCCGTGCGCCGGGCGGCGCGCGCCGAGCAGCTCTTGCGCATCTACGAGGGCGCCGCGCCCGGCTCGACGGCGACGCGCGACACGGGCGGCATGCTCACGCGCGCCGAGACGGCGCTGCGCGTGGCCGAGCGATCGTACAAGGCCGGCGCCGTGTCGCTGCTGGACCTGCTGGAGGCGCAACGCACGTACCTGGACACGCGCGCCCAGTATCTGCGCGCCGTCCACGACTACCGCCAGGCCGCGATCGACGTGACCCACGCCGTGGGAGAGGGAACCCGCTGATGCAGAAGCGAACGCCATTGCTGGCCGTCGTGCTCGGTTGCTGTCTGGGCGCGGCGGCGCCCGCGTGCTCGAAGGGGCACGGCCAGGAGGCCGGGGGCGCCGGCGACAAGGAGGCAGGCGAGGGCGCGCGCGACTTCGTGCGCCTCCAGCCGGGCAGCGCGCCGCTGGACTTCATCAAGGTCGAGACCGTCGTCGAGAGCGCGGGCGCGACCTCCGTGACCCTGCCGGGCCGGGTGAGCTTCGACGAGGACCACACCCAGCGCGTGGCCTCGCCCATCGACGGGCGCGCGACGGCGCTCCTGGCCAAGCTGGGCGACAAGGTCCGGCCGGGGCAGGCGCTGGTCGCGCTGTCGTCACCCAACGTTGGCCAGATCCAGGCGGAGGCCCAGAAGGCGATGTCCGACCTGACCGTCGCCGAGAAGTCCATCGAGCGCGTGCACAAGCTGCAGGCCGAGGGCGCCGTCGCCGAGAAGGACGTCGCGCAGGCCGAGAGCGACCACCGCAAGGCCCGCTCGGACTACGCGCGGTCGATGGCCCACCTCAAGGCGCTGGGCGTCTCGCCCTCGGACCCGGCCGTGAACGTCGCGCTGCGGGCGCAAATCGGCGGCGTCGTCGTCGAGCGCAACGTCCTGGTCGGGCAGGAGGTGCGCGCCGACCAGGCGACGCCGCTGCTGACGATCAGCAGCCTCGAGACCGTGTGGGTCCTGGCCGACGCCTACGAGCAGGACCTGTCGCTCGTCGCCGTGGGCGACGCCGTGACGATTCGCGTGCCGGCCTATCCGGGCGAGACGTTCGCCGGCAAGGTCACCCACGTGGGCGAGGTCGTGGACCCGGCGACGCGCACGGTGAAGGTGAGGTGCGTCGCCGACAACAAGAGCCACCGCCTCAAGGCCGAGATGTTCGCCAAGGTCGACGTGCAGAACCACGCGGGCCGCAAGCTCGTGCTCGTGCCCGCGCAGGCCATCCTGAACGAGGGCGACAAGTCGGTGGTCGTCATCGCGAGCGAGGGGAACGTCTTTCGGTCCCGGCGGGTCGACGTCGGCCCCGAGGTCGACGGGCGGGTGCGGGTCCTAGGGGGCCTGCGGCCGGGGGAAAAGATCGTCACCGACGGGGCGATCTTCATGAAGCGCGAGCTCGACACCAAATAGCGCTTTTTCGGAGAAACTTCCGAAGGCAAGTACCGTACCCCTGTCGAAGCCACGCGGTTTCCGCGCCGGCACCCCACAGGAGGCACCATGAGAGCGAGAATCGCGGGACTTGCAGTGACTTTCACGTCGGTGGCGATCGCGCTGGCCGCCGGGTGCGGCGACAGCTCGCCAGTGACCACGGGCAAGGCGGGGACGTCGGGCGCCGGCACGTCGGGCGCCGGCACGTCGGGAGCTGGGACCTCGGGCGCCGGCACCTCGGGGGCGGGGACGTCGGGCGCGGGCACGTCGGGCGCGGGCACGGGCGGCGCCGGGACGGGCGGAGGCGGCATGGCGGGCGGCGCCGCCGGCACGGGCACCGACGGGGGAGCCGGTACAGGCACCGACGGGGCCGCCGGCGCGGGGGTGACGATCCCGGCCGCGCTGGCCGTCCCGACGGGCGCGGTCCTGAAGTTCAAGGTCCACGCGACGGGCGTTCAGATCTACACGTGCACGGCGACGGCGGCGGCGACCGACGGCGGCGCCTCGGACGGCGGCACCGACGCCGCGGCGACGACGTACGCCTGGACCCTCAAGGCGCCCGAGGCGAAGCTCCTCGACGACAACAACGCGCAGGTGGGTACGCACTTCGCCGGTCCGACCTGGATGTCGACGGACGGCAGCGACGTCGTGGGCGCGCGCGTGGCGGCGTCCCCCTCGCCCATGAGCGACGCGATCGACTGGCTGCTGCTCAAGGCGACGGCTCACATGGGCAGCGGCGTGTTCATGGACGTGACGTACATCCATCGCCTCAACACGACCAAGGGCAAGGCGCCCGCGACGGGTTGTGACGCCACGGCCGTCAACACGGAGACGCGCGTCGACTACACGGCCGACTACTGGTTCTACAAGGGCGGCGCCGTCACGCCGGACGGGGGCGCGACGGCCGACTGGCCCTTCACGGCCGTCACGATCCCGGCGGGCATCGCCACGCCGGCGGGCCCGACGCTGAAGCTCAAGGCGCACGCGCTGGGCGTGCAGATCTACACCTGCACGGCCAGCGGTGGGGCCGACGCGGGGGCGGACGCGGGCGCTGCGACGTACGCGTGGGTGCTCAAGGCTCCGGACGCGAAGCTCTACGACGAGAACAACGCCGAGATCGGCACGCACGGCGCCGGGCCGAACTGGACGGGGAAGGACGGGAGCTCGGTCGTGGGGGCGCGCGTGTCGGCGGTCGATTCGCCGCTCGCGGACGCCATCCAGTGGCTGCTGCTCAAGGCAGCCTCGCACGGCGCGACGGCGGGGACCTT
>JADMIO011184641.1_pt1 | contig 34007 bp, 28 predicted proteins | sample 8958161 | NCBI WGS metagenome assembly JADMIO01 (sample SAMN16585339, study PRJNA669376) | soil metagenome | isolation source: Crop rotation soil | place: USA: Cullars Rotation, Alabama | collected 2011 | reverse complement strand
GCCGCGACTTCAAGTCACGTGAATTCCAAGCTTCGGATCCCACTGTGCTGGAAAGACTGCTCCGGCCGCAGATCCGTCATGAATGGATATTCTCAGAGATATATTCTGATCAGTGATCAGGTCGCCAGAGTTATTTCTGGCGACTGCCTGGTAGGGAATCAGCATCGGACCTTGTGCATCCGATTCAATTGCAATTAATATAATTGCAAACAGTAACAGTTTTCTCATGATTGGCATTTTTTAATTGTACTAAAACGATCAGATAAAATTTTATAAATACTGAATGTTGACTCGGAATATGCCTTAAATCCTGGCTTAGCTAAGAATGTGGTATTATCAAATATAATAAAGAAAACTGATTTGATACCGCTGATCCATTGTAAGATCTAGTAAAATCTACGGGTAAATATGCAACGGGGTCATGTTTCTAAAATCAAAGGCATATTTTTTTTATAATTTTACAAAAACTGGATATTGGTATAGTTTGCCGTTACAACTACCAATAATAATGCTGCTGGTAGGGTCATTACCAAAAACAATCATATGAAGCTGTTTTCAAAACTTGTTATCACATTATTTATTACGGCTTTTATTTCAAAATATGGTAGTGCGCAGCCATTTTCCGGAGGGTTGGGCTGGGTTTATCTATATGGCGGACTTCAATCCGCAAAAGTTAACACAAGCGCATTGTTTGATATCGATCCGCAGATTTCGGCTTTATATCCTGAGATAAGCACAGAGCTCGATCTCGAAGATGACCTCAATTTTCCATCCTCTTCGAATCTTTTCTATGTGCGTGGGATTGCCGGACTCCGCTTGCAGGCCGCAGTATCCTACATGTCGCTACACAGAAACGGAGATGGAAACCTTACGAGACAGTTTGCATTCGGCGATTCGGTTTATACGGTCGGTGCGCATGTTGCCGGTTATTTCAATACCGATTATTATTCGGCTACGCTGCGCGGCTCAATCATCAGAAACAAAAAAATCACGGCAGGCATTTCACTTGGAGCGAGATATCTGAAGATGACAGCAGGAATAAAAGCAGACTCCTATGGACTTACTTTTTCTGATGACGGCAAATTCAATATTCCTTTAATTGTTCCCGGAGTTCATGCAAGCGTGTATGTTATCGACAATTTGCTTGTGAGGGGTTCTCTCGAATATTTTTCGCTGAAGTATAAAGATGCTAAAGGTAAGGTGGTTGAAGGGCAGATCTCCGCAGAATATTATCTTCTCAAATATCTCGGAGCTGGAATCGGATATTCATTGCTCGACATCTCGGCTGACAACCTGCCTCACAACGACATTTATTTGAAAGACATCGATTATTCGGTGAAGGGAATGTTTTGGTATGTGGCATTCCGGTTTTAGCATGAAGCATCGCACTTCATGTACCCATGAAATCATGTTTTAAAAATCAAGATTCAAATTTCGTCAATCCCAGGAATCAAGAATCTATAATCAAGTAATTCCCGGGATTGACGAAATTTGAATCTTGATTTTTGAAACATGATACTTCGCGAGTATTATTTGATACATGACGCGAAAATTAAGATATTTACCCTTCTAAAATCCTCACAGATGCCCCTCACAACCACCCGTTTCCCCGAGACAAAAAATTATATCGGCGGGAAATTTACCGGTTCCGTAAAGAAATCAATGGATGTTTTATCGCCTTTGGATGGTTCCGTTATTTCTACCGTTCCGTTATCTGCAGCAGAAGAATTGGATCTCGCCGTGCAGGCTGCACAGAAGGCTTTCGATGCATGGTCGTCTACACCGATCAAAGAGAGAGTGCAGATATTCTATCGCTATAAAACACTGCTAGAAAAAAATCTGAAGGAGCTGGCGACGCTGATACATGAGGAGAATGGGAAGACGATGGACGAGGCGACTGCGGAAGTGGAGAAGAGCATCGAGCTCACTGAATTCGCATGCAGCATGCCGCAGCTGATACCGGGAAAAATATTAGAAGTTAGCAAGGCGGTAGAATGCAGGATCGATCACAAGCCGCTCGGTGTTGTTGCGTCGATCGCTCCGTTTAATTTCCCTCATATGGTTCCGCATTGGACGATTCCGAATGCGATCGTCTTAGGAAACTGCATGATATTAAAACCATCCGAGCAGGTTCCTCTTTCGTCGAACCGGATTGCAGAGATGCTGAAAGAAGCAGGATTGCCTGATGGAGTTTTCAATGTAGTAAACGGCGACAGGGAAATCGTTGAGGCGATATGCGATCATCCGGGAATACAGGCGGTATCGTTCGTTGGTTCCACGAAAGTTGCGAAGATCGTTTACAAGAGATCGACATCGACATTGAAGCGCTGTCTTGCGCTCGGCGGAGCGAAGAATCATCTGATCGTTATGCCGGATGCGCATCCGGAAATGACTGCAACCAACGTGACGGCCTCGATGAGCGGCTGCGCTGGTCAGCGTTGCATGGCGGCTTCGGCGATGGTGGGTGTAGGTAACGTGGATCCGATCATCCAGAAGATATGCGACGAGGCGAGGAAGATCGTTCCGGGAAAGAATCTCGGAGCGGTGATCAGCAAAGAGGCGAGAGAGCGAATCAATAAATATATAGCGGAAGCAGAGAAGGCCGGCGCTAAAATTTTAGTCGACGGACGCAACCCGAAAGTCGAAGGAAAGGAGAACGGATTCTATGTCGGTCCCACTGTCATCGACTACGTAACACCCGACATGGCGATCGCAAAAGAAGAGGTATTCGGTCCGGTGATAGCGATCATACGCGCGAAGGACGTTGACGAGGCGATAAGGATCGAGAACAGTTCGAACTACGGCAACGCAGCATCGGTATTCACACAAAGCGGTGGCGTTGCAAGATACGTGATGGAGAAGGCGAGCGCAGGAATGATCGGCGTAAACATAGGAGTTCCTGTTCCACGCGAGCCGTTCTCGTTCGGCGGATGGAACGATTCAAAGTTCGGTGTAGGCGATATTACAGGCGAGAGCTCGATCGAATTCTGGACACAGCTGAAGAAAACGTCGATCAAATGGAATCCGGAGGCGAAGACTAATTGGATGAGCTGACTTATTTAAATTAGCGAATTGGTGAATTAGCGAATTAGCGAATGTCATGGCGCTATATAAATTTCATAATCTACTAGTGAAACAATTAATAAATATTATTCATCTGAATCTTACCAGCCTTAATCCGCTAATCCGCTAATTCACCAATCCGCTAATTCATTTTATGACAACTGCAACCTTATCCGAGCGCGAAGTAATCCTCAACAACAACCTTGAGTACACGATTTTCTCCTGGTCGAAGCAATCTGGACTCAATCCTCTCAATATAAAAGGAGCGAAGGGGATCTATCTATACGACCGTAGCGGAAAAAAAATTATCGACTTCTCCTCTCAGCTGATGAACATGAACATTGGGCACGGTCACCCGCGCGTGCAGGAAGCCGTGGTCAGGCAGATGGAAGAGGTTAGCTTCGTGCATCCGGGGATGATCACGAAGGCGCGCGGCGAGCTGGGTAAGAAACTCGCGGAGATTACTCCCGGAACTTTGAAGAAGACATTCTTCACGAATGCAGGTGCCGAAGCGATCGAGAATGCGATCAAGTTTGCAAGGCTTGCAACGGGCAGACATAAAGTAATCACGCTGTATCAGGCTTATCACGGGGCGACGTATGGTGCGATGTCGGCCAGCGGTGATCCGCGCGGACTTCCACATGATGCGCAGAGCGCTCCGAATTTCATTCACGCCGAGAATCCATACTTCTACCGATGCCCATGGAACAGCAAGACGAAAGAAGATTGCGCGGAGAATGCGGCGAATCATATTGAAAGATTAGTAAACTACGAAGGACCATCCAACATCGCGGCGATATTGCTCGAGGGCGAGAGCGGATCGAGCGGTTGCATAAAATATCCGGCCGACTACTGGAAGAGAATAAGAAATATCGCCGACAGGCACGGCATACTGATCATCTGCGACGAGGTGATGAGCGGATTCGGCAGGACGGGAAAATGGTTTGGAGTCAACAACCACGACGTGGTTCCGGACATCATATGCTTTGCGAAAGGGCTGACGTGCGGCTACATTCCGCTCGGAGGAATGATCATTAAGGAAGAGCTCATCAATAAGTTCAACGACAAGCCGCTTCCGCTCGGACTCACCTACTCCGCTCACGCAGTTGCATGCGCGGCGGCGGTAGAGGTTCTTCAGATATATGAAGACGAAAAGCTGATCGAGAATGCGGCGGAGATGGGAAAATACATGGAGGCGCGCATTGAGAAGATGAAAGAAAAGCATCCATCGATCGGCGACTACAGAAACACGGGACTGCTCGGCTGCATCGAGATCGTGAAGAACAGGAAGACGAAGGCGCCGATGGCTCCGTGGAATTCCGGTCCGGAAGGAATGGCCGTGATGAACAAAGTAAATGCAAAACTACTCGAGCTCGGTCTCTTCACCTTCGTGAGGTGGAATTATATTTTTACGGCGCCGCCGTTATGCATTACCAAGGATGAGATGGATGAGTCGCTGGATATTATTTCGAAGGCGATTGCGGTGGCGGACGAATTTATTGAAAATTAAATATTGAAAATTGAAAATTATTTTCGCAGAGTTTTTACTTCTATTTTTTTTAATTTTTAATAATCAATATTATAATTCTGGTTGATAACATTCAAAGATTGATTGAAACTGAAATGTTGGCGGTTTGACGAAGTCTTTATGCGAGCGCTGATCGCGTCAATGCAATTAAACGTTATCGAGTACAAGACTTCGTCTTAACAAAGTTAATCCGATCGGTCACAAGCGAGTACCAGTTGAAGAATCCACGCATCGAAGTCTTGCGCGCGAATTACTAATTTACATTGAACAAAGCTGATGACGCGCTGTAAGACTTCGCACAACCACTCAATCATTATCCACAATTACGGTTGATAACATTAATAAGTCTGTTGAACCCGAAATGTCGTACACACGTAATTTTCAATTTTAAATTTTAAATAACTATCGCTTTGTCACTCATCAACGACGACCTCGCCCCCGTTCCAACAACATCGCGCACGTGGAACACCTGGAACTACGCTGCGCTGTGGATCAGCATGAGCCTGTGCATTCCGACGTACATGCTGGCGAGTTCACTGATAGAGGGAGGAATGAACTGGTGGCAGGCGATACTGACGATCTTCCTAGGCAACACGATCGTGCTGGTGCCGATGATCCTGAACGGCCATGCGGGAGCGAAGTATGGAATTCCGTTTCCGGTCCTCGCGCGCGCGAGCTTCGGCGTGAAAGGCGCGAACATTCCCGCGATGCTCCGCGCGATCGTCGCCTGCGGATGGTTCGGCATACAGACCTGGATCGGAGGTTTTTCGATTTACCAGATCGTACGCGTATGGTTTCCGTTGTTCGAAAATCTTCCGGAAATATTTCCCGCTTCCTTCGGACTGCATACCGGTCCGGCGATCACATTTTTTCTTTTCTGGCTGTTGAACATGTGGGTGGTGAAGCTTGGAGTGGAGAGCATACGAAAACTTCTTGTGTTCAAAGCCTTCTTCCTGCCGATTGCTGCGCTTGCACTTTTATTCTGGGCGATCTCGGCCGCGAACGGACTCGGACCCATTCTCGCGCAGCCGTCGAAGTTCCATTCATCGTCAGAGTTCTGGAAATTCTTCTTTCCCGCTCTTACGGGCATGGTCGGTTTCTGGGCGACGCTCTCGCTGAACATCCCCGACTTCACGAGGTATTCGAAGAGCCAGCGCGCGCAGGTGATGGGTCAGGCGATCGGGCTGCCGCCGTCGATGACGCTGTTCGCTTTCATCGGCGTAGTTGTTACCTCGGCCACTCTCATTATATACGGCAATACGATCTGGGATCCCGTGGTGCTCGCGGGTAAATTCGAAAACAAAATCCTGGTAAGCTTTGCGATGATAGCCATTGCGATATCGACTCTTGCAACTAACATCGCCGCGAACATCGTGAGTCCGGCGAACGACTTCTCCAACCTTTCTCCTTCAAAAATAGATTTCAGGAAAGGAGGATACATCACGGGAATATTGGGCGTGCTCATCTTTCCGTGGAAGCTCATCGCAGATCCGAACGGATACATCTTCACGTGGCTCATCGCCTACTCCAGCCTGCTCGGTCCTGTTGGAGGAATCATGATCGTCGATTATTTTTTCATCCGTAGAAAAAACCTGGTTGTCGATGATTTGTATTCCTTCAGCGGCAGGTATGCCTATTCGGGCGGACTGAACGGCAAGGCTCTGATTGCGCTGCTGCTGGGAATTCTTCCGAATGTTCCAGGATTTCTCACGACGATCGGCGTTGTGAATAAAGTATCCGTTCCCTTTTGGATTAATGATCTTTATAATTATGCGTGGTTTGTGGGGTTTGGGGTGTCGGCTATACTATATTATCTTATTATGAAAAGGGCAGGAAGAAATTCTGCAAATTGATTTTCTATTTTTAACGGCTCTATTTTTAACGAGTTTTTTTCTCGATGTCTTGAATATTTAGCAATCTGGAAGAATGGTGAACACTAAGAATATCGATACGTTCTTTATCGAAAATAAAATATATGAGTCGATAATTCCCGATAACAATTTCACGAATTTCAGATAAGTTTATTTCAGGGACAATTCTTCCGTGTATTGGGAAATCGCGAACTCGTTTCGCGGAAAGTCTGATTTTGTCTACAGTAATCTTAGCGTATTTTGGCGAATCTTTTGCGATAAACTCTGAAATATTGATTAAATCCGAAATGGATTGATCAGTCCAATTTAAGCGAGCCATTTTGGAAGTTTTTCATCGAGCTCTTCATCCGGTGTGATTTGCCCTTTCGCGCTCTGTTGTAATCCAGTTTCAATTTTATCGAGTAGGATAATGCGCTCAATGACTTCATCAATTGGAAAATTCTCAGGTAATTGTTTGATGGTTTCAATCAATTTTTCTCGATTCAACATGTTGAGTTCCTTTAGCTCCAAAAATACGAAATTCCCTTCGAACTGTGCCAGACCAAACAACAGCGATTAAAAGATTCAAGAATTAGATGATAGAAATTTCACTCTCTCCTCTTCCTCTATAGAAGCTCATTGCGAATCCTAACGGATACATCTTGCCCGTCGCTTGCTCCAGCCTACTCGGACCGGTCGGCCGAACTAGGATCGTCGATTATTTTTTCATCCGCAGAAAAAACCTGGTTGTCGATGATCTGTATTCCTTCAGCGGCAGGTATGCCTACCCGGGCGGATTGAACAGCAAGGCTTTGATTGCGCTGCTGCTTGGAATTCTTCCGAATGTTCCAGGATTTCTCACGACGATCGGCGTTGTGAATAAAGAATCTGTTCCTTTTTGGATTAATGATCTATATAATTATGCGTGGTTTGGGGGGGGTTGGGGTTTCGGCGGTGATATATTATTTGATGATGAAGAGCATTTCCAAATGATTTGACATTGAATAATATCTTTTACTTTTCTAAAAAATATGAACATTTAATGTTGATTTGGAAATCCATTTCTCAAAGGCAAAGGATTTTGAAATCCTTCGAAGCGGTTAAGCTTTATGACAATTGCAACAATGAAGTTGAATTTGATTTTGCGACTGAAACGGAAGATGGGGTTCTTGAGATTTCAGAAATCGGATCTTCACCTTTGACATGGAACACCGGTTATAAAATCCGTGGGTCCGTAGTCATACATGACAGGGAAGAACTCATTATTACAGGATCCAGTACTGTCATTGAATTCGCCGATACGCGAAAATGCGGAATTCCGACGAACATTATTGTCGAATATGGAGGCAAGTTAACGATATCCGATGAAGCAAAACTGACTTCACTTGAAGACTGTCCATTATCGATGTGGGATGGCATTCAATTAAGAGGCGATAATAATGAACGGATTACGTACCAGCCGTTTCTCGATATGTCAGGTCAATCGGTGATTGAAAATGCGCGATATGGAGTAATGGCTGGTGAGTTGGCGTATGCAGAACATGAAACTTTCAGAGAAGGTGAATGCAGAATAAAAGAATTGGCTTTGGAAGAAACTTTTGAGGATGGTGGCGGGGCCATGGAAATTGACAATTCAATTTTCAAAAATTGCCGGTTTTCAATAGCCTTTACTCCGTATTACTCATATAACGGTTATGAAAGTCATGGAATAATCCACAATGGCTGTTCTTTTGTCCTTGATGACCAGATACACGATTATGATGTTGTGAATGAAAACGGAAGCAGGATAGGTATAAATACATTCATTAAACTTTTTGATATGAAAAATATTATTATCGACGATAATGAATTTAATATTCTACAGGGATTGGATGCAGAAGATCGCGGAATTGGACTGGCTACATTTGATGCGGATTATCAAGTAACGAACAACGATTTTAATAACTTAAATAAAGGCTTGATCGCTGGCGCGACGCCGCCCTCTGTTTTAACATTTGCTGTAACATGTAATAATTTTACTGACGTTAATCATGGAATGGACATCCGCCAAGTGGACTACATTACAGTTTATGATAATTCGATTGTAGTAACCGAGGAAGATCATCCTTATGGCATCTATCTTGAAAACTGCACCGGATATCAGCTCGAGAATAATACTTTATCTTATAATTCGAGTAACTGGAGTTACGATCCGAATGGATTCATAAATTATTTCAGCTCCGCTAATTCCAATATTAATGAAATAAATCATAATTCTTTTACGGATTTTGAGAATGCTGTTATTTTGGAGGGAACTCATTATACCACATCTGATCACGACTTAGGATTAGAATTGAGGTGCAATGAAATGATAAATTATGATTTTGCGATTGCTGTAACAGTAGGTCCAGGAATTGCAGGGGTGCAAGATGGGGATGATGCAAATGTCGGAGCAAACAATTTATTTGATGGTTGCCCAGGAACTAATAACGATGGTGAGTTATTTAATCCAAACGGCATGAACGCGTTTAACTATTATCACAAACCAGATAATTCACCTTGGTTTGTTACACCAGTTACAGGATGTTTTACAGCCGGTCAAGTAACGTTGCATCAATTAACGCCTTTGGATCCATTTGATAAACCAACTGATTGCGCCTATTCATCTAATGGCTGCGGTCCGCGATCCGAAATAATAAATTCTACTCAAACTGCAAACAACAACACGATTCAGCGTTTAAGCGAAAACCCTATAGACTATGAATCAATGACTGAATTGGAAATAAATCAAGCAATTCGTCAAATTCTTAATGATGTTAACTATGATGAGCCTATTGATAGCATTATTAGTCTTATTCAAAATACTTCTCCTGAAAGTCGTAAATATTTACTAGCTTGTGCTTATTACACAATCGGTGATAGTGCAAATTATATTTCAGCTATGAACGATCTTATAATAGATTCTACATACCTAACCTTTTCTGCTATAATGGATCTAAAAGATTCCACTAATTGGCCAGATTTAAGAAATAGTGTCTCAAAAAAAGAACAACTAGAAGCTCTTGCAATTGATTCATCTAAATATGGATATACAAGTGCAAGAAACATTTTACACTTTGTTTATGGCGAAGAATTTCCTGAGATAATTATTACCCCTGAAAATACCCCTTCCTATTCAAAATCAGCACTAAAATCAAACCGAAATGTAAGAATATATCCTAATCCATTTTCTAATGAATTAATCGTGGAATTAATGACTTCGGATAATTTTTACAATTTTCAATTATTTAATTTATTAGGAACTCAAATTTTCAATGCATCCTTATCAGGTGGTGAGCAATATCTTATTAACACACCTACTCTTCCACCCGGTCTTTATTTAATCCGTATTAGTATGGCAAATCAATTAATTTATTCAGCTAAAATAAATCATCTAAATTGAAATCTATTTTTATGATAATTCTCAGTTTGTTGGGTTATACTATAATTGCCCAACAAACTTATTTCAATAAAAGATACGATATTTATCAAGGCTCATGCGAAGGAGGCTCAAGCATTTTAGTTGATTCAGGAAGGATATTTATATTAATCGGTACATGTGATGGCACCGGCTTTCCAGGCCTGGTAGCTTCTGTCTTATTAGAAATAGATTTAAACGGAAATACTCTCGATACTTTTTTATATTCCATACCATATAAAAACATCTACCCCGGAAATTCTGGGTCTCTTTCTAAAACCGTTACTGGATTTTTGTTTGCCGGCTCTATGCAAGACTCCATTCAAGTTGATGCCATGTTAGTGAAACTGGATAATAATGGTGACACTGTTTGGATTAGGACTTACGGAGATACTGCTTTCCAAAGTGGTACTGAAGCAAAGCAAATTAGTGATGGTAATATTTTACTATGTGGACAAGCTAGTACTTATAATGGTAAAGATGATATGCTGTTCTTAAAAACTGACAGCTCAGGTAATTTAATTTGGCAAAAACATTATGGAGATAATATTGGTTCGGAATATGCATTTTCTTTTACTCAAACTAGTGATAGTGGGTTTGCACTTGCAGGTTGGAGGAGAATTCCAGGTCCCTCTAATGATTTATATTTAGTTAAAACAGATAGCTCAGGGAATTTGCAGTGGGATGTTTTCTTCGGAAGCCAATGGTCAGAGGGAATTTGGAGCATAATTTCCACACAGGATGGAAATATTGTTATTGCGGGAAATTATGCCTGTTGTAATATGGGCCAATCCATTTACCCATATATTGCTAAATTTGATTTACAAGGTAATATGCTATGGGAAAAAAAATATGGAACTCCACTTCCAAATACCGGATTTTATTCAGTGCATGAATTATTTGATGGTTCATTAATTGCGGCAGGTTCTTATGACACAGCATTTGCCGAGTCAAAAGGATTATTGATAAAATTGACAAATAACGGAGATACTATTTGGGCAAATGCATATTATAGTAATATCAATAGTGATAGTGAATTTCGTGACGTTTACCCCACTCCCGATGGTGGTTTCATAGCTTGTGGTGCCGTTTATCCACAGCTTCCGGACACTGGAAATAAAGACGTTTGGGTCGTAAAAGTCGACAGTCTCGGATGTGAAGTCTCAAATTGTATTGTTGGAATATATGAGACATTAAATAAAGAACTGATAAAGGTTTATCCAAATCCATTTTCCTCTGATATAAATATTGAATTTAGTGAGCCAATTGTTAGGTGCAGAATTGAGATGTATGATATGAAGGGAATAAAATTAAAAGAAATCTTTTTTGAAACAGAAAATAAATATAAACTAAAAACAGATGAACTTCCGATTGGATTGTTTTTGCTGAATATATACAACAATAATAAAAGGGTATATTCAGGAAAAATAACTCACCTTCAATGAGATTATCTATCTTAATTTTCGTTTTAGGCTTGCTGGACTATGGTTTAAAAGCCCAGCAAACTTATTTTAACAAGCGTTATGATGTTTCTCAAAGCTGGGTGGAAAATGGCTGGAGTATTTATGCAGATTCCGGACGAATTTTAGTTTTATTGGATAATTTTAAAGGTCCTGGTAATACGGGGCCTTTGGTTACCACTCTTCTTCAGATTGATTTCAATGGAATTCCGATTGATACAGATGTGTATTCTGAACCTTATAAAAATATATATGCTGGTGGGCCAGGATCCTTAAGTAAGACTAATAAAGGTTATGTATTCGGAGGTTCTCAAGAGGATTCTTTACAGGGAGACGCTATGATTATCAATATTAATAACAATGGTGATACGATTTGGAAACGAACCTTTGGCGATACTGTATTCCAAAGCGGCTGGATGGCTAAACAAATGAATGATGGCTGCTTTTACCTATGTGGTCAGTCGGCAACTTATGATACCCTAGGGGATGTTCAATTTATCAAAACCGATAGTTCAGGTAATTTAATCTGGCAAAAATATTATGGGAATAATTTAAACTCAGAGCTTGCTTTCGGATTTACTAAAACATTAGATGGTGGATTTGTTTTAGCTGGAGAAAACCGACTGCCAAGTCCCTATGCCAATATTTATATTATCAAAATCGATAGCATAGGAGATTTACAATGGAATATTAATTATGGAGATCAATAGTCTGATTATGCCTGGAGCGTAATTTCTACGAAGGACAGTAATTTTGTGATTGCGGGGTTCTATTCTTGTTGCAATCTTGGAAACCCCACATGGCCATACGCTGCTAAATTTGATCTTCAGGGTAATATGTTGTGGGAAAAAAAATTTGGTGATAACCTTCCGGTAACTGGGTTTTATTCAATCCGTGAATTATTCGATGGCTCATTGATTGCCGCAGGTGTTTACAATCCCCCTAGTTCTCATGCTATGGGGCTTATTTTTAAACTAACTAGTAATGGAGATTCTATTTGGAATAAAACTTATTATAACGGATTTTTTAGTCATAACTATTTACAGGATATTTTTCCAACACCAGACGGAGGCTTTGTTGCCTGCGGCTATATTACGCCAGTATTACCAGATACGGGTCATCAGGATCTGTGGATATTGAAAATTGACAGCCTCGGTTGCGAAGTTTCAAATTGCATCCTGTCTATCGATAATATCATTCAAAAAAAAATAATCAAAGTTTACCCAAATGCATTTTATAACTTTCTGAATATTGAATTCGATGAGCCAATGAAAGATTGCATTTTGGAAATGTATGATATCTCAGGCAGAAAAATCAGGAATATTTCTATTCCTGCGACTGATCAATATGTCTTAGAAACGGGCCTCATACCACCAGGAATATATTTGCTGAACTTATATGACAAACTGGAAAAAATTTACACTGGCAGGTTTGTCAAAAATTAAATTAATTTTTGTTCTTTACTAAAATAATCTCCGCCCCAATACTCACCGCAATCTCCTCTGGCGTCCGGCTGTTTATCTTTATCCCTATCGGCGAATGAACCCGATTCAGCATTTCTTCGTCGAGTCCGTCCACGCGCCACTCTTCAAAGAGCTTGTCCATCTTCGACTGGCTTCCTAAAACTCCCAGGTAGGCAAACTCCTTGTCAAATATAGCCCGGAATGCAACGTTATCCGTCCGGTACCCGAAGGTCATGATCACCGCATAAACATTTTTTCCGGAATAAATCGATTGCTTCAGTTCAGAATAGTCATTGACATAATTCAACTCGTGTATAAACGAATTTTCCGCAATCGTATTCAGATCTTTTCTTTCCTCATAGAGATGAATGAAAAAATCCATTCCGTTAAAAAGTCTCGACAATGCCAGCGCACAATGTCCGCCGCCGACGATGCAAAGATGATTCTTAAAGCCTATATATTCCGAATACTTCCAGTCGCCGTCAGCATTGAGTGTGAATGAAACCTGTTCCGTCGAACCGCCTTCAACAAAATAAAATTCGCCGGGGGTGACTGTCAGCATCCCGTGCTTATTATGCTCCAGCGCCGCAATGATGTTTGATATTTCCTGCAATGCCTTTTCAGTAAGAGTATACATGACGATCGTCTGCTCCCCCGAACAGATCATCCCGCTCTGGTTCTCGGAAATATTCTTCCGGTGCACCTGCCTCTTCAGCAAAGGTTCCCGCTGGAAACTCTTCAGCCTGTCCTTCGCCATCTCCACGAACTTATGCTCCATCATTCCTCCGCCAATCGACCCGCTCAGTCCTTTCTGTGATACGGCCATCATGAATCCCTTCCTGCCCGGACTGCTTCCTTCGCTGTCAACGACGCAAAGCAGTACTACCGGAGCCGAAAGACTTAGTTCGTCGCGGATGAAGTGCCAGAGTTTCTTGTTAAACATATCGGTTGAAGCCTAAGTAGCGCGCAGCCCAGGAATCAAAATTCAAGTATCAAGATTCAAAAATCGTCAATCCCGGGAATCAAGAATTTATGATCTTATAATTCCTGGGATTGACGATTTTTGAATCTTGATACTTGATTTTATATCCCACTGCGTGTAGGCTACAATATACTATATTCGCAAAATATGCAATTCGACCTGGCCATCCGCAGCAAAAAAATTCTCGGCCCCAAAGGATTCGTCGACGGCGTCGTATATATCTCTGGAGGAAAGATCGTTTCATTCGCATCCGGCGAGCCGGCATCCGAATCCGGAAACATCATCGACGCCGGCAACAACGTCGTCATGCCCGGACTCATCGATCCGCACGTCCATATCAACGAGCCCGGACGAACGGAATGGGAAGGGTTCGAGACTGCAACCAAGGCGGCCGCCGCCGGAGGAATCACCACGCTGATCGACATGCCGCTGAATTCATCTCCCGTTACAACATCGAAACAGAATCTCACGCTGAAAATATCAGCCGCTAAGAAAAATGCACATGTCAACTGCGGATTCTACGGCGGCATGGTTCCGGGAAACCTGAAGAACATCGAGGGACTGTTGGAGAACGGTGTGTTCGGCATCAAAGCCTTTCTCACTCATTCGGGAATCAATGAGTTTCCTGAAACAAGTTCCGCAGAACTGCGTGATGTGCTGCTTCTCCTGAAAAAATATGAGCGTCCGCTCCTCGTACACTGCGAGCTGAGTGAAGATCATGAGGGCATCGCCAGGCTTCAGGCCGACCCGCGGAGTTATAAGGCTTACCTCGAATCGCGTCCGCGGTCGTGGGAGAACAGGGCTATCAGCGATATGATAAAGCTCTGCCGCGAAACCGGAGCGCATGTTCACATCGTTCATCTTTCCTCTTCTGATGCACTGGAAGAAATTAAGAACGCAAGAAAAGAAGGACTTCCGCTTACCGTCGAGACGGCGCCGCATTACCTCTTCTTCTGCGCCGAAGAAATCAATGACGGAGCCACGCTGTGGAAATGCGCACCGCCGATACGCGAGAGAGAAAACAACGAAAAGCTCTGGGAGGCATTGCTCGACGGAACGATTGACTTCATCGCCACCGACCACTCCCCCGCTCCTCCCGAAATGAAAGAGACTGAAAGCGGAAACTTCGAAAAAGCATGGGGCGGAATTGCGGGACTGCAATATTCCTTGCCGGTGATCTGGAAAGCAGCATCAGATAGAAATATTGGTATCGAGAAAGTTTATCAATGGATGAGCGTCAATCCTTCAAAGTTCCTGAAGCTCGATACGATCAAAGGAAAGATCGAAAAGAATTATGATGCCGATCTTGTCATCTGGAATACTGAAAGCGGGATGGCAATACATCAGAACGACATTTATCACAGGCATAAAATATCTCCATATTCAGGACTAAAACTAAAAGGAGAAATCCTGATGACGTTTGTGAATGGGAAAGTTGCATTTGATATGGGGAGTTTTCCGGAGATGAACTCTGGAGAGATATTGAGTCTTTTATCAGTATAATAAATTATGATTAACCTAAATATTTATAACATTATCTGTTTTGCGGCTTCGCCGCATAATTTTACCGCAAAGTTCGCTGAGTTTTCCGCAGAGAAAGCAGAGAAGGGTATTTCAATTGCGACATTCTCTGCTTTCTCTGCGAACCTGTAGTGAGCGAAGTCGAACTAAAACTCTGAGTTCTCTGCGGTAAAAAAACAGTAGAACTTTGTTCAACTACAACTTTTACCTGATAATTACCTATGTCTTCACCAGATTACACAAAACTGACTGACCTTGTTGCCGAACGACTTGGTGGAAAAACTTTGCTTTGCAGCGATGATTTCTTTGCTGAAAAAGAAAATCTGATTAAACCCGGAAGAGGAATTTTTATTCCTGATAAATACACTGACCGGGGAAAATGGATGGACGGATGGGAGTCGCGCCGGAAGAGAACTCCCGGACACGACTGGTGCGTGCTACGACTCGCAACGAGTGGAATCATAAAAGGAGTCGACATCGACACGAATCATTTCCTGGGAAATCATCCGCCATTTGCCTCTATCGATGCTGCTAATATTGAAGTAAAAGACAGCAACATTGATCCAGAAAAAATTTCATGGACGGAAATATTACCCAAGTCGCCGCTCAATCCGGGTAGCCAGAATTTTTATGAGATAAAAGACAGATCAGCCTACACTCACCTTCGCCTGAATATTTTTCCCGATGGCGGCGTCGCGCGACTGAAAGTGTATGGCGATGTGTCGAAAGACTGGAGCGGTTTTGACAGGAAAGAAACCATCGACCTCGCGGCCGCAGTAAACGGCGGGCTGTCGATCGCCTGCAATGATATGTTCTTTAGTCACATGCAGAACCTCATCATGCCCGGCAGAGGAATCAACATGGGCGACGGCTGGGAAACGAAGAGGAACCGCACGCCGAATAACAGAGACTGGGTGATCGTTCGTCTTGCCCATAAGGGAATTATCAGCGAAGCGTTGATCGACACTTGTCACTTCAAAGGCAATTACCCTGACAGCTGCATGATCGAAGGAACATCGATCAATATCAGTGATGAAAATAAAATTACTGAAGCAACAGTTAAATGGACTACCTTACTCCCTCAATCGAAACTCCGGGCCGATCATGAACATCACTTCAATGAAGAAATACAGAATCACGGACCATTCACTCATGTCAGACTCACTATCTTTCCTGACGGAGGCGTGAGCCGCATGAGGCTTTTTGGAACTATCGCCGACTGAAAATGACGATCGAAGAATTCAATAAATTGCCAGTAAATAAAGTGAAGGAGGAATTATTAAAATGCTGCGGAAGCAATCGGTGGGCGTCGATTGTGATGGAAGCATTTCCATTCAAAGATGCCGATGACTTAAAACTAAGTTCGGATAAGGCATGGTATATTTGCGGTGAAGACGACTGGAGAGAAGCATTCTCACATCATCCGAAGATCGGCCAGAAAATAGCCGATGAAAAAAAGTTTGCATCGACAGAAAAGTGGGCGGTAAAAGAACAGTCGGGTATCAAAACAGCTTCTACCGAAACGCTGACCGATTTTCACCGGCTGAATGAAGAATATGAAAAAAAATTCGGGTTTATTTTTATCGTTTGCGCAACAGGCAAAACATCGGAAGAGATGCTCGCAATTTTGAAAAAGAGAATGCCGAACGAGCTGCATAACGAAATAAGGATTGCGGCGAACGAACAAAATAAAATCACGCGTTTACGAATCGATAAAATGATATCATGAGCAGAATAACTACACACATACTCGACACCGCAGCCGGCAAACCGGCTGAGGGAGTGAGTGCAATTCTTGAATATTACAATGGTGGACGATGGGAGGAAGTTGGAAAAGGAATAACCAATAACGATGGCAGGATAAAAGACCTGGTTCCTCATGGACAAAGAACCTCGAATGGAGCATACCGGCTCACCTTCGACATCAAGGCATATTTTTCTTTAGGAAATATTAAAACTTTTTATCCAAAAGTTATTATTGAATTCGAAGTGTCGGATGATTCGCATTATCATGTGCCACTGCTGTTGAGTCCGTTTGGGTATTCGACGTACCGTGGGAGTTGAGATTACGACCTTATCTCCGCACGACAAACTTAAAAAGTTAATCGCCCAAATGTAGACGCCATGCATGGCGTCTTCCGTTTTAAAATAATTGTCTAGTTCATTGTAAGTAAGCGTAAGATTACGAAGCATCGTATCGCTACAAGTTTGTTAAAAACTAAATACGCATACTAAAATTGAATTTTATAGCCCAATTGTAGACGCGATGTATCGCGACTTTGTTGCGAACCATAAAAAATGAAATTGAAGATTACACCAGAGACGTCATGCATAGCGTCTCTACAGTGGGGCAATTAACAATGTTGTACAGTACAATTTATTACGATTGTCTTTGAATAAATTCTAAATTTTTCGATTTTAGTTTCGCAATGCAATTGTTTAACTTGCCCCTCATACAATTTAATGCATTAAATGAAACTCTCCATCCCCGACTCCGCACGCGACACCGTCCTCAACGACCTCAAGACAGCGAACACTGCATTCCAGAAAATATATCCGGGCGACCTGCCTGACCGCCAGCCGGTTCATACAGTTTATGGCGGCGCGAATCTTTTCAAGTCGGATACAACATTGAAAATGGGAGATGTTGCTCTGAAGAGTTTTTTAAGATACGCTCCTGATTTCTCTGTTCTAGGAAAGGTTTTAAATCTGGAAGGAAGCTCATTGATCTCAGGTGATGCAGGCGAAATCAAAAATTTAATTACAAAGTTTGATAAGCTGGACGAAAGTTCACTGAAAAAAGAAAATGGATGGCTCCCCTATCTCGTTCATAAAAAAATTAAAGCCAAGCTTGCAACCGAAGCCGTCGAAGATTTCCGAATCGACTTCGAAGACGGATTCGGAAACCGCCCCGATGCTGAAGAAGACGAAACAGCCGTACGAGCGGCAGAGGAGCTGGCGAAGGGAATGAAAGAAAAAACTATTTCTCCTTTTATCGGAATACGGATAAAGCCATTCACCGAAGATCTAAAGCAAAGAGGCATCCGGACGCTCGATATTTTTCTCACAACATTGTTTTCATTAACCGGAGGAAAACTGCCAGACAACTTTGTTGTCATGCTGCCGAAAGTCACCATACCTCAGCAGATCGAGGCCCTCGTAAGACTCTTCGAAATACTCGAACAGCAACACAACCTGAATCCTTATACATTGAAGATGGAGATGATGGTCGAGGCCACGCAGGCCGTAATGGATTCGGAAGGACGGAATCCGCTGCTCGCACTCATCCGCGCCGGAAAAGGAAGATGCATCGCCGCACACTTCGGAACATACGACTACACGGCCTCGTGCAACATAACCGCGAAATACCAGACGATGGATCATCCCGTCTGCGACTTCGCTCATCACATGACGCGCGTCGCTCTCGGCGGAACGGGTATCATGCTTTCGGACGGCGCCACCAACGTGATGCCCGTCGGTCCGCACCGCGGCGACAACCTTACAAAGCAGCAGGAAGACGAGAACAGGGAAGTCGTTTTTCATGCATGGCGCCTCGGCTTCGACCATACGATGCATTCGCTCATCAACGGGTTTTACCAGGGATGGGATCTTCATCCCGCACAACTTCCGATGCGTTACGCCGCCGTCTATACTTTTTTCCTGCAGAGTTACGAAGATGCCGCATTACGTCTCAAGAATTTCGTCGACAAAGCTGCACAGGCAACTTTATCGGGCGACGTGTTCGATGATGCCGCAACGGGACAGGGACTTCTCAACTATTTCCTCAAAGCCCTTAACTGCGGCGCCATCACCGAAAAGGAAATCATGGCCACAGGACTTACGCTCGAAGAGATCCGCAGCCGCTCGTTCTACAGGATCCTTTTGGGACGAAGAAACAAGAGTTCGGTTAACGCCTGACCATGCCATCCACATTCGACTTTGTCTTTTTCTCGATTATTATTTTGCTCGGTCTGGTTGTCTTTTTCCTCACCAGGTCAATAAGCATCGTCAGAAAAAAAACCACAATACAGGACGATGACAACTGGAAAGAAATCAAAGCGACGAGAATTACTTTGATAATTCTCATCATTGTTTCAGTATTTATTTATTTCGGATATCCCGTTGCTGAAAAGTCTGGCATGCAGTCGCACATCATGGAATGGCTGAACCTCGTTGTCCGCTGGGCGCATGTGGTTTTAGGAATTGCCTGGATAGGAGCATCCTTCTATTTCATTTTTTTAGAGAACAGCCTCAACCGGACAAAGGATCTTAGAGACGAGCTCGCAGGAAATCTATGGGCGATACACGGCGGAGGATTTTATTATGTCGAGAAGTATAAGAACGCTCCGGGTGTTCTTCCGGAAAATCTTCACTGGTTCAAGTACGAGGCTTACTTCACCTGGCTCACCGGATTTCTTTTGCTCATCATCGTTTATTACATGAATGCTAAGTCGTTCATGGTCGATACGGCAGTGAGTGATATCAGTCCGTCGACAGCAGTTGCGATCGGACTCGCCGCACTCATATCGGGATGGATCATCTACGACCTCATGTGCCGGTCGCCTCTTCTTAAGAAACCAAAGCTATTCGGACTGATCGGTTTTGCGTTCCTGATTCTTCTCTCATGGATCTTATCAAAATACTTAAGCGGACGAGCTGCCTTCATTCATGTCGGCGCGCTGCTCGGCACCATCATGGCCGGCAATGTTTTCTTCGTCATCATTCCTTCGCAGAAAGCTCTCGTAAATGCCGCTAAGAAAAATCTACCTCCCGATCCATGGAAAGGAAAATATGCAGGACTTCGTTCGCTCCACAACAACTACATCACGCTGCCGGTGATATTCGTGATGATCAGCAATCACTTTCCGCAGACGTTTGCCACCAGCTACAACTGGGCGATACTTGCAGTGCTTACGATCGGGAGTGTTGCCATCCGACATTATATCAATCTCTATGAGAAAGGAAGACAGCTTACCTGGCTGCTCGTGTTTGCGGCCATTGCTTTGTTCGCTCTCGTTTTCGTTACAAAACCTGAAACAGGATCTGCAGGAAAGACGCCGGTGAATTTTACACAGGTATTTCCGATAATTCAAAATCGTTGTGAAAGCTGTCATTCATCTCACCCGACTGACGATGTCCAGAAGACTGCCCCGAATGGAATCATGTTCGACACACCGGAACAGGTCGTTCAACATAAAGACAGGATCCTTTTCCGTGCGGTGCAGACTAAGACGATGCCGCAGGGAAACAAGACAAGCATTACAGAAGAAGAGCGTGAACTGATTGGTGCATGGATTATGCAGGGCGCCAAAATAAATTAGCGGATTAGTGAATTAGCGGATTAGCGGATACGGGTCCGCAGCAATCTGTGCCCTTTAAAAAATCAGACTTCATTCGCTAATTCGCTAATTCACCAATCCGCTAATTGAAATGGATAGAAAATCACTATACTTCTACATCTCCAAATGCCTCACCGGTTGCCTGATTGTATTTGGTGTTGCATCACTAATCGATTACCGCGATTTCGGCTGGTGTATTATTTCGGTTATGTTAGTTCTGACACCCGAAAGCAAAGAGGCGCTGCCACTTGCCATAACCAGGATCAAGGCTAATCTCATCGGCGGGTCCGTCAGTGTCCTATGCCTGTTGATCGCACCGGCTAATGTTTTTACAATCTGTCTGGCCATCACTATTACTATTTTAGGATGCTATTATTTCAAACTCATGGATGGAAGCCGCGCTGCGATAGCTGCCGTCATTATCATTATGCTGCACGGACTTGAGTATAAACAGGTCTATTTCTGGTCAGCTACTATTGAAAGGGTGATATCGGTTATTGCAGGTTGTGCGATAGGGCTGCTCGTAACATTACTGTTTCATAAGAGGATCCTGAATAAGAAAGAAGAAGGCAAAAAGTCTGAAGAAGCCTGATTGACCCTTTCGACAAGGGGTTGGCGTAGTTGAACCGCATGGACCGCCCTTAAACCAGGCTGTTGTGGCCAAACTTTTGAAAAAAATTTTTCAAAACACTGGAAATACTGAGTTTTATTCGCTTAATTCGTTTACTATTCTTTTATCAATTCTATTAGTACTACAATTAATTGTTATTCTGACTGATCATTTTGTGAAGGCTTTATCAATAAAAAATTATTAAACATTTCGATTATCGGAGTTATTCTCGAGTCTGCATTTTAAAATAATCAACCTAAGAATTTCTAACCGTCGCTATTCCATGGCGGAATTGAATGCTTATGAATATAATGAATGATTCAATATTCAATATAACATCTGTTAAATACACATTATCTAAACCACATCTTATGAAAACAAAGTTCTGCTTACTTTTTATTTTATTGTTTACCACGTTTGCAAAGGCACAGTCGGATGACATCGTGCTTAATGCAATCCGCTCGCTGCACAAGATTCCGGACGCCGACTGGAAAATCAGCGATCAGTATACTGACAAGTTGACTGGATTAACCTACGTCTATGTTCAGCAAAAATATCATGGTGTGCCGGTATTGAGGGCCATCAGTAATATCGTGATCAAAGACAACAAGGTCGCATCTGCGAAGTCGGGTTTCGCCGATGACATCAAGACAAGAGTACATGGCGACAAGCCTTCGCTCACGGTCAAGGATGCAATCAATGCAACATTTTCGCACCTCGATTTGAATTCTGACGAAAGGATAACGTTGCTCGAGTCAAATGAAAGCGATCATGTTTACATTTTCTCCGGCGGAAATACATCACGAAATAAAATCAAAGTCGAGTTATTGTATGTTCCAATTAACGGTGAATATTATCTTGCATGGAACGTCAGCATCGACCTGAAGAAAGAAGCACACTGGTGGAATGTCCGCATCGATGCGACCACAGGCGAATACCTGGAGAAGACTGACTACGTCGTTCACTGCAGCTTCGATCCGCAGGAAAATCAATCTGAAACAATGATGTTTGATGGCCTGAATCCGTCATCGCCAATGACTCCTTCCTCGGTACCATCGTACCGCGTTTTTCCTTTTCCTGTCGAATCGCCTACGCTCGGCAGCCGCGCGTTGCTTCCGGATCCTTCCGATCCTGCATCGTCACCTTTCGGCTGGCACGATGAAAACGGAGCCGCTGGAGCTGAGTTTACAATCACGAGAGGAAACAACACATATACGTACGAAGACGAAGATAACGACGACCTTCCCGGATATTCGCCTGATGGCGGAGCGGGTTTGACGTTCGACTATCCATACAATTTCAATCAGCAGCCCGCCAACAACAAAGATGCGGCGCTTACAAACCTATTTTATGCTAACAACACCATCCATGATAAATTATACAGATACGGTTTCACAGAGGCTGCCGGAAATTTCCAGGTAAATAATTATGGCAATGGCGGCATCGCAAATGATGCAGTACAGTCAGAAGGTTTTGACGGCAGCGGATCTGACAATGCAAATTTTACAACACCGCCTGACGGAATCAAACCAAGAATGCAGATGTACCTCTGGGGTGGTTTCCCATGCAGTTCTTTTCATGTTAATAGTCCTGCAAGCGTTGCGGGAAACTATGCGATTGGAAATTTTGTCGAGTTCAATCCGGTGAGTGCCAATGCAACCGGCAACCTTATTCTTGTTGATGACGGATCAGCAAATCCGACTCTCGGATGTCTGCCAATAACAAATAACCTGACCGGCAAGATTGCTGTCATCGACAGAGGCAATTGCCTTTTCGTCGAGAAAGTAATCAATGCCCAGAACAAAGGAGCGATTGGTGTAATTATCGTCAACAATGGTCCCGGAGTATTTGGCATGGCGGGTATTGATCCTTCAATTACAATTCCAACATTAATGATCTCACAGGACGATGGCAATACGTTAAAAACAGAAATGCTCTCCAATACGGTTAACGCAACAATAAATATTTGCCCGAACATCAAATCCGATTCAGACTTCGACAACGGCGTGATTGCTCATGAATACGGGCATGGTTTGTCGACAAGATTAACTGGTGGTCCATCAATATCTGAATGTCTTTACAACGGCGAGCAGGGAGGAGAAGGCTGGAGCGACTGGCTGGGACTGATGCTTACCATTCATCCCGGGGATAATGGCACTGAAGCCCGCAACATCGCATCCTATCTTGTAGGGCAAAACGATCCATCGATCGGCATCCGTGTTTATCCTTATTCAACTGACATGAATATTGATCCGCATACGTATGGCGACATTCCCATTTTTCCTGAGGCGCATTATATTGGCGAGATCTGGTGTTCCGCAATCTGGGACATGTCGTGGTTGCTTATAAATCAGTACGGCTATAATACCAATCCGACGGTAGCGACTGCTGGAAATAACATTGCGATGCGACTCGTGATTGAAGGAATGAAGCTTCAGCCATGCGGTCCGGGGTTCCTTGATTCGAGAGATGCGATTCTCCTTGCGGATCATCTGTTGTATAACGACGCTCATCGCTGCCAGATCTGGCAGGCATTTTCACAAAGAGGAATGGGATACTTTGCATCGCAGGGCGACGCGCTTATTGCCGGTGATGAAACTCCTGACTTCACGATGCCTCCATTCGTTCAGCCATCAATAACCGGCGACGGACTTTTCTGCAAGCCAAACTCAACGGTACTGGATGCGGGTGCGGGTTGGAACTCTTACACCTGGAACACCGGTGCATCTTCGAGGACGATCGTGCCCCAGACTTTTGGAACATATACCGTTTCAGTCAGCGGCATCGGTTGTTCGAATACTTTAGAAACCGGAACAGCGAGTGTTACTGTTTCACCGTCATTCACTCCGACTGCTACTGCAAGTCCTGCGAACATTTGTCCGGGCGGATCTTCACAGCTAAGCGCCGTGGGCGAGGCGCAGATCAGCGGCAACAAGGCTTATAAAAGTTCACGCTTTGCTCCGCCCGCACCTTATGGAAATTTCTGGACGAGCGAGCATGAGCAATATCTCGTTTATGGTTCGGAGCTTGCATCGGCGGGGCTTACTGCAGGCAACCTTACTGGACTTTCATTCGATGTTGTAAATCATAATACCGGCCCGGGAAGCAGGAACCTGACAATCTCAGTGGCCGCTACGAATGCGACAAACATGTCTAACTCGTTTGTGAGCACGGGATTCACCCAGGTATATTCTTCTCCGAACTTCGTTACTGCGCCCGGCTGGAATTTCCATCCGTTCTCAACGCCATTCGCCTGGAATGGAGTTTCGAATATCGTAGTCGACATTTCGATGATCAATTGCAATTCATGTCCGGGATCTCCATGCATCGAATACTACCTGAACGACGAAATCAATCTGTCCAAAACTGCATTCAAGTCGACCAGTTTTACTTACAATGATTTCGATTGCTCGGTGCCGTCTTTTACGCCTGCCTCTCCGGTATATGCGACTGACATGCGTCCCAACATGAAATTCCGCGGACCGACTATCCCGGTAAATTTATATACATGGTCGCCATCAACATTCCTGAACAGCTCGATCATTTCAAATCCGCTTGCCACGAATGTTACATCATCTACATCTTACAATGTGACTGCAACGAGGTCAGACGGATGCTATGGTACTGCGACTGCAACCGTGTCGCTGATTTCCGCACCACTCGCTCCGGCATTTATCAGTGGGCCTGTAGAAATATGCAAGGGACAGACAGGAATACAGTACTGCGCAGATCCGGTTGAAGGCGCCATATCATACATATGGACGCTGCCTTCGGGAATCACGGGATCATCATCGACAAATTGCATCACGGTAAACTTCTCAAACAATTATAACGGAGGGACGATTTGCGTTCGCGCAGTCAATTCATGCTTCCAGGGAGCGAATACATGCCTGACACCGGTCATCCTCACGAAGAAGCCGGCCAAACCCGGACCAATCGTTGGTCAATCGCCCGTATGTCCTGATAACTATTACGCCTACTATATTACACCGGTGCCGACGGCTTCGAATTATATATGGACAATTACCGGAAACGGCGGAGTGGCGCCATTGAATATCGTGTTTGGACAAGGCTCAAGCGGAATCGCCATATACGTACCGGTCGGTTACAACGGCAATCAGAAGCTGAGGGTGCGCCCGGAAAATTGCAAAGGCCTGGGCGACGAAAGAACATTCGATGTAAAAGTTACCGGAATACCGAATACACCTGGAAACATCAACGGACCAAACAGCGTCTGCAAGAGCAAGTCGAAAAATTACAATGTAGGCAACGTCCAGAACGCAACATATTATTTCTGGGATGTTACAGGCGGAGCATTGATCACGGCAGGACAGGGAACAAAGAACATCACGATCGACTTCCATACTGCCACTTCTCCGGCCGCGATAATATCGGTGACGGCATCCAATGCCTGCGGCGCTTCGAATCCGAGGACGAAGAATGTGATGGTGAACCTGAATTGCAAGGAAGACGAAGATATCGATGTTACTTCTCCGGCAGCGACACTCATCGCTTATCCGAATCCGACTTCAGGAAAAATCAATCTCGCATTCGATGCCGAACATTCTTCAAAATGCATATTGAGAGTAATCGACATGACAGGAAGAATTCTACTGACCAGCGAAGAGCCGGCGATTGAGGGCGTCAACCTGCGTGAGCTGGATTTGAATAACGTTGCGAAGGGAATGTATTTCATCAGCGTCGAGAGAAACGATGCGGCGAGGATGACTGTTCGAATTGTCGTCGAGTAAACAACTAGCCCATCAGTGATCCCGATAGCTATCGGGAAGCGGATTAGCGGTCCCGATAGCTATCGGGAAGCGGATTAGTGGATTAGCGGATGAAGGGGAAACGGAAACACCCTTTATCCGCTAATCCGCTAATCCACTAATCCGCTAATTTTTTTATTTTAGCGTCAAATAGAGTTTCATGTCGAACGGAAATGTATCTGTAACTAACAACGGGGGTGTAGCCTGGATTTCTTTCTTTCACCCTCAGAGCAATTCGCTTCCGGGTGAATTATTGCGGAAGCTGGCTTCAGAAATCGAGAAGGCGGGAAAGGATGATTCGGTTAAGATCATTGTGCTGAAAAGCGAAGGCGAAAAAGCATTCTGCGCCGGAGCATCGTTCGACGAGCTGGTATCGATTAAAAATTTCGATGAGGGAAAGATATTCTTCTCCGGCTTTGCATCGGTGATCAACGCCATGCGGAAGGCTCCGAAGTTCATCATCGCTCGCGTGCAGGGAAGGGCAGTGGGCGGAGGAATTGGTTTGGCATGTTCGGCCGACATTACGTTTGCGCTGGATACGGCTTCGGTGAAATTGAGCGAGCTTGCTGTCGGCATAGGACCGTTTGTGGTCGGGCCGGCGGTTGAGAGGAAGGTGGGACAGGCGGCATTCGCCGAGCTTACTATCAACTCGAGCGAATGGAAGCCGGCATCGTGGGCGAGGGAGAAAGGAATCTATTCCGACATCTATCCAACCGTCGCCGATCTCGATGCTGCAATAGAAACTCTCGTACAAAGATTATTGCTCAGCAATCCCGAAGCGATGCAGATGCTGAAGAAAGTTTTCTGGGAAGGGACGGATCACTGGGATACATTGTTAGATGAACGCGCGGCGATGAGCGGCAAGCTTGTGTTGTCGGATTTTACGCGGAAGGCGATTGCGAGGTTTAAGGAGTCGGTGAAGAGGTAGAGGCGCGATGCTTCGCTTCTTTTCAAATACAATTCCTCAATATAAGTCGACAATTTTAAAATAATATTTTTCAGAAGTATAACCACGGTTTTTCTTAAAAGATTTTACTGAAGCGATGGTTGAAGGAATCAATATCGCTGTGTCCAAAGCTGATATAATTAATATGGCGGCTACCTCTCCTGCACTGTTATTATCCAGGTGCGATCCCAAGATTATGAGCCCCATAAAAGTAATGATACTTAAGAAACCAGATGCCACTCCAATCGCACTATTGATTACTTTATGACCCTCTACTATTCTTAAAACACTATCAATATGAATTTGGTTGCCTCCAATACTTAGCATTGAATCCTCAAGAATTTTTAAATTCCCTTTGTATTTTCCATCTGCAGTGTAAACATTTACAAATCTTTCTGCAGCAATTTTATTTGTTTTATGGTTTTCCTTATTTACGATTACCAGACATTTAACTGACTGCGAAAAGTTAGCCTTTGAAATAAACAGACACACTATCAATAAAAAGACTTTTGCTAATTTGAGAATATGCATATCAATATAACTCAGATTTCTTTACAATATTCTCTGTAAATTAAGTTGATGCAAACTACTCTACAAATCGTCAAACCCCCAACCCGTACCTCAAAAAGCATACGAAATCCCACCCAACGCATTCAACCTCTCCGAAGGATAATGATACCACCGCTCATACTTCGCAAAGCCTAAATTATTCAGATTGACAAAGAGTGAAAGTATTTTCGAGTAACGGTATTCCAAACCAAGATTGAGATCCATGTAGCCATTCACCTTCGTCGATGTAAAACCGAGAGGCGTGTCGATCCGCACGTCGTATTTTCCGCGCGCATAAACTGCAGCATTGATGATCAGCTTGTCCCAGACGTTGTATTTCCCCGTTAGAGACATCTCGCTGCCCGGGTGTTGCCACGGCTTTTCTCCCAGCTCCATGTCGTAGCTGTACTGGTCGAAACGAAGCGCCGCCGAAAATTTTTCTCCCGCCCTATAACCCACCTCCGCATGCAGGTTCAACACTTTCCCATCAACATACAAAACATTGAACTGGTTATAGTGAACCGAGTCGGCAATGAACAACTGCATCTTGTCGATGGTCGAGTATTTCACCATCGCCATAAACGATACCCGCTGCGAGAAATTACCGTTCAATCCCGCCTTCAGCTGAAGCTTCTCGATCGAGTTTGTCGGATCGGCGGCTGGAGCTACAAACGGATTCTCGAGCGACATCGTCCGGTATGTGTTTTTAATGACTCCGCCATTTGCTCCCGCAAATGCATACAGTATGTTCTCCGCAATCGGCAGACTCAGATCAATCTTCGGGAACATGCGCAGCTTCGACTTCACGTGCTTGTCCACGCTTACAGTGAGTCCCAATGTCAGATCTACCTTGTCTTTCTTGAATGTCGCCGCCGGAGTAAACGAAACAATGCTTCTCTTCAGGTTGTTGTTGAGGGAAATCAATTCTCCATTCGCAAGCGATTTCTTGAAATAGTCGAACGAAGCATCCAGGCTCACATTATAGTCGTCGATTTTCTTACCGACCTTCGCCCCTACCAGGAAATCATTCTCATTCACATCATACAGATCGTTCAGAGAATTAAAATTAAACTTCGCCGCATAGTCGAGGTGATCCTTCGTGAGGTTATTGCTCGCCATCCCCAGCTTAATATCGAAATTGTTTAACCGCTGTTTGATATTTTCTTTCTTCAGGATGGTATCCGACCTCGTCGCATAATAATGAACCGCATCCCTGTTGTAATTCACGTCGCCCGTAAACGTGCTCCGTTCGAAAAAATATTTCCCATACAGCCCGCCGTGGTTGTTACTGAAACCAGCAGGGCCGGCTTCTTTCAGTCCCGGACTGCCGGAATGATGATTCAGCGCAAGACCAACCGTTCCCTTCTTCGACCTCAGCGCATTCACATACAGGTCGCCGTAATACGTCGTGTAATTCCCAATTCCCAATTTTATATACGTGCGGTAAAGCTTCGCCAGCTTTTCGTCCATGATCTTCACCGCCTTTATCGTCGCAGTCTCGTATTCCGTCGATGCCTTCTTCGGGCGCACGTCGTACGTCAGCGTCGGAGGATTTGAAGAAGTGGTATCGTCAGCAGGCGAATCGGAGATCTTTACCGATTCTCCAAGAACTGGCTTATAGTCTTTGACGATGATGTACTCCTTATCGCCGAGATCTTCTTTCTTCTCCTGTGCCTTCGAAACTGAAGAGCCGAGACTAAATACCATTACAAGTGAGATTAATTTCACCAGTTTTGTGTTTAGAGCTTGGTGTTGATTCCAAACAACGTTTGTCGTGCAATTGCGAAATTTCATCTTATCTTATTCATTGATGCACTGATTGTAAATTCACTATTGCATTAGTTTAGATTGCCCCCTCGGCTCCGCTCGGGGACCGGATGCAATAAATTTAATATTCTCCTCGACTCCGCTCGGAGCGCTTCTTAACGAGACCTTGGGTTTCGATTATCAGTATTTTATTTGAGACATCGTCGGAAATTCATACTCGTCACATCAATATTCAATCCCGATAGCAATCGGATCAATTCTCAATCTTAATCGTCGTATCCTCCGGCGCCGTGTCCATCTTCTTCTTCTCCATCATCTCCTTATTCATGCTCTGCTCGGAAGAAACTATTGCATCATACTTTTCTTTTGCTATTTGTTTTAATTCGTCAGGATCAGACGGATCTTTCTCGTAATTGTCGACGATGCTCTTATACGTCTCCTTCGCCTGGAATGTATCCTTCTGGACCAGGTAATTGTCGCCGAGAAGTATGAATCCCTTCGCAATCCAGTAATCGTAGGAAGGATTCTGTTTCTGAATTTCGAGGATCAGCTTCTGCGACTCTTTGTAGTTCGACATCTTGTACTCGATGGTCGCAAGCAAATATTTGCTCTCCGCCGTCATCTCGCTGTTCGTCCTCTTCGCTACTATAGATAATTCCGATTTTGCATCCGATAAACTTTCCTTCTGAACATAGCACCTTCCCGCGATCAGGTGTGCTTCGTTCACCAGGTCCTTGTCGTTGCTCTGTGAGTCGACCACCTTCTTCGAGACTTCTATCGCCTTCTCGCAGTTGTTAATCTTATACGCGCTCCTCAGCTGGCCCGATAACGAAGCAGCGATATTGTCTTTCGATTTGGCGATGCCCTCCAGCTTTTCGAACATCTCCTGCGCCTCGGAATATTTTTTCAGACTGTAATAGATGATGCCTGCGTTCAGCAGCGACTTCTCCGTGAAGTTATTTACGTCTTCCTTAATAACCACCTCGTATCCCGGCAAGGCCTCAGCATATTTCTTGTTCCTGAAAAGGCAATCCGACTTCAGGTAATTGGCATTCACCCTGAAGATGGCATTCGGAAACTTGGCCAGGTACTGATCGAGATCCTTGATGGCGAGATCGCAGTTGCCCTGAGTGTATCTCTGCTCGGCAGCCTCATAAATGAGCGAGTCTTCTGCTGCACCTGACAGATTCGCCTCGGGAATGTTCTTCACGTAATCGAGATACTGATCGACCTTGTTCTGTGATACGCTAATCTTCTCGATCTGCTTCAGTGCCTGCCTCGACTCATCCGTGTTCGGATATTTTTTCACGATGTTCTTATACATGGCCATCGCCTTTTCATCCTGCCTCGTGTTGTACAGGACGAGCGCCTCTCCCAATTCCGCCTTGCGCGGATAGGTTCCTGTCGGATATTCGTTTTGAATCCTCCGGAAGTAACCTTCTGCAAGTTCGTTATCGCCTGTTACCATCGATGCCTGTCCGGCCTCATACAATGCATCGTCATAATACACTGACTTGGGATAGTTCTGAAGAATTTTCTGCAGCGTCTTCACCTTGTCCTTCATCTTCCCCTGCACGCCCTGGATCATCGCAACCTGGTAGAGAGCATAGTCGCCGGCTTTTGCTTTTTTGTTTATAGCATCGTTGTAATACTGCATGGCAGTGCTCTGGTCCTTCATCATGAAAAAACAATCGCCCGATCTCAGCAGTGCATCGTTGAACCTTGCCTGATCCGTATTCGGCTGGTCGATCATGTATTTCCTGAACGCGGTTTGCGCCTCATCGTATTTCCCCATCTTGAATTCGGCATAACCGATGTTGTAGTTGGCAGTATTATAATTATCGTTTCTGAGCGCAGCCGGTGTATTCAGGAAAATATTTTGCGCTTTTACTGAGCCCTCGTAATCGTTCAGCTTATAAAGCGCCTCTCCCTTCCAGTAGTTCGCTTCGGCGACGATGTCCTGGTTCATGGGATAGTTCAGCGACAAGTCGAACATGTTGACGGCCTCTCTCGGATTATTGTCCATAAACAATTCTACACCGCGGTAATAAGCAACCTTCTGGTAGGCTGTCTGCATGTTTGCACTCTTCTGCTTTACGGCCTCCAATGCCGCGATGGCATCCTTGTAATTATGAGTGCTCGCATAGATGTTGATCAGCATTTCGTTCGCGGCGGAGGCATTCGGACTGTTCGGAAAATTCTTCATGAAATTCCGGAACGATTCGATGGCGACCGACTGAAACGACAGCTCGTAAGAAAGTTTTGCGAAGTTGAACTGCGACTCCTCCTGGATGGATTTATCATAAGAGAGTTTTCCGGCCGACTGGAACGCATTCCGTGCAGACCTTTTGTTGCCGTTTTTAAGGAAACAATCCGCAAGATGGAAGTAAGCATTCTGTCCCAGGCTGTCTTCGTTCACGACAACTTTCTGAAAATAATTTGCCGCCTTCAGGAATTCGCCCGTCTGGTAATAACAGAAAGCGATGTCGTAATAGTCGATTCTTCCCGCGTTCGGAGAATTCTTTTCGTAGTCGAGCAGATACGGAAGCGCCTCCTTATATTTTCCCGTCTGGTAATACGACTCGGCAACCATCCTCGAAATCTCCAGACCGTTTTTTGAAACCGCGCCCGTATCGATGAGGCCCGGAGCATATTTCAGTATCTCGTCGTACTTGCCCTGCTTGTAATAAATCTGCGTAATGTAATATGGCACTACAGGCGCGAACGCCTCCGAATCCTTGAGTTTCAAAAAAGAATTCAGCGCCGTCTCATAGTTCTGATTGACGTATTCGATATGGGCATAATAATACTGCGCCGCAGTAGCGTATTTGGAATTACCATCTTTCATGACGAAGAAAGCCTTGCTCGCCTTGTCATAGTCGTTGGTCATGTAATAGGCATAACCGATCTTGAAGTTGATCTCATCCTTCTTATCCTTGTCAAGATCGGTCTGATCAATCTTCGCCAGCCATTCGATCGCAGGCTTATACCTTTTCTGCCTGTAATAAAATATCCCGAGGTCGTAAAGGGCATCCTGGTAATTCGTGTTGGCAGGATATTGATCGATGAAATTCAGCAGGAGGTATTCGGCATCCGCATTGTATAATTCGGAAGCGCATTTCGCAATGTAGTATGAAGAATTTCCCCTCGTCGTTTCAGAAACATTTTCCTTAGAAGCGAGTACGTCCTGAAATTCTTTTTGTGCGGCGCCGAATTTCTGTTTATCGAGAAGATCGATGCCTTTCTGATAATGATATTCAGGGTCGAGAAATATTGCCGTTTGCTGTGCACAAACGGAAATGTCAATAAAGAGCAATACCAACAAAATGAATCTGGTCATTCGGATTTTTCGATCTGTGTTGAAACGGGAATTCTTTCAAAATTATTGGAAACAATTGCGTTACTCCCTGAAAATCCGTTGTTTTTACCAACATAGTTTTAAACACAGAAACACTTTATATATCTTCATAGTATAATGGCAAGTATATAGGACACCCCTCGACTTCGCTCGGGGACCGGTGTTCTTAATTGAAATATTCTCCTCGGCTCCGCTCGGAGTGTTCCGAGCGGAGCCGAGGAATATCTTAGTATCTATAAACCGGTCCCCGAACGAAGTCGAGGGGCCTACTACACCAACTACCATGAAAAGACTAATGTTCCTTATCGTCATCTTGCTAAACGGGATAATCATTTTTTACGCCTGCAAGAAAGATAAAGAGACTGAACCCGTTGAATTTGATACACATACTTCAGAAGACAATGCCCTTGCAGAGGGAACTTTCAACGATGTGAATAATATGTGTTTCCAGGCGATGGAAAACGGTCAGCTGACCACTTACAGGCTGAGCGAGAAACAGAATTCCATCTTAAGCGTATGTGCAACGGTTACGGCCGTACCTGATTCAAGCGGAAACGGCGGAACGATTACAATTGATTTCGGCACCTCAAATTGCCAGTGTGTCGATGGAAGATACCGCAGGGGGGTCATCAATGTTACATATACCGGCGCCTACCGCGATTCGGGCACAGTAATCAGCACAACATTTAACAACTATTATGTCGGCAAGGATACAGGTCACATGTTTAATGTAAGCGGATCCAAATCTGTCACAAACAACGGGCATAACGCTGCCGGACATCTGAATTATACAATAGCAGTAAATGGCCAGCTGACGAATGCAAACAATGAAGTGATGAACTGGACATCCACCAGAAACCGCGAATGGATTGCGGGAGAGGGCACACACGCCAATTGGACTGATGACGAGTATCTGATAACCGGCAATGCAAGCGGAAATAATTTCGAACAGAATTCTTTTACAGTAACGATTACTCAACCACTCAAAATCGCGCTTAACTGTCGCTGGATCAAATCAGGAACATTCGACCTAACACCTTCTGGAAAGCCAACACGTACATTTGATTACGGGAACGGCGATTGCGATTACAATGCCTCGCTGACGGTGAATGGGAGGACGATTCCGATAATACTATATTAGCTCAATGTACAAAGTACAATGTACAAAGTACAAAGTACAAAGAAGGGTGCTTACAAAACGTCTCGTTTGAATCTTAGTACTTATTGCTTAGTACTATGAACGTCGGAACAAGCAGGGTGTTTATTGAAACGTCACGTCTTTGTACTTTGTACTTTGTACATTGTACCTTGTACTTGATACTTGATACTTGATACTTGATACTTGATACTTGATACTTGATACTTG
>JADMIO011167784.1_pt1 | contig 34007 bp, 28 predicted proteins | sample 8958161 | NCBI WGS metagenome assembly JADMIO01 (sample SAMN16585339, study PRJNA669376) | soil metagenome | isolation source: Crop rotation soil | place: USA: Cullars Rotation, Alabama | collected 2011 | reverse complement strand
CCGCGACAACTTGTCCACGTGGAATTCTAAGCTTAGGATCCCAATGTGCTGGAAATAAATCAATTTTGGGGCGGCGGGGGCGCTTCGGTGAGCGGGACGGCGCTCTCAGTCTGGACCACGTTGGGGTCCGAGACGGCGGGTATCTGGACCGGCGGAGAAGCCGGTTTTTTGGCGACTGGTTTGCGGCGGGGTGACTTCATCGCCAACTCGGCGAGGTCGGCTTTCAACGCCTTGACGCCCTTCCGAAGTTTCTTCGCCTCGCGCCGCGCGTCCTTGAATTTTTCCTTGGCCGCACGGTACGCCAGTTTCGCCAGCTTGGCCGCTCTGCGCGCGGCGCTGGCCTGCTTTTCCGCGGCGGCGAGTTCGAGGCGAAGCTTGCTCCGCGCGGCGGCGCCGGGGGTTTTCGTGGTCATGGCAGAGGAGGCAAACATCAGCGTTGCCGTTCGCCCGGCGAACGGCAACGCCTGCAATGTTACAAAACTCACGGGTCAGGGACCCGTGCCACGACCTGGTCAGCTCAAACCGGCGGCGTGCGTCCCCTGATCAACGAAGCAATGAAGAGGATCAGGAAGATGACGAAGCAGATCTTCGCAATCAGGGCGGCGGTGCCGGCGACGACGCCGAAGCCAAGGATGGCCGCGACGATCGCGATGATGAGGAATGTGATGGAATAGCCTAGCATGGTGGGATGGGAGTTAAGGGTTGGAACGCGGGCCGCGCAGCATGCCGACGAGGCCGACGACGGCGGCGACTGCGCCGCCAACGAGCAGCCAGATCGTTCGATCCGTCGGTTCGCCGGTGAACAAGCGGGAGAAACTCGAGCCGACCGAGTCGTTCGCGCTCGCGCCGAAAATGAGCAGGATGACGCCTACGATGAGAAGGACGAGTGAGGTAGTTTTGTTCATGCCGCGTGGGTGGTTGGGTTTTGCTTTGGTCAGGTGACCGACGTCGCCTTGGACAGGCGCAACACCCCCCGGTTCGTCCGCCGGCGTGAAATCGCCTTCAGCCACGAACTTGCAATTGCTCCCCGCGACGGCGGAGTTCCCCTTCAGGCGCCGGCCACCGGCGGAAAGATTCCGGCCAGGACCTCGTCGAGAGTTTGGATTCTCACGGGCTTGATGAGGTGGTTCACGAAGCCCGCCTCCTTGCTCAACCGGAGATCGCTGTCCATGCCGTAGCCGCTGAGGGCGATGCCCTTCAGGCCATATTTCACCTTCAATTCCGACATCAGGTCAAAACCCGTGCCATCCGGCAGCCCGATGTCGGAAATGACCAGGTCGAGGGTCTGCTCCGCCGCGAGCGAGCGCGCCTCGGCGACTGAGCCCGCGGCGTGAACGGTGAAATTCCGCCGGCGCAGCAGCGTGCCCAAGGCCGCGCGCGTCGGCCCATGATCCTCGACAAGCAGGATGGCGAGGCGGGAACCGTTGCCGTTGGTGGACGGGACAAATGCGGGCGTGGAGGGCAGGGCGACGGGCGGGCGTGATCCGCTCGCGGCCGGATCGGCGACCACCTTGATTTCCGGGAGTTCGATGGTGAGAACGGAACCCCGGTTGCGGCCTTCGCTGGCCGCGGTGAGATGGCCCTGGTGCATCTCCACGATGCGCCGGGAGATCGCCAGGCCGAGGCCCAGCCCGCCGAAGCGATGCGCCCCGCGTTCCTCCGCGTGATCGCCCTGCGTGAACGCTGCGAAAATCCGGCCGAGTTCGCCGGCGGTCATGCCGATGCCGGTGTCGATGATGTGGATGAGGAGGGTGCGCTGGGCCGGCTTGATTTCGGTGGCGACGGTGACGGTGCCGTTCTCCGGGGTGAATTTGACGGCGTTCTTCAGGACGTTCCACAGCACCTGTTGCAGACGGACAGAATCAGCGCGCACCGTGGGCGACTCGGAATGCAGCTTCAACTGAAGGGAAATCTTCTTCGCGTCGATGTCCGCGCGGAGCATTTCCAAAGTGTCGCGCAGGAGCTGGTGAATATCGACGAGCTGCAGGTCCAGCACGAGCTTGTCGGCGTTGATGCGAGTCAGGTCCAGCAGGTCGTCGATCAACCGGGCCTCGAGCTCGACGTTCTTGCGGATCTGCTCGAATTGCGCGCGGATATCTGGCGCGAGCCGCCGGTCTGCGGCGGCTTCGCTGGCGAGGAGCAGGACGGGATTCAGGGGCGTGCGCAGCTCGTGGGAGAGTGCGGCCAGGAAGTCGTCCTTGGCCCGGGACGCTGCCATCGCGGTATCGCGGGCGAGCGTGAGTTCCTCCTCGGCCTTCCGCTGCGCGGTAACGTCGGTGTTGGTCCCGAACCAGCGCAGTACACGCCCGTCGGGGGATCGAATCGGGATGGCGCGGGAGAGGAACCACCGGTACTGGCCATCGGCGGCGCGGAGGGGGAAGGTATCCTCCCACACCTGGCCGGCCGAAAAGCATTCCTCTAAATGCCTCCGCACGCGCTCGCGGTGGTCGGGATGATGGACCTTTTGCCACTCCATGCCCGCCATCTCATCCGGCGTGGTGCCAGTGTAGTCGTACCATCGCTGGTTGTACCAAATCCGGTTGCCGTGCCCGTCGGCAATCCACGCCAGCTGGGCGATGTTGTCCGCCAGCAGGCGGAACCGGGTTTCGCTTTCCGCCAGCGAGGCGTGAACGCCCTGGATGCGTTCCAGCATGGTGTTGAATGCGTCCGTGAGCACGCCCAGCTCATCGTGGCTGTGTTTGCGGGCGCGCACGGAGTAATCCTTCTCGGCGGCGATAGCGTGAGCCGTGGCCGCCAGATCCTGGATGGGCCGGGAAATCGCTCGCTGGAAAAGATTCGACAGCACGAACGCGGTGATGGCGGCGCCGATCAACACCGTCACCATCACGAAGCCATAGATCTGCAACCGCCCGTACATCGAGCTCAGGTCCGCCTTGATGTAGAGCGTGCCGACCCGCGCGCCTCCCTGTGTGACCGGACGGGTGAGCGTGAGTCCGTCCCACGAGAAGATCAGCCCATCGGGGCCCGCCTTGGCCGGCAGGGGGACAGGCCGGCGCTGGGCCGCGTACGTCGCGAACGGACGGCCTTGCTTGTCAAAGAGCGCCGCGCCCACCACGTCCGTTTCCGCATTCAGGGTGCCCAGCAGTTCGTGACCGAGCGCCGCGTCGTCGTAGATGAGCGCCGCCGTGCTGTTGGAAGCAATGATGTCCCCCAGCGTGGCGAGGTTTCGCACCGCGGTTTGCTTCGACGCACGCGTCTCGTAAATCAGGAATACGAGACTGCTCAGCAGCAGTACGGCAAGGCTGGTCAGGAAACTGAATGCAACCAGTTTTCGTTGCAATGGAAGGCGCCTGAGCGGCATGCGGGCAGGTCTACAAATTCCCGCCCACGAAGCAATTTCGAATCGCCCATCGGGAAAACCCTTAGGGTAACGGCCCCAACGAATAAGTCATTTGGCTGGGCGGATTTAAATTGATTCGGGTCCCGACAGAGAAAAAATCCCCGCCCCCGCATGGAGAATGTCACGCCACACATTCCGCAGACAGGGAACGGCAGATCCAGCGGTGGGGTAATGCGGAATTTTTGGGTGGCAGCGGCGCTGGCCGTTTTTCTCGCGGTGGTCCCAGCGCCGACGGTGAAAGCCGCGCCGCCCATACTCTCAAAATCGCAAGTCGAGGCGGCCTATCTCTACAATTTCACCCGCTTCGTTGAGTGGCCCTCCACGGTTTTCGCCGGTGACCAGGCGCCGCTGGTCGTCGGCATTCTCGGACAGGATCCCTTCGGCCCGCTTCTCGATAGCCTGGTGGCCGGCGAGAAAATCCACGGTCGCCCGCTCCAAGTCCGCCGGTTTGCGCGGGTGCAGGACGTCGCCGACTGCCAGGTGCTGTTCATTTCCATTTCCGAGACGGACCGGGTGTCCCAGATCTGCGCGGCGCTGCAAAACCGCCACATCCTGACGGTGAGCGACATCCCTGACTTCGCCCGCCGGGGCGGGATCATTGAATTTGTCCAGGAGGCGGACCGCATCCGTTTCCGCATCGCGCTCAACCGCGCGCGCGCCGAGTCGCTGGAGATCAGCGCCAAGCTGCTTCGGCCGGCGGAGGTGGTTTCGCTGCGCCGGCAATCGGTGCGGCTGCGGGAGCAGGTGGGGCTGTCTTCGGCCGACCTGCCGGCCCCCGGACTGGTGACCTTTCTTTTGCCCACCCTCGTGGAGTGGGCGTTGCCCTCATCGAAGCGCCTGCTTTCGCCACCCCTGATTGGAGGATTGCCATGAAATTACCCCGCCATTTTTCCGGTTCGCTGCTGACCTTGGTGTTGCTCGGCTCCGCGGTGCCACGTTTGCCCGCCAGCGCGGAGGCGGATGCAGCCTCGCTGCGCAACCTCAGCATTGAGGAGCTGATGGAGACGAAAGTGACCTCGGTCACAAAGTACCCCGAGACCCTCCAGAATGCCGCGGCGGCCGTGCAGGTCATCTCGGCCGAGGAAATCCACCGGTCCGGCTACACCACGATCGCCGACGCCCTGCGGCTGGCGGACAACCTGAATGTCGCGCAAAAGAACCCGCACGACTGGGCGATCAGCGCGCGCGGCTTCAATGCCAACGTCGGCGACAAGATGCTCGTGCTCGTGGATGGACGGTCGGCGTACACGCCGCTTTTCGCCGGCGTGTTTTGGAACACGGTCGACTACGTGCTCGAGGACGTCGACCGCATCGAGGTGATCAGCGGGCCGGGCGGCACGTTGTGGGGCGCCAATGCGGTGAACGGCGTCATCAACATCATCACGAAGAACGCGCGGGACACGCAGGGCACCTTCGTCGAAGTCGGCACGGGCTCCGAGCTGCAGAAATATGCCGGGCTGCGCTACGGCGTCGCGCTGAGTCCCACCGTTTCCCTCCGCGTTTACGGGAAGTACGCGGATTACGACGCCGGCGCCCTGCCGGACGGGTCGGCCGCGTCGGATGCGTGGCGGCAGGGACAGGCCGGATTCCGGATCGATGGCACGGCGGGAACGGATGAGGTGTTTGGGCTCCAAGGGGACTATTACAGCGGCCAGGAGGACGTGCAGGGACTCGGGCCGGCGCACCTCTCGGGCGGCAATGTGGTGGGACACTGGTCGCACCGGCTGGCGAACGACTCGGAGGTGAGCGCGATTGCCTATTTCGACCGCACGCACCTGGAGGATCCCTTTGGCGTGACGCCCTTCCAGCCGGCGGGCGTGTTCATCGACAACCTCAACAACTACAGCCTGGAAGCGCAGCACCGCTTCTGGATTGGCGACACCCACCAGGTAATCTGGGGCGCGGGTTTCCGATTGACGGATGATCACGTCGAACAACAGGCCCCGAACTTCGGTTTTTTCCCGGCGCACCAGTCGCAGGACCTCTATCACATCTTCGCCCAGGATGATATCCAGGTGGACCCGAAGGTCGTCGTGACCGTGGGGGCCAAGTTCGAGCATAACGACTACACCGGCTGGGAATTCCAGCCGAACATCCGGGTGCGGTGGCAGGTGAACAGCGTGCATACGGTTTGGGCCGCCATTTCGCGCGCCGTGCGTACGCCGTCCCGCTATGACCGCGACCTGTCGATCCCCGCGATTCCGCCGGGCATCATCACCGGATCGGAAACCTTCGAGTCGGAAAAAGTCACCTCAGCGGAACTCGGGTACCGCGGTCAGTTCTCCGACAAGTTCGCCGCGTCGCTGTCGCTGTTCTACAACGAGTATGATGACCTCCGCGGCCTCTCGCCCACGACCGGGAGTTTCCTGCCGCTTTATTATTCGAACAGCGTCGAAGGCCGCACGCACGGCGCGGAGCTTTCCCTCGATTATGTGATGTTCAAGTGGTGGACCTGGCACGCCGGTTACGCCCGGCTCGACGAGCACCTCTACGTCAAGGCGGGCATGGCGGATTTTCAGAATGCGATGGGGGAAACCGCGGACCCGCGGAATCAGTTTTCCGTCCGGACAGCGATCGATCTGCCCCACGACGTGCAATTTGACGCGTTCTGCCGGTGGGTGGACCCGCTGGTTATCACCGCCTTCAACACCCCGGGTGTCGTCCCGGGCTATTCGGAGTTGGACGTCAGGTTGGCGTGGCATCCCAGCAAGGCTTGGGAGATTTCGCTGGTCGGCCGAAACCTGCTGCACGCCCAACATGCGGAATACGGGTCTCCGGGACCCCAGCGCGAGGAGCTCCAGCGCGCGATCTTCGCCAAAATCGCCTGGAAGTTCTAAGTACGCGGTATTGCAAGATGCACTAAGGGCCTCCATAACCCTTGCATCATGCAAGTTTCTCGACCCGTTCGGCTTCGGGCGGGAATGTCGTAACGTCTTGGCAAAAAGCGTTATAAGAATCTTAGAAATTCCAAAAAAATGGAACGATCAACGCTTATAGCGGGATTCACCGTCCATCCGACCCGTTGAACGTCATGAAGAACTATTTCATCATCGCATCCGCCACCACGCGGCTCCAAGCCGACATCATTCTTATCCGTCTGCGCCAAGCCAACATCAGCTGTCGCAAGATTTCCGTCCTCTATCCGACTGAGCTCCTGCCGAATGGCGTGGGTTGCTGGCTGCCGATTTCAGCGAACGGCGAATTGCGCGCGAGCGGGCACACCGTCGGGCGTGCGGGACAGATCACGAAGCAAAAGATCAAGTCCAAGGAAGCCCATGACGATGCCCGGGAGATCATCCAGCTCCTGACACAAGCAGGCGTTGACCTGCACGACGCGCGGATCCTGGCGGAGCGACTCAGCGAAGGCCATATCCTGCTGGGGGTGCACGCCGTAAGCGAAGCGGAGCGCTCGGTGGTGTGGCATGTGCTTTACCACTCCTGCGCCGAAACCATCGTGCTGGGCCACGGTTCCGGTCATGCGTCCCAAACCTCCGACGAAGACGAAGCCGTCGCAGCCGGCGTGGCATTCGCCCACTGAGCGGACGGGGCAGGAGGTCCCGCCATGGAACGAAAAACCGCGAGAACCCGGCGGACCACTTCGCGGGATCGGCTCAAACTCCTGGCCCTGTCCCGCCTCCCAATCGTTCCGGAGCACGCCGGCGGGCACCGACCGCCGCCCGGCCGGTCCGAAAGAGGGTAACGTCCACTCCCTCCTCCTCGATTTCCCAAATTCCCCCGTCATGCCCGAGAAAGCCTCCCCCGTCCCGCGCCTCCTGGTGGTCGATGACCAGAGCGTGAACCTGCGGATCATTGGCGATATCCTGGGGGACTACGGTTTCGAAATTGCCCTGGCGTCATCGGGCGACGATGCCCTCGTCCGGCTGCAGCACAGCCAGGTCGACCTGATCCTGCTCGACGTGCTGATGCCCGGGAAGGACGGCTTCGAAGTCTGCCGCGTCATTCGCAACCACCCGAAATGGTCGGACATCCCCGTCATCTTCCTGTCCGCGGCCGACGACAAGGATCTCATCGTCCAGGCGCTGGAAGTGGGCGGCGTCGATTACATCACCAAGCCATTCAACAAAGCCGAGCTGGTTTCCCGCGTGCGGACGCAGGTCGCGCTCAAGCTCGCCCGGGACCGACTGAAGCAACTGGCCGAGGACAAGGACGAGTTGCTCGGCATCCTCGCCCACGACCTGAAGAATCACCTCGGCGGAATGAAGATGAGCGCGGAAATCCTCTACGACCGCGCGCGGAAGCACACCGACCCGCGCTTGGAGCAGATGGCCGGGAACATCTGCACGTCGACCCACCAGATGCTCGCGTTCGTCCAGGAGTTCCTGGCGAACTCGGCGGCAGACCGCGGGAACGTCCTCGTCAGCGAACCCATCTGGCTGCACCAGGTCAGCTCCAATGCGGTGCAGACCTACGCCGAGGCGGCCCGCCGCAAGAACATCACGCTGGAGCATTCCGGCGTCGCGGAGTTGCCGGTGTCCGGCGACCGCAAGGCGCTGGACCAGGTGCTGGAAAACCTGCTGTCGAATGCGATCAAGTTCTCCATGCCGGGGAAGACGATCCGGGTCAGCGTGCGTTCGACGAAGTTCGGCGGCGCCAGCTGCATCGTGCAGGACGAGGGGCTCGGCTTCAGCGAGGAGGACAAGCTCCACATGTTCCGCCGCTATCGCCGGCTGAGCGCGCGGCCGACGGCGGGCGAGCCATCGACCGGCCTCGGGCTGAGCATCGTCAAGAAGCTCATGGATGACATGGGCGGCTCCATTCACTGCGAAAGCCGGCAAGGGCATGGCTCAACCTTCACCCTCAACCTGCCACCGCTGCGCAACAACGAGACGCTGGCGCACGCCTCCTGAGCCATGGACTTTCTTATCATTGATGACGACCGGATCTTCCGGGAAGCCACGTGCCTCCTGATCGAGGACGAGGGCCACTATGCGGAAGGGGCCGCCACGGCCGACGTGGCGCTCGAGGCGTTGAAGCTGGGGAAGTTCGACGCGGTCTTCCTCGACGTGAACCTCGGGCCGGACAACGGCCTCCTGCTCCTGCCAAAGATCCTCAAGCTGCGGCCGACGCAGTCCGTCGTGATGTTTTCCGCGCAAGGCACGATCAAGAACGCCGTGCAAGCCATGCAGCAGGGCGCGGTGGACTTCCTCGAGAAACCGTTTGCCCGCGAGCAGTTCCTCGCGGTGCTCGCGCGCCTGCGCCGCTTCAACGACATGGAGAAGAAGATCGAGAAGCTGCAGGAACAGGTCGACGAAACCGTCGCCGGTCAGCCAGAGTTCATCGCGGACTTCGAGACGCCGGCGATGAAGCAGGTGATGGACGTCCTGTCGCGGGCGGCGCGGAGCTCGGCGTCGGTTTTGATCCTCGGCGAAAGCGGGACCGGCAAGAGCGTTGCCGCGCGCGCGCTGCACGACCGCAGCCACCTGGCCGACCGGCCGTTTGTGACCGTGAGCTGCCCCTCGCTGAGCAAGGAGCTGCTCGAGAGCACCTTGTTTGGCCACGTGCGCGGTTCGTTCACTGGCGCGCTGCGCGACCACTGGGGCAAGGTGAAGGCGGCCGACGGCGGCACGCTGTTTCTCGATGAGATCGGCGACCTGCCGCTCGAAATCCAGCCGAAGCTGTTGCGGCTGCTCCAGGAGCGGGAATACGAACGCGTCGGCGAGACCACCAGCCATCACGCGGAGGTCCGCGTGGTCGCCGCGACCAACCGCGACTTGAAGAAGCGGGTCGAGGAGGGGGCGTTTCGCGAGGACCTGTATTACCGGCTCAACGTCATCGCGGTGACGATGCCGCCGTTGCGCGAGCGGCCGCGCGACATGCTCCGCTTCGCGGAGCACTACCTCCAGCACACCGCGGCGCGGAGCAACCACGTGGTGAAGGGCTTCACGCCGGAGGCCATCGAGGTGCTCGCGCGGTACAACTGGCCGGGCAATTTGCGCGAGCTGCAAAATACGATCGAGCGGTCGGTGATTTTGGCGGGTGGCTCGAAGATCGACGTCGGCGACCTGCCGATGGAGCTGCGCATGAGCCAGCCGGGCGGGGGAGGCGTCACGGACGACCTGCGCGCGGGGGCGATGGTCCCGCTGCAATACCTGGAGGACCAGCACATCCAGCGGGTGATGGAAAGCTGCCCGAATCTCAACCGCGCCGCCGAGATCCTCGGCATCGACTATTCCACGCTTTATCGGAAGCGCATCAAGCTGGGCCTCAAGGCCAAGCCGGGCGAAGCCAAGGCGGCCGCCCCGCGGAAGGCCGCTCCCCGGCAACCGGCGCCGACTGGGACGGATTCTCCATGACGGTGGCTATTACGAGCGTGCGCATTGTCGGCGGGACCGCCGCGCGCATTGCCGAGGCGGCGAGCGCGGCGCGCCGGGTTTTCCCGGAGGCGCACATCACCCGCATGGCGCAACTGCAGGAAGTGCTGGCCCAGCAATTCGTGGCCGGCGGGGAGGTGCTCGTGCTCGCCCAGCCCACCGCCCGCGACCTCGCGCTGGCCGCGGCCGCCGCCGACCCGCGGGGTCAGCCCCGCTGGGCGATTGTGGCGGCGGACGGCGATGCCGCCGCGGAAACCGGCGCCGTGGTCCACATCGCCACCGCCGACTGGAAAGAGCCGACCTTGGTGCAGGCGCTGCCGCAGGCGGTGCGCCTGCAGGCGTTGCTGGCGCAAGCGGCGCAAATGCGCGGGGACATGCGCACCGTGACGCGCCGGCTCGGCCACGACGTGCGCAGCCCGCTCAATGCCATCCTCAGCGCGACCGAAGCGATGGTGGACCCGGGCGATGCCATCCAATCCACCCGCGGCCAGCTGGCGAAGTCGGTGAGCGATTCGGTGGACGAGGTGATGAAGCTGTTCGAACGGATTTGCTTCATCCTCAAGGCGACCGCCGCGCCGCCCGCCTCGCAGCCGGTGATCATGGAGGAAATTGTCCGCGGCGCGCTTGAGCGCTTCGAGAACCGGCTCTCCAAGGCCGGCATCAAGGTGGTGCGGCCGCAGACGTGGCCGATCATCGAGGGCGTGCCGACCTGGCTGGATGTCATCTGGACCAACCTCATTGCCAACAGCTTTGCCCACGCGGGCCCCAAGGGCGTCATTGAGCTCGGCTGGGAACGCGTCGGGACGGGTCATCGCTTCTGGATTCGCGACAACGGTCCGCCCGTGGCGAGCAGCGACGCCAAGCCGCTGTTTTTTCCGTTTGAGCGCCTCGGCGAAATCAACGCCCCCCGTGGACTTGGGCTCCCGATCGTGCGGCGGCTGGTGGAATTGCACGGCGGCCAATGCGGGCACGAACCCGCGGCCGAGGGCAGCGGGACGTTTTACTTCACGATCCCGGCGATTCCCGGGGAGATGGAGTGAGTGGGGCGGTCGGGGCGGTGGGGCGGTCGGAATTTTTGGGATCAGGCGCGTGGGCGGATGTTTCGCATCACGGGCCTGAGGCCGATGCCACGCGGGAATCACGGTTCGGGGACCCGTGCCGCGGGAACCATTTCATCCGGGAATTGACCAGCGGGGAGTGCGTGCTTGGGTGAAAATCATCATCGCGGCGGGACGAGCCTGGCAGGCGGACAACGCGTTCAAGCACTCGGCGGCGGTCAGCTTTTATACGCTTTTCTCGCTGGCGCCGGTGTCGGTCGTGGCCATCACCCTCATGACGTGGGTCTTCGGCGAGCCCGTGGCGAAGCGGCAATTTTCCACGCAAATCACGGAACTGGTGGGGCCGGCCAGCGCGCAAACCATCAACGCGGCGGCCGATGCCGCGGTGAACGCCGAGCACGACGGGAAGCTCTCCGCGATCAGCAGCGTGGTGCTGCTGCTGGTCGGCGCGACGACGGTTTTCACGCAGCTGCAGGAATCACTGAACGACATCTGGGGCGTCCGGGCGCGCCGCGAGAAGAGCGGCCTGATGAAACTGCTCCTGCGCCGCCTGGTGTCGTTTGCGATGGTCCTGACCATCGGGTTCCTGCTGCTTGTTTCACTCATCCTCACCACGGCCATGACCGCGTTGCTGGGTTCGATCCCCGGCCGCGTCGGCGCCTCCCCGTGGGTGCTCGCCCCGCTGGACCTCGCGGTTTCACTCGGGGTGATCACCTGCCTGTTCGCGCTCATCTTCAAGGTGCTGCCCGACGTCCATCTTCGCTGGCGCGAGGTCTGGCTCGGCGGCTTCGTCACCGCTCTGTTGTTCGGCTCGGGGAAATACCTGATCGCGCTTTATCTCGGCCATTCCACCGTGGCGTCCGTCTATGGCGCCGCCGCCTCGCTCGTCGCCCTGCTGGTGTGGGTTTACTACTCGTGCGCGATTTTTTTCTATGGGGCGGAGTTCACCAAGGCCCATCACGGCACCACCCACCGGGCGATCGAGCCGAAGACACACGTCGACCGGCATCGAAAAATCACCGCGCCGTCGTGAACCATCCGCAGCGCGGGAAGTCCATGAAGCATGCGCGCGATTTGGAAAGGCTCGATCAGCTTTGGGCTCGTGACCATCCCGGTGGCCTTGCAAAACGCCAGCCGGACGGAGGAACTGAAATTCCGGCTGCTCCGGAAAACCGACCTGAGCCCGGTGAACTACAAGCGCGTCGCGGAAGTGGATGGCAAGGAGGTGCCGTGGGAGCAGATCGTGAAGGGCTACGAGTATGAGAAGGGCCACTTCGTCGTGCTCAAGGACGAGGACTTCAAGCGCGTCGACCTGGAGGCCACGGACACGATCGACATCGTGGATTTCGTCGAGCTGAGCGATATCAACCCCGTTTACTTTTACCGCCCGTATTACCTTGAGCCGCAAAAAGGCGGCGCGCCGGCGTACAACCTCCTCCGCAAGGTCCTCGCCGACACGAACCGGGCGGGGATTTCCAAGGTCATCATCCGCACGCGCCAGCACCTCGCGGCCGTCAAGGCCAACGGCGACCTGTTGGTGCTGGAGCTGATGCGGTTCGAGGACGAGCTGGTTTCGCCCTCGGCCATCAAAGTGGGCTCGGAAAAGGTGCCCGGCGCGCGCGAGGTCGCGATGGCCAAGACGCTGGTTGACCAGATGACCGAGGAATGGGATCCCAGCCGCTACACCGACGATTACCGGTCGGCGCTGATGAAGCTGATCGACCAGAAGGTGAAGAGCGGCGGCAAGGAGCTGCCGGGCGCGGAGCACGCGCCGAAGCGCCCGACCAACGTGATCGATCTGGCGGCGGTGCTCCAGGAAAGCCTGAAGCAGGCGGGACCCAAGACAAAGGCCGCCAAGAAAACCAAGCGCCGCGCCAAGGCCGCCTGATTATCCGGCACCATGGCCAAGCGTAAACCCCCCGAGGTTAAACTCTCGAATGTCGGGAAGATTTTTTTCCCGGAGGTTGGCTTCACCAAGGGCCAGCTGATCCAATACTACGTCGACGTGGCGCCCTACATCCTCCCGCACCTGCGGGACCGGCCGGTGACGCTGATCCGTTTTCCCGACGGCGTGACGGGCCAGAAATTCTACGAGAAGAACGCGCCGACCTTCACGCCGGACTGGGTGAAGCGGCATGCGGTCAGCCGGCGGCACGAACCGGGCGCGGTGAACTATATTGTGATCAACGACGTCGCGACGCTCGCGTGGTGCGCGAACCTCGCGGCGATCGAGCTCCATCCCTTCCTGCACCGGATCCAGAACCTCGAACAGCCGACGCATGTCGTGTTCGACCTCGACCCGGGTGAGGGCGCGGACCTCCGGACATGCGTGAAGGTCGCGATGCTGGTGAAGGAAGTCACCGACCAGCTCGGCCTGCAGGCCTTTCCCAAGGTCTCCGGCTCGAAGGGCCTGCAAATCTACGTGCCGCTGAACACACGTACGACGTACAGCGCGACCGCGAGCTTTGCCAAGGCGATGGCCGAGCTCCTCGAGCGCCAGCACCCGGACCTGGTCGTCAGCAAGATGGACAAAGCCCGGCGGCGTGGACACGTGCTCATCGACTGGAGCCAGAACAACCTGTCGAAAACGACCGTCGGGGTTTATTCCGTGCGCGGCAAACGCGACGCGCCGTTTGTTTCCATGCCGGTCACCTGGCCCGAGCTCGCGCGCCTGAAGAAGCCGGCGACGCTGGATTTTTCCCCGGACGCGGCGCTCAAGCGGCTCAAGAAACTGGGCGACCTCTTTGCGCCGGTGTTGACGCTGAAACAAAAGCTCCCGAAGGCGTTCGCCGCTCCCGCTGCGGCGCCGTCGCCCAAGCTCGCCGAGTACGGCGCGAAGCGCGATTTCACGAAGACAAAGGAGCCGACCGCGGTCATCGGCAAAAAGGGCCGCGCCGGTGGCGGCCGCTTTGTGATCCAGAAACACGCGGCGTCGCGGTTGCACTATGACTTCCGGCTCGAGATGGACGGGACGCTGAAATCCTGGGCGGTGCCCAAGGGCGTGCCGACCGAGGTCGGGGTGAAGCGCGCGGCTTTTGCCGTGGAGGACCACCCAATCGCTTACATGAAGTTCGAGGGCATCATCCCGCAGGGACAGTACGGCGGCGGCACGGTCATGGTGTGGGATATTGGCACCTACGAGCTGCTGGGCGGGGACTACGCGAAAGGGGACCTCAAAGTCCAGTTGAACGGAAAGAAGCTCAAAGGGGAGTGGCACCTGTTCAAAATCCGCAGCGAGAACGGCAAGGACGTCTGGCTGATCATGAAGTCCGGCGTGTCGGCCAAGCCCATCACAGCGCGGCAGGAGGATAGCTCCGCGCTGACTCGCCGCTCCATGGCGCGAATCGCCAAGGACCGCGACGCCGAGTGGTCGAGCAACCGCGGCTAGCCGCACGGCCGGTCAAACACTGTTGACCGCACCGGCCTCGCGGCGCACGTCCTTCGGGGACTTGTCGTTGCGCAGGCCGAGGAACACCGGCTGGCGCAGGATGCCGTCGTTCGTCCATTCGGCGAATTTCACCTGGGCCACGAGCTTGGGCTCGAGCCACGTCACGCGACGCATTTCGGACGCCGGCATGCCGGCGCCGAAGCGCGACCGCTTCGGCATCGGGAGGTTCGCAAACGGGCAGGCGTCGCGGCGGATTTTTTGGAATTTCGCATGCAATGTCTCCAACAGCCGCCGGTTGAACCCGGTGCCGACTTTGCCGGCATAGAGCAGTTTGCCCTGCTGGTAGTAGCCTACGAGGATTGAGCCGAAATAGAGGCGGCTGCGCTGCGGCGGCGTATAGCCGCCGATGACGAATTCCTGCTCGCCGAGCACCTTGCACTTCAACCACGCGCCACTGCGGTGGCCGGACTCATAACGCGAGCCCGGCCGCTTCGCGATGATGCCCTCCAAGCCCTGTTCCCTGGCCGCGGCGAGGAGCTGGGCGGGGTCGACGTCGAAGACGGGCGACAGTTGCAGCGGCCGCTTCGGGTTCCTGAGCAAACGCGCGAGGATTTTTTGCCGCGCCTCCAGCGGCTCGGCACTGAGGTCGCGGCCATCGAGGTGCACGATGTCGAACATGTAATACACGAGCGTCGGGCGCTCGCCGATGTCGCGGCCCTGCAGCAATTGGAAACGCGAGCGCCCGGCTTTATCCAAGGCGACGATTTCCCCGTCCAGCACGGCGCTTTGGCATTTGAGCTTGGCGAGGGCCGCGACGATTTCCGGATAGGCCGCGCCCAGCGCATTGTGGTTGCGGGAGTACAGCTCGACCTTCCCGCCGTTGCACACGGCGATGACCCGGTAACCGTCGAACTTGATTTCGCAGCGCCAATCGCCGTCCGGCACAGTGTCCGTGCCCAAGGCCTTCATCGGGACGACAAATTCGGCGGCGGACCGGTTCATGGCGGTGCGTTTCATCGGGAGGTGGCAACCCGGCGCCGGCGAACGACGTGGCGGACGGAGCGCGCGGCTTGAATCCCGCTGTGCAGCGCCCCATGGACGGTGCCGGCCTCGGCGCCTTTCGCGAACGCCTCGCCCGCGAAAAACAAAGTGTCGCGGACCGGGGCGGTGATTTTTTCCCCGGCGTCGTCCATGCCCGCCGCGGCGAAACTGTAGGCGCCGCGGCTGAACGGGTGGCGGCTCCAGTCAAAGCCTTCCCAAGCGACGACCGACTTCGCGAGAAACGCCTCCGGCACCCGGCAGATTTCCGCCAGCGAGCGCAGGGCGCGACGGCGGCGCTCGGCCGGGGAAAGCCTCAGCAACGCACTCGCCGCCGGCCCACCGGCCCATCCCACCATGACCGGGTCATCCGTCAGCGACCACCAGACGGGCACGCCGCGAACTCGGGAGTGCACAAATCCCAGGCCGCCTCGCCGGGGATGCGTTGTTACCTGCGAAATCACCCGTCGCCACGCCGCACGTTGCAGCTTAAGCGTTAGCCGGAGCACCTGCCCAACGCCCATTTGGTCGAAGAGCGCCTGATGCCGGCGCAAGGGCGGCACGAAATTCACCGCGCCTACTCCGCGGCGCGCCTGCAGCACGCCGAGTGGCAGCGTGATCACGACGGCGCGGGCCGCATATTCCTGCGGCGCGGCGCCGCGGGTGGTCACCAGGACCTGGCCGCGCTGCCACGCGATTTTCCGGACGACCGCACCGTACCGGAATTGAACGCCCTCGCGCGCACCCGCCAACGCGAGGGCCGCGACCAGCCGGTCGTAGCCGGCCGGGATCTTGTACTGATGACGCGCATCCATGGTCTCACCCGCGAGGGAGCGCGCGCTGATCCGATCGAGCGGCGCGGCTTCGAATCCCTCGACGAAGCTCTCGGCAATTTTCCACGCCTCGACCGGGATCTTGCTTCGCCTCCGGCGAAAATACGCGCCGAAGGACTGGCGGCCCGCGGCCTTCGGGTCGATGAGCTCCGTGACGCAGCTGAGCCGACGATCGAGATCCTCGATCCGCTCGAACCCGTCGGGCTGGCGCAGCCAGTGCCGGACCGGCAGGCGGCGCGCGCGGGTTCGCGCCACTTTGAGCCAGCGCCAGAGGTCGGGATTGCCAACATGGATGAACTCGGCGCCGAGTTCCACGGGGCTGGGCCATGACTTCGAACGAATCGTGTGGATCCGCCCGCCGAGCCGGTACTGGGCTTCGAGGAGCGTCACGCGATAGCCCCGGCGCGCGAGTTCGTGCGCCGCGGCGAGGCCGGCCACGCCGCCGCCGATCACGATAATGTCACTGTCGGCTTGCTCAGGCATGTTTTCTAGACCGCGCGCCGCGGGGAAGGTGCATAGGTGAGCCGCCCGGTGCCGCCTACGGCTCCCGGATAACGGCATCCGGGGAACTGCCATGCGCGGCGCGTGACTGTGGCGGTCTGCGTATGCCGACTTCCGCCAATTCATTGCAGGGGAGGGTGGCCCTCGTCACCGGGGCCGGCTCCGGCATGGGCCAGTCGACCGCGCTGCGCCTCGCAGCGGCGGGCGTCAAGGTTGCCGCCTTGGACCAGACGCGGAAGCAAGTCCAGGGAACGGCGGAACTTATCCGGCACGGTGGGGGTAGCGTCCTGCCGCTCGCGGCCGATGTCTCCAGCACAGCGTCGATGACCCGTGCGTTCGAGCGCATCCGAAAAAAGTGGCGGCGGCTCGACATCGTTTTCGCCAATGCCGGCATCAACGGCGTCTGGGCGCGATTGGACAAACTTCGCCCGGAGGAATGGGACCACACGATTGCGGTGAATTTGCGCGGGACATTTCTCACGGTGAAATTCGCCGTGGCGCTGATGGGCCGGCGTGGCGGCTCAATCGTCATCACGTCGTCGGTCCAGGGCACGCGCGTGTTCAGCAACTCGGGCGCGTCAGCCTACGCGACGTCCAAAGCCGGCCAGCTCGCGTTCGGCCGCATGTGTGCGCTGGAACTCGCCAAGCGCCGCATCCGGGTGAACACGGTTTGTCCCGGCGCCATCCGGACCAATCTGGGCAAGCGCACCTGGATCCGCGACAAACCGCAGCAGCTTCACCTGCCGGTGAAGTACCCGCGCGGCACCGTCCCGCTGACGACCGGCCTGCCAGGGTCGACGGACCAGGTCGCCGACCTGGTGCTTTTCCTGGCGTCGGACGAAGCCAGCCACATCACGGGGACGGAGGTCTATATCGACGGGGCTGAATCGCTGCTACTGGGCTGACCCAGCGTCACTTACAATCATTGGCAACACCGCCGATTTGGCGGTCCATCGGGGCACTTCCCGGGGGTATCGGGGACTATGCTGGGTCCTTGCGAAACCCATGTTGTTGAACCTGCTGCCCACCCGCTTCCTCGTCACGCGCGCGGCGCGGGCGTATGGATTTCTGGACCCGGTCAAGCTGCTGGCGAGCCTCCGCAACTTCGCCCAGCCGTCGGAGGTCGGCGAACCGATCGAGCTGCTCCGCGCCGGGATGCTGTTCCACGCGCGCGGCCTGCTGAACACGAAAGCCATCCAGAACAACCTGGATTGGGTGTGGCCGTACTGGGTCGAGCGCCAGTTCAACCCGGCCGACGAGTCGTTCATTCCCCGCGCGTTTTCTTTCAGCCACATCAACCTCACGCACCGGAACTGGACCGCGGTCGGGCAACCCGACGTGCCATATTACCCGATCGTCGACCCGCGCGGCTTGGTCACGCCCTTGTTCGACGGCTGGTCGCTGGACCTGTGGTTCCTCCCGGAGTCGGGGCCGCCGCTGCTGTCGTCAAAGCTGCCGGAGTTCCGGCAGGAGCTGGACGTCGCGGAAAATATCACGGTGAAGTCGACGGCGGTCTGGCCCGGGCTGATGCTCGGCAGCACGGTGAGCCTCGTCCTGGACTCGGGCGAGCCGCACTGCCGGATTCGCGTGCACGCCGCGGGCTCGTCCGGGGGCTGGGGCGTGGTCGCGCTGCGGCCGTACAATCCCGAGGGCGTCAGCCTGATTAACGACATCTCCCTGCTGCCCGAGGGACGCGGTTGGATGGTGGATAAAATTCATCCCGTCGCCTTCGACCGTCCGCCGGTGCGGAATCTTTTGTCGGTCTACCAGGACGGCGATGTCGCGCAGGATCTCCGTCGTGAGGCGGGAGCCCCCTCGGTCGAATGCCCCGTGGGCATGGCGACGGCGGCGGCGCTTTTCCCCATCGCGGACCTGCGCAATCGACCGCTGGGAATCGACGTCCCGATTTACGACGAGCTCGGACCAAAGAAGCGCCCGGTTTTCTCGGGCACGCCCTCGTGGGAGCAGGCGCTGGCGCCGATGGCGAAGTTGCAGGTGGGGGAGGGCCGGGTGCAGTGGCTCTACGATCGCGCCATCGCGAACCTCGTCCTGCATTCGCCGGGCGAGGTCTATCCGGGGCCGTACACCTACAAGCGCTTTTGGTTTCGCGACGCGGCGTTCATCCTCAACGCGCTGCTGACGCTGGGCGGCGCCGAGCGCACGCGCCGGGCGCTGGCGGAGTTCGCGCCGCGGCAGCGTCGCGATGGATATTTCCTGTCGCAGGAAGGCGAGTGGGATTCGAACGGCGAGGCGCTGTGGATCTTTCACCGCTTCCACGCATTGACCGGCGAGGCCCTGCCGGAGGCGTGGCTGGCCGCCGTGCGCAAGGGCGCGCGCTGGATCAGGCGCAAGCGATTGCCACGCAACTCGGGCCGCCCGGAGGCGGGCCTGCTGCCCGCGGGCTTCAGCGCGGAGCACCTGGGGCCGAACGATTTTTATTATTGGGATGACTTCTGGGGAGTGGCCGGGCTGCGGTGCGCCGCCGAACTGCTGGCGGCGAGCCAGCCTGATCTCGCCGCGGAGCTCAGCCAGGAGGCGGGCGAGTTCCTGGGGGTGATCGAGCGGTCGTTTCCGACGGGGCCGCAGCGGCGTTTTCCCGATGCGATTCCCGCATCGCCGAAACGGCGGATGGACTCCGGCGCGGTGGGCTCGCTGGTGGCCGATTATCCCCTGCAGCTCTTCGCGGCGGGGGACGAACGCATCCTGCGGACCGCGGATTACCTGCAGGCGCACAGCAGTTACGACGGCGGGTTTTTCCAGCAGATGATCCATTCGGGCATCAATCCGTACCTCACGATGCACCTCGCGCAGGTGCGGCTCCGGGCGGGCCATGTGGCGGAAGCATGGAAGCTATTTGACGCCGTCGAGGGTCGAGCCTCGCCGACCGGCCAGTGGCCGGAGGCGGTGCACCCTCGCACCGGGGGCGGGTGCATGGGTGACGGCCAGCACATTTGGGCTGCCGCCGAGTGGGCGCTGCTGGTGCGGGCGTGTTTTGTCCGCGAGGAAGGCGGCCAGCTGATCATCGCATCCGGCGTTCGCCCCGAGTGGTGGCGCCATGCGCCGGCGCGGCTGGGACCAACGCTGACGCCATTTGGCCCGGTGACCGTGACGGTTTCCGCGACGAAGTCCGGCGCGGAAATTGAGGTCCGCGGTGCCTGGCGCGAGGCGGCGCCGCCGATGGACGTCCGACTCCCGGGCTTTTCCTCCGATGCCCGCGCGGTCCACGCCGAGCCGGGCAGGTACACGCTTTCACCGACATCATGAAAATCTGCATGTTAACGAACACGTATCTGCCCCATGTGGGCGGCGTTGCGCGCTCGGTCAGCACGTTCGCGGACGAGTACCGGAGGATGAACCACGAAGTCCTCGTGGTGGCGCCGACCTTCGAGGGCCCGCCGCTGCCCAAGCACCAGGCGGCCATCGTCGAGCGCGTGCCCGCGATCCAGAAATTCAACGGAAGCGACTTCTCCGTCAGCCTGCCGCTCGCGGGCGGCTTGTCCGACCGCATCGACCAGTTCGCCGCCGACATCGTGCACGCGCACCATCCGTTCCTGCTCGGCGATACCGCGCTGCGCATTGGCGCCAAGAAAAACGTTCCGGTCGTTTTCACCCACCACACGCGCTACGAGGACTACACGCACTACGTGCCATTCGACTCCCCGGCGCTGAAGGAAATGGCGATCAACCTTTCGACGGAGTTCGCGAACCTCTGCGACGGCGTCATCGCCCCGAGCGAGAGCATTGCGCAGCTGATCCGGCGGCGCGGCGTCAAGGTGCCGATCGCCGTCGTGCCGACCGGCATTGACGTGAAGGCCATCGCCTCCGGCGACCGTGCCCGCGCGCGCCGCAAGTTTGGGCTGTCCCGGTCGGCCTTCGTCGTCGGGCATGTCGGCCGGCTCGCGCTGGAGAAAAACCTGGCGTACCTCACGAAAGCGGTGGCGCAGTTTCTGCGCCGGCGCCCCGACGCGCGTTTCCTCGTCGTCGGCGGCGGGCCGGCGGAGGAAAAAATGAAGCAGCTGTGCGCGGAGGCCGGCGTGCAATTCCAACTCATCCTCGCCGGCTCGCAGACGGGGCAGGCGCTCTACGACGCCTATGCCGCGATGGATGTGTTTGCCTTTGCGTCGCACACCGAAACGCAGGGCCTCGTGCTCGCCGAGGCGATGGCAGCGGGCCTGCCGGCGGTCGCGCTGAATGCGCCGGGCGTCCGGGAAGTCGTCCGCACGCGGACGAACGGCTACCTCCTGCCCGCGCGGGCGTCGGCCGCCACCTTTGCGTCCCATCTCGCCCGCCTCGCGTCCAATCCGCCGCTCCGCCGGCGGCTCGCGCGCGGCGCCCGCGCGACCGCCCGCGAATTCGCGCGCGAGCGCACGGCCCAGGCCGCGTTGGAATTCTACGAGCAGGTGCGTCGCGCCACGCGCCAGCGCCGGCTGATCGCGGGCCTGAGCGGCTGGCAGGCGTTCGTGCAGCGCGTCGGCGTCGAGTGGAACCTGCTCGCGCAAAAATTTTCCGCCCTGAACACCAGCGCCGAGAAGCGCGCCTCTTGACCATGTTCGCCGCGATCGAATCCTTTTTCCACCGCGTCCGCCGCCGGTTCAGCCGGAGCGAGTGGGCCGTGCATCACCTCGGACTGAAGGTGTCCGAGGGCACGAGCGAGGAGCCGGGCCTGCTGTTGATCCAGATCGACGGCTTCAGCCGGTCCCAGCTCGAGCACGCGATGGCGCGCGGCGAGCTGCGCTTCCTGCGCGGGTTGAAGCAGCGCAACCACTACCACGTCCACACGCTTTATCCCGGGCTGCCGACCACGACGCCGGCGGTCCAGGCGGAGCTGTATTATGGCGTGCGCGGCGCGGTTCCTGCGTTCTGCTTTTTCAACCGTCAGACGAAGATGCTGGGACGGATGTTCTATCCCGCGTGGGCGAAGGAGTTCGAGGCCGCGTGCGCGGCGCAGGGCGAGGGGCTGCTCACGGGCGGCAGCAGCTGGTCGAACATCTATACGGGCGGCGCGGCGCAGGAGGAGAGCCACTTTTGCGCCGCGAGCAACGGCTTCGGCGACATGTGGCGGACGGGCAAGATCACGAATATCTTCATTTTCATGGTCATGCATCTGGCCTCGACCCTGCGGATCGCATGGCTGGTCCTGCTCGAAGGCGTGATCGCGGTGGCGGATGCGATCGCCGGGATCGGGCGCGGGCAGGCGGCGCGGCAGGAGCTGTTCTTCGCCATGTCGCGGGTGTTCATCAGCATTGGGCTGCGGGAATTGATCACGATTGGCGCCAAGGTGGATGTCACCCGCGGTCTGCCGATCGTGCACGTGAACTTCCTCGGCTACGACGAGCAGTCGCACGCCCGCGGGCCGGCCTCGTTCTTCGCGCACTGGTCCCTGCGCGGGATCGACCGCGCGATCAAGGACCTCTACCGCGCGGCGCAGCGATCCACGCGCCGCGACTATGCGGTGTGGATTTTCTCGGACCACGGGCAGGAGCGCGCGCGCTCGTTTGCCACCGAGGTGCCCGGCGGCATCGAGGCGGTCGTGCGCCAGTGCTATGACCACGCGCGCGCCCGGGACGCCGCCTGGCGGCCGCGGTCACAGCGGCGCGTGCCGTATTTCTGGGGCTCGAGCAGCCGGTTTGCGCAACGCCGGCTGCACCGCCTCCAGGCCGACGATGCGTTGACGGAGGAGGAGAAAGCCACGTTTACCGTGGCAGCGGTCGGGCCCGTGGGGCACGTGTATTTTTCCACGCCGCTGGCGGATGAACAGCGGCTCGCGCTGGCGCGGCGCCTGGTGAAGGAAGGCAAGGTGCCGGGCGTGTTGCTGCGAACCGAGGCGACGGGGGTCGTGTGGATCCATGCCAGCGGCGAAACCGCGGTGCCGGCACAGGTGCCCCCGCTGCTCCCGCATCCTGAGCCGATGCGCGAGGAGATTGCGCGGGACATGGTTTCTCTCGTCGACCAGCCCCACAGCGGCGACCTGGTTTTGTGCGGCTGGGCGCCGGGCGAGCGGCCGTGGACTTTTGCCGCGGAGCGCGGGGCGCACGGCGGGTTTGGACCGGAGGAGTCGCAGGGTTTCGTGCTCCTGCCGGCGCGCACGTGGCTGCCGGCCACCGCGAAGGAATTCATCCGCCCGTCGGCGCTGCGTTCGGCGGCGCGGCACTGGCTAGGGCGCGAGACGGAAAAGGCGGCCGCACGCGTCGCGGCGGCCCCGCAGGCGGGGTTCCGCTTCATGACCTACAATGTCCACGGCTGCGGCGGAATGGACGGCCGCGTGTCGCCCCGCCGCGTGGCGCGGGTGATCGGGACGTATTCGCCGGACATCGTGGCGTTGCAGGAAGTCGACCTCGGGCGCCGGCGGTCGCGGGCGGAAAACCAGGTGCAGATCATCGCCAAGGCGCTCGACCTGCATTACGAGTTCTGCCCCACCGTCACCCTGGGCGAAGAGCACTACGGGCATGCGCTGCTCAGCATCTGGCCGATGGAAGTCGTGAAGCGCGGCCGGCTGCCCGGGGACCCGCACAAGGCCACCCGGGAACCCCGGGCCGCCCTGTGGGTGCGCATTAACATCAACGGCCAGCGCGTGAACGTGATCACGACGCACCTGGGGCTCGGCATTGACGAACGCGCGGCGCAGATGGAAGCGCTGGCGGGGAAGGAGTGGATTGGAGGCATCCCCGCGGACGAGGCCGTGCTGTTTTGCGGAGACTGCAACATGCTGCCTGGGAGCGTGCCGTACCGGCTGATGAGCGCCCGCCTGCGCGACATCCAGCTGGCGATGCCGGGCCGCCGCGCGCGGCCGACGTTCAGCACGACCCGCCCGTTTATGCGGCTCGACTACATTTTCGCGTCACCGCAAATCGCGGTGTCGGAGTTCTCCGTTCCGCACACCCACCTCACGCGCGTGACTTCCGACCATTTCCCGCTGGTGGCCGACCTTGCAGTCGGGAATGCAGTTTCCGATACGACCATGCCAAAGCCACCAGCAGCAGCAGGGCGTAAGCCGCGAGCCACGCAACCCGCCCCGGCGTGAGCCGGTCGCTCTGGTCGCCGAGCACGACCGTGATGGTCGCGCGCAGCAGGTGCAGCGGCCACGCCCAGCGCAGGGCCTTGCGGAACGGCACACCCATCAGGGCCAGCGCGTAGTTTTGCGCAAAGAACGGCGCGCCCGGGATGAGCAGCGTGAAGACCGCCGCCGCCTCACGGGCGTTGGGCGGCACCTTGCCCCGCAGCGCCTGGAATTTGTTGCGGAAAAACTCCTTCCGCCAGCGGACGAGCCCGTAGAACGCCGCCAGTTGGAGCGGCAGGGAAAGCGCGACCAGGGCGAGCCCGACGACCACGCCAAACCGGATGCCCATCGCAATGTGCAGCAGCGCAATCGGGAAGCCCAGCAATGGCAGCACGACGAGGAGCGCGAACGCCACGCCGCCGTTCAGCCGCGCGGCTTTTTCGTGCACCATCCGCATGTCCACGCCATGCGCCGCCAGCGCCCACGCGCCGGCAATGAGCGCGATGACCGCCGGGATCTTCCACCATCGCTTCAACCAGGAGACGCGCGCGCGCATGGAGGCTTCGCCGTCAGAACTGGGAGCGGAACAAGCCGGAAAAGTGATCGGCGAGTTTCTGCCACCACGGACGGTTGGTGAATTCCTCCAGGGTCAGCGGGTGCGAGTGTCGAAGGTCGTCGTCGAACGCCACGAGGAACGCGCGCGCCACGTTGGGATCGAGCACGTTGATGTTCACCTCGTCGTTGAGGGCGAAGGAGCGGTTGTCGAAATTCACCGAGCCCAGCGAAACGAACGCGTCGTCCACGATCATCAGCTTCACGTGGTAAAGCGTCGGGTCGTAGAGGTGGAACTTGACGCCTGCCGCCAGCAGCTGGCCCCAGCGCGACCGCGCGGCCGCGCGGCCCATGCGCGAGTCATTCTTGGCCGGCACGATGATGTCGACCTCCACGCCGCGCTTCCGGGCGGCGAGCAGCTCGTCGATCGCGAGGTTGTCGGGCACGAAGTAGGCGTGCGCGAGCTTGATGGACTTGCGGGCCGAGGCGATGGCCAGCAGGTAGGCCAGGCGGGATTTCTGGGGACCCTCGTCCGGGCCGCTCAGGAAGCAATGTGCCACGACGTTGCCGGCGGCGGGGATCTCGGGAAAATAATCGGGTCCCAGCAGCACCTTCGAGGTCGTCTCCATCCAGTTGGCCGCAAACACCCCCTGCATCTGCCCGACCACCGGCCCCTCGACGCGCGCCTGCGTGTCGCGCCACGAGCCCTCGCGGTCCGCATTGCCCAGCCAGGCGTCGTCGATGCATACGCCGCCGGTGAAGCCGACCTTGCCGTCGACGATCAGCAGCTTGCGATGGCTGCGGTGGTTGAAGTCGGGCTTGAAGGTGTACCAGTGCTGATGCTTGTAGACGACGAACTCGACGCCGGCGTCCTTCATGCGGTTGATGTCGGCGAACTTGAGCTTGAAGTTGCCCATCCCGTCCACGAGCGCGTGGACTTTCACGCCGTGCTGCGCGCGCTCGATCAACGCGGCGCAGAACGCGTCGCTCAGCTTCCCGGACGACCAGATGTAGGACTCGACCGTGATCGTTTTTTGCGCCTGCCGGATCGCCGCGAGCATGGCCGGGAAGATCTCGTGGCCGTTGATGAGCGGCTCGATTTTATTTCCGCCCATGAACTCGGCGTTGAGCAGCGGGCCCGCCGACGCGGCAAAGTGTGGGTCGTCGACGCGCAGGTCCGTGACGATCGGTTCCCCGACGATGCGGGCCGTGCTGACGTAGGCGATGACGCTCCACACCGCGATCACCCCGAGGACCGTGAGGATGACCCAGTGGCGGTGGGGGAAATCCTGGTGGGTGCGACGGGGTGCGGCAGAACGTGGCGTGGCCCGGGGGGTGGAAGAGGAGCGTTTTTTAAGGGACCACACGGCGGTGAAAAGACAGCCCAGGCGGCGTTCCGCGGGGCGAAGTCACTGACCGAGATTGCCCCGGCTGGTTCCGCATCGTGCCGAACCCCCGGGGCTTGCGCGGGTCAAGGGTAGGTCAACGACCGCATGAAATTCACCCGCAAGCGCGTCCTTCGGCTGGTTCTCGCCGTCACCATCGTGGCCGCGCTGGTCGTGTTCGTGAGCACCGAATCCTGGGACCTGGGCGCGATCCGGGCGTGGATGCTGGGCCTCAATCCCGCGTTGCTCATCGTGCTGATGGCGGTGCTGCCGGTGGTGGGATTTTCGGTCGCCTTGGTCTATCTCGTCGCGGGCGCGGCGTTCGGCGGCATCGCGGGGTTCGCGGTCATCACCGCGGTCACGGCCTTCCACCTGACCGCGTCACACTGGCTGGGCCGAAAATTCTTCCGCCGGCCGGTGGAACGGTTTCTCAAGAAACGAAAGGTGCGGGTCCCGGAAATTCCGCCGGGCGAGGAGCGCGAGGTGACGCTCCTGATCCTGCTGACGCCTGGATTGCCCTACTTCGTCCGCAACTACGTGCTGGCGCTTTCGCATATCCCGGGGCGGACGTATTTTTGGATCGCGTGGCCGATCTACGTCATGCGGTCGTGCGTGACGCTGTATCTCGGGGACTATGGCGCGGAGCTGAACCGCAACCGCCTGCTGATCCTCGGAGCCATCTTCGTGGTGAAACTCGGGATCTGCGCGTTCCTGGTCTATCATGTGCGTCGCCGCTATTTGGCGACGCATCGCGCCCCGCCGCGTGAGAAATCAGCGGGGTAGGCCGCCTGCTCGCAGGCGCTCGAACGTTACCGAGCGCGAGCGAAGCTCGTTCGTACGCGCTTGAACCTAACGAAGCGCGAGCAAGCTCGCTGCCTACCGCGCGGCCTTGAGCCCGCTCACCGGTCGAAACGGAACAACCGCAGGTCGCGCGCGGGCCGGCCCTGGCAAATCCGCGCGAGGATGGTGGCCGCCACCTGGCTGAAGGTGATCCCGTTGCCGCCGTACCCCAGCGCGTAGAGCAGGCGGCTGCCGGCGGATTTCGCGCCGATGTAGGGCAGCCCATCCGCGCTTTCCGCAAACGTGCCGGTCCAGGCGAACGCGGTCCGAAAAACCGCGTCGGGAAAAAGCCGGCGAAAGCGCGCGGCGAGCACTTTTGCCTTCGCGGCCAGCTTCGCATCCCGTCGCGCCGGGTCGGCAAACGGCTCGTCCTCGCCGCCCATCAGGATCCGATTGTCGAGCGTGGTGCGCAGATAGAAATACGGTCGCGCGGTCTCCCAGATCAGGCACCGGTGCGGCCAGACTTCCCCGGCGGACATGGGTTCGCTCGCGATCACGTAGCTGGAATGCAGCTTCACCAAATCGGTCGAGAGAAACGGTGCCGCTTCGTACCCGGTGGCGACGATCACGTATTTCGCGCGGATGGTGCGTCGGTTCCGCGTCTGCAGCTCGACGCCTCCCGCGGTCTCGCGGGCGCGGACGATCCGTGTGTGCTCGAACACCCGGAGTTTCTTGCGGCGCGCGTCGTGCGCGAAAAGGGCCTGCGTCATCCGCACCGCATCGATCTGCGCGGCGCCCGGCGCGTAAATCGCCCCGGGGAAATGCAGGCCAAACCGCCGGCGCAGCTGCCGGGCCGTCAGCAGGGTGACCGGGAGTCCCGCCCGTCGCCGCAGCCGCGCTTCCACTTTGATCTGCGCGAGGCCGCGCCGGTTGCTGGCGAGGTAGAGGGAGTGCCGGCGCTGAAACCCGCAGTCGATGCGGACATGGCGGACGATGCGCCCGATTTCGCGAATTGCCCGGCAGCCCAGACGATAAGCGCGGGCCGCGGCCTGCCACCCGTGGCGGCGGGTCAGATCGGCGAGGGACGTGTCGGTTTCATACAGCAACAACGCCGTGCTCGCGCTGGTGCTGCCGCGCGCGACGCCGCGCTTGTCCACCACGACGACTTGCAGGCCGGCTTTGACGAGCTGGTGCGAGACCAGCGCGCCGGTGATGCCAGCGCCGATGATGGCGACATCACAATTCACGTTACCGCGCAGTGGGGCGTAGCGAGGAGGGTGGCGATTGGCGGCGGTCCAATACGTCAAACCCGCGGTCAGCTTCATCACTTCTTTTGGTCCCAGCCGGGCCCGGTCGGTTCCGCTGCCACGGTTTTGGAAGGGGGGACGGAGCGGCTAGCGGCGGATACGACCACGGATAACACCGACGAACACGGATCAATCTCAAGATCTGTTCAGATGGATCCAAACCTGCGTCCCCGCGGAGAGCAGGGATGAGCGAGGATTAATTGATGGAGCCGCGGCGCCCCCGCCGTGGTCGGCGATATTTCCGCGACGAGGGCGTCGCGGCCCCATTTTCCACCGCCTCAGGATTTGATCCGTGGCCTCCGTGTAATCGGTGGTCAGATTTTGCATCTCGAGCCGCGGCGCTCCGCCGCGGTTGGAAGCTCGCTGCTAGTTCCATACCGGCAAAAAAAAAGAGACTTGCAGCCCGACGGCCCCCCGGAGCCTCAGGCTGCAAGTCCTTTTTTTCTATCAACCCTGCGTCAAAGCTCTTCGCCTGTCCAGGGGCGGAAGACCTCAACGCTTGGTTAAGTCATGGGTTACCTGCGAACGGTCATGTTGTTGTCGACCGACTGGACGCCACGCACGCTCTTCGCGAGCTTGGTGACGAGGTCCTTCTCGGCATCCGTCGAGGCATCGCCCGTGATCGTGACGCGACCCTCGACCGTATTCACATGCGTCTTGAGGGCGCTGGTCGAACGGTGCGAAAGCAGCTCGTACTTCACCTGCGCGGTGATGGAGCTGTCGTCGATCTTCTCGCCGGTGGTGTAACCCGGGCGGTCGTCGCGGTCCTTGTCGTGGTCGACATGATCGCGATCCCGGTCGGCGTGGTCATCCTTCCGGTCGACGACCTGGATGTCGTTCCTCACGGAGCGGACGCCGTCGAGGTCCTTGATGTATTCCTCGGTCAGTTCCTTTTGCGCCTGGCTGTCGGCCGTGCCGGTGAGGTAGACGACGCCGTCGCGCACATCCACTTTCGTGTGGGTGAGGCTGACGTTGGCTTTCACGAGCAGGCGGCTGCGGGCCTTGAGCGCGATCCATTCATCGGAGCCGGGCTTCGCTTCATCGCTGACCTTGATCTTGTTCACGACATGCGTGACGCCCGGAAATTCCGAGGCCGTGTCCTCGGCGAGGCGGCTCTGGCCTTCGTCCTGGACTTTGCCGGTGAGGGTGGCGACGCCGTTGTCGACGTCCACTTTGACGTGGTTATCGAGCGTGGCTCGGAACGTGTATGATTCCTTGATCGATTTCTCGATGCGGTTGTCTTCGCTGCTGCCCGCGAAGAGCGCGGCCGGAGCGATGAGAGCCGCTGAGAGCAAAACAGCAGACAGGGTCGACGTTTTCATTTTTTCAGTGGGTTGGGTTGCGGGGTCGTTAACGATACGCCGCCGATATAGCCATCCACGTGCCAACTGGCGTTGGCTCCCGCAAACCGCTCAAATCCAACTTATTGCGGAAGTAAGCCGCTGGAGCTGCGCTGTGGGATGGATTGCATAATGCATTCATGCCGGTCTGGAGGGAGCAACTTGCATTGATCGGCCGCCGCGCGTGAGAGCGGTCCTCATTGGGGTACAGGGTCCAACCGGAAATGGTTCGCGGTTTATTTGCCGAGCAGCTTCGCGATGATGAAGATCACCACGGCGCCGAAGAATCCGCCGCCGAACAGGAGATAAAGCAGGGAGTAGCCTGCGGCAGCGACCGGGACAATCAACAGGAGGGTATTCATGCCCTTCACTGCAGCGTGATTTCGGCCAACTTTTTGCCGCGGTCCGTATCTTCCTCGCAGGTAAACCGATAAATTTTTGGCGGGCGGAAATCCTGCAAAAAAAACCGCGTGCAGATCGCATGAAGCAACGATGCGGCCCGGCAATCTGCACACTTCGCAACCGCGCGTTGGCATCATCCAGTTGCCAAAGCACGCGCCGCCGGCATTAAGGAACGCGCCCCACCGGCTTACCCCATGAAACTTCGTTCGTCTTCCTGGCTTCGTCGTGTCGCCTGCAGTTTGACTTTGACCGCCGCCGCCCACGCCTCCGCCGCGCCCGCGCCCGCCGCGCTCGAGGCGCACGCGTGGGAGGTGCTGCATCAAATCATGGACTCCGAGCAAACGTGGGTGCGCATCCACGCGGCGGAAGCACTGATCGCGGCGGGGGAAGTCCGGGAGATCCGCGCCGATTTCCTGAAGCGGAAGCCCGATTTCGAATCGTCGAAGATTCGCGTGGGCATGTGGCGCGTGCTGGCCACGACGTCCCCGACGCCCGCCGACCGCGCCGACTGCATTGCGCACCTCGAGCAAATCTACCTGACGCCGGATGCGCCGGACCATCCGCAGTCGATCGAAACACTGTGCAAGCTCGGCGAACACCTGCGCGGGCCGGCACGCGACTTGATGCGAAGTGAGGCAAAGGGCGCGCCGTCGACGCAGACCGTGCTGGCGCTGTGGGCGTCGGTGAATTCCAAGGAATCCGGCGCCGTCTCGAAACTCACTGCGCAGCTGGAGTCGCCCGACGTCAATTTGCGCCGCCTCGCCGCCTATGCCTTGCGCTGGTTGAAGCTCCCCGACGAGAAAGTGGGCCAGGCGTTGAGCCGTGCGGCGGAAAAGGAGCCGGCGGATTCCAGCGCGTATCCCTACCTGCTCGGGGCGGCCGTCGCGGCGCCGGCGTCCGACAATCTGAAAAAAGCCGGCTGGATCGGGAAACTCGACCGCGTCGTTGCCACCGGGACCACCGATGCCCGTTTCGAGGCGAGCTGGACGTTGAAGTATTTCTACATGCCGGCGGACCTGCCGCGGATCGCGCCGATGCTGGACCTGCCCGCGGAGCAGAACGATGCGCGCATTGGCGCGGCGGCGATCATCCTGACCACGCTGGCCCGCAAATGACCCGCCCCGCGCCGCCGCGACTCAATTAGCCGGGCGAAATCCCCATGCAGGCGGGCTTCACGACTTTTCACTACGCCATCCTGGGGGCGTACGTGGCCCTCAGCCTCGGGGTGGGACTCTGGTTTGCGCGGAACCAGGACAGCGTCGCAGGCTACTTCCTGGCCGAGCGGTCGGCGCCGTGGTGGGCGGTGGCCATTTCCATTATCGCATCGGACATCACCGCCATCAGCTACCTCGGCGTGGCGGCGATCGTGTTTACCGGCGACCTGCAGTTGTCGGTCGCGACGATGATGTACCCGCTGGGCGCGGTCTGCGTGGCGCTGCTGTTCGTGCCGTACCTCGCGCGGCAAAATGTGTTCACGGTCTATGAATACCTCGAGCGGCGGTTCAACGCGCCCGTGCGGACGGTGGCGTCGGCGCTTTTCCTGTTCACGCGCGGCAGCCACCTGGCAGTGGCGCTTTTCGCCACGGCGCTGGTCGTGGAACAGGTCTTCGGCCTGCCGATCTGGGCCGCGCTGGTGGTGCTCGGCGGCTTGACGACGGTGTACACCGTGTTTGGCGGGATGAAGGCGGTCATCTGGACCGACGTGGTGCAGTTTTTTGTGCTGATGGGCGGGTTGGTTGCGGTGATTGCGGGAGTGGCGATGGCCTTTGACTGGGACTTCGCGCGCATCTGGCACCTCGCGTCCGGGCCTTCGCCGGCGGGTGCGCCGTGGCTGCATGGCCAGCCGGGTCCGCCGACGCACACGCGCGTCTTTCAATTTCATTTCGATTACCGGACGATGAATTTCTGGGCGCTGGTGGTCTCGTCGTTTCTCGGGGTGGTGGGGAGCATGGGCAGCGACCAGGTGCTGGTGCAGCGCTACCTCGCCGCCGGCTCGCGCCGCAAGATGGCGCAGTCGCTCATTGCGGGCGGCCTCATCACCGTACCGGTCAACGCCGTCATTTTCGGCACCGGGGTTTTCCTCGTGGCGTATTACACGCGTTTCCTGGGAACGCCGGGGCACGCGTGGGTCGGCGGGTTGGTGGATGCGAACCGCGTGATGACCCATTTCCTAAGCCACGGTTTGCCCGGCACGCTCGGCGCGCTGGTGATTGCCGGGCTTTTTGCCGGGACGATGTCGAGTTTCTCGGCGGGGCTGAATTCGCTCGGGACCGCGGTATACGTTGATTTCGTCACGCGCTTTGGCCGGAACGACCGGAGCGCCGTCAACGGAGTTCGCCTGGCCAAGGTGATCACGGCGCTGGTGGGCGCGACGGTGATTGTGGCCGCCATGCTGGTCGGCGGTGACGAGACGATTCTCGCGATCCTGATGCGGGTGATGAGCCCGTTTGCGGGCCCGCTGCTGGGCATGTTCCTGCTCGGCATGTTGTCGTCGCGAGCCAACTCCTTCGGCGTCGTGGGCGGTGCCATCTGCGGAGCGGCGGCCGCAGTCTATGTAACCTATTTCACGGCGCTTCACTGGCTCTGGTACTTCCCCGTCGGGTGCACGGTCGGGCTGGGGGCCGGATACTTGTTGAGCTACCTCCGCCCGGCGCCCGCGTCCGCGGTGCTGGCGGCTGCGGCCGCTCCCTCCGCTTCATGACCGACCCGGACTTCATTCGTGCGTCGCTGCGCGGCCCCATCAGCTCGATCAGCACGCCCTTCACGCGTGACGGCCAGGTTGACGAGCGCGCCTTGCGGGCGGGCGTGGACTTTGCCGTGACGGAAGCCAACAGCGGCACACTGCTGCTTACCTACGGGGACAGTCTCCTCAGCGTGCTGACCGATCGCGAGGTCGCGGATGTGACGCGCATCGTCATCGAACAAAACGCCGGCCGAAAGCTGGTGGTCGCCGCCGGTTGCTGGTGGACGGGTGAGGCGGTGCGGTTTGCCGAGCATTGGCGCGCGCTCGGCGCCGGCGTGTTCATGCCCCTGCCGCCGAACTGGGCGGGCTCCTGCACGGAGGCAACGCTCGTCGCCCATTTCGAGCGCGTGGCCCGGGTGATGCCCGTGATGCTGGTGACCGCGATTGGGCCGGGAGTTTCGGTCCCGCTCGGCGCGGTCCAGACGCTGCTGGAAGGGAAGAGCAACATCGTGGCGATCAAGGACGACATTTGCGGCGCCTACGGCCGGCGCCTGGCCACGCTCAATGCCGGCAGATGCGCATTTCTTTCCGGGGGCCGGAAGGAAAACCACCTCGACGTGCTGCCGTACGGTGCCGACGCCTACCTTTCGCTATACATGCGTTTCAAGCCCGCCGTCGCGCACCGCTACTGGCAGGCGATCACGGCGGGCGACATTCCGCAGGCGAAGGAGATCATCAATCGATTCGACATCCCGTTCATGGATTTCTGCGCGAAGCATGCCGTGCATTTCGACGCCGTCGTGCACGGCGCGATCGAGCTGGCCGGCGTGGCGCAACGCTGGCGGCGGGCGCCATACAGCAGCCTCGACGATGGCCAGATGGAAAAGCTGCGCGGGTTTTTCGCCAGCGTGGGTTTGGCGTGAAGCTCGACGACGGCTGAAGATTTCCGCCTCCATCGAACCATCCACCCACGAAAACCTCTGGTTGCTCGCGACGGCCGGGCTAATTCGACCGCATAACCAAGTATCGGGTGACAGGCGGAAGGGCGAGGAGGGTGGGGCCTCTTTGGGCGACTTCGAGGCAGCGAAGTGAATCGCCCGCGGGAACCTCACTCGAGATCCACCCAACGTGGGCTTGACAACGACCCCCGGCAGTTTGTCCTTCGTGGGCTCTTTGGCCGGTGAAAGCCGGTTCGGAATCGTTGCCCGGTAGCTCAGTGGCAGAGCAGGTGACTGTTAATCACTTGGTCGCTGGTTCGATCCCAGCCCGGGCAGCCATTCGACGCGATTGTAACTGCGGTTATTTCCGCAAGTTCGGTGCGGTCAGCTCCTCTCGCAAAGAAAGGCTAAGTTTTGGTTGCTTTCGGGCGGTCCGGCCGTATCACCTGACCCTCTTTTCCATTACGCCTGCCCTCAATTCCGGGGCGACAGGGGGAACGAAATCATGAACCAACAGTACAAACTCAACGTCGCGTCGCGCGCCCAAACTGGCCGCAGTGCCTCGCGCCGCCTTCGCAAAGCCAACCGCGTTCCCGCCATCCTTTACGGGAAGCACACCAGCCCGGAGTCGCTCTCCATCGAGGGCCCGGAATTCGTCCGGCTCCTGCGCACTGTCGCCGGCCGGGCCGTCCTGGTCGAGCTCGAGCGCACGGACAAGCCGGTCAAGGCCCTGTCCTTCCTCCAGGAGGTCCAGCGGGACCCGTTGACCGACAAGTTCCTCCATGTGGACTTCCAAGAGGTCAAACCCGACGAAAAATTTGAAATCCGCGTGCCCGTCCAGGTCACCGGCGAGTCGTTCGGTGTGAAGAATCAGAGCGGCGTGTTGGAAATGAACGCCCACCAGCTCCGCATCCGCGTCCTCCCGAAGGACCTCCCGGAGTTCATCGTGGTGGACGTCACCGAGCTTAAGGTCGGCGAGACGATCAAGGTCGGCGAAATGAAGCCGATCGCGGGTGTCGAATTCCTTGATTCCAAGGGCCAGCCCGTCGTCTCGTGCGTCGAGCCCGTCGCCGAAATCGTGCAGGAAGTCGCGGCTGCTGCCGTCCCCGCCG
>JADMIO011875079.1_pt1 | contig 34024 bp, 22 predicted proteins | sample 8958161 | NCBI WGS metagenome assembly JADMIO01 (sample SAMN16585339, study PRJNA669376) | soil metagenome | isolation source: Crop rotation soil | place: USA: Cullars Rotation, Alabama | collected 2011 | reverse complement strand
GGCCGCGACTTCAAGTCACGTGAATTCCAAGCTTCGGATCCCACTGTGCTGGAAAGCCTCCACGGGCGATATGCCGCCGTATGAGTTCCGCGTGCTGCACAAAGACGGTGAGCCCCGCTGGGCCCTGGGCACGGTGGCCATGTTGCGCTCGCCCACGGGTGACATCGTGGGCCAGATCGCCACGATCGAAGACATCTCTGATCGAAAGAAGATGGAGGACGCGCTACGAGCTTCCGAAGCGCGCTTCAAGCAACTGGCCACGCACGGGCCGGTAGGCATTTGCGAAGCAAACGCCGCGGGGGAGTGCACGTTCTTCAATCAAGGCTGGTGCAACATGGCCGGCATCTCTGTGGAAGAGGCCTTGCGGGACGGCTGGCAGAAGGCCATTCACCCTGATGACTTGCCACGGATGATCAACGACTGGCACGTCGCAATCGAGGCCCGCAAGGACGCATTCTCCGGCGAGTTCCGATTCGTAAGGCCGTCCGGCGAAATTGTCTGGGCTGAGTATCTCTGCTCGGTCGTCAGGAATACGGATGGGTCTCCGCGGCTCTATATCAGCAAGTTAGTCGACGTTTCCGGCCATCGCGATGCGCTGCAAAAACTCAACGACGAACAGAAACTGCTCCGCCAGAGCATCGAGATGATGGACCGCGAACGGAAAGTCTTCGCCTACGACATCCACGATGGTCTGATCCAGTTTGCCACCGGCGCCTACTATCACCTGGAAGGCTGGCGGGCCCAATGCAATAGTCAGACAGACCACGACGCGCTCGAGCCTGTGGTCAAGGCCCTCAAGCAAACGATGGCCGAAGGGCGCCGGATCATGAACGACATGAGCACGCCGGTGCTCGATCGGCACGGCATCACCGCCGCACTCGAGGAATTGGCCGACGAGCGATCGACCAATCAAGTGCACGTGGAGTTCATCTCCAAGCACGACGGCCTGGGCCGCTTGATGCCCGACCTGGAAACAGCCCTCTATCGCATCTCGCAAGAGGGCGTGACCAACGCGGTCAAGCACAGCAAGAGCTCGCGCGTCCGAGTAACCGTGGATCACGACGAGCATTGGGTGTGGCTCGAGATCAAGGATTGGGGCGTGGGCTTCAAGAAGCGCGCGCCCGAGCGCGGTGTGCACGGCCTGGGCGGAATCGAAGAGCGTGCCCGGCTGCTGGGCGGCAAGTTCGACTTGGATAGCAACCCAGGAGCTGGCACGTGCATCATGGTCCGTGTGCCGCTGCGGCGGTTAAATGCCGCAGAGGATTGAAAGCAGCCGGCAGTTGATCGCGGATGATCCTCAGAACACGAATTTGCACTGTGGCGCGCCCGCGGTTACTGTGAGCGGGCGCCCTCCAGAAGCTGCCTGCCAGACTTCCCTCCCAAATCACTCCAGCCCGAAGGACTCTCTTATGCCGGCCGATCCAGGCGTTTCTCGTCGTCATTGGTTCAGTACCGCCGGCGCGGCTGGTGCTACGCTCGCGTCGACTGCTGTTGCCGCTGCGGCCGTCTCGGCTCCGCAGGCTGCGCCGCCGAAAAAGGTGTTCCGCATCGGCGTTGTTTCGGCCGCCATACACGGCAAGTCGCAGAAGCTCAACGGGCACACCTGGCACTTCGCGCAGTACCTGCACCCGGAGTTCAACTTCGACGCGTTCAAGAAATACAATCCCAACGGCCACCCCAGCTTCGTCAAGGTCTACCGCAACCCTGAGTACCGGTTCGATCTGCTGCCGTTTCCCGATACGCGTATCACGCATTACTACGACGCCGATCCGACTTCCGCAGGGCCGTTTTGCGAGGTGTTTCCCGGCGTGCAGGCCGCGACCAGCTTGGAAAAGATGTGCGAAGAGGTGGACGGGATTTGGATGGGGGACGCCTCGGGCTTTGGCGAAGATCACTTTGACCTCGTCGCTCCCGGGCTAGCCAAAGGGCTGCCGACTTTTTGCGATAAGCCGATCGGCGGCACTGTCGCAGGAACGAAAAAAATCCTCGACTTCGCCCGGCAGCACAAGACGCCGATCATGTCGTCGAGCATCTTCCGTTACGAGTGGGGCATGGAAAACGCCCTGCGGATGCGCGACTCGGACGACTACGGCGCCATCGAACATGTCTCGGCCCGGCTGCACAGCCGCTACCGCCTGGAAGGGTTCATGATCTACGGGCAGCACCCCGTGTGGACGGTAATGACACTGATGGGCGCGGGCGTGGACGCCGTGAGCATGTACGAGTACATCGACACCTCGCACACGCTGATGACCTACAAGGACCGCTACCCTTGCCACGTGTGGTATGGGCAGCCGTACGAAAGGTTCGAATACAACCGCACGGACGTGTACTTCAAGAAGAACAAGAACTACTCGTTCACGCCTTCCATTGAAGGAGACTTCGCCTACGGTCATCACTACGAAATGATCCGCATGGCCGCCACGTTCCGCGACATGCTGCACACTCGCGTGGAGCCGGTGCCCCACCAGGAAATCCTGGAAGTGACCGCCGTGGTGCACGCCGCGGCCAAGTCGCTGGGTGAGAAGAGCCGATTAGTGAAACTGGCGGAAGTGATGGAGGGATGAGTCTGAGCCGTGTAGGGTGTATCCCCAATCCGCTTATAAATGCGGCTTCAAGAACTGCCCGGTGCTATTCCCATCGAGCGCGGCGATTTCCTCCGGCGTGCCTTCAGCCAACACGTAGCCGCCGGCTTCGCCTCCTTCGGGGCCCAGGTCGATGAGCCAGTCGGCGCTCTTCATCACGTCCAGGTTGTGCTCGATCACCAGCACCGTGTTGCCCAGGTCGACCAGCCGCTGCAACACGGCTAGCAAGTTGCGGATGTCGTCGAAGTGCAGGCCGGTCGTGGGTTCGTCCAGAATGTAGAGCGTGTTGCCGGTGTCGACCCGCGCCAGCTCCGTGGCCAGCTTGATTCGCTGGGCCTCGCCGCCGCTGAGCGTCGTTGAAGCTTGCCCCAGCGCGAGGTACCCCAGCCCCACCTCGTTCAAGCTCACCAGCATGCGGTGAATGACCTGAAAGTTCTCGAAGAACTGCAGCGCGTCTTCGATCCGCAGGTCGAGCACGTCGGCGATCGACAGGTCGCGGTACTTCACCTGCAGCGTCTGACGGTTGAACCGCGCGCCGTGACACTCAGGGCAGGGCACGACCAGGTCCGCCAGAAAGTTCATCTCGATCCGCCGCACGCCTTGCCCCTGGCACTCTTCGCAGCGGCCGCCCTTCACATTGAAGCTGAACCGGCTGGACGTGTAGCCGCGCTGCCGGGCTTCGCGCGTGCCGGCAAAAACCTTGCGCACTTCGTCGAACGCGCCGGTATACGTGGCCGGGTTGCTCCGCGGCGTGCGGCCGATCGGCGACTGATCGATCGGCACGAGCTTGTCGATCTGGCTGGCTCCGCGGAGAGACGTGTGCGGCCCCGGCTTGGGCGCAACGAGCCCCAGCCGCCGGGCGAGCGCATGCGAGAGCGTCTCGTTGATCAGTGAGCTCTTGCCCGAGCCGCTCACGCCGGTGACGCACACGAACAAGCCCAGCGGCACTCGCACCGACACGTTCTTGAGGTTGTTGGTCGTGACCCCTTCGATCGTGATCGAGCGAGTCTTCGCTCCGCGGCGGCGTTTTTCCGGCCGGGGAATCGTGAGCTGCCCGGAGAGATACTTGCCGGTAATGGAAGCGGGATCGGCGGCGACTAGCTCTGGAGTTCCTTCCGCCACGATCCGCCCGCCGTGCAAGCCTGCCCCGGGGCCCATGTCGATCAGCCAATCGGCTTGCCGCATCATCGCTTCGTCATGTTCGACGACGAGCACGGTGCTGCCGAGTTGCTGCAAGTCACGCAGAGCATCGATCAGCCGCTGATTGTCGCGCGGGTGCAGGCCGATCGAAGGTTCGTCGAGCACATAGCACACGCCGACGAGGCCAGAGCCAATGCCGGTTGCCAATCGCACGCGCTGCAACTCGCCGCCGCTCAAGGTGTCGGTCGGGCGGTCAAGCGTCAGGTAGCCCACGCCCACCTTGTCGAGAAACTCCAGCCGCGTGGCGATCTCCCGCAGGATCGGCGTGGCGATCAGTTCGTCTTCTTCTTCGACCTGGACGCCAGCGAAGAACCCGCGGGCTTTGCTGACGCTGAGCGCGGCGATCTCGTGAATCGCGCGCCCGTCGAAGCGGCAGGCCCTCGCTTCCGGCTTGAGACGCGCCCCGCGGCACGCCGGGCAAGTCACCTGGCCGCGGAGGACTTCCAGCGCCTCGCGCCGCGCGGACTCCGTGGCCGTGGCGTACTCTTGCTCCAGCATCACCAGCACGCCGCGGAAGTTTTTGCCATCGCCGCCGAGCAGTTGCTGTCGGGCCTTGGCGGAATACTCGTTGAGCGGCGTCGCATACTTCACGCCCGCCGCGGCGAAAAACTCCTTCAGCTCAGACTTGTGCTTCTTGGCCTCGGCAGCGGTCTCGCCTTTCCAAGCCACGACCGCGCCCGTCTCCAGCGACTGCGTGTCGTCGAGCACGACCAGATCGGGATCGAACTCCACTCGCGACCCCAGCCCTTCGCACGCCGGGCACGCGCCGTAAGGGCTGTTGAAGCTGAACGATCGCGGCTCGAGCTCCTCGAAGCTGATGTTGCAATTGGGACAGGCCGAGAGCGTGCTGAAGAGCCGCTCCTTCCACGCGCTCGGCGGGGCTGCCTGTGCTGATGGGCCGGCGGCCTCGGGCGTGAGATACGCCGCCATCACCGTCCCTTCGCCGTGAGTCAGCGCGAGCCGGATTGATTCGGCCAGCCGCGCCTCAACTCCTTCGCGGATTACGATCCGATCGACTACCGCGTCGATGCTGTGATTCTTGCGCGGCGCGAGCTCCGGCGGCTTATCAACTTCAAACAGTTCCCCATCGACGCGGGCCCGCACGAAGCCGGCTTTGCGAATGGCCGCGAACACTTCCATATGCTGACCCTTGCGGCCGCGCACCATGGGGGCCATCAGGATCATCTTCGTGCCCGCCGGCAGCCGGCTCAGGCTGGTCACAATTTGCTCGGGGGTTTGCTGCTTGATCGGCATGTCGCACTGCGGGCAGTGCGGAACACCCAGCCGAGCCATCAGCAGCCGCAGGTGGTCGTAGATTTCCGTGACGGTCGAGACCGTACTGCGAGGGTTCTGGCTGCCGGCCCGCTGATCGATCGAAATCGTCGGCTGCAGCCCTTCGATCAGGTCGACATCCGGTCGTTCGAGCTGATTGAGGAATTGCCGGGCATAGACCGACAGGCTTTCGATGTACTGCCGCTGCCCTTCAGCGAAGAGCGTATCAAAGGCCAGCGAGCTCTTGCCTGAGCCGCTGGGGCCGGTGATCACGATCAGCTTGTCGCGCGGCAGGTCGACATCAACGTTTTGCAAGTTGTGAACCCGCGCGCCGCGAATGCAGATCGCAGTGGCGCTAGGCAGTGTTTCTGTCTCGATGGTCGCATCGCTCATCTCCGCAGCTTAACACGCTAGCACGCGGAGTTGTAGCGACGTTCGTGGTTGCCTGCTAGCACGTTTCCCGCGTTGCTCGCACCTGCCTTCGCCGCTACAATCCGCCCTCCCATGGATGGGCACATTCCGCGCACGCCTGGCCGGCGTGCCAGCACGCCGCACATCAAGGAAGACCGGCATGAATACCGCAAAGTCCGCGGGCTCGGCGCTCAGCGCGCATGAGCAAATCCGCTACGCCGCTCAAATCATCGAACTCGAAGGCCAAGCCCTGATGAACCTGGCCGGCCGGTTGAACGGGGAATTCTGCCGCGCCGTCGAGCTCATGTTCCACTGCCATGGGAGCGTGATCGTCACCGGAATGGGCAAGGCAGGGCTGATCGGTCAGAAGCTCGCCGCCACACTCGCTTCCACGGGCACGCGAAGTCATTACTTGCACCCAGCCGAAGCAGTGCATGGCGATCTCGGCCGCGTCCACTCCACGGATCTGTTGCTGGTGCTTTCGCAAAGCGGGGAGACCGAAGAAGTCGTGCGGCTGCTGCCAACACTCACTCGTCTAGGAGTGTCGATCGTGGCGATCACCGCCCGGCCCACCAGTACGCTGGGGCGCGCAGCAACAGTCACGGTCGAGCTTGGCCCACTGCAAGAAGCCTGCTCACTGGGCCTGGCGCCCAGCACCAGCACCACGGCCATGCTGGCCTTGGGCGATGCACTGGCGCTCGTTGTGAGCCGCATGCGGGATTTCCGCCGAGAGGACTTCGCCCGCTTCCATCCAGCCGGCGCGCTCGGCCGGCAATTGAGCCACGTGGAAGAACACATGCGGCCGCTCGCCGATTGCCGCACGGCCCACTGCTCGCAATCGGTGCGCGAAGTGCTGATCGCCGGCCGCCAGCCAGGCCGCCGCACGGGCGCGGTGATGATCATCGACCCGCAAGGCAACTTGCGCGGCATCTTTACAGATAGCGATCTGGCCAAGCTGTTCGAAAGCCGCCGCGACGACATGCTCGACCAGCCGATTCGCCAGGTGATGACCAAGCACCCGGCCACGGCGCCGGTCGGATCGATGCTGACCGATGCCATCACGATCATGGCGGAGCGCAAGATCAGCGAGCTGCCGATCGTGGACGAAGCCGGCCGGCCGGTCGGATTGATCGACGTGACCGACGTGGTCAGCTTGCTGCCGGAGCAGCCGGCGGCGATGATGCGGGTCGAGCCTACGGTCAAAGAGGCGCCGGTGTCGGTCGTGCCGCCGCCGAAGAGCTCTGCCTTCTTTGGCCCAACCCGCGTGCGAGAAGCCTCATGAAGTTGGACCAGCGCTGCCAGCCCATCGAGTTGATCCTGTCAGACGTCGACGGCGTGCTCACCAGCGGTGAGCTGATCTTCGACAACCAGGGCATCGAGACCAAGCAGTTCCACATCCGCGATGGGCTGGGAATCAAGCTCTGGCAGCGGGCCGGCTACAAGTTTGGGCTCGTCACCGGACGCAGCTCGCACATTGTCAAAGTGCGGGCGGCGGAGCTGGGCATCGAAATCGTCCGCCAGACCGCGGAAGACAAGCTGCCGGCGTCGCAGGAGATCATCGACCAATTAGGACTCGATCCCAAGCAGGTCTGCTACATCGGCGATGACCTGCCGGACCTGCCGGCGGTGCAAGCCGTGGGCTTGGGCGTGGCCGTGGCCGATGCCTGCCCCGAACTGCGGCAGTCGGCGCACTTCGTCACCACCCACGCCGGCGGCAAAGGTGCGGTGCGGGAAACAGTCGAGATGATCCTTAAGGCGCAGAAGCGCTGGGATGATTTGATTCAGAAGTATTTGGGAAAGTAAGTGAGCCGGAAGCGCAAGCGAGGAAGAAAAACCAAAGACCCTCGCTTGCGCTTCGGGCTCGCAAGATAGGAACGCTCGGTCACGGACGATGTTTTCAAAGACGATTCGCATCGTAGTCAGTCTGGGCGCCGTACTGGCGACCTACTGGTGCTATGCGCTGGTCGTCGTGCCGATGATCGAGCCCCCGGCCGCTCCGCCGCGTGTTGAAGCCGCTGATACGCCAACTCGCGTGGTGAACGTCGCCAAGCGGCACGAGCAAATGCTTAAGCCGTACTTCCCGCCCGGTCACTGGGTATTCGATACGCCCAAGGTTCTGGAAAGCGATCAGACCCGCCTGCTCATCAAGGATTATCGCAACCTGCCGGACGGCCGCGTGGAGCTCAAGCCGTGCGCCATGCTTTTCCTGCCCAAGCCTTCGACCGATCCGCAGAAGGCCAATGTCAACGAGCAAGTTGTGATCCTGGAAGTGCCCGGCGGCGCGATCCTGCAGTTCGACGAGGCCTTTGATTTGCGGAGGGCCAAGGTCGGCAAACTGATCGGCGGGCAGCTCATCGGCGACGTGATCATCCACAGCGGGCCGCAGCAAGCCGGCACGGCCGAAGAACTGAAGATCGTCACCCGCGATGTGGAGCTGGTCGACAACCGCATTCAAACGCAGAGCACCGTGGAGTTTCGTTATGGGCCGCATCAAGGCTACGGGCGAGAGATGACGATGGACTTGCTCACGCCGGATGATCCGTCGGATCGCAAGCGCCGTACCACGTCGTTTAGCGGCATCCAGAACTTCCAGCTCACCAAGGAAGTGCGGCTGCGGATGCAAATGGGCTCGCAGGGCTTCTTGCCTGGCAACCAGGCCGACAAGCCCGCACTCGAAGCAGCAGCCAGGCCAGCCAAGCAAACTTCCGAGTCACCCGTCGAAGTCACCTGCAAAGGGCCGTTCAAATTCGACGTGATCCGGCAGATGGCCACGTTCAGCGACCAGGTCGACGTACTGCGGCTCAACAACGGCGCCGAGAGCGACCAGCTCAACTGCGAGCTGCTCACAATCTACTTTGGCCGCAAGCGAGAAGCCTCTCCGGAAAAAGAAAAACCAAACGCCAACAAGCCCAGCCAACAGCTCTCGAACCTCGAACCGCGGCGGATTGAGGCTCAGGGAGATCCGGTGATCGTCCGAGCGCCGTCGAGCGGCGGCCACGCCCGGTGTCAGCGGCTGGAGTACGACCTGGTGACTGGCCGGATCAGCTTGGAAGGCGCGCCCGAGGCGCTGTTACATCAGGGGGCGAACGAGATTCGCACGCCCAAGCTCGATTACGAACCGGCCCCGTCCGGGCAGATCGGCAAGCTTTTTGCGCCTGGGCCGGGCACGCTGCAAGGTGCACTCTCGAACGATCCCGCGCGCAAATACCAGGCGCAGTGGACGCGCGAGCTGCGGATCCGCCCGTCGGAAGAGAACCATGTGGTCTCGCTGGTGGGCGGCGCCCAGATGCGCTACACCGATGCCGGCTCGCTGGCCGCGGATGAGATTCACCTCTGGCTGCGCGAAATGTTTGCATCCACGCCGCCACGCACCGGCACGGCCGTGCAGCAAGTGGCGCTCAAGCCGGCTACGTCCAGTTCGCGCATCACGCCCGACCGGATGCTGGCCGCGGGCAACGTGAAAATGGATTCGCCGCAAATGTCCGGCGTCACCGGCCGGCTGGAGATGTGGTTCCAGCAGGTCGCACAATCGGCCGGAACTGGATCTGGTCGACAGCAGGGATCCACCGGCGCGACGACGATGAATCGCCCCCCGGCGAACAAGCAGCACTTTGACATGTCCGGGTCGATCGTGCGGCTGCAGGTCGGACTCGACGGCGGCCGGGCCAATCTGGCGGACGTGAGCATCGAAGGAGCCGCGCGGTTCGCCGAGTCCCGCACATCCAAGCCGGGCGAGCTGCCACTGGTGGCCGCGGGCGAAGCGATGCACGTCGCTCAGGCCGACGGCCCCAACGCCAAGGTGACCGTGGCCGGCAAGCCGGCGCACGTGGAAGCCCGCGGCATGTCGCTGGACGGCGCGCGGATCCAGCTTGAACGTGCCACGAACCGACTGTGGGTCGACGGCGCCGGCCGGATGACCATGCCCGCCACGCGCGACCTGACCGGTGGCGCTATCGGGCCGCAGACGATGGAAGTCACCTGGGTGGGTAAGATGAACTTCGACGGCCGCACGGTGGTGTACGACAAGAATGTGATCGCCCGCGGGCCGCATCAGACTCTGCGCACCGAGATGCTGGAAGTCGCACTGCGCACGCCGATCGACTTTGCCAATCCCAGCGCGCGCCCAGCCAACACCGGCGCTGGAAACACCGGCGGCGCGAGCGAAGTGGAGCTGCTCAATTGCCGCGGCGGTGTGAACTTCGAAAGCCGGGAGTTCGACGGCCGTGGACAGACCTCGGTGACGTTTATTCAAGTGCCGGACCTGATGGTCAATCAGGTCACCGGTGTGATTGAGTCTCACGGCGCCGGCTGGCTGTCGACTGTGCGGCCGGGAAATGCCCCCGCGGCGCCAAGTGGCGGGCTGCTTGGCGGAAGTGCACCTGCGACGTCAGCCGCGCCGGCTACTTCGACCACGATGGGCCAGGCCGATCGCTCGAAGCTGATGTACTTGGGAGTACAGTTTGAGCGCGGGATCAACGGCAACTTGCATCGTCGGGAGTTGACGTTTAGCGATCAGGTCAAAGCGGTCTACGGTCCGGTAAAGGATTGGGCCGACAAGCTCGACGCCGAAGACCCCGAGACGCTCGGCCCCCAAGGTGTCCTGCTCAACTGCGAACAGCTCACCGTCCGCGAGACGAACCCCAGCGCGAGCCCCACGCAAGAGCGTGGGCCGATGGAACTCGAAGCCATCGGCAACACGCTGGTCGAAGGCATGGCCTTCACGGCGCGTGCGCATCGCCTGGCCTACGCCGAGGCCAAGGACCTGCTGGTCCTGGAAGGGGACGGCCGGACCGACGCCCAGCTCTATCGCCAGGCCCATCCAGGCGCGGCGACGACCAAGGCAGCGGCCCGCAAGATCATGTACTGGCGGAGCACGAACCGAGTGGAAGTGGACGACGCGCGATTCTTCGATTTTGGCCAGATCAGCACTGGCGATTCCCCACCTGCGACGGACAAGACGGGCACCAAGCCGGCGGCGGAAAAGCCGACTTCAGACAAGCGCCCATCGGCATCTCGCCCCAAGCGGCCGTATAATCAGGCATTGCCGCAAAACGGCTTCCGCAGCAAGTAGCAATTGCCTTTGGTGCGCGGTCGGCTAGCGCCGATTACTTGTTCTCGCGCAGCCGAAGTCGTTATGCTGAGTTGCGATCAGCCGTCACGTCTCGTTCGGCTACGCCATCCTCACTTCCCCGTGCAGACTCCTGCGACCCATGGCGCTCAAGAAAACTTTTTCCTGCTGGTTCGTTCTGTTGCTGCTTGTACTCACTGGCTGTGGAGGCGGTGGAACTCCGACCGCCGAACAATCATTCGGCCCGCCGGCGCTCGATTGCAGCTCCAAAGAGGCGTACGAAAAGAGCATCGGCACGATGAACACGAACCTCTCCGACGAAGAAAAGGCACGGCTGGGCGGAGCGCTCTCGATCCTGGCCAAGGTCAAGCAAGTTCAAGGTGGCTATACCGGGCCCAGTGCGTACTCCGCGATGAGCGAATACTCCGGCATGACCGCCGAGCAACTGATTGCCGCCGGCGACGAAGCCGCCAAGGGGGGAGCGAAGTGAAAGGACTTTACGACCCTCCACCAGCTCCGTTCTGACCGACTTTCTTCAAGAAGCCACGTAGCTGGGCAGTTTCCGGGGCGTCCTGCCCATTTTGGCCCTTGATGACGCTGTTCATCGGCGCCATGTAATCTTCCTTACCGCCGATCTTGTACTCCACGCGGTTGGCCATGTTCTGCAAAATCTTGGTCTGCGTTCTGGCCAACTTGGATTGTTCTTCCATCTTGGCGTGCTTGGCTTTGAACTTCTTGAAGTCACTCGTCGTTTGCTTTTCGAATTCGTCCAGTTTCAGGCCCGATTCATTTTTCGTGTCGTTGTAGAACTTGTTCGAAGCCTCGGTGGCCTTGTTGGTCAACATGGGGTTGATCAGCCGCAGCATCAAGAAAGCACCCGATTGCGTGGTAGCAAACTCCTCGTCTTCCGCGCTAGCCGCGTTCTTGTTCCCCTTGGCGACTCGCAGGCCCTCCTGATAGTGCATCTTGCAAAGTTCGGCAATTTCTGGAGGCAGTTCGGCCTGCGTCAACTCATTGACCATGGCGCCGAGAACCTCCTTGTTTTGCTTGATGTTTTGCTCGACCTTTTTCTGCTTGTCCTTCCCGTCTCCCTCCACATTCGCAGGATTAATCTCCAGCGTTCCCAGGCCTTCAGTTAATTTCGCATAGCGCTCAAAGGTGCTCTCGCACAGGGCCTTGCCGCCGGGAGAATTCTCCGCATAGGCAGTGCACAACTTACTCGCCACCCCATTCGCGCGAAACAGCGTGTCCTTCTTGGCATCTTTCGATTCGGCCTGGATCGCCGCCTGGCACAACGGAGTCATGAACGCCGTGTCGGCAGCTCGCGTCTCGGCGAACTCTTTGCACCACTTATTCTCGACATCCAGGATCTGGCAAATCGCCTGGCACTGCTCCACTCCTACCGACTGAAAGAGATCCTCTCGCAGCTTGTCATCTGACTTCAATTTATCCGCAAACTCTTTGGCGACGGCCTTACCGGCCTCGGGGTTGGCGTTCATGACGGCCGGCAGCGTTTGCAGCACGTCCAGGGCAGGTTTCATGAAAATCTTGAGCACCGAGCGCAACTTGCCGTTGAGTTCTTCCATCTTGGCGAGGTGGCCGTCGATCGCTTGAACCTTGCGCTTGCGTTGCTCCGTATCCTTGCTTCCCAGCCCACGCATGTCGGCGTAGTGGGCGCGCTGGACGGCCAGCTTGTCCATGGCCGCGGTCAATGTCTTGATCGCGGCGGAGGAGTCCGGGCCCGCGTTGGTCAGCGCCGGCATCACTTCCTTCATCGTCTTCTTGACCAGGTCGGAGACGTTCTTCTGATAGCCTTCGTCCTTACTGTCGAAGAAGAGCCACTTGGTGCGCGAAATATCGTCGACGAGCTGCGATTCCGAGTCCGCGATGCCCCCCATTTCTCGCTTGCGAGTCTCAACTTCGCGCATTTCAACAATCGTGGTGCGGGGGTTGTTCTGCGCCTGGTCCATGTCGGAGACGCTGGCCCTGAATTTGATGATGCCAGTTCGGGTCGTCACCTCGTTTTCCAGGGTCGCCACATCCTGCTCGGCATTCTCCGGCGTGTCGCTTTGCGCCAGTTGTGCCGCCGTTTGCAGGTCGCCGATCAGTCGCTTGATATCTGGCCGCACACTAGGGTCGTCTTTGTGCGCTTTGAGCCAATCCTGCACGGCCCCCAATCGCTTGCCAAGCGCCATGCTCTTCTGAGCCCGCGCCTTCCGCTCTTGCGGAGTGAGCTGCTGCTTCGGCTGAGCCTGCTGGTTCACGTTCTGCGGAGTTTGACTGGTGCTGGCCGTGGTTGAATTCGCCGTGGTTTGGTTGGCCGTCGTTTGATCGGCGCCCTGCTTATTCTGCATCCAGGCCGGCTTGCCGGCCGTCGGTTTCTTTTGGCCCGCGTCCGTGGGACCGGTGGACTGATCCGGTGTCGTGCTCGTTTGATTGGCGTTGCCGCGAGGCTGGCCGCCCCGCTGCGGGGTGCGCAGATCACGGTTGGCGTTCGGATCCTGCTGACCAGTCTTGGCGGTGGGTGTCGGGGGCGGAGTGCGCTGCGGGGGCCGGGAAGAGCTACTCGGCTGGGTTGGCGGGCCAGTTTGGTTCGTGGGCTGAGGCTGCTGGTTCTGAGTTACCGTGGTCTGATTGATATTGCCTTGACCCTGGCCGCCCACATTCTGCCGCGGCTGAATGGGCGTACGCAGCGGGCGCTGCTGAGGCCCGCCAGTTTGATTCGTCGGAGTCTGCGGCAGATTCGGCATCCCGCCGGTTTGACCCGCATCCCCTTGCGGCTGCTGCGGGATCCGCCCGTAGATCTTTCCCGGCCGAGGCTGATTCGGATTCACTGGCGGAATTTTGATGCCCGGAAACTTCTGAGCGTATTCGTCGATGAGCTGCCGGTTAAGTTCGATCTTCTGGTCGGGTACTTCGTCTTTCTTGATCGACATGAGATGGCTCCATGAATGCTCACAGGCTCCGCCGGCGAGCTAGTGGTGGCAGTGATTCGTGCGACACGACGGGGCAGCTCACCGCGGTTTATTGACAGTAGCCTTGACGTTAACCAGCACTTGTTTGAGTGCATCGGTCAACTCAGCGCGGAACGGCACGTTGATCCCGAATGGGTTGTCTTCGCAAGCCTTGATCGTTTCGGCGTTGTTGTTCAAGAAAGCCAGCGAAGCCTTAATGGCGATTTCCGCTTTCACGCGGAAGCCTTCTGCTTCGCTCGCCTTGCCGCTCTGAGCGGCCTGCACCAGTCCGGTGAGCGCATCGTCCAGCGTGTCAGGAAAGTTGTGCTGCAGATCTTTGATGACGTTGGCGATGGCCTGCGCCACCTCGTCTCCGGTCGACTCAAGGCTGGAAACGAGCCGCTCGACTGCCGAGAGCGCAACCCCGGCGGACTGCAGCCAGGTGTCGTAGGCGGTCTCGTACTTGGCGGTTTCCGGCAGCGGACCTGCGGTGTCTTGCATCGCTTGCTGGGCGGCGGCGGCTTTGGCCGCGGCAGCTTTGTCGTCGTCGTCGAGCAGGTCGTCCGACGTGCCCATCCGGCATTCCACTTTCAGGGTCATGCCGGCGTCGCGCTTGGCGATCTTTTTGATCGCGGCCGAAAGAGTCGCCGGCGGAACCTTGGCGATCTCGAAGATGTGAGTGCCGTCCTCGACGAAACAGGCCCCTTTGAGCGCCGCCGAGCCGCCTGTTTTCTTTTTCGCGGCGGCGATGTCGGTCGGAGGAATTTTCTGCTTGCTGACCATCAGCGCGCCGTCGGTGCCACCTTTGAGCACAACGGCAAAGTACATGCGCTTAGTGCGAGCGGTCTTGAGTCCCGAGACGAGATCTTCATCAATCTCTGCGGTCGACATGACGTGTCTCCGACGAAATGATTGCTGTGCCACCGACCTGACCGAAATTATCGCGCCGCCGGTGGGGAGTTACAAGCAACGCGAATTTTTGATCCGCGGAGCAACGCACAGCACCATCAACGGCGCATGATGAGTTGAGTTTGCCGGTACCACAGTCAGCGAAAGACGCGAAGATTTCTCCACGTAGACGACACTGACCACTAGTCGACGGGGGGTGCGAAGTAGTCGGCGGAGTGTTTGCCGCACCGGACGAAAGATACCCTCGCTTACGCTTCGGGCTCACTTAGTGACGTGCACGCCACTCTCGCCCAGCGTCACGTTCACCATCCGGCCAATCGTGTCGTGATCGCCAGGCAACTCGATCGGCAAGTACCGGCACGATGTGCCCAGCAAGCGCCCGGGCTGACCGCCGGGAGATTCGACGAGCACTTGCAACTCGCGGCCGTGAAGTTCGCTAGCGTAGCGCTCACGCAAAGTTGCGGCCAGCGATTCCAGTTCTCGACAGCGTCGGGCTTTGACTTCCGGCGCGATTTGCCCGGGCATCTCCGCGGCCGGCGTGCCGCGGCGAGCGCTGAACGGAAAGACGTGAATCTTGGAGAAGCCGACCGTTTCCGAGACGCGGCAAGTATCGGCGAAGTCCGCTTCGGTCTCGCCGGGAAAGCCGACGATGATGTCCGTGGTGATCGCCGGGCGGTCGAGCTTCTCGCCAAGCAGCCGGCAGCGATCGATGAACCGCTGGCTTCCCCAGCGGCGATGCATCCGCCGCAGCACGTCGTCCGAGCCGCTTTGCATCGAGATGTGTAAGTGAGGGCAGACCCGGCCGCCGCCGGCTTCCATCACGCCGATCAGTTCGCGCGTGACTTCCGTGGCTTCGATGCTGCTGAGCCGCACACGGAACTCGCCCGGCAGGGTGGCGATCCGCTCCACCAGGTGCGAGAGCCGAAGCCAGTCGGCCTTGTGCTTGCCGCGGTTCCATTCCACGCCGTAATGTCCCAGGTGGATGCCTGTGAGCACGATCTCGCGGTGCCCGTTGTCGACCAGCCGCCGCACTTCATCCAGGATGTGCTCCGCCGGCCGGCTGGCGAGGTGTGGGCGGACGTGCGGAATGATGCAGAAGCTGCAGCGCAGCAGGCAGCCGTCTTGTACTTTGACGTACGCCCGATGCCGCGCGCCAAACGAACTGCTGATGCCTGTGGGAATGTCCACCACGCCAAACCGGCCGAGCAGGTCCGGCAGCTCGCGCTTGTCGGTCACCACTTCGGCCACGTTAGGCAGCGCGGCCACTTCCTCTGGCGCCCGCGTGGCGTAACAGCCCATCACCACGATCCGGGCCGCGGGATTCTTGCGAGAGAGCTGCCGGATCACCTGCCGGCTCTTGGAATCCCCTTCGGACGTGACCGTGCACGTGTTGACGATGCACAGGTCCGCAGGCTCGTCCTCGGACGCATCGCGATAGCCTACGCCGACCAGCGCCTGGCGGACGTATTCGGTTTCGTACTGGTTGACTTTGCAACCCAGCGTGACGGTTTTGACGAGCGCCATAACTTTTCCCCATTTCCGGCTGCAACTATGATGACAGAATCTTTGCCAAGCCGAAAGGAGCGATGATGGGCCAGGTGACACGCGGCATCCTTGAAACTTTCCCGAACCAGTTTCCCGGCCGGGACTATACGATCGAAATCGTCTGCCCGGAATTCACTTCGGTCTGCCCCAAGACCGGCCAGCCGGACTTTGGCGTGCTGACCTTTCGCTACGTGCCGGAAGCGTTGTGCGTGGAGCTCAAAAGCCTGAAGCTCTATCTGCAGCAGTTCCGCAACGAAGGCATCTTTTACGAGAATGTGACCAACCGCATCCTGGACGACCTGGTGGCCACGCTAGCGCCGCGGCAGATGACGCTCGTCGCGGCGTTTTCCGCGCGGGGCGGCATCACGACCACGATCACCGTGAAGCATGAAGTGGAAAGAGTGGACTGAAGGTAATTGACACGGTATACCGAACCTGGTGGGCGGACGATTTGTCTTAGGGGGGCAGGGGTCACATTGTCAGTTCTAAGATTCGGGGTGCCGCATGAAGCCGATCGTTCGCACGGGGCTTGTGTGCGTTCTCGTCGTTGCTGCGTCCGGTAGTGCTTGGGCTCAATTCCGGATCCCCATTCGCATCCCCGTTCGGGTTCCCGTCCGCGCACCGCATGTACCGGTTCACGTTCCGGTTCACGTACCGCATCACCTGCCCGGTAGTCACGATTCGAAAGATCGTGAGAAGGCCTTGCCGCAGCAACCGGTCGAGGCCAACGAGCGCGCAGGCATCTCCAGCGTCGATTGGGCAACCATCGGCGCCATCGTTGGATTGCTGGTGGCTGGCGTTGCCGGAGTGATTTGGTACCGGCGATCACGTCGATTGCGAATCTATATCGTGCGTATTCCGTACGGAGAAGCGCCGGAACACGTGCGGCAAGCGTGGGTCGGGCTGGAACTACCTGTGGTTGCTGACCAGAAGCGTCCGACCATGCTGGAGGCGGCTGGTGTTCGCACGGGTCGCGAGCAAGAGAGCGTCTTCGGTTACGCCGTGGAAGGGAAGGCCGCGATTCAACTGCTGGAAGGTCAAGATCCGGCCGCGGCTGCCTGGTGGCGAGAGAACGTGCCCGAAGTCGTCACGTCCGAGTTTCGCTTCGGGTTTGCTGCGGGCGATTGCCGGCGGGTGTAAAAGCCTTACGACTTTTGTCTACTGCTGGTCAATCGCCTGCAGCAACTGCGTGCGGATCCGCTGCAGCCGCTCTTCGTCCTGGATCTTGTTGCCTTGCTGGTCGGTGACGTAGAACACGTCCACCACCTGATCCAGATAAGTGCCGATCTTGGCGACCGACACGGAGAGCCCAAGCTGAAACAGTGCGCGGGTGATCGTGTAGAGCAGGCCCATCCGGTCGCGAGCAAAAATGTCCAGGATCGTCATCCGATCGGATGTGCTGTTGTCGATGATCACACGCGTCGGCAATTGGTTGAGCGTCGTGCGCTCCTGGGCCGACTGGCTGCTCCAGACTTTGCGGAACGCGGGCGACTCCCCGCGCGGCGTACGGAGCGAATCGACGAGCGCCTGCTGCACTTGCTGCAAGCGATCCGGCGGCGGCTCGTCGGCATAGTCGGGGTCGACGACGTAGAAGCGGTCTAGGATCAGCCCATCGGCCAGGGTGTTGATCTCGGCCGAGAGAATTTGCAAGCCCTGGCTGGCCAGCGCGCCAGTGAGCCGGTGGAACACGCCGGGCGCGATCTGCTCTTGCGTGCCGATCGTGTATTCCACGGTGTGACTCTCCGGCAGATACCTGCCTACGGCTTGCACCTCGCCCGGCTGCAGTTTTTGCAGACCGATGAGATCGGTCGCAATCCGCGCCGGCGCCGCTCCGTGCAAATAGGCCGAAGGAAGCGCAGCCAGTTGGCGGTCGTACCACGGCTGGTCGTCGGTCGTGCCCAGAGCTTCGCGAACTTTCGCGCGGCGCTGATTGTGGTACTCGGCCGTGCTGGCGCCGGCGGCCTCGCCGGTCAGATGCCGCAGCGTGCGGCGATGCAAATCGGCGAGCACTTCCCCTTTCCAGTTGTTCCACACGCCCGGCCCCACCGCGGCAAAGTCAGACGCGGTGAGCACGGTCAGCATGTCGAGCATTTCCGGCGAGCCAACCTCGACGGCGAACTTGACGATGAGCTGGTCGTCGCTTGTGTCGCGGCGAAAAGCCAGGTGGGCCATCAGCAGGTGTTTGTGCACCAGGAACTTGAGTGTCTCTCCTTCGAGCAGCGGCAGCCGCAAACGCTCGGCGGTGTCAGCCGCAATCCGCAGGCCGACTTCGCTGTGATCTTCTACGTAACCTTTGCCCAAGTCGTGAATCAGCAAGGCCAGGTGCAGCGTTCGCTTCTGCTTGATGCGGCGGTAGAGCGTTCCGATCGGCCCCTTATCGGCGCCGAATTCCGTGGCCCGCTGCACGGCCAGCAGGCAGTGCTCGTCCACAGTGAACTTGTGGTACTCATTGAACTGCAGCAAGCAGCGGGCGTGGGTGAAGTCCGGGATGATCTTCTCGAGCACGCCCAGCTCGTGAAGGCGGTGCAAAAGCTCGCTCAACCGGCCGGGCTGCGACATCAGAGACACGAACCGCTTGGCGGTCTCCGGTGCGAGCTCGCTGCTGAGGCCGGGGGCAGCCTCGCGCACGGCTTCCCACGTGGCATGGTCGATCCGCTTGTCGTACAGGTTGGCCAGGTCAGCTAACCGCAAAACCTCGTTGGGGTCTTGCCGTAGTTTCTCGAGACCGCGGCTGGTCGCTGCGATGTGCCGCGGCGTGACGCGGTAGTCCCCTTCGAGCTGCCGGCCAAACAGCACGCCCAGCACGGCGTCGAATTTGCTCCCCGGCCGGGCGTTGTCCAGGAACCGGGCCACAATGCTTCGCACGGCCATGGTGTGGCGGAAGTACTCCCGCATGAACTGCTCAACGGCCAGCAGCGGCCCCGCATCCTTGTAGCCATAAAGCGTGGCCAGGCGGACTTGCTCGGTGCGCAGCAGCACGTCTTGCGACTTGTTGCTGGAGAAGTGCAACTCGCTCCGCAGGCGGAGCAAGAATTCCGAGGCATCGCGGATCGTGCGGCGGTCTTCCTTGCTGAGCAGCCCGCGCATCTGCAAGGTCTCAGGATTGGTGCTGCCGTAAGCCGCAAAGCCGATCCACCGCAAAAGCTGGATGTCTCGCAGCCCTCCGCGGGAGCGCTTGACGTTGGGCTCCAACATGTAGACCGACTCGCCGTACTGCGAGCGTTCGTCGCGGCGCGCCTTTTCAATTTCTTTGAGCAGCGACTTGAAGTTGTTCTGCACTTGCCGCTGGAAGCGCGTGGAAAAGGACTCGTAGAGCCGCTCGCTGCCCCCCAGGTAGCGAGACTCCATCAGCGTGGTGCAGATCGTGGCGTCTTGCAGCGCTAGCACGCAAGCCTCGGCCGGGGTACGGACGCTCTGACCCAAGTTCAGGCCGACATCAAAGATGTCTCTGAGCAGCGTTTTGGCCAGCGGTTCGATCTGCTCTTCGTTAGCGGCCTCGTGAATGATCATCAAGTCGACATCGGAGAAGGGCGCGACGTCCCGGCGTCCATATCCGCCGTGGGCGATGAGCGCCACCTGGTCTTTGAGCCCGTGCCCGGCGGGGCCGAGCTCCGCGAGCGCGCTCTCCCAGAGCTCAAGCACAATCGAGTCGACGAGGTCCGTAAGCCGCGCGCAGACCTGGATGCCAGGCGAGCCGGAATCGTGCTGCTGACGAATCATGGCGCGCTGCTCTTGCAACCGCTTTTTGGCGGCCAACAGCGACTCACGAATGCCGGGAACCAGCGACATAGGCACGGTCGGTGGTTCTGCTAGATGGCTTGCTGATCCGTTTCGCCGGTGCGAATCCGAATCACGTTCGCCAGGTTACTGATAAAGATCTTGCCGTCGCCGATCTGACCGGTCTGGGCGTTGCGCATGATGATCTCGACGACTTTGTTCAAGCGATCTTCCGGCACGGCGACTTCGATCTTGATCTTGGGCACGAAATCCACGGTGTACTCGGTGCCGCGGTACATCTCGGTGTGCCCCTTTTGCCGGCCGAAGCCGCGGACTTCCGTGATCGTCATGCCTTGCACGCCTTGTTCGGCCAGCGCGTTCTTGACGTCGTCGAGCTTGTAGTGGCGTACGATCGCTTCGATTTTCTTCACGAGCAAATCCTTGTGCTGAAACGAGGTGCCCACGCAATCCTGCGGGGCAAGGCTAATGCATTAATCGGGCGGATCGAGTTGCATTACTCAATTGTAAAGCCAATCGCCCTGCCAGACCACGCCGGGGCCGCGGCGGAACTTGTCCACCGCGGCCGCCAGCTTGGCTATTTGCTTTTCTTATTCTGCCTTTTTCCTGCTGCCTTTACAGGAACAAGTACCCCTCTTCGCCGTGCTGACTGACGTCGAGGCCTTGGATTTCGGCCTGGCTTCCGACACGCAGTCCCATCACCACGTCGAGGACCTTGAGAATGATGAACGTCACCACGATGGCGTAAACCCAAGTGATGCCCGTGGCCACGAGTTGGCCGGTCAACAGCTTGCCCCCTTCGAGCAGGCCCAAGGGCTCGCCGTTGTTCAGGTTGGAGACGGCCCGCGTGGCGAACACGCCGGTCAGGACCGCCCCCAATGTGCCGCCGATGCCGTGTACGCCGAAGGCGTCGAGCGAGTCGTCGTACTTGAACTTGGACTTCAGGGTGGTGCAGGCCAGGAAGCAGACTACGCCGGCTGCCACGCCGATCGCGATCGCCGGCATGGGCGTCACATAGCCCGAGGCAGGCGTAATCGCCACCAACCCGGCCACCGCGCCCGAGGCCGCGCCGAGCACGCTGGGCTTACCGCGGAGCAGCCATTCCATTACCGCCCAAGCCAATGTGCCGGCCGCTGCTGAGAAGTGCGTGGCCGCGAAGGCCGAGGAAGCGATCGCGTCGCTGGCCAGCTCGCTGCCGGCGTTGAAGCCGAACCAGCCGAACCAGAGCATCGCCGCGCCAAGCACGGTGTACGTGAGGTTGTGCGGCGGCATCGGCTCGTGGCCATAGCCCAGCCGCTTGCCGATCAGCAGAGCGCAGATCAGAGCCGAGACACCGGAGCTGATGTGAACGACGGTGCCGCCGGCGAAGTCGAGCGCGCCGCCGGCAAAGGCATACGGCTTGCCATAGGCCAGCATGCCGCCGTCCCAGACCCAGTGGCACAAGGGGCAATAAACTAGCGTGCCCCAGAGGATCGTAAATACGACCATGGTGCTGAACTTCATTCGTTCCGCAAACGCGCCACAGATCAAGGCCGGCGTGATGATGAAAAACATGCCCTGGAAGAGCATGTGCGTGAGCCGCGGGATCTTGCCTTCCAGTGGGGCCTCGCCGGTCTTCTTCTCTTCGTTCCAGACGTGCTGCACGTTGTTCATGAACAGGTAGTCGTCGTTGCCGACCCAGGCATTCATGGGTTTGGCATCGGGATTGGTTTTGGGATCTGGATCGCCGCCGAACGACAGCGAATAGCCGTACACCGCCCAGATCACGGAGTTCAGGCCCATCAAAAAGAAGCACTGCATCATCACGCCGAGCACGTTCTTCTTCCGCACCAAGCCGCCGTAGAACATGGCCAGGCCAGGCGCGGTCATGAACAGCACGAGCGCCGACGACACGAGCATCCAGGCGTTATGCCCTGCGAGCTTCCCCTCTTCGGCCGCGGCGTTGACTGACTCCAGCGTTGGCGCCGGCGACGCAGGCGCCTGAGCCCAAGCTGCACTGGCACACCATCCCCAAACCGCCACCGCGGCGCAGAACATGAGCGCCCACGACCATTTCTGTCGCATGTTTCGTCCCCCGAGAAAGAGCAACTGACGCGGCGCGCCGCCATGCTGGCCGCTTATCCAGCCGTGCCGCGGAAATTGCGGAGCGAGCTCTCCACCACCCGCCTGTCATTGGGTTTGCCTGTGAGGTGGGGCTCGCTATCAGGCGACAGCGTATCGACCAGCCGGGCAGGGTGTAAAGTGTGACCAGCCAAGGAGCAAGGTCCCGTCGCACCGATTTTGCCGCTGGATTGGGCTCGCCTACGGGCGAAAGCCTGCTAAGTGGTGTCGCTCGTTGTGTTTGGGATGCGGCCACAGCTATGATAAAAGCTTCTGCCGGCCGCTGCTCCCAGAGCTTCCGCCGAGTTTGCCCGCATGTCGAGCGCCCATCGCGAACTTCACGCCAGACCAGCGCCTGCCGCAAGGCACCCTGCTGCGCGCAGGAGTATTGGGATCGCGGGTGTTGGATTGGCGGTAATCGGCTGGCTCAGCATAGCTGCTGGCATGCTGGCCGGTGAAACGGCGACGAAGCCCGCGACGCACAGCGAAGCCGCGTTTCCAGCCCCCAAGCGACCGCCGCTGCCCGAAGTCAGCAAGCGCGACTGGCTGCAAAACCCGATCGACGCGTTCATCCTGGCGCGCCTGGAGCGCGCCGGCCTGGAACCGAGCGAGCCGTCGGATCGCCGCACATTGCTCCGCCGACTGTCGTTCGATCTGACCGGCTTGCCGCCGACGGTGCCAGAACAACAACGGTTCCTTGCCGATCAAGCGCCCGGCGCGATCGAGCGACTGGTCGATCGCTTGCTCGCTTCGCCGGCTTACGGTGAGCGTGCGGCTCAGCACTGGCTGGACCTGGTGCGCTGGGCCGAGACCGATGGCTTCAACCAAGACGCCTACCGGCCGCTGGCCTGGCAGTATCGCGACTACGTGATCCGCGCGATGAACGACAATCTACCGTACCCTCGGTTCATCACGCAGCAATTGGCCGGCGACGAACTGGAGCCGGACAATCCCGCGGCCGTGATCGCCACCGGCCTGAACCGCTTGTACCCGGACGAATGGAACGCCGGCGACCTGCGCCGCCGCCGGCAGGAAGTGCTCGACGACATCACCGAGACGACGAGCCTGGTGTTCCTCGGCCTGACGATGGGCTGTGCCCAGTGCCACGACCATAAGTTCGACGCCATCTCGCAGCGTGACTACTTCGGCCTGCAAGCTTTCTTCACGCCGATGCTGCCGCAGAACGAGTTGGTCATTGCCACGCCGGACGAACGCCGTCAGCACGCTGCCCAGCAGGCCGTGTGGGAAGAGGCGACCAGCCAGACTCGCGCCGCGATGGAAGCGATCCTCGGGCCGCATCGCGAAAAAGCCTACGCGGCGGCCGTGGCCAAGTACGACACCGAGCTGCAACAGGCGATCTACACGCCGGAAGAGAAGCGTTCTGCCTATCAAAAGCAGTTGGCCTATCAGGCCTCACTGATCGTGGGCCCCAAGACGGCCGATGCCGTGAAGTCGCTCACTGGCGATGAGAAGACCGCGTATGAAAAGCTGCAGCAGCGGCTCGCTGAGTTTGATTCACTGAAGCCTGCGCCGCTACGTGCCGCGCTGGCGATCGTCGACGCACCCGGCCCCGCGCCGCCGACCTTCCGCTTGCAAGCCGGAGACGTACGCCGGCCGCAAGAGCTCATCGAGCCCGGCTTTCCCAAGTTGGCTGGCGGCAGTGAAGAGGTTGACCCCAAAGTTGACTCCGCCAAACCCCGCGCTGCCCTGGCCCAATGGCTCACGCGGCCGGACCATCCGCTCACCGCGCGGGTCATGGTCAATCGCCTTTGGCAGCAGCATTTTGGCGAAGGGATCGTCTCTACCCCCAACGATTTTGGCGTGATGGGCGTTCCGGCCACGCACCCGGAGCTGCTCGACTGGCTGGCCGTGGAACTGGTGGAGTGCGGCGGCAGCCTCAAGCACTTGCACCGGCTGATGGTCCTCTCGGCCGCGTACCAGCAGTCGTCGCTCGTCAGCAGTCAGCATCCGCAGCACGTGCGCGGAGTCGAGAAGGACCCGCTGAACAAGTTGCTCTGGCACGCGCGGCGCAGAAGGTTAGAAGGCGAGAGCTTCCGCGACGCGCTGCTCACCATTTCCGGCGAGTTGAACCCGCAGATGCAGGGGCCGAGCGCGCTGCCGTCATTGCCGCCTAAGATCAGCAACCACGCCTGGACGCCCCATCCCTGGCCACACGATCAACACCGCCGCTCGATCTACATCCTGGCCAAGCGGAACTTGCGGTATCCGCTGCTGGACGCGTTTGACTACCCCGACATGCACCACAGTTGCGGCCGCCGGATGACCACCGTCACAGCCCCGCAGGCCTTGCTGGTGATGAACAGCGACATCGTCGACGGCCGCGTGCGCCACTGGGCCGGGAAGTTGTTGTCGAGTGAAGTCGAATCCGGTCCGCTGGTGCGGCAAGCGTTTCAAGAGGCCTACGGCCGCGAACCTTCTGCCGATGAGCTGGCCGACACGACGAATTGGCTGACGCTCCGCGCTCTGGCGTATGAAGTTGGTGGGGAAGAGCTTTCTGACGCCAGCCAGCCGCTCCCACAGCAGGGAGTCACGCTCGGTCGCGGCGCGGCGGTCGTCGATTTTTGTCACGCGCTGGCTGGCTCCAACGAATTTATATACGTGGATTAGCATGTCCGTTCCCGGTTTCAACAACGCGAAGCAAGAACGCCCGGCGCTTTCCCGCCGCGCGCTCTTGCAGCAAGCCGGCCGCGGCTGCGGAGCCCTCGCACTCGCCTCGTTGTTGAACCAAGATGCCCTCGCTCAGCAACCTCCGTCCGCGAATCCCTTCGCGCCGCGCACCCCACATTTCACGCCGCGGGCCAAGAATGTCATTTGGATCTTCATCGACGGTGGACCAAGCCACATCGACCTGTTCGACCCCAAGCCCAAACTTGCTGACCTCGCGGGCAAGCCGCTGCCGGAGAGTTTCCCTCGCCCGCTAACGGCGATGGGAGTGACCTCCGGCACGCCGCTCTTGGCTTCCCAGCGCAAATTTGCCCGGCACGGTCAGTGCGGCGCTTGGGTCAGTGACTGGCTGCCCGAAACCGCCACCTGCGTCGACGACATCGCCTTCATCAACAGCATGTGGGCCGATGGGTTGAATCACGTCGGCAGCGTTTGCCAGATGAACACTGGCAGCATTCTGGGCGGCCGGCCGTGCATGGGCTCGTGGAGCTTGTATGGCCTGGGCACCGAGTCCGCCAACCTGCCTGGCTTCGTGGTGCTGCTCGATTACCCCGAAGACCCGCCGGGCGGGCAGCGCAACTGGGGCACCGGTTTTATGCCGGCCACCTACCAAGGCACGCGCTTCCGCAATGAAGGCCCGCCGATTCTGTACCTCGCTCCGCCTGAAGGCGTGGCCGATTCCCAGCAGCGGGCTCGCCTGGGCTACCTGCAGCAGCTCAATCGCCGGCATCAGCAAGCCCGGCAGGAAGACGATCAACTCGCCGCGCGGATCGCCTCATATGAGCTGGCGTACCAGATGCAGCGAGCCGCGCCCGAGGCCGTGGACCTCTCGCAAGAAACCGCCGAGACGCTGGCACTGTACGGCTGCGACGGGGCCGAGACGCAGCGGATGGGCCGCAACTGTCTGCTGGCTCGCCGCATGGTGGAGCGGGGTGTCCGGTTTGTGCAGCTTTACTGTGGATCCGGCAGCAAGTGGGATGCCCACAAGGATCTTGAAGGCAACCACAGCCGCTACTGCCGGGAGTCGGATCGGCCGGTCGCCGGGCTGCTCAAAGATCTCAAGCGCCGCGGACTGCTCGAGGACACGCTGGTGGTCTGGGGGGGCGAGTTCGGGCGCACGCCGATGAGCGAAAACGGCGTCGGCCGGGATCATAACCCTTACGGCTTTACGATGTGGCTGGCCGGCGGCGGCGTGCGTGGCGGCCTGAGCTACGGCACGACCGACGAGATTGGCCTGTACGCCGTCGACAAGAAAGTGCATGTTCACGACCTGCACGCCACGCTGCTCCATCTGCTAGGCTTGAACCACGAAGAGCTGACCTACCCCAGCGCCGGCCGCGATGAACGCTTGACGCTGGAAGCAGCCAGCGTGGTGAAAGAGTTGCTGGCTTAGTCGTTGACGTCTCGATTCCTCCACTGGGAGTTGATCATTGGCAGGCAAGGATCTCTCGTCGCTGATTTTGCCGCGGGCTATGCTGCGGCGCTGCCGCGGCGCCCTGCGCCGGCTCAAGATTACGGATTCCACTGGCGGTAGCCTCACCGGCGGCAGCCTGCTGATGCGGGCGCTAATTCTGCGTCGGCTCTTGCTGCGCAGCGTGCTGGCCGCGGATGAAAAATACGTCGGCGTGCTCTTGCCACCATCCACTGGCGCGGTCGTCGTCAACGCTACGTTGCCGCTGGCCGGTCGGGTGGCGGTGAACCTGAACTACACGCTCCCCTCGGAGACGCTCGACTACTGCACAGAGCAGTGCGGCATTCGCCACGTGCTGACCAGTCGCAAGTTCATGGAGAAGGTCGATCTCAAGCTCAAGTGCCCGCTCGTCTACCTGGAAGACTTCAAAGACAAGCCGACGCTGATTGACAAAGCGACCAGCGCCTTCCGCGCCTACGTGAGCCCGATCAGTTTGCTGGAGCGCTCGCTGGGCCTCGACAAGATTTTGCCGGACGATGTGTTCACCGTGATCTTCACCTCGGGCTCGACCGGCCGACCCAAGGGCGTGATGCTCTCGTATCGCAACATCGCCGCCAACACGCACGCCATCGACGAAGTGGTGCGACTCACGCCGGAAGACGTGCTGGTCGGCATCCTGCCGTTCTTTCATTCGTTCGGCTTCACCGTCGCTCTGTGGTCGGTGTTGGCCTTGGACATCCAGGGCACGTATCACTTCAGCCCACTCGATGCCAAGCAGATCGGCAAACTGTGCCACGAGCACGGGGCGACGATTCTGCTCTCCACGCCCACGTTCCTGCGGACGTACTTGCGGCGCTGCCAGCCGGAGGAGTTCGCCAAGTTGGATGTGGTGGTGGCGGGCGCCGAGAAGATGCCGGTCGAGCTAAGCGACGCCTTTGAGCAGAAATTCGGCGTGCGGCCGGTCGAAGGTTACGGCACTACGGAGCTCTCGCCGCTGGTCTCCGTCAATGTGCCGCCCAGCCGGGCCCATAAAACAGGTGAAGGCCTGCGCGAAGGGAGCGTCGGCCGGCCAGTGCCTGGCGTGCAGGCTAAGATCGTACACCCTGAGACGGGCGCAACCCTCGGCACCAATGAGCCCGGCCTGCTACTGATCAAGGGCCCGAACGTGATGCTCGGTTACCTCAACAACCAGGAGGCTACCGCCAAAGTTCTGAAAGACGGTTGGTACACCACGGGCGATATCGCGCGGATCGACGAGCAAGGTTTTATCTTCATCACCGGCCGCTTGAGCCGGTTTTCCAAGATCGGCGGCGAAATGGTGCCGCATCTGGTGATCGAAGAAGCGTTGCAAAAAGCATTGCCCGGCGACGAAACAGCGCTGAACGTCGCGGTGACTGCCGTGCCGGACGAACGCAAAGGAGAGCGAATCGTGGTGCTGCACACGGCGATCACGCACAAGCCGAGCGATCTGTGCGCTGCACTCTCCGCAGCCGGCCTTCCCAACTTGTGGATCCCCGGCACGGACAGCTTTTTTGAAGTGCCGGAGATTCCGGTCCTCGGTACCGGCAAGCTGGACCTGCAAGGGTTGAAGCGTCTGGCGATCGAGAAGACGCAAGACAACGGAAAGCCGAAAGCGGAAAGTGGAACAAAGGCAGAGAGTTGATCTGAGCCGGGAGCGCCGGTCACGGGAGTCGTTGCCCCGCTGGGAGCCGTGCCCGCGCGGAGACAAGCTCCGCGGCTAAATGAAGACGGACCCTTTGTGCCATCCCTCCACGACTCCATCACGCCAATTCCCTGTTCCGCCATCGACATGCCTTCTTCGCCGCCGATTCCTGCCTTCTGCCCCTACCCGCTCATCCGCGGCGGGCATCTGCAGACCCTGGCCGGGGCTTATCTGCCGTTCGCGTTCGCGCCGTATGGGGCTGCGAAACATCAAGTCACGCTCCCCGATAACGACCTTGTCATCCTGCACGATGACCAACCTGCCGGTTGGCAACCAGGCGAGCGGACCGCGCTACTCGTCCACGGCCTGTCCGGTTCTCACGAGAGCGGCTATATGCGGCGTATCGCGGCCAAGCTTAGTGAGCGAGGCGTGCGAACGTTTCGCTTGGATCTGCGCGGCTGCGGCGCCGGGGTGGGCCTGGCGCGAATGCCCTACCATGCCGGCCGGTCGGATGATGTCACCGCGGCGCTGGAGTTCATTGCCACGCTCGCGCCTAGCTCGCCGACGACCCTCGCCGGCTTTTCGCTCGGCGGCAACATCGTGCTCAAGCTGGCGGGCGAACTCGGTGGCCGCACTTGTGCAGGGCTCGACTCTGTGATCGCGGTTAACCCTCCGATCGATCTGGCTGCCTGCTCGGCGCGGATCGGCTGTTGGGACAATCGCGGCTACGATCGCCATTTCCTGGGCCAGTTGATGCACGACCTCGCGCACCGCGTATTGGCGTTCCCCGACGCCGAGTCGATGAACCCACACCGCCGGCCGCGATCGCTGTTCGAGTTCGACGACCTCGTGACCGCGCCGGTCAGCGGCTACGGCAACGCCGACAACTACTACCGCACCTGTAGCGCAGGGCCCATGCTGTCCGGCATCCAGTTGCCGACGTTGATCATCACGGCTGCCGATGACCCACTGATTCCGCGTGCGTTGTTCGATCGGTTGAATTTGCCCGGCTGCGTGCAATTGCACATGGCCACCGGCGGTGGGCACTTGGGCTACATCGGCCAGCGTGAGCGCGGCGACCGGCGTTGGCTTGATTGGCGAATCGTCGAATGGACCTGCGCGCTGCCGGCCCGCGCAGCCAGCGCCATACTTGCGGTAATACCGTGAAAAGAGCTTTTCTCCTCGCCCCCTTGGGGGAGAGGGGCCGGGGGTGAGGGGGCGAACTCACTGTGGGAACAATCAAGACATGGGTGGCGCTTTTGGATCAGGACATAGGTGGCGCGCTGGAGGCGGTTGGTAACTCATTTGACCTTGCTGATTGTCGTTCCCCCCTGGGATCCCAGGGGGGAAGTTTTTCGAACTTTTTGCTTGTGTCCGTGCTCAACGCGACGTCGTTGCGGCCACGAACTTCTGACTCGTTAAATCAATCTCTCCCAGTGGTAGTCGACAGAACCAAACCGTCAGGCGTTCGGCAGTGATTGGCTCCAGACCCACTTCATAGCCACCCAGTGCCTGCGACACGCGGATCAAGTTGCGATGAATTTTCACACAACCACTGGGCTTCACTTTGCGGATCAGGCAGGAGCTCGGGTAACTGAGTTCGATAGGTCGCGCGTCGAACTTCCGCGGCGACGGTTCGTAGAACTCCCGCGGCACGCGCATGCCCAGGGCTGCGTGAGGTCGCTCTTCGTTGTACGTCTTGCGCCACACATCCAGCGCCGCTTGTTGCTGAATCACGTCCTCAGCGGCACGGACTTCCACTTCACGCGCCAGGTCGCGATGCATCCGTTCGTGCGCTCCGTTCTGGTCCGGCCGGCCAGGAGCAATCCGGTCCAGATTGATCCCCAGTGTCAGCCACCAGGCCGACAACCGACTCAGTCCCAGCGGCGAATTGCAGGCTGCAAACGGCGCCCCGTTGTCGCTGCGAATCACCTCCGGCAGGCCGTGACGGTCAAACACGCGAATCATCTGCTCACGAACCGTCTCCGTGCGAGCGCTCTCCAGCGACTGGGCACACAGCACATATCGGCTAAAGCTGTCGCGAATCGTCAGCGGCTCGAAGCGATCTCGATCGCGCGTATACCACCAGCCCTTAAAGTCGATTGTCCAGACCTGGTTCGGCCGCTCGGCTTGGGCCGGCGTTTGCAACCGCCCGGCCTGTTCGCTGCGAACCGGTCGACGACGCTCCACCAGCCCTGCCTTGGCCAACACGCGTTTAAAGCTGATCTCCGCGGGCAGCTCGGCGAGCGGAATCGTCCGCATCATCACCGCCCGCAGCTTGCTGGCGCCCCAACTGGGATGGGCCATCTTCAGCTTGACGATCTGGCAGACCATGGCTTCGCTCAAACCACTGGGATTCGTGTGCGGGCGTCGAGACTGATCGTTCAGTCCCTCCAGGCCCTCCTGCAAAAAACGTTGTTTCCACTTGTAGCCGGTCTTCCGCGAAACGCCGAACTCGCGGCACAGCTCGCCAAAGTCTTCGACGTCTCGCACGGCACGCAGCACAAAATCGGTCCTTTGGTCCACGACCTGGGTCTCCGTCCAAGGCATAGCAGGGGTCTCCTTTCGAAGACCCATGGTGCCCCAGCGCGCCACCCATGTCCTGAGCCAAATCTGTTACCCATGTCCTGAGCCTGTACCTGTGACGAGTCAACACGCTTTCCTGCCGCGGTGGCTGATCGCCGACAATGAGCGAGCGCCAGCCAGAGCAGGACTCTTACGGCGCTGGGTCGCGCTTGGCGCACTCACGCTCATCGCTGTCACCTGGCAGCTCTGGACGCCGCAGACCGTCTACCCGCAGGTGCCGCTGCTCGCGACGCTGGTGCGACTGCCGCTGGCCGTGCAATGGCCATTGACTGGGTTGCTGGTGATCTCGGCGCTGGTTGTCCTCTTTGGCAACTCGCGCTCAGAGTTACCGCGCCGGGCGCTGCTGACTATGGTGATGAGCTTCGCCTTGCTCGCACTCTTCGATCAGCACCGTCTACAGCCCTGGGCCTATCAGTTCTCGTTGATAGCCGTGGTGCTCATCTTCTGTCCGGCGGAAGCGGCGCTGCCCTGGATTCGCCTCTTCGTCGTCGGCATCTATTTTCACTCGGCGCTCTCCAAGTGCGACGCCCTGTTCGCCGCCGGGCCGGGGCAGCAATTTGCCGGCGCGCTGGCAGGGCTCGCAGGGCTCGACTTCGCCAACTGGCCGGCGGGCGCTCGTACCGCACTGGCCTGGCTGTTTCCGCTCGGTGAGCTGGCGGTCGCGGTAATGCTGCTCGTGCCGCGCTGGTGGAGATGGGGCGTGCTGGCTTCTCTGGTCATGCACCTGGGCTTGTTTGCGATCCTGGGACCGTGGGGCCTCGCGCACAAGCCAGGCGTGCTAGTCTGGAATCTCTGGTTCGCGGCGCAGAACATTCTGCTTTTCCCTCCACCGCGTCTGGTGCGCACGCAGCCCGATCCCGTTCCAGAGCCGCACGTGCGCGTGGTACTGGACGGCCGTGGCAACTGGTGCGGCTGGCTGATGACGTTGGCCATCCTCTGGCCGCTCGGCGTCGACTTCGGCTGGTGCGACGAGTGGCTGGCCTGGGGGCTGTATAGCGCGCGGGCGGAGCGAGCCCGGCTGCTCGTGCATCAACTGGAGCACGAGAAGCTGCCCGAGAGTCTGCGGCCGTACATCGTGGAGAACCGCGATGATCCAACCGAGACCTGGATGGAGCTGCGCCTCGATCGGTGGTCGCTGGACGCGCTCCGCGCGCCAATTTACCCGCAAGCGCGATTCCAGATTGGCGTGGCCGGAGCCGTCGTCCGCACGCTGGGCCTGGAACGCGTGTTGCTGGTGGAGCAGCACCGCGCCAACCGCTGGACCGGCGAGCGACAGCAAGAAGAGTTCAGCGGTGCAGCCGAGATCTCCACGGTGGCGGAGAAGTATTGGCTGGGAGCGCGGGGAAAGTGGGATGGTCCGAAGTCCGTTGTCCGTTGAACTAATCCATCAACTGACAACTGCCAACTGACTAAATCACCCCTTGCAGCGGCCCGCCCGGCCCGGCCAGCGCATCGACCTTGCGGGTCACGGCGGGATCTTCGATGAGCGGCGGCGCGTGATGCAGCTTCGCGCGGGCGTCGATGACCAGTGATCCCCGGCAGCCCCAGTGCTTGTCACTCACAAAACTGCCGATGCCGTGTACGTCCACCGCCGGATTGCTACGCGTGAACGTGACCCACAGGAAATTGCCGAGCGTGCGAGCCGCGAACTCGGCGTCATCCACGACGATGATCACCGGAAACTGGTTGACCGCATGATCGACCGGTAGCTCAGCGGCAAGTTTTTCGACAGCCGCATCGCGCTGACGCGCGGGCGCTTGCCAAGTGGGGCCTTGTACGACCAGCACGCCCGGCAGCACGCTGCGCGCTTCGCCAAATCCGCTGGGCAGCGACATCGCCGGCACGCTCTTCGGCAGCTCGCGCCGCACCAGCCCCACGGCGGCGATCACCAGCTTGGAGCCCTCATTGATTGTCCCGCCTGAGTAATCGAGCGTGTCCATCGTGGTACACGTCTGAAAGTGCAGATCCCGCTGCCAGTCGACGCGCGCTAGGAGATGCCTGAAGAACGCCGGGATGTCGTGGATGTCGAGCGCGGGGTCGTCTTCCTGCGCGACGATGAAAAGGTACTTGGCCAGCGAGAGCTGCCCCTGCCCGAGCACGGCATTGGCGATGGTGAGCAGCTCTTGTGGCCGGCGGCGCGCTTGATACGGCGTGTAGCGCTCACTGCCGATCGCCAAGAGCAACGGATGCACGCCGGCGGCATCGACGGCATGCACCGCCTTGAGCCCGGCAACGACCGTGGGAATCACGGGGCCGGTCAGCTCGTGAATCAGCTCGCCGAAAACGGTGTCCTCCTGCGGCGGCCGGCCGACGACGGTGAACGGCCAGACCGCGCCCGGCCGGTGATAGACCGCTTCCACCTTGAGCACGGGGAAGTCGTGCGCCAGGCTGTAGTATCCCAGATGATCGCCGAACGGCCCCTCGGGCAAGAGCCGCGTGGGGTCGACCGTGCCGACGATGCAAAAGTCTGCCTCGGCGTAGATCGGCAAACGCTGCGGTCGCTCGATGAGCGGAATGCGATGCCCGGCCAGCACGCCTGCGAACGAGAGTTCCGGCAAGCCTTCTGGCAGCGGCATCACGGCCGAGAGCGTCATGGCCGGCGCGCCGCCGACCCAAATGCACGCTTTCAGTGATTCGCCACGCGATTCCGCCTGCGCGTGATGTACGCCGATGCCGCGATGGATCTGGTAGTGCAGTCCAACTTCGCGGTTCGGCTGATACTGCCCCCCGGAAAGCTGCACGCGGTACATGCCGAGATTCGACTTTCGCCAGCCAGGCTGCTCCGGCGACTCGGTATAGACGAGCGGCAGCGTGATGAACGAGCCGCCGTCGCGTGGCCACGACTGAAGCTGCGGCAGCTCACTGATCGTGGTCTCGTGCGCCATCGCCGGGCCGCTGCGCACCGCTTGCGGACGCATGCGCCACGCCGCGGGCGCCAACCGCGCTACCTCCCACGGCTTGGGCATCGCTCCACCGGCTGCACTCTTAAGCGCGATCAGCCGCTGCACGTCGGCCAGCGTGTCGCGAAAGATGTACCGCGCGCGGGCCATCGTGCCCAAGAGGTTGCTGACCATGGGAAACCGGCAGCCTCGTACCCGGTTGAAGAGAATCGCCGGGCCGCCGGCTGCGTAGACACGCCGCTGAATCTCGGCCGCTTCGAGGTGCGGATCGACCTCGCTGTCGATTGCGATCAACTGGCCACTGGCCATCAGATCGTCGATGCACGCTCGCAGAGTCCGGTAGCCCATCGGCGATGTGTCCGTTACGGCCGGGGCTCAAAGACCAGCGTGCCGCGGCCGGTGGGATGCCACTGGATCAGTTCGTCCGCACCGTAGCTGTCGCGAGTGTAGATCATCCGCACCACGTTGAACGAGAGATCTTCGGCCGCGGTGAAATCGTAGAGCGGCGTCTTGAGCGGCAGCGAGGCCTCGATGGTGAACCTGTGCGCGTCGGCGTCCACTCGCACAGCGACTTGCACCCCTTCACGATTGTCCTTGGCTTTGAAGAACCCACGAAAAGCGCCGAGCGCGTTCACATCGTACTGGGCGATCTCGGTGCGCGGCACATCCGCGCCCATAGGCCCGAACATGATCTCCACGCCGCTCTCGCGCCAGATGTGCGTGCCGGTCAGCGTCTCTGGCGGGGTTTGTGCCCAGATCGCTCCCTCTTGCTTACAAGTAAGACCGACGATGAGTTGATCGCCCACGCGCAGCACCTTGCCGGTTGTCACATGTTTCGAAGGCAGGATCAAAGCCTTAATGGAAAAGCCTTCGAGCGGCGCGGCAACTTTCCAAACGCCGTCATCGAGCACACCGTCGAGCTTTGGCAGCTCAGATGCGCTGGGCCTTTCCAGCACATTGGGATCCTAAGCTTAGAATTCCACGTGGACAAGTTGTCGCG
>JADMIO010830198.1_pt1 | contig 34029 bp, 26 predicted proteins | sample 8958161 | NCBI WGS metagenome assembly JADMIO01 (sample SAMN16585339, study PRJNA669376) | soil metagenome | isolation source: Crop rotation soil | place: USA: Cullars Rotation, Alabama | collected 2011 | reverse complement strand
CTTTCCCCGACCGACGACCGCCGCTCGTAGCCGAAGGTCAGGAACGTAGTCTTAACGGGCAAGGTAAGTTCCGCGAACGGGGTGCGCACCACGCGGTCGACACACACCATGCCGCTTCCCGAAGTCTGCTTCGTGCAACCCGTCACCAGCGTCGGCAGCCCCGTGGTCGAATCGAGCGGCAGTGTGCTGTTGAAACCATCGATGATGCGGTGGCGGTAACCCAGTTCCACCACTGCTTTCCGGTAAAACGGCAGGTCGTGGAAGATGAACCGGCCTTCCGGCCCCCACAGCGTCTGTTGGAACGGCTTCTGCTTCTTGAGGTCGTCGTTGAAGCGGCGCATCGTGCCGTCGACGGTCAGGAAGCTGGCTACGTCATACGAGGCGCGGAAGAGGATGTCCTGCGAGTCCGAGATCTGGCGCGCGTTGATGGACGCGAAGTTAGGCTGGAAACGGATGTAGGAACCGCGCAGGCTCAGCTTGTGGTAGCGGTACGACGCATCCAGCCGGGCTCCCCAATCGGTCTGAAAGCCCAGGCCCGGTGTGGGGGTGCGCGAATCGCACGGCGCCACGCAGGTGCCCGGGCGGATATCGAAGTTTGTTCCGGAGTACGCAAACTCCGACTCCATCCGGAACATGCTCTTCTGCAACTTCATGTCGATGGAACCGACGCGGTTCGCGGCCGGACCCGGCGCAGTGTTGAAGGGTTGCGCGCGGCGAGTATCCAGCAGGTCATCGCTCGTCGACAGGTTGAAACCGATCGTCGAGTCACGCATCAAGGCATATTCCAGCCGCGCGCCGGAGACCACCGCGGTGAACGGCCGTCCGCACTGCGGATCGTTCAGCGCCACGAACGTCTGCGTCGAGCCGGTCGGCTGGTAGCAGCCGAACAACGCCTGGCTCGTTACCCCCGTGTTCGGGTCGGTGTAGGCGCCGACATACTGCCGCTGGTCTTTGAACAGCGAACCGTAACGGTCAATGAACACACCGGCGACGGTCGACAACTTCCAGCGCTCGCCGAGCTTCGACGCCGTGCTCAAGCCCTTGATGTTCTGGTTGAACGTCAGGCGCGAGTAGTTGATCAGGGCGTCGCCGAGGATGAATTCCTGGCGCGCGTTGTACAGCCGCACGTAACCCTTCTGAATGCTGTTGCGTTCCGGGTCGATGCTGGTGTCGTCGGTGCCGCGGAACATGCTCAGGAACTGGAAGCGATAGCCGGTCCCGAAGAAACGCCGGTCGGTGAAGTAATTGACCTCCGCCAGACTGTTGCTGCCCGGATTGTGGAAGGAGCGCGCACGCCCGGTGGGACTGCCGCCGATCTCGCTGTAGCGCGTCATCATGCGGATCTCGCCCAACTCCTGGTCCTGTTCGGACCCGGCGCCGGTGACGTCAAACGTCGACGTCTGTTTCCGCTGTTCGGCGTCGGCCTTCTGTTGCTGCTGCTGCGCGGTGGGCTGCTCCGCCAGCGGAGTCTGTGGAGCCTCGCCCGGCTTCGGCGTCGGGTTCTGTCCCGAATCGGTGGTGGATTGCGCCGCGGCAAACGCCGCCAGGATCAGCAAGCAAAGAATGACTCTCAACAGTCGCATCAGACACCTGCACTCATCCCCGAGTCCCGCGAGCACACGTTTCCCGGAGTGTTTCTGGTCTAATTGTCGTGGGGGAGGATCGTCGGCGACCCAGTACCTTTTCAGGTACTCATCGCCGCCACAGCCGTTTTACAGCTATGCACTACAACGGCGATTCAGAGTCGCTCCCGGATACTATCGCAAAACCCGCCGAAGTCAACGGTTTCCTGCACTCGATTTCACCCTATACGGATAGGGGAAACCCTTTATTTGCCCTGATTTGGTTGCTCGATGACCAGATCTCCAGATGACCAGATGAGGTAACGCCTGTTACCCTATCCGGCTCCCATGAAAACCGCATTCATAGTCTTTGCCGCCCTGCTCTGCGCCGCCCTCGTTCTCTCCGCCCAATCTCCCGACCTTCGCCTCCCCGAGGAGAAGCACCTTCGCAACGTTCACCAGCTGACTTTCGGCGGGCAGAACGCCGAGGCTTACTTCTCGTCCGACGGGAAACAGCTCACCTTCCAATCGCAGCGTGGCGACCTGAAGTGCGACCAGATCTTCGTGATGAATGCGGACGGCTCCAATCCGCACATGGTTTCCAACGGCAAGGGCCGCACCACTTGCTCCTATTTCTTCCCCGACGGCAAGCACATCCTCTATTCCTCGACGCAGGCCGCGTCACCCGAGTGCCCGCCGCCTCCCGACTGGAGCAAGGGCTATCGCTGGGCCGTCTATCCGACTTACGACATTTATTTCGCAGATCCCGATGGTTCCAACGCCCGCGCCGTTACGCACAATCAGGGCTACAACGCGGAAGCAGTGATTTCGACCGATGGCAAGAAGATCGCCTTCACCTCGACCCGCAACGGTGACCTCGACATCTACATCATGGATTCCGACGGCAAGAACGTTAAGCAATTAACGAACGAACTTGGCTACGACGGCGGGCCGTTCTTCTCGCGCGACGGAAAGTGGATCGTCTACCGCGCCTTCCACCCCAAGGCCGAAGCCGAGCAGAAGGAATACAAAGACCTGCTGGCGCAGAACCTGATCCGTCCTACCAATCTCGAATTGTGGGTGATGAAGAGCGACGGCACCGGAAAGCGCCAGATCACCAATAACGGCGCGGCCAATTTCGCACCCTACTTCTTCCCCGACGGCAAGCGCATCATCTTCGCCTCGAACATTCTCGACAGCAAGGGCATGGGCAACTTCGAGCTTTTCGCCGTCGATCTCGACGGCCGTAACCTGGAGCAGATCACCTACAACCCCACCTTCGACGGCTTCCCCCAGTTCAGTCCCGACGGCCGCAAACTGGTCTTCGCCTCCAACCGCAACGGCAAACAGCCCCACGAGACCAACGTCTTCATCGCCGACTGGGTGCCGTAACGCGGACATCTCAGAGTAACAGCGGTCATTGTCATCCCGAGCGAGGACGTCGGTCCGAGTCGAGGGACCTTTTGTGTCTCGCTGCCACACATACATCCGGCCGAGCGGAGCAGCTTTTGGCGACGCGAGGCCACCCGCCACTTCCGTATTTTCCGAATCTCGCTCCCCTTCGCACTCCGTCTAATGGGAATCGCGGATCGAGCTGAAATCATGAAACTGCGCACCGTATCGTTTGTTTTGTTTGCCGTCACTCTTGCCAATGCACAGATGGCCGCACCACAACCCGCGGACATGCTGGCACGTGCGCGTGCTGCCATGGGTTTTGCGCGCTTAAACGGAAAGGTGATTCACACCAAGTGGGCCGCAGCCGTGGAGCAGGCATACCAATCCGACCGCATGTATCCGCCGTTCTTCTCCATGATGTTGAACGGCGATAGCTGGACCGACCCGGATCGCGGCGTGGAGCGCGTCGATTCGCAGGTCGCTTTCCCCGGCAGCGTGATGCCCGTGCGTTCCATCGCGGATGGAAAGTACAAGTTCATGCTCCGCGAGAACGCCGCTCCTGTTCCTCAGCCGCCCGACGATGCGCGCGGACTCGACGCTTGGTTAATGCTCTCCGACTGGTCCAAGGCGGCCAATGTCCGTTACCTCGGGCGTGAAACGTATCGCGACTACCCGCGCGAAGTCCTGGTCCGGCAGAACGGAGAAATCACCGAGAACCTCTTCCTCGATCCCAAAACCGGTTATCCCGTGATGCTCGAAAGGCAGGAGCCTCACTACCTGTGGGGCCAGCAGACGGTCCGCTACATCTACTCCGTCTGGCAACAGTTCGGCGAGCTGTTTACTCCGACTAGCACGTTCCGCACGACCGATGACGAGGTGGAAACTTCTCGCACCATCGCCGCGTTCGAACTCGTCGATGCCGCTACAGCTCCGTCGATGTCGGTGCCTGACGCTCCTGCGCAGCCCATCGACAAAACGCCTATCTTCCTGCGTCCATATCCTCCTGAGACCATCGAGGTTTCCGCCAACACCAAAATCCTTTCGAATCGCGGCTATCGCGAGACCGTGACCCGGGTCGGCGATGAAGTCTACGTTTTCGACGCGACCCAAGGTGAAGAACGCGCCCGCCAGGACCGCGACATCATTCTCAAGCTCTTTCCCGGCACCAGGCGCGTGTATGTCGTCGTGACCGATTTGGCGTGGCCTCACGTTTCGGGCCTGCGTTACTGGGTCGCGAACGGCGCGACCATCGTCACGCATCGCGCGGCCGAATCGTTCCTTCGTAAAGTCCTCGATCGCCGCTGGACCATGCACCCCGACTCATATGAGCGCTCCAGGAAGTCGGTAAAGGTCAATTTCGTCACCGTCGACAAGGAGATGAGACTGGCTGGAGGAAAGATCGAACTCCAGGCTATCGACGGTATCGGAAGCGAGGTCGCGCTCATCGCATATCTTCCGGCAGATCACTTTCTCTGGGCCTCTGACTTCGTTCAAACCCTATCGGAACCCACGATGTACGCCCGGGAAGTCATCAACGCGGTCGAGCGCGCTCATTTTCAACCGCAGAAGGTCGCCGCCGAGCACCTTCCACTCAACACCTGGCAGAACGTGCTCGCCGCACAGCAGCCGAAACGCGGAAGCGATGCGACACAGTGAGGCCGCGGCCTTCAGTGTCCCCGACCTGAGAAATTTCTTCCCGCATCCGGCGAATTCTGCCCGACCGCGCTCGCGGTCCTTTGAACATCGTGAATGACGTTGTCGTGGAATCAACGACTCGCGCTGTGGATTTCTGCTGGTGCTTTGGCGCGCAACCTGCTTCAACTCTTCTCAATCGGCTGAGTCCCATGATCAATTTCCTGCGGAAACTCATTCTCCCCGCCGCCATCGTCCTCTTCTGTTTCCTCATCGGCGCCAACGCCTACGTCGCGTGGAAGAACCTCAAGATCATTGAGAGCAGTGCGGCCCAGCGCCTCGACGCGTCCGACCTCCAGGCCGACATCGTCGCCGTCCAACTCGATCTGCAAGCCATCGAAAACGGCCAGCACGGCTACCTGCTCACCGGCGACGACACCTATCTCGTGCCCTTCACTCAGGCGGTCGAGACGCTGCCGGCTCATCTCTCTAACCTTCGCGCTCGCCTCGTGAACCGGCCGGCACAGGAGCTCGACATCGAGCAGCAACTCGAGTCCGTCGCCGCGGGCAAGATTGCCGAAGCCAACGAGACCATCCAGCTGCGCCAAAAAGGTTACCGCCACCGTGCCTTCGTTATCGTCGATTCCAACCGCGGCAAGGAGTTGATGGACAAATCCCGTTCTCTTCTGGCATCGCTGACCGCGACTGAGACTGCCAGGATCACTAACTCCCAACAGCAGTTCGCCGGCAGCACCCGCAAAGCCTTGACGGATGCCGCTTTCGGCAGCCTCATCTTGCTCGCGGTTACCATTGTGACTCTTTTTGCCTTCCACTATCGCGCCCAATGGCTGCGCATCGCGAACGACAGACAAGCGAAATCCCTTCGCGCGACGGAAGAAACGCTCCATCGCCTGACCTCGACCATCTCCACCAGCGTCCGCACGACGCTCGCCGACCTGGAGGCCCAGGCCGAGACGCTGCTCCGTGTCGACGGCGGCTTCCTCCCTCGCGTCGGACAGCAGCGCGTCGAGTGGATGCACGACGCCACCCGTCACCTGAACCGCGTCCTCGACGAATACCTCGACCCTCGTCCCGCCGCCGATGTGGCGCAAATTCCTGCACGCAGCAGCCGCGGATCCGGCAATGGCCAGGCAGATTTCACGCACTCCCAAAGCGCCTAGAGTTGCGACGACATCGTCAGCGGCCCTTTCGTGAGACCTGCGTGTACTTCGTGTGAACCCGCTTCCCTGCCTTGCAAAGATCTAGCAACTAACAACCAGCAACCAACAACTAACAACCTGTGGCCTTAGAGGAATACAAGCGCAAGCGGCGTTTTGCGGAAACGCCCGAACCTCCGCCCAAGGTTGAGACTAAGAAGGGCAATCGATTCGTGGTGCAGAAGCACCGCGCCTCGCACCTGCACTACGATTTCCGCCTCGAGATGGAGGGCGTCCTGAAATCCTGGGCCGTCCCGAAAGGCCCGTCGCTCGATCCTGCCGACAAGCGCCTCGCCATGATGGTCGAGGACCATCCTGTCTCGTACTTCCACTTCGAGGGCATCATTCCCGAAGGCAATTACGGCGCCGGCACAGTGATGGTCTGGGACACGGGCACTTGGGAGCCGCTCGGCGACGCCAGCGCCATGCTCGAAAAGGGCGACCTGAAGTTCCGCCTTCACGGCGAGAAGCTGAAGGGCGAGTTCGTCCTCGCGCACATGAAGTCACGCCGTCCGGGCAGCAAGGGCAACGAGTGGCTCCTCATCCACAAGAAGGATGAGTTCGTGAAGCCGGGCTTCAACGTCGACAAGCTCGACTGGTCTGTCCTGACCAAACGCTCGCTCGACGAGATCGCGGGCGATGCCGGCTCCGCCGAGTGGCAATCCAACCGCGCCGCCGCGACCAATAAGAAGAGCTCCTGGCTGAGCGACACGCTGAAGAAAGTCGCGAAGAAGTCGATGGCCGATGGTCGAGGGTCGAAGGCAAGAGCAAAGGCGGCGACAAAACGCGGCGCAGCCAGGCCATCGCTCACCGACCGTCGACCAGCGTCCCTCGACCGTAAGCCATCGACCATGGACCGTAGGCCATCGGCCTCGGTAAAAAAAAACTCCAACCTCGCCTCGCTAAAGGGCGCTGACAAAGCTCCCTTTCCGCACGCCATTCGCCCTATGCTCGCCACTCTCGTCGACGAGCCCTTCAATGACCGCGACTGGTTCTACGAGGTAAAGTGGGACGGTTTCCGTGCCGTGGCTTATCTCGACGGCAAGTCCATGCGCCTGGTCTCGCGCAACCAGAACGAGCTCACGCACGACTTCCCCGAGCTCCGCGATCTCCCGAAACACGTCGCTGCGAAACAGGCCGTACTCGACGGCGAGATCGTCGCCCTCGACGAGCAGGGCCGGTCGTCGTTTTCCCTCATGCAGCAGCGCGGCGACCGTCGGGTCCCGATCCGCTACTACGTCTTCGACATCCTCTATCTCGACGGCTATTCCCTCTTTCGCGTCGACCTGGAGGAACGCAAACGACTGCTGCGCGAGATCGTCTCTGACACCGAACGCGCCGCTTTCGGGCCGGCTTCACCGGAATTACGTGGACTCCTACTTTCAGGGTGCTCATAAACTCTCCATCGGGAGCACCTGCCATCAATGCATACCCATGGCCAGAATCCGCCGGACCCCCAAGCTGCTGACAAAACAGGAGTTCGTCGGAGTATCGCGGGGGAGCTTCGACTCTATTCGTCCGAAGCCGGGACAGAAATCCAACGGTGGGAGAGTCGTTGGGGCAGGCGATTCCGCAGGGCGAAAGGTTCACCCAGCACAGTTGACCGTAGCGAGCGAAATCTAGCTTGCCCGGTGGTGTTCGTGACGATGCTTGTGGACAGCTACCGACTGGACGGCGATCGTCGTTGGGAATTGATTGTCTTTACCAAACGCGCCGAACAGCAGCTGGTAGGACCCCTCTCCGGGCTCGATCGAACTTTCGACCGTCGTCGTAATGTCGGTTTGGAAAGCCTGACCTGTAGGACCGTAGGTAACGCCGCCTATGTCGATCACGTCGGGAAAGGTAAAAGTATTCTTTGCCAGAGTGACACCAGGGCCTTCGGGAGTGAGCGAGGCGATGGGATTCGTGTCAAACAAAACAGTTGTCCCTTTGGCACGCAGATTGGCTAACACGGCGACCAGCTGCGAATTCTGCAGCAGCACGGCAAAGCCGACGTTGCCCTGCAGTTGCGTGTAATTGCAGAGGATGGCCGCTTCGATCTTGAGAGTCTCGCCCGCTTTAAGTTTGAAATCCGATGAAAGCAAGAGCGAACCGGAAAGCTGGTCGCGTGGCGGGTATGCTCCGACCACCATATCGAAACCATAATTTGCCAATTGAGTGCCCAGAACACCTCCGGAACTATTGACCCACCAGAAATCGTTGTTAGAGATCGGCGGGGTAGATGGTGCCAGTCCACCGTAGCCTTGAACGGTGTATGTAAGGTTCATCGCGTCAGTCCTCAGCGAATAGATATCGATCGATAGAATGAAGAGGGGCCAAACGGAAACCTTCTACTCCGTTACTCTGCCGCCCGCAATTGAATTCTGACTGGCGAAACTAACTTCGAGGTTAGGCGAGGATTGGTGCCGGGAGGGGGAATCGAACCCCCAAGGCCCGAAGGCCGGCGGATTTTGAGTCCGCTGCGTCTGCCAGTTCCGCCATCCCGGCTTGGGGTGGGCTGAAATCGCTGCCAGGGACAGTATATATCGGAGCGCGCTTTCGCCTCAGTGATCGCGCATCGCGATCATCGGGTCGGTACGCGCGGCGTTGCGGGCCGGCAGCAACCCAGCGACGAGCGCGCAACTGAACATCAGGGCGGCGGCGGCCGCGATCGTTGCAGGATCGTACGGATTCAAATTGAACAGGCTGCTCGAGAGCAGGCGGCCGGCGCCCACCGAAATCGCAGCGCCGGCGACGATCCCGAGGGCCACCAGGGCCAGAGCTTCGCGCAGGATCATGGAGACGATGTCGTTTGGCTTCGCTCCTACTGCCATGCGTATGCCGATCTCGTTCCTGCGCCGCGCGACGTTGTAGGAGAGCAATGCAAACAAACCGACCGAGGCGATCACCAGCGCGAGTCCGGCGAAGAGCGTACACGCTTGCGCGAACATCTTCTCCTGCGCGAAACGCAATTCGATCTGCTCGGTCTCGGTCATCACATTCAAGACGGGTAAAGCCGGGTCGAGCTTACGCACAACATTTCGCACCGCTGCCACGGTGCCGCGCGGATCGATCGCGGTCCTGAGCTCGAAGGTGATGTAATCGAGCCGCGATTGCGTATAAGGCACATACAGGGTCGGCGGAGCGGTATCGCGCACGCTGTTGTACTTGGCATCGGCGACGACGCCGACGATCTCCATTTCGCCGCTGCTTTCAAAGCCGGTCCCGATGCGCTGGCCGAGCGGAGTCTGGTCGCGGAAAAACTTGCGCGCCGCAGCTTGATTGATGATCGCCACCTTGGGCGAGGTGCGGGTGTCGCGCGTGGTGAATGCTCGTCCGGACATCACACCGATCCCCATCGTGTCGAAGAAATTCGGCACGACGATCATTCGGTTCAACTGATTCTCGTCCCCCGGTTTGGACCGGCCCTGAATAAAGATGCTCGTACCATTTACGTGGCCGGAGAGGGGCGCCGGCCGCGAGGCCGTCGCGGCGCGAACTCCAGGGACGTGGTGAAGTTCGTCCAGCAGTTGGCCGAACAGGGCCTCGATGCGCGGCTGCGGATAACGATTCAATGACGGATTCACGGGCACGAGCAGAAGGTTCCCGGTATCGAAGCCGAACTCGACATGGCGCAGGTTACGGATGGTACGAAGAAACAGGCCGGCGCCGACGATCAGCGCGAGCGAGATCGCGACTTGAACGGAAACCATCACTTTTCCCAGCCGTATTCCCCCGCCAGTGACAGTGGCGCTGCCCGCCTTGAGCATGTCACCGGCAGTGAGACGCGAGGAGCGCAGCGCGGGGGCCAATCCGATGGCCACGCCGCTGGCAATGGCGAGGACGCCTACAAACAGTGGGATGTGCCAGCTGATCACAGCCGCATTGGACAGGTTATCCGGCAGCAGTTTTCGCGCACAATAACCGACCAGGAGTCCGCCGGCAGCGCTCAGAAGGCCCAGCAGCAGACTCTCCGTCAATACGCTTCGCGCCAGTCGCCAGCGCGGTGCACCCATTGCCATGCGGACTGAAAATTCCCGGCGCCGGGCAGTCGCACGAGCGAGCAACAGGTTGGCAACGTTCGCGCAGACCAGGAGCAGCACCAGGGATACGACGGTACTGAGTAAGCCGATGGTGCGGTACAAGTCCGGACTCGCGTCGTAGAAACCTTGTCGTCCCGGCTGCACCTTCAGGTGCGGTACCTTGTGTCGCTTTTGATTGCCGCTCAACGCCTGCTCTTTGCTGGACAATGACGCGAAATAGCTCGACCACCCTTCGCGTGCGGCTGCCTGGAAAACGCCGTCGAGATTCCCCTCCACTTGCGCCGGCGTCGTGTGCGGGCGCAGGCGACCCATGACCTGCAACCACCAGTTTGTCCCCTGGCGCAGCCTTGGAGGGCTGCCGTCCTGCGAGTCGCGATCGAACTCTGCTTCGACGGAAAGGGGCAGCGTGATGTCGGGCGCCTGTGCGATCGGCCGCTGGACACCAGTAAACGCCTGCGGCGTGACGCCGATGACCGTGACGCGCGCAGTTCCAATCTGCAGGAGACTGCCGATGGCGCTACGTTGGCCGCCGAACCGGCGCATCCAGTAGCCGTAACCGATGACCGCGACCGGAGGTGCTTCAGGCCGGTCGTCCTCCGGCGTGAAGGTACGGCCGATCAGGGCGGGCACGCCCAGCATGTCAAAGTAGTTTCCCGATGCTACGAACGCGCTGGCCAGTTGTCCTTCGCCCTGGGCGATCACGTTCACTTGACCTTGAGGCGCGCACGCGATCAGGTCCACGAGTGTCTGGTTCGAGGCGCGAAACTGCTCATAGACCGGATAGGAAAATGTCCTGCTGGTTCGCTGGCCATCGATCTTCTCCGAATAACCGTAGTCGCTTAGATCGGTGCCCATATCGTTCTCACCGACCCAAGCCAAACGGACCAGCGACTCGGGATCCTTGACGGGTACAGCACGCAACAATGCGCCATTGGCAGCCGCAAAGATCACGGTATTCGCGCCGATACCGGCCGCCAGCAAGGTCACAACCGTCAGTGTCCACAACCGGCTCCGCAGGAGCACGCGAACGGCGTAACGCAGGTCATTGATCATGCGAGTCCCCCCGGCTGGTCCGTGCGCTCAGTCAGGCTCGGCGCGCAATAGCATACAAGTAGAGACGTACCAGCCGGCGAGCTGTTCACTCTTTTCTGTGAAGTTTCCATGCGATCTGGCGAAGCATTCCCAGCAGTACGACGGCATCTTCCGGTGTGAGTTCCAAACGACGGACGAGCCGCCGGACCTTCTGTTCGGTGGAGACGGCGGTACGTGCCTTCACGTAACCGCTGGCGCGGAGAGTGTCCAGCAAGAACATCGTGATGCGTTGGAGATTGGCCGCACCCGCGCGCTGAGGTTTCGTCGAAGCCTGAACTGGTGCCCCACGCACGAGTTCGAACAAACACACGGCCACCGCTTGTCCCAGGTTCATGGACGGGTGTCCTTCGCGCGTAGGAATGCGCAGCAGCAGATGGCAGTAACTGAGGTCGTCCCTGCTCAGCCCGGTTTTCTCCGAGCCGAACAGCAGCGCGACCGAACCTCGCGTCCCTTTGATCTTGCGCGCAGCCTGCTCCAAACGAAGTACCGGCTGCTCAACCTCGCGTTTGGCCGCGCCGGAAGTTCCGACCACGAGCTCGCAGTCGGCGACGGCATCGGCGATGGTCGTGAACTCTTCCGCCGTGCGCAAGACTTCCGACGCTCCTACCGCCGAACGCGCCTCACGCCAGGCGATCTGGTAGGCATTGACAACTCGAAGCCGGCTAAAGCCGAAGTTACTCATGGCCCGCGCCGCGGCGCCGATGTTCAGCGGATTGCGGGCGGCCACCAGCACCACGCGTAACCTGTCGCGATTCAACCATGTGCTCACGCCCAGCATTGTATGGGCGGATGCGGGAATGCGTCTTTTTCGGGGGCTCGGGCGTATCATGTGCGGGTAAATCTGCGACGCAAGTCCGGAGGGGACATGCTCATCGTCGTTGCGATCGTTGCGGTCATCATTATCGCCGTCATCGTGCTCTACAACGGGCTGGTGCAGCTCAAGGTGCGAGCCGACGCCTCCTGGAGCGACATCGACGTGCAGCTCAAGCGCCGGCACGACCTCATTCCGAACCTGGTCGAGACGGTCAAAGGATACGCGGCGCACGAGAAGGGCACCTTCGAGAACATCGCCAAATGGCGCTCCGCAGCCATGGGCGCGACTTCGCCGCAGGAGCGGGCGGAGGCCGAAGGACAGCTCACGATGGCGTTAAAGGGCCTGTTCGCGGTGGCGGAAGCCTATCCGCAACTGCGTGCCAACGAGAACTTCATGTCGTTGCAGAACTCGCTGACGCAGATCGAGAGCGACGTGCAGAACTCTCGGCGCTATTACAACGCGGTCGTCCGCGACTACAACACCAAGATCCAATCTTTCCCAGCCAACCTGATCGCGGGCGCGCTGGGCTTCTCGCCGCGGCAATTCTTCGAGCTGGACACGCCGGCGGAACGCGCGGTCCCGCAAGTGAAGTTCTGACCGAGGCGCGAGCATGAGGCGCCAGTCACGAGGTTTCGTCCGACGAGTCGTACTCTTTCTGCTGATCGTTGTAGCGGTCGCGCCGGCGTTCGCGCGCTCGTGGCACATCGCCAACTTCAGTTCGACGGTCGCCATTGACGACCGAGGCTTTACCTCGGTGTCGGAGCGCATCGACCTGGTGTTCGTCGGCTCCTACAACGGCATCTTCCGTACCATTCCGGTCGAGTATCCCGGCCCGCGCGGCTCCAACTACTCGCTGTTCGTGAAGGTCGAGTCGGTCACCGACGCCGAAGGCAATGCCCTCAAATACCAGGTTTCGCGCGATGGCGCCTACAAGAAGATCAAGATCTTCATTCCCGGCGCCACGGATACTTCTAAGACGGTCGTCATTACGTATTCGACACCGAACGCGGTGCGCTGGTTCGACGATCACGACGAGTTCTACTGGAACGTCACCGGCAACGACTGGCCGGTGCCGATCGATCATTCGTCGGCGCTGATCTCGCTACCGGACAACACTGCCGGGAATCTCAAGGCGCAGGCGTTCACAGGCGTTTACGGCTCGCATGACCAGGAAGCGACGGCGAAAGCAATCGGTTCGCACGTCGAGATCGAGGTCACGAATCCGTTGCCCATGCGCGGCGGCCTCACTGCGGACGTCTACATTCCGAAAGGCCTGCTCAAAGAACCGAGCGCGCTCACCAAGGTGGGATGGTTCCTGCGCAGCAACGTTGCGCTGCTTGTGCCACTGTGGGTCTTCGCTGTGATGTTCACCATGTGGTGGTACAAGGGACGCGATCCGGATCCGGGAAAATCCATCGCGCCGCAGTACGAGCCTCCGGTGAACATCAGCCCGGCCGAAGCAGGAACGCTGATAGACGACACGCTCGACCCGCGCGACATCACCTCGACGCTGGTCGACTTGGCCGTGCGCGGCTACCTCAAGATCGAGCAGACGGAAACTCCCGGCATCTTCAGCCACCACAAGGACTACAACTTCCACCTGCTGAAGCCGATGGCGGAATGGCGCGACCTGCGGCCGTTCGAGCGGGTGATCATGGAGAACGTCTTCCTGGGCGGGAATCTGAGCAGCCTCTCCAGCCTGAAGAATCGCTTCTATACGTCGATACCGGTCATTAAGAGCGACATCTTTTCGTCGCTGCGGCAGAAGGGAATGTACTTCCTGGATCCCGAATCGGCTGCGGGCTATTCCCTGCTGGCGCTGGTCGCTATCGCCGTGCCGCTGGTGTTGCTGCAGGTCACGGGCCGGGTGAACTTCTTCGAGTCGGTGGCCGCGGCGGCGGTGGGAGGGATCATCTCGGTCGTGATCTTCTTCCTGTTCGCGCGGCAGATGTCGGCGAAGACCATCCTGGGAGCAAGGACGCGGGTGCAGATCCTCGGCTTTCAGGATTTCATGAACCGCGTCGACGCCGACCGCATCAAGCGCCTGCCGCCCGATACCTTCGAAAAATACCTGCCGTTCGCGATGGCGCTGGGCGTAGAGCAGCAGTGGGCGCGAGCCTTCGCCGGGATCATCCAGCAGCCGCCGAGCTGGTACTCCGGGACGTACACGCCGGGGTATTGGAACCCGATGATGTTCACCACTGATATGCACACGATGGCCACCAGCGCGCACCAGGCGATGATCGCGGCGCCCCGCGCGAGTTCCACGGGTTCCGGCTGGAGTTCGGGTGGAGGCTTCGGCGGAGGTGGAGGATTCTCCGGCGGCGGCTTTGGCGGTGGTGGCGGCGGGGCGTTCTGACTTCACAAATAGCGAGCCGCTGATTAAAGCTGATACTTTTTCTCAATCAGCGTTAGTCAGCGTTGATCAGCGGCTCGATTCTATTCGTGGCGCAGCGTCACGATGGGATCAACCTTGGTCGCGCGCCACGCTGGTTGCGCGCAGGCGACCATCGACACTCCCGCCAGCAGGACGATCATTCCGGCAAAGGTGAGCGGGTCAATGGCGCGCACGTCGAAGAGTAAATCGGACAACACGCGCGTCAACGCCAGCGCCGCCACCAATCCGATCAACAGGCCGGTGCCGGTGAGCTTCATGCCCCCCGCAATCACCATCCGCAGGACGTCTCCGCGGCGCGCGCCCAGCGCCATGCGGACCCCAATCTCGTTCGAACGCTGCGTGACCGAATAGGCGATGACGCCGTAAATGCCGATTGCGGCGAGCATCAGCGCGAGCCCGGCAAAAATCGCCAGCAGCACGGTGCGGAAGCGCGGCTGCGCAACGGATTCGTACATGACGTCTTCCAGCGTCCGGGGCTGCTGCACGACGACGGAAGGGTCGATCTCGTGGACAGCGCGCCGGATGGCCGCGACGGCGCTATCCATCGGAATCTCTGGTTTCGCCACCAGGAATGTGCTCGTCGACAAGGACTGCCCCTGTGCCGGGTAGTAGGCCATCGTTCCACGTTGTATCCCTTCGTACGGGACACCCTTCGCCACCCCGACGATCTCCATGAACGGCGTGCCATTCAACTCCGGACTGCTCGCCTTGATGCGGTGACCTAGGGCGCTCTCATTCGGAAAGTAGCGTTTGGCCCAGCTCTCGCTCACGATCGCTACCGGGTTCGATGTCGGGGTGTCGGACTCGTTGAACTCGCGGCCGCTGACCATGGGGATGCCAAGTATGCGGAAGTACCCTGGCGCGACCGTCACGATCGAAGTCGAAGGATTCTCAGTCGGGCTGTACGGCCGGCCCTGGATAACGAAGGTATCGCTGTCACTACCCAAGTCAGGGGGCAAGGCGTCGGAGATGGTGAACGACTTCATACCCGGCACGGATTTTATTTTTTCCGTGACCCGCTCGAAGAAGGACTGCACGGCTGCATTGTTGTTCTGATAGCGTGGACCGCTCAGGTTGATGGGCGCGAAAACGATTCCGGCAGGATCGGCGGTGAAGCCGGCGTCCGCCTGCTGCAAGCGGTTCAAGCTGCGGATGAGAAGCCCGGCGCCGATCAGAAGCACCAGCGACAACGCCGTCTCGACGATGATCAGCACGCCATGGGTGCGATTGCGGGCAGCGCCTCCCACTGTTCCCTTACCGCCCTGCTTCAGGCTGGCGTCGAGATTCGCGTGCGACGTCTGCAATGCGGGGAAGAGGCCGAAAATGATTCCGGTCAAGATCGACACCGCGAATGTGAACAGCAGCACGGTAGGGTCAAGATGAATGTCGGCCACGCGCGGCAAGTTGCCAGGATTGAGCGTGCGCACGAGGCGGAGCGCGGAATACGCGACGATCAAGCCGGTCGCTCCGCCGAGCAGCGACAAGAGCACGCTCTCGGTCAGCAGTTGCCGGACGATGCGGCCGCGATCGGCGCCGAGCGCGCTGCGGAGTGCGATCTCCCGTTCGCGGACTTGCGCCCGCGAAAGCGACAGGTTGGCGACGTTGACGGTGGAGATGAGTAGGACAAAAAAGACGGCTCCGAACAATATGAGTAGGGCGCTGCGGATGCGATAAGTGATCGCCTCCCGCAGAGGGACGACGGGGAACTTCACTTCTTTATATTTGCCGCCGGTCTCGCGGGTGACGTCGGCCGCAGCGGCGTCCATCTCAGCCTGCGCTTGCTCCATACTCACGCCGGGTTTCAGCCGGGCCATCCCGACATAAAGGAATGGACCGCGGCGCGTGGGCGGCACAATCAGGAGGTTGGTCCAGAGCTGCGCGTTGGGAGCTTGCGGAAAACGAAACGACTCCGGCAGCACGCCAATAATGGTGTGCGGAATACCGTTGAGCACCATCGGCTGGCCGATGACGCCGCGGTCGCCGCTATACCTGCGCCGCCACAGCGCCTCGGTGATGACCACCATCCTCTCGCTGTTGGGACGATCTTCTCCCGGGCCGAACACACGGCCTACCAGGGCTTCGACGCGCAAGGCGGAAAAGAATCCGGCGCTCACCGAACTGCCGCGCACCTGCTCGGGATCGCCACTGCCGCTGCTGATGTCGAAACGGTCGGCGGCGATCGATCGCAATACCGGCTCTTCGAAGACGGTGTTGCGGGCGCGCCAGGTGAGGAAGTCAGCCATGGACATCGTCCCGCGCGGCACGCCGCGGCCCTGGAAACGCATGTACACGGTAGCGACACGATCGGGATCGGGATACGGCAATGGGCGGAAGAGCACACCGTAGACGATGCTGAAAATCGCTGTGTTGGCGCCAATGCCGAGGGCGAGCGCCAGCACTGCCACCAGAGTGAAGCCTGGATTCCGCGCCAGCATGCGCCTGCCGAAGCGGAGGTCTTGCGCGAACTGTTCGAGATGGCTGACGCCGCGGGTGTCGCGACAAGCTTCTTTTTGCTGCTCGATACCTTCCATGGCGAGCAGTGCGGCACGACGAGCATCTGGCGGCGATATGCCGCGCGCGACGTTCGCGGCCGTCAATTGCTCGACGTGATAACGCATTTCGTCGTCCAGTTCGCGCTCGACCGAGTCGCGTTTTATGAGCGCGCGCACCTTTAACGGCAATGTAAACAGATCTCGCGTCCAGCTCATCTCATGCCTCCAACTCGATGACGCGGGTGATAGCTCCAGAAACACGACGCCACTGCGAGGACTCGCGCTCCAGCGCCTTGCGGCCGAAGCGAGTCAGGGAATAGAACTTGGCGCGACGATTGTTCTCGGTGGTCTTCCATTCGGAGGCGATCCAGCCCTCGTTCTCCAGCTTGTGTAGTGCTGGGTAAAGCGAGCCGTCGCTCACCTGGAGGACGTCGCCGGAGACCTGCGTGAGGCGGAGGCTGATCTGGAAGCCATTGGCGGGCTCCAACGCAAGGATCTTGAGGAGGAGAAGGTCAAGGGTGCCTTGAACCAAGTCGGAGGGCTTGCTCATCGTCTCACCTCGGTAATCGAGCGGAACCGTATCACAGGTTCCGCTCGGTAACCGAGTAGACGGTCCTGCAGGATTTTGGTTACGAGGATTTCTTGGCAAAAACCGCCAAGCACATTTGAGAGCACTCCACCTACCGCTGCCGCGGGGGGACCGAACAATTCAGCGCTAAAAAGACTCAGATCGCTTTTAGGAACCTGGAGCTCAGGTCAGGAAATGGCCTTTTACGGTTGAGCAGCTCGGTCCCGCAGCTCTGCATTCCTCCCAACACGCCGCTCAAATCTCACATCCAAACCCTTTAGAAGCCCCCCTGGTCACAATCGAGGGATTCCTATGCCAATGGCAGATCCGTTGCATCCGCCGCAAACCGCTCACCTCGACCCTGAGCGCGAACTGCCGGAGCGGGCGACGCCTTCGTCGCTCGGACACATACCGCACGACACCCTGGACGTGGAGCCGAACCGCTCCAACCCCAGACTGAACAGCGCCGCCGAGTCGGTCGGGCGGGCACTGGGCACCGCCGTTTCCGGCGTGCGAAGCGTCCCCGACAAGATGCAAGAGGCGAAGCAGCGCTTCATCGTCATCCGCGGCCGCAAGGGCGAAGTGACGGAGAGCGCCAAGGAGCGGTTGGAAAACATCGCTGAAGAGGCGCGCCGCGCGGGCGAGGACTTTGCCGCCAAGGCCCGCGAGAGAGGCGAAGAGGTCCTGGAACGGGCTCGCGAAGCGGGCGAGAACCTGAAGGAACAGGCGCAGGTCCGGCTGCTACAGGCCCGCACTCGCGTCAAGCAACTGTCGCACGATTACCCGCTGCACTTCGTCGCCGGCGCCGCTGTGTTCGGCGCGCTCCTCGGCGTCGTACTGCGCGTTTGGAGGGACCATGCCAGCTAATTCTGAGAACGGAAGGAACCTGTCCGCCGTGGTCGCGGAGTTGAAGGAAGAATCCAAGGAATTCGTCTCTACGCGGCTGTCCATGCTGCGCGCCGAGATGAACCAGAAGCTGTCCGCGTGGAAGTCGGCGGCGCCGATGCTCGTCATCGGACTGGTGCTGCTGGGGACGTCCTGGCTGTTGCTGACGGCGGTGATCGTCTCCGCCATCTACGTCGCCTTCCAAGGCAATCCCTGGGCCATGTGCCTGGCTTTCGCCATCACGTTCGTCCTTTATGCGGCGTTCGGCGCGATCGCGGCTTACCTGGCCATCCGCAACATGCAGGAGTCGGGGATCATCCCGAAGCGGACGCTGCGCGTGCTGAAGGATGACCAGGTCTGGATCGCCAACGAAGCGAGGGTACAGCTATGAACGCAGTGAACAGCAATTTGCCCGCTGACATCCTGGAAGTGCGCGCGGCGGAACAGCGGCGTCGCATCCACGAGACGGTGCTCGAATTGCGTGGCCAGGTCGAGGAGAAGTTGGATGTCCGCCGTCAGGCCGCCGAATATGTACTGCCCGCTTCGGGAGTGGCGGCGCTGGTCGGACTGGTTGTTGGTTGGGGTTTCGCCGGTCTGTTTCCGGGCGCACGGCGGTAATTCACCTTACAAAACGGCCCCGGGACCCCCTGAACGGTCCCGGGGCTTGCCTTAGTTACTCATTCTTAAGCTATTCTGCTTTGACTCTACCCCGTAACTGCGGTATAAACCTGTCACGTTTCGTTCCGTCCGGATCCACTTCGGGAGGGTGTTGTGCCCCACGTTCGCGCCATCGTTGTAAGTGCTTGCGGGAGAACCGCATGCTGAAGATGGTGCTGGCCGACAAACAGGCTATCTTCCGCGCCGGGATCGCCAAAGTCCTGGGCGTGGAAGACGAGATCCGCATCGTCGCCCAAGTGCAGGTCAGTGAACACCTTCTTCCCACTTTGGAGAAGTTCCGCCCCAACGTGCTAGCGTTCGCGACGAACCTGGTGTCCGACTTGGCGCCGATCGTCGCCGCTGCGGCACCGTTCAAGACGCGTCTCATCGTGCTGGCCGAAACCGGTGAGAACACCGGGGCTTACCTGACGTCCGGCATCCACGGGGTGGTCTTCCGCAGCGTCACCGGGCCGCAACTGCTGGAATGTGTGCATGCGGTCGCCGGCGGAGCGACATGGGTACAGCCGGCGCTGGTGACTCCCGAGGTTAACGAGAACGATATGGTGGGGGCGCGCGTCCGCGACCGGCTCACGCCGAAGGAACTGCGGATCGTCGCGTTGGTGGTCCAAGGCTACAAGAACAAGGACATCGCTACCGAGCTGGGCACGACCGAGCAGGTGATCAAGAACTACCTGCGCAACGTCTACGACAAGATCGGCGTTTCCGACCGGCTCGAGCTGGCTCTCTTCACCATCCACCACCGCATTCTTGCCGAAGCAGCGGCAGCTTCCTCGAAATAGCTGAGCAGTTCAGTGCTGAGTGCTGAGAAAAGGCCCCCACGTATACGTATATTGGGGGAACGTATTGCCGGCACTAGCGATTACGCGGCGGGCTTTTTGTCGTCGCGCGCGTTGGTGGAACCAGATCTGGTATCGGCGGTCGGGAGGGTGACGATGAAGGTCGTGCCCTTCCCCATCTCGGTGCGGAAGCTGATGTTGCCGCCCTGCGACAGGATGATCTTCTGCGCGCCGGAGAGTCCAAGGCCCGTGCCCTTCTGCTTCGTCGTGAAGTAAGGGTAGAAGATGCGCTCGCGGTTCTCCGGCGCGATGCCGGTACCGGTGTCGCTAACGGTTGCCACCACCCGGCCATTGGCGTCCTGACAGGTGGCGACGATCTGCCCTCCCTGCGGCATTGCCTCGATGGCGTTGATGATGAGATTGGTGAACACTCGCCGCAGGTCGGCCGAGTTGGCGCGCACTTTGGGGACCGGATGTAACTCGGTCATGACGCGAACGTTGTTGCGCGTCCACAAGGGACGCGTGAGGTCGATGGCCTCTTGCAGTATCTGGCGGAGGTCAACCGGTCCGATCGCACCTGAGCCGGTGCGCAGGTACTCGCGCACGCGCCCGATGATCTCGGAACCTCTGCGCACGGCGGTCTGGATGACATCGACGAAGCTGCGCTCCTCGGCCTCGCTGCGCGCCGCGCCTGTCTGCAACAAGTATGCGGACTGCTCGATGGACGCCAGAATGTTGTTGAAATCGTGCGCCAACGATGCCGCCATCTGGCCGATGGCGAGATGACGTTCCAGGTCGCCAAGCCGCCGCTGCAAGGCGGTGAGCTCGGTGACGTCGCGCGCGATCAAGAGCGCCGCTACCACTTGTCCGTGCTCGTTCTTCAAGGGCGTGGCAGAGATCAGCAACTCCAGCTGTTCGTTCTTCACCGGATTCTGGACGACGCGCCGCTCATGCCGGACCGCATGTCCCTCCAGGGCGCGGCCGAGGATGGGAGAACGATGACCGTCGACCAAGTCCGCTTTCAGCTGGCGGGCATGAGAGCCGAGCAGGTTGTCGCGATGACAGCCCAGCAACTGTGCGGCGGCCGTGTTGGCATCAATGATCCGGTTTTGCGTGTCGACGATAAAGGCGGCTTCGGGAATGCTCTCCAGCAATCCCGAGATACTGACTTGGCGACTGGGATTGAGCGCCTCCTTTTTCTTGCCGCGGCGTTCCACCAGGTAAATGCCTCCCACAAGCACGAGGCTGGGACCGAGCGAATGCATCACGCTCAGCCACTGCAAAAGATGCGAAGGTCCCATCAGTCCATGCATAGACTGCCTCTCCCGGATCTCTTGCTTCGTCGGCGGTACACTTCCGGGTGTGTCCGACCGGGTCGTGCGCACTTCCCTTCTTGCCGAGATTGATTCTTGAGATGGGCAGAAAACGCCCCGGGATGGCGCGCGTCAAATTGCGCCACAAATAAATGCAGAGCTCCCGCGGAATGGGCAGACGTTTGGGTTACGACAGCGTTTTCTTAACGTTACCGAGAGGCTGCGCGGTCGCTTGTCTTCAATAGCTCGTTCACAATGGTGACGAGCTCCTCTGGATTGACGGGTTTCTCGAGATAAAGGTCGGCCAGCGGCTCAGCTGCCTGGAAAGCTTCGGCGACGTATCCGCTAACGACGACCACGGGAGTCGTGGAATGGGACTTGGCCGCCTGCACGATGGCACGGCCGTTGGCGTCGCCGAGACGCCAGTCGGTGACGACGGCGTCATAGGCGTTCTTCTCGAGTTTCTCGATCGCATCATGGGCAGACGTCGAGGCGGTGACGACATGGCCTGCGGCTTCCAGGATTGCGCATTTCAGGGTGACGACATGAGGTTCGTCGTCCACGCAAAGGATTCGCGCCATAGTGATTCCTTGTGCTTCCGCCGGCGCCCACTTGCCATAGGGCGTGCCTCCAGGCGCGGAAGCCGGAACTCCTCGTTGCAGCTATTGTTGAGCACCGCAGCGATAGTGTCAATAAAGCCACCGCTCTGCGCTCAAAGCCAAGCTGGCATCAGATGCAGGAACTCGGGCCAGGGTTGCTTCTGGCCCAGCTTACGTTTAAGGCAAAGAGCCCGGCTTTCACCGGGCTCCTCGTGCCTCGTACCTAGAGCCTCGAGCCTACTTGGTGATCTTCTCACCGATCGACTTCGCCTGCGTGAACAAGAACAGGTAGTCGGGGCCGCCCGCCTTGGAATCGGTACCCGACATATTGAAGCCGCCGAAGGGGTGCGCGCCCACGATGGCGCCTGTGCACTTGCGATTGATGTACAGGTTGCCGACGTGGAACTCGCGCTTGCCCTTCTCGATCTTCTCCTTCGACGAGGTGTAGATCGCGCCGGTCAGGCCGAACTCGGTATCGTTGGCGATCTCCAGCGCGTGGTCGAAGTTGTTGGACTTCATGATGGCCAGCACCGGCCCGAAGATCTCTTCCTGCTCCAGCTTCGATTTTGGCGGGATGTCGGCAATCACCGTCGGCTTGACGAAGAAGCCTTCGCCGGCCGCGGTGTCGCGAACTCCGCCGGTGATGAGGCGCCCGTCCTTCTTCCCTTGCTCGATATAGCCGAGGATCGACTTCATCGAGCTCTCGTTGATCACAGCAGCCATGCCAGGGTTGGTGGTCGGATCGCCGAGCGTGATCTTCTCCACCCGGACTTTCAGCTTCTCGATGAACTGGTCGTAGATGTCCTTGTGCAGGATGAGCCGCGAGCAGGCCGAGCACTTCTGGCCCTGGAAGCCGAAGGCGCTGGCGGCTACGCCTTCGACGGCCGCATCGATGTCGGCATCGGCTTCGACGATGATGGCGTCCTTGCCGCCCATCTCGAGCACGGTGCGCTTGATCCAGATCTGGCCGGGAGCAACCGAGGCCGCGACCGAGTTGATGCGCAGGCCGACCTCGCGCGAGCCGGTGAACGCGATGTAGCGCGTCTTCGGGTGCGCGACTAATGCGTCTCCGAAGCTGGCGCCCGCGCCGGGACAGAAGTTCACCACGCCATCCGGCATCCCTGCTTCGATCAGCGCTTCAACGAACTTCTGCGCGATCCATGGCGAATCCGACGACGGCTTCAGGATGACGGTGTTGCCGGCGACGATGGACGCGGAGGTCATGCCCGCCATGATGGCGCCCGGGAAATTCCACGGCGGGATCACGATGCCGACGCCCAGCGGGATGTACCAGAGGTAATCGCGCTCGCCGGGCAGCTGCACCGGCGGCTCGGCCTTCGCCAAGCGAAGCGCTTCACGTCCGTAGAATTCCAGGAAGTCGATCAGCTCGGCGATGTCGGCATCGGCCTCGGCGAAGTTCTTGCTCACTTCGAAGATCATCACGGCCGAGAACTCGTGCTTGCGGCGGCGGATGATGTCGGCGGTCCTGAACAACAACGAGGCCCGCTCTTCCACTGAGGTACGCGACCAGGTCTCGAACGCTGCCAGTGCTGCGGTCATCGCGGGTTCAACTTCCGGCGTCCCCGCCTTCTGGAACAGGCCGACCACCTCCGATGGCTTCGCCGGATTGATGGACTTCAGCTTGTCCTTGGTCATCACCTTTTTGCCGCCGATGATGAGCGGGTACTCGCGGCCGAGTTCACCGCGGATCTTCTCGATCGCCGCCTTCATCGCCTGCTGGTTCTCCGGCTTGCTGAAGTCGGTCATCGGTTCATTGCGGAATGGCCCCACGTTCACATCGATCTTCTGGAGCGGGGGTGCTTCGACGGTAGCCATATGATTCCTCTCAGTGCAGTCCCTGTCAGGCCAGGGCCGTATACAAAACTCTCCATTCTACCTTTTTGCGACGGCGTCGAGATACTGGATTCCGGAGTAGCGGAACGAGCGTCCGAAATACGGGTACGACAACCCGCCGTAGTGTGACGCACGACACCGACTCGCGGGTCGCTTCCTCCCTATTCTGTTTTGTTTCTCCGGTGGAGGGTCTTTTGAGTCACGCAACGATGGCAAGACCGGACCTGGTACGCCGCCTGTGGCCGGAATTGGAGTGGATCAAAGACGCAGGCCTGCGCGCGAAGACTGCCCGGACGTGGGAGCGCGCCCTGGAGCTGTCCCCTCTTACGGCGGAGGACCTGGACCGCATTCCTTTCACGCTGCTCATCCCGAATTGCCCGACCAGTTTCATGGAGCACAAGCGTTGCGTGGTGCACATCGCGCGCCGTGCCGCCGAAGCAATGAAGGAATTCATGGGCAAGGCGCTCAAGGTGAATGTCGACGCGGTCGTCGCAGGGTCGATCCTGGCGGACGTTGGGAAGTTGCTTGAGTACGAGATCGTGGACGGCCATGCGCGCCAATCGCGTCGCGGAGAATTCCTGCGGCACCCGTTTACCGGCGTGGCGCTGGCGATGGAGTGCGGCGTACCCGATGAGGTCTGTCACATCATCGCGGCACATGCGGCGGAAGGCAACCTGGTGCGACGGTCGACCGAGGCGCTCATCGTGCATCACGCGGACTTCATGGCGTACGAACCGTTCAAAAACAAGTAGCTGGTAGTTAGGAGTTAGTAGTTAGGAAAAGACATTCTTCATTCTGACTTCTTAATCCTTCATTTATGAGCATCACTGCTCCCATTTCGCAATTCGCTGCAAATCTTAAGTTTGAGGATCTGTCGCAAGAAGCCGTTTACCAGGCCAAGCGCTTCCTGCTTGATTCCCTCGGCTGTGCCCTCGGCGGATTTCAACAGCATGACGTCACGCTGGCGTTGGAAGTGCTCGACGAGATTGCCGGTCGCGGGCCGTGCACCATCATCGGCACCGGGAAGAAAGTAGATGCTGTTTCCGCTTCGCTGGCCAATGCGCTGATGATCCGCTGCCAGGACTACAACGACATTTACTGGAAGCAGGACCCCTCGCACCCGTCGGACATCTTCCCTGCGGCCATTGCCGGGTGCGAGCGCTCACAGACCGACGGGCGAGAGCTGATCGTCGGCCTGGTGTTGGGACACGAATTTGAGTGCCGTTTTTGCGAGGCGGCGTTCCCCGGCATCCGCGAGCGCGGTTGGCACCACGCGACGTTGACGGCATTCGTGTCGCCGATCGTCGCCGGGAGGATGCTCAAGCTCGGCTGCGAGCAGATCCAGCACGCCATCGGCATCTCCGCGTCGCGACATTGCACGCTCGGCGCCGTTACCGCGGGCAAGCTGACGATGATGAAGAACACCGTGGACCCTATGGCCACGCAATCGGGCATGCTCGCGGCGTTGCTCGCCGAGCAGGGTTACACCGGCCCCGAGCACGTCGTCGACGGGAAAGAAGGGCTGACGCAATGTTTCGGTCCCGAGTGGAAGCTGAACGTGCTGACCGACGGTCTGGGCGAATCGTGGCGCATTACGCAGTGCGGGATGAAGTTCTTCCCCACCGAGGCGCTGACGCACGCACCGATCTCGGCGACGCTGGACCTGGTGCATGAGAACGGCCTAATGCCCGAGCAGGTGGAGAAGATCACGATCCGTTCACTTGCACGCGCCGCCGACATCCTGAGTGATCCCAGCAAATACGATCCGCATACAAAAGAGACGGCCGACCACTCGCTGCCCTACGTGATTGCGGCGGCGCTCGTGGACCGGCAGGTCACTCCGGCGCAGTTCACCATGGAGAAGATCATGGACCCGACGATCCGCGCGCAACTGAAGAAGGTGGTGGTGGTCGCCGATCCGGAGATTGAGAAAGTGTTCCCGGCGTTGCAGCGGGTAGTGGTGACCATCTGCACAACGGATGGGAAGGAATTCACAAAGCAGCTCGACTATCCGAAGGGCGATCCGCGCAATCCGCTTAGCGACCGCGAGATTGAAGAGAAGTTCTCGGCGCTGGCCGGGCCGATCATGAGCAAAGCCGCGCAGAAGAAGGCCATGAAAGCAGTTTGGGATCTGGAGAAGCTGGAGAGCGTGAGCGAGCTGATGACACTACTGCGCGCGAAGACGATCGGAGCGGTTGCAGGGGCATAAACGGAACTCACCACAAAGGACACAAAGGTGGGCCAGACAGTCACGGAGAAGATCGCGCAAGCGTATATGACGGAAGGACCGATGCGGCCGCTGCATGCAGGCGACTTCGTCACGATCCGACCCAAGCACGTCATGACCCACGACAACACGTCGGCGGTCATAAAGAAGTTCAAGAGCATCGGCGCCGCGCGGGTGCATGATCCGCGGCAGCTTGTGTTCGCGCTCGACCACGACATTCAGAACCAGTCCGATGACAACCTGAGGAAGTACCGCGCGATCGAGGGCTTTGCGTGCGAGTATGGAATCGACTTCTATCCCGCGGGCACCGGCATCGGGCACCAACTGATGTGCGAGCGCGGCTACGTCACACCCGGGTCCTTCGTTGTCGCGAGCGATTCGCACTCGAACATGTATGGCGCGCTCGGAGCTGTTGGTACTCCGGTGGTGCGGACCGATGCCGCGGCGATATGGGCGACCGGCGAGTTCTGGTGGCAGATCCCGCAGACGATCCAGGTCGTACTCGAAGGCGAGTTGCGGCCGGGCGTCAGCGGCAAGGACGTCATCATCGCCCTTTGTGGTCTGTACGACGAAGAGGTATTGAACGCGGCGGTCGAGTTCAGTGGTCCCGGAGTGGCGACGCTTTCCGTCGACGCTCGTATGACCATCGCCAACATGAGCACCGAGTGGGGCGCGCTGGTGGGATGGTTTCCATGCGATGACGTCACGCTGGCATGGCTACGCGCTCAACGAAGGCAACGGATCGAACGCGGCGAACCGGAGCGTTATACAGAAGACGATCTGAAGCGATGGGCGAATGCTCCCGTCGTTCCCGATCCCGATGCCGAATACGCCGGCCGCATCACCCTTGACCTCAGCGAACTCACGCCGCACGCCAGCGGTCCGGACACGGTGCAGGTCATGTCCTCCATCGCGGATCTGGAACAAAAGAAGATCGCCATCCAAAGAGCCTACTTGGTCTCGTGCGTGAACTCGCGACTGGAGGACCTGGAATCCGCTGCGGCAGTGCTGCGCTGTCAAAAGGTCGCCGGCAGCGTGAAGTTCTACCTCGGCGCCGCCAGCAACACTGTGCAGCAACAAGCCGAGCGCAACGGAACTTGGAAGACGCTGCTCGACGCCGGCGCTATCGCGCTGCCGGCGGGCTGCGGGCCCTGCATCGGCATGGGCGTGGGCCTGCTCGAGCCGGGCGAAGTCGGAATCTCCGCCACCAATCGCAACTTCAAGGGACGCATGGGGGCACGGGACGCGCAGTGCTATCTCGCGTCTCCGGCCGTGGTAGCGGCCAGCGCAGTGGCGGGGTACATCTGTGAACCAGTCGTCAGTCATCAGTCATCAGTCGTCAGCAGATTGCAGAAGAGGTTTGATGCGTTCGCCTCGAGTACGAAGAAGGAAGACGTCGACATCGTTCCCGGTTTCCCTTCGCACGTCTGTGGGCGCCTGGTGTTTCTCAACAAGGACAACCTGAACACCGACGGGATCTACGCCGGCGGCTACACCTACCGCGACGACATGACGCCCGCGATGATGGCCGGCGTCATCTTCGACAACTATGATCCCGAGTTGCCAAAGCTCATCCAGAGCGGCGACATCATTGTCGGCGGCGCCAATTTCGGCACCGGTTCCAGCCGTGAACAGGCGGTGACAGCGCTCAAAGCCAAGGGCATACCGTTGGTGATTGCCGCCAGCTTCTCGCAGACGTACCTGCGCAACGCATTCAACAATGGATTCCTCTGCATCGAGCAGGCGGAGCTCGCCGACGACCTCCGCCGCTTCGCCTCCGGCAGGTTCTGGATGCCGGGCGATGCGCTCGAGGTCGACTTCCGGCGTGGCATCGTCACATGGCGCTGTGACGAGTATCGCTTCCCTCCGCTCGGCGCTGTTCCACAATCTCTGGTGATCGCGGGCGGGATCGAACGGCTGGTGGCTCGCAAACTGGCCTTGAGGAATTAACCACGGATCTTCACGGATCGGCGCTGATAGAGGAATTCATTCATGGCGAAATACACCGTTGTCTCAATGCCGGGTGACGGCATCGGAAACCAAGTCTTACCGGAGGCGATTCGCGTCCTCAACGCGGTCGACTTTGACGCGACGTACGTGCACGGCGATATCGGCTGGGAATTTTGGTGCCGCGAAGGAAATGCTCTGCCCGACCGGACCATCCAGCTGCTCCAGCAGCACAAGCTCGGACTCTTCGGCGCCATCACCTCCAAGCCGAAGAAAGAGGCTGACGCCGAACTCGATCCCGCGCTCCGCGGCCGCGGCTTCACCTACTACTCGCCGATCGTCACGATGCGGCAGCGCTTCGGACTCGACATCTGCGTGCGCCCGTGCGTCGGTTTTCCAGGGAATCCGCTGAACTTCATCCGCAAGAGAGTCGGCGGCGGATTCGAGGAGCCGCAGGTGAACGTTGTCGTGTTCCGCCAGAACACCGAGGGACTGTATTGCGGGGTGGAGTGGACGAATCCTTCGGCGAACGTGCGCGGGGCGCTGGAATCGCACCCGAAGTTCAGGCCGTTCAGCGCGACCAAAGGTGAGGACTTGGCCATCTCTGTTCGCGTGATCACGCGTCGCAACGCCGAGCGCATCTGCCGCGCCGCGTTCGAGTGGGCGAAGAAGTACGGCTACAAGAACGTCACCATCTGCGAGAAACCGAACGTCCTGCGCGAGACCAGCGGCATGATGGAAGAAGTTGCCAAGCAAGTGTCGAAGGACTATCCCGCCATTCCGCTCTGGTCGACCAACATCGATGCGCAAACCATGTGGCTCACCAAGAACCCGGAAGATTACGGCGTCATCATCGCCTCCAATCTCTTCGGCGACGTGATCAGCGACGCCTTCGCCGGACTCGTCGGCGGCCTCGGCTTCGCGGCCAGCGGCAATGTCGGCGATGAAGTCGCGGTCTTTGAGCCGACGCATGGTTCGGCGCCCAAGTACGCGGAGTTGGACCCGCCGATCGTCAATCCGATCGCGATGATCCTCTCGGCGGCGATGATGCTCGACCACGTCGGCGAGACGGCCAAGGCACGGCGCGTTCGCGACGCCATTGCCGCGGTGGTGAAAGAGGGTAAGGTCAGGACTTACGACATGATGCGCATTCCCGGCGGTCCGAAGGCGATCTCGCAAGGCGCCGCCACGACAACGCAGCTCACCGACGCTATCCTGCGCGCACTGGAAACCGCGCCCGAGAAAGAACTGGCAGTCGCGGCAGGCAGACGAGCATGAGCGTCGCCGCCAATTTGGTCGCGGGATTCTCGGCGGGACGCTTCGACGCCGATACGCGTTCAGATTGTCGCGTATCCTTCTCGCCGCGCACATCGGGCGGCATCGTCGTCGAATTGGAGTCGAAGGTTGCGGCGTACTACGGAGAATCGATCGTCGGTGATGCGCGGCGAGTGCTTGTTGCGCTGGGCGTCGAACATGGCCGGGTGTTGATCCAGGATGCCGGGGCCCTGCCGTTCACCATCGCAGCACGTATCGAAGCGGCGGTGAAGCGGTCTGGGATGGCGCAGGGAAAACGCTACTTGCCCCATGCCAACGCGAACCCTTCCAAAAAGTGTCAGGGCGGGGCACCCGCAAGAGATCGTATACGCCGCTCACGACTCTACCTGCCGGGCAGTGAACCGAAATATTTCATTAATGCCGCGCTGCACCAGCCGGATGCCATCATCCTCGACCTCGAAGACTCCGTGCATGCGGACGAGAAGGACGCCGCTCGCCTGCTGGTTCGCAATGCCCTGCACGCAGTCGACTTCGGCGGGTGCGAGCGCATGGTACGGATCAACCAGTTACCGCTCGGGTTAGACGACCTCGACGAGGTCGTGCCCGAATCTCCCGACCTGATCCTCATACCCAAGGTCGAAGATGGCTCGCAGGTGGTCGATGTCGACCAGCGCATCGGGGAGATCCAGACCCGCTACCACATTGACCGTCCGCTGTGGCTGATGCCGATCCTGGAATCGGCGCTGGGGATCGAGAACGCGTTCGCCATCGCTCTTGCGTCGCCGCGGAATGTCGCGCTGACCATCGGACTTGAGGACTACACCGCGGACCTGGGAGTCGTGAAGACCGCGATCGGCGCGGAATCTCTGTTCGCGCGACAACGTCTTGTGAATGCGGCGCGGGCAGCCAGCTTGCAGGCAATCGACTCCGTCTATGGCGACGTCGCCGACATGGAAGGTCTGTTGGCCTGGGGACGCAACGCGCGCGCGATGGGATTCGAGGGCATGGGCTGCGTGCATCCGCTGCAAGTCGCGGTCATCCATGAGGCGTTCGCACCGAGCACGCAGGAGATCGAGCGCGCGCTCAAGATCGTCGCCGCGTATGAAGATGCCAAGAAACGTGGAATCGGGGTCGTCTCGCTCGGCAGCAAGATGATCGATCCTCCGGTGGTGAACCGTGCACTCAAACTGGTCGAGCGGGCCGAGCACATGGGACTGGTGACGGAGGAGATGCTCGAGAAGGCCAAAGAACCTCCTCCTGCGAAGGCGAAATCGGAAGGCGGCGAAGGATGAGCACGACCGCCACCAAGATCGATCTCGCGCGCAACACGGCCGGTCGCCTGGTTCCGACGTTCGTCAACGGCCGCGAGCAGCGCCCTTACTCGGGCGTGAAGGAAGCGCCACCACAGAGCCGCAAAGCTGCGCCGCCGATCCGGTCCGCTGCGCACTACCCGCTCAATGGTGACAAGCGCGTGCCCGACCTCGCGACGGCACTGCAAGCCTGCGGCCTGCGCGACGGCATGACCATCTCGTCGCACCATCATCTGCGCGATGGCGATCAAGTGGCGCTCACGGCACTGCAAACGGCCGCGGCACTTGGCGTCAAAGACCTGATGTGGTTCCCCAGTGCTTCCTTCCCCACGCACGCGCTCGTCATCGACCTGATGGAATCGGGCGCCGTGCACCACATCGAGGGCTCGATGAATGGCCCGCTGGGGGACTACTGCTCTCGCGGAAAGATGCGCGGGATGGGCGTTTTGCGCTCCCACGGCGGACGCTGGCAGGCCGTCCAGGACGGCGAGGTGCATATCGACATCGCGGTCATCGCTGCGCCGGCGGCCGACGCGTTTGGCAACGCCAACGGCTCGCACGGTCCCTCCGCTTGCGGCTCTCTTGGTTTCGCGCTCGCTGATTCGATGTACGCCGACCACGTGATCGTCGTCACCGATAACCTGGTCGCCTTCCCCTGCGTGCCATGGCAGATCCAGGGTAACAATGTGGATTATGTCGTCGAAGTGCCCAGCATCGGCGATCCGGCGAAGATCGTCAGCGGCACGACGCAGATCACACGATCGCCCGACCGTTTGCTTATAGCAAAGTACGTCGCGGAGTTCGTACGCGACGCCGGCATCCTATGCCCCGGCTTCTCCTTCCAGGCAGGCGCCGGCGGTATCGCACTGGCCTTCGCCGACTATCTCAGGCGTTACATGCGCGAGGCGGGCGTGAAGGCGCGCTTCGTTCGCGGCGGTTCCACCAGGTACCTGGTCGAGATGCTGCAAGAAGGACTCGTCGATTACCTTCTCGACGGGCAGACCTTCGACCTCGACGCCGTGCGCTCGATCGCCACCGACCCGCGCCACGTCGCCACGTCGCCGTTCACCTCGTACAACTTCCACGGCAAAGGCTTCTTCAACTCGCTGGTGGATGTAGCCGTGCTGGGCGCGACAGAAGTCGACGTGAATTTCAACGCCAATGTGGTCACACACTCTGATGGCCGCCTGCTGCACGGCATCGGAGGTTGGCAGAATTGCCTGTTCGCCGGATGCAGCATTCTCGCGGTTCCGTCCTTCCGCGATCGCATTCCGGTCATCGTCGATGAGGTGACGACCCTGACCGGTCCGGGCGAGTTGGTCGACGTCGTGGTGACCGAGCGCGGCATTGCCATCAATCCAAGGCGAAGTGACCTGCTCCAAGCCGTGAAAGGCTCCAAACTTCCCATCCGGCCGATCCAGGACATTCAGCGCGACGTCGAAGCGATTTGCGGCGGCAAACCGCAGACGGCCCACCTGACGCAGAAACCCGTCGCCGTTGTGAAATGGGTCGATGGCAGTGTGATCGATACGGTCTGGCAGGTCGAGTAACGACCTACTGGGCGGGTGAGATGAGCGCGACCATCTCTTTGGCGCGAGGTACGTTCGGACCGCTCGGGTCTTCCCTCAGATAATTTTCCAGTTCAGCGAGGGCTTCACTCTCTTTGCCTTGCGCATTGAGAGCGCAGGCGGCGATGAAATGCCCGGTAGGGTCTTCCGGCGCCGGCAAGTCGTGCGCCTTGCGGCCCCACAGAACTGCTTCGTCGTAGCGTTTTATCTGCAGGTATGCGTTGGCGAGGTTGATCATGGCCCAACTATTCGTTGGCTCCGTATTCAGGGAACGAAGCAGCAAGGGTTCGACTTTGTCGAATTGCTTATCGTTGATGTAGATCCGGGCCAGGTTCCGTAGCGCTTCCGCGTAGCTTCCGTTCAATTGCACGGCATGGGTGAACGCCGTGCGGGCGCCCTCCGTGTCCGAGAGCCCGATACGGGCGACCCCCAGGCCGTTATAGGCGGAATCGTAGTCGCCGTACGAGGCAATTGCCGCTTCAAAGAGTTTTTTCGCTTCCTGCCAGTCCTTCTTCTGCAATGCTTTCAGTCCGTTCTCATATTGCTTGCGCGCTTCGGCAGGAATATTGAAACGCACGGCTGCTACGGGCTGCGATGGCCCTGGAGCCATTTGCGCGTCCTTTCGCCGAGACACGCGGACCTGCTCGAAGTGGGAGCGCTCGTTGACCTGGATCTCGACTTCGCCCTCCCAGGGCTCGATGTCCTCGCCGGTGACGCGAAGCAGGTGTTTGCCGGTCAGGGTGATGAATTCGATCTGACCCTCGGCATCGGTCCGCTGCTTGTCCATGGCGGAACTGCCGCCGACCGCGTCCATCAACTCGACTTGCGCGTACTGCACGGCGGCATTCCCCGAGTTGTAACGCACTTGGACCTTCAGCCTGACGGGCTTTGGCTGGACGAGCTGGACCTGCGCCGTAGCTGCCGCTACCAGCAGGAAGATCGGGATGAATCGCTTCAACATGGGGAAACCCCGGTAGAGGGCGCGACGACCGTTAGCGTTATTTTATCGCGCGGCAGTCATGCCTGCCGGCTCAGAATAAAAAAGGGGCCGGTTTCCCGGCCCCCAAAGCACTCGGTTGAGGTGTTCTTAGAACACAAAGCCGAGTTTGAAGCGGAATGCACGTCCGCTCTGGAACAGGTTGGGCAGACCATACGACGTCGCGCGAACCACCCCGTTGGTGTTCGCTGCGGCGATGTAATCGTATCCAGTGTGCATCAGAGCATCCCAGTTCGGATTGCCGCATCCACCCGGAGGCGGGCAATTGGAACCGGAACGAAGCAGCGTGGACGCGATGTTGAGGACGCTGCGCTGGTTGAACACGTTCGTGATGTTGGTCTCGAACGTGGCGCGCAGATTCTCATTGGTCTTGCTGACGTGGAACTCGTGGACAATGTTCATGTCCGTCTGGCTGAAGCTCGGAGTACGGTAGCCGTGCTTCACACCATTCAGAACGAAATTGCCCGTCGCATCGTACGAGACATCGGCGAAGTTGCCGCGGTTCTCGACCGGTTGCGGAGTACCGCCGGCCGACGTCATGAACGTCGTGATCGGAGTACCCGAGAACCACTGCTGCGTCGCACCCAGCAAGCTTTCGAACTTCCACCACTTGGCGCGGTAGTAGCCGAAGGCCTTGAAGGTGTGCGGACGGTCGGTCGCCAACGGACCCAGGGCGTACTTGCCGTGCGAGTCGAACTGGTACTGCGGCTCGTCGAACATACGGCTGACGTTGGGATCGTTACGGCCGGCTTCGTCGGTGCTGCTCAGGCCGGAGTAGTTGCCGTACAGCTTGCTATAGGTGTAGCTGACGGTTCCGAACCAGTGCCCGGTGGCACGCTTGGTCAGGCGGAACTCGACGCCGTCGTAGTTGCGGATCGCCTTCGGCTGACGCGCGCAGGCGGGGCAGATGCCGGTCTGGTCGGCGATGGAGCCGAAGCCCGGGTTACCAATGAAGAACGCTTCGCCGCCCGCTTGCAGGGCGCCGATGTCTTCAATGGTGCGGTCGAGACGCTTGCGCGACCAGCGAGTCTCGAACGCGTACGTGGGAGTGATGGCCCAGTCCGCGCCGAGGACGGTTTCATGCTGCTCCATCGGCTTGATGCCAGGGACGATGCGGCTGTCCGAAGGATCGTTGGCCGGGATGCGCAGGTCGTTGTTCTCGATGAAGCGGTTGGCCGCCGGGACGGTGCCGTTGGCAACCGCCGAGGCGCCGCCCGTCGGGCAGTAGTTACCGGAAGCGTCACGCACCGGGTTGATCGCCGCGAAGTTGGGATCATCCATGGTGTACGCGCAATCATGCCAGTACTGGCCGCCGAAGGAACCCTGCGGCAGTTCGTACTTCATGATGTCGAACTTTCCAGCACAGTGGGATCCGAAGCTTGGAATTCACGTGACTTGAAGTCGCGGC
>JADMIO011201722.1_pt1 | contig 34037 bp, 26 predicted proteins | sample 8958161 | NCBI WGS metagenome assembly JADMIO01 (sample SAMN16585339, study PRJNA669376) | soil metagenome | isolation source: Crop rotation soil | place: USA: Cullars Rotation, Alabama | collected 2011 | reverse complement strand
CCGCGACTTCAAGTCACGTGAATTCCAAGCTTCGGATCCCACTGTGCTGGAAAGAAGGCCCGGCTCGACGGCGAGAACGCCGTCAGCCTGGTGATCCAGAAGCAGGCCGGGGCCAACTCCGTCAAGGTGGTCGACGACCTGATGGCCCGCCTGGGGGACATCAAGGCCACCCTCCCGCCCGACATCAAGACGGTCGTGACCAAGGACCAGTCGCGGTTCGTCCGCAAGTCGATCGAGGAGGTCAAGTTCCACCTCCTGCTGGCCGCCGTGCTGGTCTCGGCCACGATCCTGCTGTTCATCCGCGACTGGCGGACCACGGTGATCGCGACCCTGGCGATCCCGACCTCGATCGTGCCGACGTTCCTGTTCATGCAGTACATGGGCTTCTCGCTCAACAACATCACCATGCTGGCGCTGATCCTGGCGATCGGGATCGTGATCGACGACGCGGTGGTGGTCCACGAGAACATCTTCCGGCACATGGAAGAAGACGGGATGGACGCGATGGAGGCGGCCCGGGTGGGGACTTCCGAGATCGCGCTGGCGGTCCTGGCCACGAGCCTCTCGCTGGTGGTGATCTTCCTGCCGATCGCCTTCATGGGCGGGATCGTCGGCCGGTTCTTCTCGAGCTTCGGCCTGACGGTGGCGTTCGCGGTGATGATGAGCCTGTTCGTCTCGTTCACGCTGACGCCGATGCTCTGCTCGCGGTTCCTCAAGCTCGACCCGGCCGAGATCGGCCACGCCAAGTCCAAGGAGGGGCTGATCTGGCGGCTGATCGACGGCGGCTACGGCAAGGTCCTCCGGATCGCCCTCCGGGCCAAGTGGCTGGTGGTGCTGCTGACCATCGGCGTGATCGTCGGCACCGGGCCGATCTTCATGAGGCTGGAGAAGGGCCTGATCCCCCGCGACGACCAGAGCGAGTACGAGGTCGTCGTCACCACGCCGGAGGGCTACACCCTGGAGCGGACCGACCAGGTCCTCCGCGAGCTCGAGGCGCGGATCTGGAAGCTCCAGGGGACCCAGCACATCTTCACCACGACCGGCTCGATCGCCGGCGGCCGCACGGTCAAGGGTGAGGGGAATGTCACCCGCGGGACGATCTACGTCCGGATCGAGGACCTGGAGAAGCGGAAGACGCCGTATACCCAGTTCGAGGTCCAGAACCAGGCCCGGAAGATCCTGGCCGACTACCCGGACCTCCGCGCCAGCGTCAACGACGTCTCGCAGTTCTCCAACGGGGCCCGGCCGCAGATCTTCCAGATCAACCTCGCCGGGCCCGACCTGAAGCGGCTCGCCGGGTACGCCGACCAGCTCTCCTCCGAGCTGAAGAAGGCCGGCGGGCTGGCCGACATCGACACCACGCTCTCGCTCCGCAAGCCCGAGGTCCAGGTCTCGATCGACCGCGAGCGCGCCAGCGACTTCGGCATCCCCGTCGGCACGATCTCCGACAGCCTCCGGATCCTCGTCGGCGGCCGCCCCGTCTCCCGCTTCAAGGACGGCGACGAGCAGTACGACGTCTGGCTCCGCGCCCGACCGGCCGACCGCGACTCGGCGCGGAACGTCTCCAACCTCCGGCTGCCCTCCTCCACCGCCGGCCTGGTCCCGCTGAGCAGCATCGCCGACCTCGGCGAGTCGCGGGGCCCGACCGAGATCGAGCGCTACGGCCGGCAGCGGATCGTCACCGTGCTCGGCAACCCCGAGGGCATCCAGCTCGGCGAGGCCGTCGACCGGGCCAACGCCATCCTGGCGAAGATGAACCTGCCCAAGGACTACGGCTTCGTCCTCAGCGGCCAGGCCAAGACGATGGCCGAGACCGGGAAGTACTTCCTGATCGCCTTCGCGCTCTCGGTCGTCTTCATGTACATGATCCTCGCGGCGCAGTTCGAGAGCTGGACGCAGCCGATCGCGATCATGATGTCGCTGCCGGTGACCGTCCCGTTCGGGCTGCTCTCGCTGCTGATGTTCCACTCGCCGATGGACATCTACGCGATGTTCGGCCTCTTCATGCTGGTCGGGATCGTCAAGAAGAACGGGATCCTCCAGGTCGACTCGACCAACCAGCTCCGGAGGCTGGGCGTCCCCCGCCACGAGGCGATCATCGAGGCCAACCACACCCGGCTCCGGCCGATCCTGATGACCACGGCGATGCTGGTCTCCGCGATGATCCCGATCGCGCTGGGGCAGGGGCCGGGCGCCGGGGCCCGCGCCAGCATGGCCAAGGTGATCATCGGCGGGCAGGCCCTGTCGCTGGTCCTGGCCCTGATCGTCACGCCGGTCTTCTACGTCCTGCTCGACCAGTGGGTGAACCTCACCCGGAGGATGGGCATCCGCTTCGCGGTCCAGCCCCGGGCCCGGGTCGAGGCGGCCCCCGACGAGAAGGCCGGGGTCCGCGAGCCGGTCGAGTCGCTCCGCTGATCGCCCGGGGGTGCGCCGGGGCCCCCCGGCGCGACCCGGTCGCAGGACGACATTTCTCCGATTTTTCATGGATATTCGGCGACGCTTCGCCGACAATACTCCCTGAGACGATCCGCCAGAGCGCGCCGCTCGGGACCGGCCCCGCCCCCCTCCGAGCTCGCCATCCCACAATCATCGGGGAGTCGCAGCGCATGTCCGCCCCCATCGCGACGGTGGAATCGTCGCCTTCGGGCCGTCGAAGACGGCGAAAGCTCTGGCTCCTCCTCGGCTTGGTGACGTCGGGACCGATCGCGGCGGCCTGGTGGTTGACCGAACCGCTGACCGACCGGCCGGCGCTATCCGCCCCATCGACCAGTGAAGTGACGAGGGCCGCCGATCACGTCGACGACCCGGAGACGATCTGGCCGGAGTCGAGGCTCACGGGCGACGAGGCGAAGAAGCTCCTCCTGGCCTCGAATGAGCGATCGGTCCGGCAGCTCGAGCGGATGACCGGCTACACGGCCACCTTCCGCAAGCAGGAGAGGGTCTCGGGGCAGCTCGGCCCCGAGCAGACCCTGGCGATGAAGGTCCGCAACCAGCCGTTCGCGATCTACCTCAAGTTCCTGGCCCCCAAGGCGGGCAAGGAGGTCGTGTACGCCCAGGGACACCACGACAACAAGGTGATCGCGCACAACGGCGACTGGACCCGCCGGATCGTGCCCCGCCTGGCCGTCCCGCCCGACTCCGCCCTCGCCCTGGCCGACACCCGCCACCCGGTCACCGAGGCGGGCCTGGTCCACCTCTCGAAGAAGCTGCTCCACTACCGCAAGCTCGACATCGGCGACCCGGCCGCCGTGACGATCCTCGACCGGACTACCGGCGCCGACGGGAGGCCCCGGCTCCGGTCGGTCCACACCCATTCGAATCGCGACGGCCGCCCGTTCGCCCGGGTCGAGATCCTCTACGACCCCGCGACCCAGTATCCGATCGAGATCTCCAGCTACGACTGGCCCGAGTCCGGCGATACCGGGGACCTCGAGCTGGCCGAGAAGTATGCCTACGACGAGGTCAGGTTCGACGCCAACCTGACCGCGTCCGACTTCGACCCCAAGAACCCGGACTACGCCTTCATGAGGTTTTGACTGGCCGAGCCGCCCCGGGTCTGGCATCCTAAGTGGGTCGAACCCCGATCGGTGACGGGAGCCCCACCATGAACACCACGGTTGTCCGCTGCAACGTGCCGGGTTGCGGCCAGCCCGCCTCGTACAAGATCGCCGCCCCGTGGAGCGACGGGGCGTTCACCGAGCTCAAGACCTACGGCCACGCCTGCTCCGACCACCTGGGGGTCGTCTTCCGGGAGTCCGAGCAGAGGCGGGAGGCCTACGTCCCGCTGCCCAGCGAGACCGTCGAAGAGATCGGGATCTACCGATACGAACAGGGGAAACGCGACCGGCAGCTCCAGAGGCTCTGGGGGCTGGAAGAGAACTATCGATCCTGACCGCCCTGCCAGTCACCACCGGATTCGCATCCATGAAACCCTCAAGCTGGCTCGGCGTCCTCATCGCGCTCGGTTGGGTCGCAATTTGTGCGCCGGGGGAGGCCCACGCCCAGGCCCCGCCCACCGTCCGCCTGAGGGTCGAGGCCGGGGCCCACGACCGGCTCAATACGCCGATCCGGTTCGAACTCGCCGACGACCGCCTCGGCCCGGACGTCCGGAAGTCGCTCGACTCGGGGCCGGTCCGGCCATGGCTCGTCTATCCCACCGAATCCGGGGTGGACTATACCTTCGCCCAGGTCGATCGGTCCCCGGGTGGGAAGGTCCGGGTGACGTTCGTCCTGCCAATTCCGATCGGGAAGGGGGAGGAGGGTCGCTTCATCCTCCAGGCGACGAAGCCGGTGACGGCGAAGGACCCGGTCGACGATCGTTCCTGGTCCTTCGCCGAAAGTCGACCGGGGATGCTCGACCTCAAGTGGGAAGGTCGCCCGGTCTTCCACTACAACGGCGCCCCCGTCTCGAGCCCCAACTACAAGGAGATCCAGATCCGGGACGCCTACATCCATCCGGCGTACTCTCCCTCCGGCTCCCTGGTCACCGGCGACTTCTCGCCGTTCCATCCCCACCACCGGGGTTTCTTCCTCGCCTACGAGAAGACCAGGTGGGGCGACCTGGCCCCGGACTTCTGGAACATCCACGTCGGCACAGGCAAGATCCACGCCGACGGCCTGGATAAACCGATCGCGGGCCCGGTCACGGCCCGGTTCTCGGCCCGGCATCGATGGGAGGCGAAGGACAGGGCCACCGGCTCGGGCCGCGTCGTCCTCCGCGAGCGATGGGACGTCGAGGCGTTCTCCATCCCGGGCTCGGCCTACTGGCTGTTCGACCTGACCTCGACCCAGCAGGCCGTCGACCGGCCGCTCGAGCTCCTGCCCTACCGCTATGGCGGGATGGCGTATCGAGGCCCCGAACCGTTCGTGAAGGGGACGCTCGACGTCCTGACCAGCGAGGGAAAGCACCGCAAGGACGGCGACCAGAAGCCCGCCCGATGGGTCGACCTGACCGGGCCGGTCGCCGACGGGTCGGAAAAGTATGGCGGCGCGATGATCGCCGACCACCCGAGCAATCCGCACTTCCCGAACGTCGCCCGGATCCACCCGACGACGCTGCCGTTCTTCAGCTACGTCCCGGCCTATGACAGGCCGTTGACAATCGCGGACGACGCCCCGACCGTCTTCCGCTACCGGGTCCTGATCCACGACGGCCGCCCCGACCCGGCCCTCGACGAGAGGGTCTGGCGCGATTTTGCCGAGCCTCCGACGGTGGTGGTCGAGCCCGCCCCGGGCTGATCGCGGGGTCCGCGACCGGCGCTCCCGACGGTACGACCGGAGCATCCGGCGCACGCAATCGAACTGGCCGTCGGGCCGCAATTTCCGCCGTCGGGATGTGGGCCGGGCGAGAGGCCCTCGACGATATAACGCTCGGTCAGACCGACCTCGACGCCTCGCGGGAAGCGGGGCCTCGGGGTGGGTTTAGGTCCGTGGGGAAGCGTCGTGGCCTCGTCCGGTCGCGCCGCCGTTTTGCGATGGAGTCGACCCGAGGGTCCGAGACCCGAGGGATCGGAACGGGACGGGCGATGTCCGATCGGTCTCCGACCGTTTTGGCCGCATCGGCCGGCCCGACGCTTAGGAGGGAAACAGGAAGTGAACATCGTCACGACCCGCTTTGGCCTGATCCAGGTCCAGGAGACGGATCTCTTCCGGATTCCTGACGGTCTGGTCGGGTTCCGTGCCTTCACGCAGTTCGTCCTGCTCCCAGACCCGGTGGTGGCCGGACTTCAGTGGTTGCAATCCGCGACCGCGGCCGACCTGGCCTTCGGGCTGATCGCCCCCCCCCTGGCGATCGGCGACTACCGGATCGAGCTCCGGCCGGGCGACCGGGCGGCGCTGGAGCTGGAAGAGGAGCGCTCGGCGCTCACCTACGTGATCCTCAACCGCGGCGACGGGGGGGGCCTCACGGTCAACCTCCAGGGGCCGCTGGTGTTCAATCCGGTCCGCCGGCTCGGCCGGCAACTGGTCCTGACCTCCAGCCGCTACGCGGTGCGGTACCCCCTGTCCAGTCACGGTCAGGCCTCAGCCCCCACCCTGCTGCCCGTCCCGTCGGCGCTCCGCGCGACGGCGTGAACGGGTCGGCGGCAGACACCGTCGACGTTTCATCCCGAGCCCCGTCGAGGTAACCGAGCGCCCGGGCAACGTGACCATGGACGGTCACGGGTCTCGTTGGCAGGAGGAAGGAGCCCGAAGATGCTGGTCCTGTCCCGACACCGCGACGAAAGCATCATCATCGGCGATGACATCGTCATCACCGTGGTGGATATCCGGGGCGATAAGGTCCGATTGGGGATCGCGGCCCCGATCGAGATCTCGGTACACCGCCAGGAGGTGTACGAGGCGATCCAACGCGAGAACCGGCAGGCGAGCCGACTGGAACCCCAGGACGCCCGCCAGCTGGAGAACCTCGCCCCGCCGATCCGGCGCGACGTCCGTCGCCCCCGGACCGAGGGGGCCTGAGCTCGTCGATGGACGGAGCAGGGGCCCCGGCCCCTGCCGCCCCGCGGACCGCACGAGATAGCCCCGATGCCGGGCGACCGGACCTCGGCCCACGCCGGGGGACGGCCGCCCGGCTTGCTTCGGTCACCGGCCAGGCCGGGCCGATCCTCAATCGAGGTCGATGATCTCGTCGTCCTCGATGATCTCGATCCCCTGGTCGAGGGCCTCTCGCCAGACGCCCTCGCGGAGGTTGAGCGGAGGCAGCTCGATCTCCGGCTTCGGCCTGGGCGCGGCCGGGGCCTTCAACTTCATCGGCGGCGGAGTCGGAGTCGGCGCCGCGAAGCTGACGGCCGACTTGACCCGGGCGGCGATCCCTCGGGCCGCCAGCTCCGACGGGCTGGGCACGTCGTCGGGCCCGAGGTAGACGCGGAACTTGGCGCTCCCGAACGCGACCCGGTCCTCCGGCAGGACCGCGGCCCAGCGGACCTTCTGGCCCTTGACCTTCGTCCCGTTGGTCGTCGCCAGGTCGCGGATGACCAGCAGCCCTTCGGTCTTCACCAGGACGCAATGCCGCTTCGAAAGGCTCGGATCGTCAAGCTGGATGTCGCAATACTCGCGACGGCCCAGGACCGTCACGTCCCGAGTGATCGGTATCGGTGGCCCACCGTCCATCGGGATCAGTTCCGCTTTCATCGAGACCCCCGAAGGGTATGCCACGTCGCGATTTCCAAGAATCAGCAGGGTTTATTCCATTATATCCGATCACCACGAGACGGCAAGGCGACTGCTTGCATGCAGCGGTTCCGCCCGTGCCGTCCGCGAGAGTCTCCAACCCGGGTGAAACACTTACAAGGTAGCACGGGTATCCGATTCTGAATTCGAGAGGCGAGAGACGACGCGCATCCAGGGGCGACTCCGTTGATAAAACGCGACGCAACGTCAGGGGTCCGGCCGGCGGCCTGGGCCGTCTTCATCGCGATGGCGACCACGGCGACGGCCCTCGCCGGGAGTCCGCGAGGGGCCAACTGGATCGCCGGCGACGCGGTCGTCTACCTCGAGGTCGCCCGCCCCGCCGACCTGCTCGCCCGGCTCACCGAGGCCCCCGTCCCCGCCCTCCTCGAATCGATCTCCGCCTACAAGACGTACCTCTCGAGTGATGCCTATCTCGGGCAGCGGAAGGCCGTCGACGCCGTCGCCGCCAGGCTGGGGACGACCTGGGACGGGGCCCTGGTCGACCTCCTCGGTGGTGGCCTGGTCGTGGCCGTCGAGCCGGGTACGCCCCCGCGAGTGATCCTGATCGCGACGCCTCGCAACCCGGCGTTCCTGACCCGGGCCCTGGACACGCTCCTGACCACGGCCCGCGAGGACGCCGCGGCCAGGGGGCAGCCCGACCCGATCAGGTCCGCCCAGCATCGCGGGATCACCGGTTACGCGCCCGGCCCGAAGGGGGCATTGGCGATCGTGGACGGGACGCTGGTGGTTGCCGAGTCGCCCGAGACCCTGAGGATAGTCATCGACCGCTCGATTGACCACCCCGAGTCGTCCAGGACACTGACCGGGGATTCGCTCTGGCAGGCCCGTCGATCGGCCCACCTGGCGGGCGACGCCGCGGCCTGGGCTCTGCTGCGCGTCGACCGACTCCGGCAGCTCGACCCCAACGCCCTGAAGGTGCCGAACGAGGTCAACCCGCTGGGGACCCTGCTGTTCGCCGACTGGGTCGAGGCCCTCCGCAGATCCCCGTGGCTTTCCGCCGGCCTGACCTGGACCGAGAAGCGGCTGGGGGCCGAGTTGACTCTGCCCACGCCCGCCGGGGGTTATTCGGACGCCCTCAAGCGCTTCCTGCCCGCGAAAGGGAAGGGGGCCCGCACGCCGATCGCCGTGAAGGGCTCGATCGCCAGCGTCGCCCTCTGGCGCGACCTCTCGAGCCTCTGGGAAGTCCGCTCCGAGCTCTTCACGCCGCAGGTCGTCCAGGGGTTCGCCCAGCTCGACACCTTCGCCGGGACGTTCTTCGGCGGTCGCGATTTCGGCACGGGCGTCCTCGGGGCCCTGGGGGCCGACTGGCGGCTGATCGTCGCCCGCCAGGATGACTCGGGCTTCGACCCGATGCCCTCCGACAAGCTGCCCGCCTTCGCCCTGGTCGCCGACGTGAAGCCGGACGACGAGGACTTCGCCATCCGCCTGAAGGTGGCGTATCAGTCGTTCGTCGGGCTGGTCAACCTGGGCGCCGCCCAGACCAAGGCGCCGCCCTTGATGCTAGGCTCGGAGACGGTCGACGGCGTGCCGATCTCGACGTCGCGGTTCCTCAAGCCCCGGGTCGTCCCCGCCGCGGGCGAGCCGGTCCACTCGCGGCACAATTTCAGCCCGTCGGTCGCGCAGGTCGGCGGCCACTTCATCCTCGGCTCCAGCGTCGGCCTGGTCCGCGACCTGATCCCGGCCCTGAAGGAGCCGGCCAAACCGACCGACGCCACCCTACTGATCGAGGCCGACGGCGCCGAGCTCTCCGCCCTCATCCTGGAGAACCGGCCCCGGCTGGTCATGCAGAACATGCTCGAGAAGGGCAACGAGAAGCCGAAGGCCGAGGCCGAGATCGAGTTCCTCGCCCGGGTCCTGAAGACCCTCGGCCGAGGTAGCCTCTCGACCCTCGACACCGCGGATGACCTCCGGCTCCGGGTCGCCTTCTCGCTCCAGAACCCCTGAGGCGGACCGACGGATCATGCGTGCGATCGCCTTGATGAATGACCCGGTCCGGGCCTGGGCCAGGTTCGAGCCGGGGCCGGACCGGCCCTGGGACCTCCCCGCCGTCGCGCACCTCCACCGACGGGCGGGCTTCGCCGCCCCCTGGGCGATCCTGAATCGCGACCGAGCGGGCGGCGTGGCCGCCGCCGTCGACCGGCTGATCGAGGGGGAGCCCACCAGCGGCGACTGCCAGACCGCCGCCGAGTTCGCCGGCTTCCTCGACGCGATGGGCGACCGCCTCGGCGCGTCGGCCGCGCCGGAGAGGCTCCGGGGGATCTGGCTCTACCGGATGATCCACACCCCCCGGCCGCTCCTCGAGCGGATGACCCTGTTCTGGCACGACCACTTCGCCACCTCGATCGTCAAGGTCGGCAGCCCCTCGGCAATGCAGCGTCAGAACGCCCTGTTCCGGACGCATGCCCTGGACGACTTCAATACCCTCCTGGAGCGGGTCGGCAAGGACCCGGCGATGCTGATCTGGCTCGACGCCACCGCCAACCGCCGGGCTAAACCGAACGAGAACTACGCCCGCGAGTTGATGGAGCTGTTCAGCCTCGGCCGCGGCCATTACACCGAGGCCGACATCCGCGAGGCCGCCCGCGCCCTGACCGGCCGGTTCGTCAACGGCGACAAGTTCTCCGAGTTGCCCGCGCAGCACGACGACCGCCCCAAGACGATCCTCGGCCGGACCGGGACCTTCTCGGGCGACGACCTGCCCTCGATCCTCCTCGAGCAGCCCTCGTGTGCCGAGTTCCTGGCCCGCAAGCTATTCCGCCACTTCGTCAGCGAGGTCGATCCTCCTTCGGATGCGTTGATCGCCCCGCTGGCCGGCGCGTTCCGGACGTCGGGTTACGACATCAAGGTTCCGGTCCGGATGATCCTCCGCTCGAACCTGTTCCACGACCCGGCCATCCGTCGCCGGCGGGTGAAAGGCCCGGTCGAGCTGGCGATCGGGGCGATCCGGTCGCTGGAAGCCCTCCGGCCGACCGTCTCGGCCGACGCGCTGGGACAGGCCTGCGCCCGGATGGGCCAGACCCTCTACGCGCCGCCGAGCGTGGCCGGCTGGGAGGGTGGGACCTCGTGGATCAACTCCACGGCGCTGATCGCCCGGACCAATTTCTCGATGGCGCTGCTCTCGAAGGGCGACAAGGATTTCGGGGGACGATGCGACCCGATCGCGCTGGCCTCGCGTCACGGCTTCTCCGCGCCGGCCGAGTCGACCCGGTTCCTGGTCGACCTGCTGGCGCAGGATGCCTTTGATGAAGCAGGGAGAATGCGCCTCCTGGGCCGCTCCCCCTCGGAGGCGGCGGCGGCGGTGCTGACCTCGCCGGAATATCAACTGGGCTAAGGGCTCGACCGGCCCCATGTTCGATGACGCGCGACCGCAGGATCGAGGCCCCATGCATCCCCACCGCCGCGACTTCCTCCGCTCCTCCCTGTCGGCCAGCACCCTGGTGGCGATGGGCGCGTCGACCGTGCCCGGCTTCCTCGGCCGATCCGCGAGGGCGGCGGGCTCGAAGCCGAACGAGCGTGTGCTCGTCGTCGTCCAGCTCCTCGGCGGGAACGACGGCCTGAATACGGTGGTCCCTCACGGGATCGACGGCTACGCCCGGGGGCGCAGGGCCCTGCGGATCGCGGCGGGGCAGGTCCACAAGATCACTCCGGAGATCGGACTCCACCCCTCGATGGGGGCGATGGCCAAGCTGCTCGAGGACGGCAAGCTCTCGGTCCTCCAGGGGGTGGGCTACCCCAACCCCGACCGCTCGCACTTCCGCTCGATGGAGATCTGGGAGTCGGCGAGGATGGAGGCCGACGCGATCGAGACGGGATGGCTCGGCCGGACGCTCGACGCCCGTCCCCCCGGGCCCGGCGACGACCCCTCGGCGATCCACGTCGGCGCCCGGTCGATGCCCCTGGCCCTGAAGGCGAAGCGGGTCGAGGTACCGTCGCTGTCGAACCTGGAGGAGTACCGGCTCAAGTTCGCCGGAGAGACCCGCGCGGCGTCCGAGGCCGTCGGGCGGGCCGAGACCTCCGCCGACGACCCGCTCCTGGGGTTCCTCCGCCGGAGCACCCTGGCCGCCTACGAGTCGAGCCGACGCCTCGAGGAGGTCGCGAAGCCGAAGTCGGGCGGCCCGATCTATCCGACGTTCGGCCTGGCGCGCCGGCTCGAGCTGATCGCCCAGGTGATCAAGGCGGGCTACGGGACGCGGATCTACTACACGACGCTCGACGGGTTCGACACCCACGCCAACCAGCTCGGCGCGCACGCGGCCCTCCTGAACGAGCTGTCCGACTCCGTGGCCGCGTTCACCCGCGACCTCGACGCGGCGGGGCAGGGGGGTCGGGTCGCGGTCCTGGCCTTCAGCGAGTTCGGCCGGAGGGTCTCCGAGAACGCCTCGCTCGGGACCGACCACGGCGCGGCGGCGCCGGTCCTCGTCGTCGGCCCGGTCGCGAAGGCCGGCCTGGTCGGCCCGCACCCCAGCCTCGACGACCTCGACGACGGCGACCTCAAGTACGGCGTCGACTTCCGCCGGGTCTACGCCTCGATGCTCGAGACCTGGCTGGGATGCGCGCCCGCCCCGATCGTCGGCGAGGGCTTCGCCCCGCTCGACCTGTTCCGCCGCGGCTGAGACGAGAGTAAACTGGCGAACCCTGGAAGGATCGCCAGTTTTCTGGCCTGATCGGGGAGGTTCTTCGAGCAAGTCCGGCTCTGACGGCCGCCTGGTGAGCCGGTCTCACGAAAAATCAGCGTTCGCTTTCCTCAGGTGGTACACCATTCGTATAAAGGAGAGAAGAACCCCCACGTTGTGCGGCTCCGACTTCGCGGAGTGACTCTCATGAATGGCCCACGAATTGTCCGTCATGGATGGGGACTGGCCGCACTCTGCGGTGCACTCCTCCCGAACTGGTCGTTGGCTCAATCCCCGCCGGCGCTCGAAGCACCGGTCGCCTCGGCTTCGACCGACCCGCCCGCGACGAGCCCGGTCGATATCCCGCTGCCGACCATCGCCGCCCTGCCGGCCCAGGACGATCGCCCGATCCGGCCCACCTCCGAGGGCCCGCTCCACGAGGCGTTCCTCTCGCCCGCGAGGGACGGCGATCCGACCTACGTCGACAAGGCCCCACCCAGCCCGATCAACGAGCGGCCCGGGGTCGACCCGCCCAGCGAGAAGGCCGTGTGGATCCCCGGCTACTGGGAGTGGAACCCCGGCACGAAGGATTATGTCTGGACCACCGGTACCTGGCGGAACCCGCCCCCCGGCCGATTCTGGGTCAACGGCTACTGGAAGCGCGAGGACAAGGGCTGGTATCGGGTCTCCGGGTTCTGGAGCGATCGCCAGACCGATCGGATCGACTGGCGGAGGGAGGGCCCCCCGGCCACCCATCCCGAGGACGTGCCCGGCCCGTCCCCCGGCACCGACAATTTCTACATCCCGGGCCACTACGCGCCCGACGGCGACGGGGTCGCCTGGAAGAAGGGCTTCTGGGCCAAGGCCCAGCCCGGATGGTCGTGGGTCCCCGCGCAGTGGATTCGCCAGCCCGAAGGCTGGACCTACCAGGAAGGCTTCTGGGACCGGACCCTCGAGGATCGCGGCACCCTCTTCGCCCCCGCCCAGGTCACCGACGCGGCCAGGAGCGGCAACGCCACCTATCAGCCGCTCACCCAGGTCGCACCCGAGCAATACGGCCAGCTCTACGGGGCGCTGGGCCGCCCCAACTCCTACTATGACGGCTATCCCGGCTGCTACTATGACAACACCGGCCGATACTACGGATACGCCAATTACGGCAACCTCAATTCTTATTACGGATACCTCGATTACCCCTATACCGGTTCTTACGGGTATCCCTACTATGCCCAGCCTGTCGCCTTCGGCGGATACGGCGGCTTCGGGGGATACGGTGGCTTCGGCGGATACGGCGGCTTCGGCGGTTATCCGTATTACGGCTATGGCCTGGGCTACTACCCGGGCTACTTTGGCGGGTCGGGCTTCGGGGGCCTCGGCTTCGGCGGCCTCGGCTTCGGCGGCCTCGGCGGCCTGTTTGGCGCCTCGTACTACGGCTATGGCCTGGGCTACTATCCCGGCTATTTCGGGGGGTCAGGCTTCGGACTCGGCTTCGGCTTCCCCTTCTTCGGCTTCGGTGGCTTCGGTTTCCCGTTCGGGTTCGGCGGGTCGGGCTTTAATTCAGGATTCCGCCGCGGGTTCGCTTCCGGGTTCAACCAGGGCTTCAACAAGGGCAGGAGCGGGCTCTTTCCCAACGCCCCGCATCACCCGATGCAGGGCGGCCGGCCCGGCGGCACGTCGGGCCTGGTCCGCCAGGGCGGGGTTCAGGGCTCGTCGATGCTCGCCGGGCGTAGCGGCGGCACGGGCGGCCTGAACGGCGGCCACCTCGCCGCTCACAGTGCGAGTCATGCGATGGCGCCCGCATCCTCTCATCCCTTCGCCAACCCGTTCCGCGGCAACACCCTGGCCGGCGGCGCGAACCGGGGCGTGGGCGCCAACACGGCCCACTGGAACACCGGGTTTAACGGGGCCCACCATCCCTCGACGGTCTCGCACTCGGTCGCCCGGCCGACGTTCACCTCGAGCACGGGCAATGCCGGCGGGCTCAATCGCGGCCTCGGCGGCATCAACCAAGGCGCGATCAACCATGGCGCCGGCGCGATCAACCATGGCGCCGGCGCGATCCAGAGCCATGGGCTCGGCCATGGTCTCGCCAACCCGGGGACAAATCACTTCGGAGGTGGGTTCAACGGGGCCTCGGCCGCGCATCTCGGCGGCCAGGGCCTCGCGGCCCCGCACGTCGGAGGCCAGGCCTTCACGGCTCCGCACGTCGGAGGTGGCAATCCTGGAGGCCTCCATGCCGGCGGCTTCACGGCACCGCACGTCGGCGGAGGCGGCCTCACGGCCCCGCGCGTCGGTGGCCAGGGCTTCACGGCGCCGCACGTCGGCGGAGGCGGCTTCACGGCACCGCACGTCGGCGGCGGGATCGCCTCCGCTCCACTGGGCGGCGGGGGCTTCGCCGCCCCTCACATGGGTGGAGGATTCGGAACGGCTCCTCACATGGGTGGAGGATTCGGAACGGCTCCTCACATGGGCGGTGGCATCGGAACGGCTCCTCACATGGGCGGCTATGGCGGCGGGAGCTTCGCCGCCCCTCACATGGGCGGTTATGGCGGCGGAGGGCTCAGCGGCGGCCATATCGGAGGCTTCAGCGGCGGCCACATGGGGGGCGGCTTCAGCGGAGGTCACATGGGGGGCGGCTTCAGCGGAGGTCACATGGGGGGCGGCGGCGGTCACGGAGGTGGCGGAGGCGGCCACCGTTGACCCGAGTCGAACCCTGGGCAGAACCTGAAAAGCTCGACGGCCGGCCGTGAGTGGCGACTCGCGGCCGGCCGAGTTGTTGTCGAGAGCGACCCGCCTCGATCAATGGCGGAAGTGTCGACGGCCCGTGAGGATCATGGCCAGTCCGTGCTCGTCGCAGGCGGTGACGGTCTCGTCGTCGCGCTTCGAGCCTCCGGGCTGGATCAGGGCGGTGATCCCCGCCGAGGCCGCCACGTCGGGCCCGTCCCGGAACGGAAAGAAGGCGTCCGAGGCCAGCACGGCCCCCCGGGCCTTCTCTCCCGCCTTCTGGACCGCGATCCGGACCGAGTCGAGCCGGCTCATCTGACCGGCGCCGACGCCGATCAGTTGCCGGCCCTTCACCACGACGATCGCGTTCGACTTCACCGCCTGGCAGACCCGCCAGGCGAAGCCGAGCGAGTCGCGTTCCTCGGCCGTCGGCGGGCGCTTCGAAGCGACCTTCCCGGCGGTCGGGTCGGCTTCCATCGCGTCCCAGTCCTGGACGAGCAGGCCCCCCTCGACCCTCCGGAGGTCGAAGCCGCCGGCGGCCGGGGTGTCGGGGCCGATCGGGGCCCCCAGGGCCAGCAGCCGGACGCTGTTCTTCCAGGTCGGTTTGGTCGTCAGGAGCTTCAGGGCGTCGGGCTCGAAGTCGGGAGCCACGATCGCCTCGATGAACCGACCGGGCACGCAGAGCCGCTCGGCGGTCGGGAGGTCGACCGGCCGGTTCACGCCGACGATCCCGCCGAAGGCGCTCACCGGGTCCCCCTCGTAGGCCAGCTCGAAGGCCTCGGCCAGGGTCTCGGCCTCGGCGGCACCGCAGGGGTTGTTGTGCTTGAGGATCGTGGCGGCCGGACGGTCGAAGTGGCGGATCAGGCGGAGGGCGCTGTCGAGATCGAGCAGATTATTGTAAGAGAGCTCCTTGCCGTGCAAGATGTGGGCGGTCGCCAGGTTCGGCCCGGGCGTCCCCGGCTCGACGTAGAAGGCCGCCCGCTGGTGGGGGTTCTCGCCATAGCGAAGGACGGCCCGGCGCTCGAACCGGGGCCCGAAGCTCGGCGGGAACGGCCCGGACTCCTCGGGGGCCTCGGCCTTCGCCAAATAGTCGGCGATCGCCCGATCGTACCGGGCGGTCTGCTCGAAGACGGCCAGGGCGAGCGCCTTGCGATAGGCCAGCGTGGTGCCCCCGGTGGACGCGATCTGCTCGATCAGCTCGGGGTACTGGTCGGGCGACGTGGCCACCGCGACGTGGGCGTGGTTCTTGGCCGCGCCCCGGATCAGGCTCGGGCCGCCGATGTCGATGTTCTCGACCGCCTCCTCGAAGGTGACGCCCGACCTGGCGACGGTCGCCTCGAAGGGGTAGAGGTTGACCACCACCAGGTCGATCGGGTCGATCCCCTGGGCCTCGAGGGCCGCCAGGTCCTCGGGGACGTCGCGGCGGGCCAGGATGCCCCCGTGGAGCTTGGGGTGGAGCGTCTTGACCCGGCCGCCCAGGATCTCGGGCTGGCCGGTGTGGCTCGACACCTCCGTCACCTCGAGGCCCGCATCCGCCAGCGCGGTCCGGGTGCCGCCGCTGGCCAGGAGGTGGACCCCTCGACCGGCCAGGGCCCGAGCCAGGTCGATCAGGCCTCGCTTGTCCGAGACGCTCAACAACGCCCGCCGGACGGGGACGATGTCGTCCATTGTCTGCCAGCTCCCCAAAAGCGAACGCGGGTGGGGCCGGCCCACCCGCTCTCGGCTCAATGTCGGATCTCGAATCACGGCCTCTACGTTACGGCCTCGACCCCGGATTCTCCAGCCGAATTCGCCGGCACCGGGGAAGCGATGTCGCCAGGGGCCATCGAGGGGGCGGCGGAAGACCCTCGTCGAGCGAACCTCAGAAGCCGGCAATTCCGGGCCGGAAGTGGGCCACCACCGGATCGACTGGCGGACAGCCCTCCGGACCCGATGCAACTCGAGTCCGCGGTGGGCGGGGCACCTCGAATCCGTTAGAGTCATGGCTGCTCGCCCGTTGACCCCCGAAGCGACCACGGCATTGATTTTCGCTTATGAAAAACACCTCGCAGGTCGCTCCGACGCCCGGGCCCCGGGGCCCGGGCGAGGCCTCCGAACCCGGCGCGGTCCTCTTCGTCTGGGGCGTGTGGGCGACGATGTTCCTGGCCGCCCTGGCCTACGTCGTGGCATTCGGCCCCGAGTTTCCGATCCAGGACGACTTCGGCTTCGCGCCCGTGCTGGCGGGAGAGCAGCCGATGGACCTGGAATGGCTCTGGGCATGGGCGAACGAATTCCGCTTCCCCCTGACGAAATTCCTCCTGGTCACCGCGTTCAAGGCGACCGGCTTCGACTTCAGGGCCGGGATGTTCCTCAGCGTGGCCGCACTCGCCGCGCTGGCCTTCGGGATGATCCTGATCGCCCACCGCCTTCGCGGTGCCGCGAGCTACACGGACGCCTTCTTCCCGATCGCATGCCTCAACTGGGGGCACTTCGCGGCCTTTTCCTGGAGTAGCGTGTTCGGGCTGGTGTGCCCCTCGGCCATCGGGGGCGGGTTCCTCCTGCTGATCCTCGGGCCGGGGAGGCCGACGCTGTCCAGGGCGGCCGTCGCCGCGACGGCGATGACCCTCCTCCCCTTGTGCGGCGCGAGCGGGCTGGCCTTCGTGCCCGGCCTGTCGTTCTGGTTCTGGGGCTCGGCCGTCTCTCACTGGCGATCCGGCCGGCCGGGCGGGCGGCTCCGAGCCCTGGGGGTCGTGACCCTGACCGCCCCCGCTCTCCTGCTCTCGGCCCTCTACTTCCGGGGATTTCAACGGCCGCCGCAGCATTCCCCCCCCAAGGGACTGGTGGCCGCCCTGAGGACCACGCTCGAATTCCTGAGCCTCGGCTTCGGCCCCGCCGCGGAGGATCTCTGGCCATTCTCCGGCTGGGTCGTGCCCTGCCTGCTCGGGTTCTCCGCGGCCGTACTCCTCGTCGCCTGGGCTCGGCGTCCCGGGGAACGTCTCCGCGTCCTCGCGCTGCTCGCGTTCCTGGCCGCCACGGCCTCGCTCGCCCTGGGCATCGGCTGGGGCCGCTCGGGCATGGGCGCACTCGCCGGCTTCCAGGATCGCTACACGGCGATGCCGATCCCGACCCTCTGCGGCGTCTACCTGGCCTGCGAAATCTTCGCCGGCCCGGCGGCTCGTCGCCTGGTCCAGATGATCCTGCTGCTGTCCGCGACCGGCATCCTGTGGGGCAATACACGGCTCGGCATCGAGCACGGCAAGGAGACCGCCGCGAAGTCGGCCGCCTTCCGGAGAGACATCCGGTCGGGGGAACCGGCCTACGTGCTGGTCGGCCGCCACACGCCCTTCCTCCACCCCTCTCAGGACCAGTTGCTGCAATCCATGATGATGCTCCACAGGGCGGGTATCCCCCCCTACCGGGACCTGAGGGGGAATCCCCCGTTCCGCGAGGTCGAGGTTCCCTTGCCCCCCGCGAGGGTCAGCCTCCTCGAATGGGAGGGGGATACCGCGCACGTCACCGGGGTCGACCCCTGGCTGACCTTCGTCCTCCCCGAGTCCCGATACGTCGCGGGCATCCGGATCCGGTACTCGCACTCGAACGCCACGCGCACGAGTTCGCACTTCAAGATCGGGTGGATGCGTCCCGGGCAGTCCGCGTTCCCGGGGGGCCAGGGCTACGAGAACTGGGCCCTGCCCACGGGCCCCGCCCGAGAGTCGACGGTCTGGCCGGGCGAAACGATCGGCGCCTTCCGCATCCAGCCGGATAACCAGCCGTGCGAGTTTCGGATCTCGGGCCTCACGCTGCTCGTGCCCTGACTCACGGTGCGGTCGAGGTCGAGACCTCGAACCCCGGGCCCGCTGGAGGGTCGCCCGGCGGCAAGGGTGGCTCTCGAAGCTTCGTGCGCCATCCGCTCCCACCAAACAGGAGCGGCCGGGGCGACGGAACTTCATTGACGCGTCTCAAGCAACACCCGTCGACATCCGATCTCGGGCCGACTCCACTCCCGCAGGGCTGCAACCTGTCCCCGTCAAGCACGCTTCGGGCCGGGGGCGTCGGGCGCGATCGGCCTGAGCAGGAAGGCCAGGGCGATCCCGAGCGCCGGCAGCAGCGCCAGGTACTGGAACGCCGCCTGATCCGAGTAGACCGTGGCGTGGTCGTGGACGAACTGGCCGATCGCCCGACGGGCCCGGCCCTCCGCGTCGTCCGGGCTCAGACCGTGCGAGGTGAAGTGGTCGACGAGCCCCCGGTAGACGTCGAGGATCGGCGGCTTGTTGGGCGTGAGGAGCTGGCGCATCGAGTCGAACCGGGCGTCGGACCGGCGCTCGATCAGGACGGAGATCAGGCCGCCCCCGACGAACGATGGCAGCACCCGGAACAGGTTCTTGATGCTGGCCGAGGAGGCGACCTGCTGCGGGTCGAGCCCCTCCAGCGGGGTGCAGATCACCGGCGAGGCCATCAGGCCCGCGCCGGAGGCCCAGAGGGCAATGACCGCGGCGATCCAGCGCTTGTCCGTAAACAGGTCGAAACCCGACATCAGCCAGGTCCCCGCGGCGACCATGGCGAGGCCGAGGATGAGCCGGACCTTCCGGTTGGCGCGGGTGCCGTGCAGCGCCCCCAGCCCCAGGGTCAACCCCATCGCGGCGACGGCCGGCAGGAAGACCAGGCCGGTCGTGGTCCGCGGGTAGTCGCGGGTGACCGCCATGTAGACCGTCAGCAGGGGGACGATCACCAGGAAGTTGGTGTCGAAGATCGCCTTGATCGCCACGTAGACCGAGAACCGGGGGATCGCGAAGAGCCGGAGGTCGAGCAGGGGCTCCGGGGTCGTGAACTCGCGGACCACGAACGCCGTCAGACCCAGGACTCCGAGGCCCGAGACGAGCCAGAACTCGGCGGAGGTCTGCCAGCCCCACTTCTGGAACCGGTAGAGCGCCAGCATCAGGCAGACGACAGAGAAGAGCAGAAAGGCGAACCCGGGGAGGTCGAACGGGTGGCGGCTCTCCTGCTCGGGTTGGTCGGGTTGGAGGAGCTTCGCCGTGAAGACCAGCGCGAACGACTCGAGCGGCACCTCGATCAGGAAGATCGACCGCCAGGACGGGGAATTGATCAGGGAGGCGCTGAAGCTGGGGGCGAGGATGCGGCCGAAGTACAGGCCGAACACGTAGATCGAGATCGCGGCATCGCGATAGTGGGGGAACTCGCGCCAGAGGATCGCCTGGACGGTGGCCACGACCATCCCGTTGCCCCAGCTCTGGACGAACCGGGCCAGGACCAGGGACTCCGGGTTCGGGGCCGCCCCGCAGGCCAAGCTCCCGAGCGTGTAGATCACCAGCCCCGTGACCCAGGCGCACTTCAGCCCGAAGCGGGCCCGGAACCAGCCGATCAGGGACATGCCGGCCACCGCGCCGAGCAGGGTCGCGCCGGTGACCCACTGGTAGCGATAGCGGTCGGAGGCCAGCTCGGTGACGAGGAACGGCCGGGCCAGGTCGGTGATCGTGGAGTTCATCCCGGTCAGGAGGAGGGCCGGGGTGACCGCGACGGCGGCCAGGACCCGGCGCTGGCAACCGAGCCAGTAGCGGCGGTCGGGCTCGAGAGGTTCCCTGGACCGTGCGGCCGGCGCCGAGTCGAGAGCGGTCATCGGGCGTCCCCCCGCGTCGTCCTCGTCCCGACGCGGAAAAGAGTCGGGAACCGGCATCAAGTTCCAGGTCGCTTGATGCCGGTTCCCGACCGTCTGTCCGCGCCCGCGAATTACTTCGGTGGTTCGGTCGGCTCGGCGGGCGGCGTCACGGGAGGCGCGGCGGGCGCGAACGTGTCGGGATAGCCTTCGGGCGGGATGTATCCGAAGGGCTTCGCCTTCGGGTCCCGGAGCGGCCTGGGGGCCACCTGGTTGATCTCCCGGAGGCAGATCATCAGCCCGTGGGTGGTGCCGAAGTAGAGGCGGTCGTCGAACCGGTTGGTCGGCCCGAGGGAGTAGCCCCGGAGGTTGATCCCCGCCCTGGTCAGGGTCATCGCCGGCTCGTAGATCATCTTGCCGGTCTGACGGTCCACCACGAAGAGGTCGTCGTCGTGCGACTCCAGGTAGACCTTGGCCTGGCTGACGGCGAGGAGCCGGCCGCCCAGGGTCGAGATCGTCCATCGCGAGCGGCCGTCGGCCGCGTCGACCTCGCTGAGCATCCCCTGATCGTTGACGACGTAGATGTCGTCGTCGACCACGAGCGGTTCCTGCTCGACGGGGGAGCCGGTGGGGAAGGTCCACTTACCCTCGCCGGTGAAGAGGTCGACGGCGAACAGGCTGTTGTCGGTCGAGGGGACGATCAGCGTCCTCGTGTCGTGCGTGCCCAGCGAGGCGATGATCGGCCCGCCGGTCGCGAACCGCCAGTAGAGCTTGGGCCGGTCGACCCTCGAGAGATACAGCTTGCGGTCATGACTGCCGAAGGCCACGAGCTTGCCGGCGATCACCGGCCGGGAGCTGATCATGGCGTTGGTCTGGATGTTCCACCCGACCTTGCCGGTCTTGGCGTTGAACGTCTCCAGCTTGCCGTCCTCCGTCCCGACCATGACGACGTCATCGTTGGCGGCCGTCGCGCTGGAGGGGTTGTGGGTCAGCTCCTGCGACCAGACCTGGCTGCCGGTCCGCCGATCGAGGGCGTAGAGCCGGTTCGAGTTGGTGACGAAGACGGTCGTCGAGTTGACCGAGGCGGGCTGGGACTGCGTGGTCACCCGGCCGAGGTGGGCGTTCCAGAGCGGGCGGCCGGACTCGGCGTCGAAGGCGTAGAAGTTCGCCGAGTTAGTCTGGGCGAAGAGCATCCCGGCGTCGATGCTGATCTGGGTCAGCTTCTCGGCGCCCTCGAGCGGGACGACGCCGGCCCACTGGAGATCCAGATTCACGCGGGCGAGCGACCTCCGCGACGGGATCGCCTCGTTGCCGTAGGGGACCTGGGCCTGGGCCGTGCCGATCGCCAGCGTCAGGGCGAGGCAGGCGAGAGTCAATCGACGGGGCATGGCGTCACTCTCGATCTCTGATGGAGTCAGGTCCGAGGACCGGGCCGCGGCCGAGGGTCCCGGGCCGCTTCGGACGGAGGGGCCGTCGCCCCCGATCCCCGCCGACGCGCCGGAGTTCTCGCGTGGATAGGTGATCTTACATCCTTGCCGACGCCCGACACTTCGTCAAGTTGGGGAGATCGGGAACTTCAGGGCGCCTCCCAGAATCGTTCGTTGTTGAGGTCCACCGGCTCGCCGACGGTCTCGGCCTCGGCCCCCTCCTCCGGGATCGGCGGCTCGTCGGCGGGGAGTGGTTTCGCGGCGGCCGAGGCGGCCGCCAGGCATCGGGGGCAGGCATCGCCGAGGCCCGCGTACGGCTCGCCGCATTTCGGGCAGAGCCCGGCGCTCCTCCTCAGGGTCGGCAGCGCGGCGCGGAGGCTGGCCCCCTCGGTGGTCCCGCCGAATCGGTCGGCGACCCGCGCGGCCAGCTCGGCCACGTCGGGCCGGACGGTCCCGGTCCGGAGCCTCCGCTGGATCAGGCCCATCAGCCACTTGACCAGGCCCCGGTCCAGATCCTTGAGGGGTTCGCCGTCGAGGATCCGGGCCAGCTCGTCGCGGAGGACCATCACGCCCTCGGGGTCGTTGGCCCCCCGGGCCGCCTCGATCCTGTCGCGGAGGTCGTCGACCGCGAACCGCAGGGTCCGCTCGAGCTCCCCGGCCACGGCGGCGACCTCCGGGTCGTCGGGATGGTCGCCGGCCAGGTCGTGTACCAGGGCCCGGGCCTGCTCCCACCGACGGTCGTTCATCGCCCGGCGGACCTCCTCGATCCCTCGGGTCCGGGCGTCGGCGACGGTCGGGCCGGCCGGAAGGGACGGCGAACGTTCCAGGGCCAGAGCGATCCGTTCGAGGAGGGGGAGCGCCCTCGACCCGATCAGGTCGGCCATCCTCTCCGAAGCCTCGGCCTGACGGGCCAGGGCCTCGATCAGCCGGGTCAGCTCGGCGTCGGGTCGGGACGGTTCGGTGTCGCTCATGGGTTGGATCGGCCGGGTTCGACGGGACAGGGTGGCTCCCCCAATTATGACGGCCGGGCTCGCGGCTTTCCACGGGATCGGCCCCGTGGAAATGCCAGGAGCCGTCGGCGAGGATCGGATGATCCCGGCCGTCGGCTCCCGATCCGTCGCCGTCCTGCCCGCCTCGAACCCCTCAGTTGCCGAGCTGTTGCGCGATCCGGTTGACCGGGACCAGCTCCTCGGCGACCGAGTCGTCGAAGAGGTAATTCATCTGGAAGGCGTCCTCGCCGGTGTCGGCGAAGTGCTCGCGGAGGACCTCGACGGCCCGGAAGCCCTGGACCCGGAAGAAGAGCTGGGCGGCCAGGTTGGTCTCGCGGACGTTGAGCACGACCCGGGTCCGCCGGTGGCTGGAGAGCTTGCCGACGAGCTTCTCGACCATCTGCCGGCCGACCGCCTGGCGGCGGTACTCGGGGTGGACGGCGAAGTCGAGCACGTTGAGCCGGTTCTTGTGCAGCTCGTAGATCATGAACCCGACGACCCGCTCGCCCAGCTCGGCGACCATGCCGATGCAGTTCCGCTGGCGGAGGACGCGCAGGAACTCTTCCTCGCACCAGGGAAACTCAAAGCCGGCGTGCTCGATCGCCAGAACCTCGGGCATATCGCGACGGATCATCCAGCGAATATGGACGCGGACCTGAGCTTTGCTGGTCGGGACCGTGCTCATCGAGCCTCCTTCCATGGACATGGCTTGGACGGACGGGACCGCGTGCCCTGCTCGGCCAACGCGGTCGGCGTATAAGGACAGACCCGCATCATCCTGACGGCGGCCGGCGAAGCAGCATCGGAAAGGAGGCCCCGGGTCCAAACCCGCCGGGCCGTCCGCAGAGGCGGGAAGCGGCCCCCCCGAGGCGTGGCGGATTCTAGCGAAGCCCCTCCCCCCTGCCAAGGTCGCTTCAACCACCCGAGCCGGGGGAATAGGAAAACCTTGCCGATGAACCCGAGACAGTCCCCGCCACTCATCCACCGGCATTTCCCTTATCGGTCGGACCCGGTCCGATCGTGAGGATTGCGAGGTCGATTCGGTGGCCGGCCGATCGCCGTGAATGGCTTCGATCCGTCGCGGCCATTGGCTTCGATCCGGCGCCGAACCTCGAAAATGGGTTCGATCCGCGCGAAAAGTGGCTCCGTTCCGGCGCCCGACGCCCGGAATGGGTTCGTTCCGCCGAAAAAGTAGCTTCGTTCCGGCGCCCGGCGTCGGAAATGGCTTCGATCCCGACTCCGAGAATGGGTTCGATCCGCATCCCGGATGGCTTCGATTCGCGGAATGGGTCCGTTCCCACGCCCGAGACCGAGTGGGCGGTCCGGGTAGTGGTCATCCTCGGGAGTTCGCAAGATCGGCCGTGCCATGAGGGGAACCCTCATCCGCGATGGGCCGTCCCGACCGGATCAAGGCGATCCGGCGGCGACCGTTCCCGGATACTATCGCGGAATGGGGGGCCGGCTTATCACACTTCCTGGAGCGAGCCCTCCCGCCCAGAGACCGATTCAATGCCGTCGAGTGGGCTGGATTGAGCACCCGCCTGCGCCTCTCGGGATTGCAATCAGCGCCGATTTCCGCGGGGGGGAAATCGACTGACATCCTGCCCGTCTTTCCCCGAGATCTGTCGGGGATCGCCACGGCCTTTGTCAGTTCGTTTCTCCCCATCCGTTCCCTTGCGCCTCGGGTCCAGACCGAGCCAGGTCGTGGCCAGAGCGGCGATCCTCCCGCGATTTCCCGGCGCCACGGCGATGGCCTCGATTAATCTGACCCCTCGGCTCGTCCCCGCAAAGCGACTGACAACCCGAGCGAGTACCGGACATGGACCGCACCCCGTACCGCGAGTTCTTCTCCCGGCCGACGCATCCCCATCACCGCCGCTACGAGGCGCTCCGCGCCGTGTTCCTCGACGGTCGCTCGCAGAAGGAGGTCGCCGACCACTTCGGCTACCGTTACAGCACCCTCCGGCAGTTGGTCTATGAGTTCCGGCGACATGGCCTCGATGGCGGCGAGGCGTCCCCCTTTTTCGCGAGCTGAAGTCGGGGCGGCCCGCCGCGCCGTCGCGGGGATCGGAGGCCCCCACGGTCGAGCCACCCCGGGTGGCGGATCGGCGGCAACTCGTCCTGTCCCCCGCCGATCCGTTGGGCCTCAGGAGGCGCGTCGCCGGGTTGTTCCTCTTCGTGCCGCTGCTGGCACGCCTGGGGTTCGACGAGTTGGTCCGCGACGCCGGCTATCCCGGCTCGCGGATGGTACCCGCCGACGCCGCCCTGCTCAGCCTCCTCACGCTGAAGCTGCTGGATAAGGAACGACGCAGCCATATCGATGACTTCAGCTTCGAGGAGGCCGCCGGCCTGTTCGCCGGGCTGAACGTCCCGCCCAGGAAGAGCTTCGCCACCGACTATTCCTACCGCACCGGGCGCGACCACCAACGGCGGCTCCTGGCCGGTTGGGTGCGGCGGCTCTCGCCCCTGCTCTTGCCCGGGGCCAAGGCCTTCTCGCTGGACTTCCATCCCATCCCCTACCGCGGCGACGAGGCCGTCCTGGAGAACCATTACATCCCCGATCGCGGCACGGCCCATCCCAGCGTCCAGTCGTTCTTCGCCCAAGAGCAGGACAACCGGGTGCTCTGCTATGCCAACGCCAACCTGACGCGCGACGAACAGGCCGGCGAGGTCGTGCGGCTCGTCGAGTTCTGGCACGACCTGACCGGCCACGACCCCCAGTGGTTGTACTTCGACTCGAGGCTGACGACCTACGCGGAGCTATCGCGCCTGAATCAGCGGGGCGTCCACTTCGTCACCATCCGCCGTCGCGGGGCCGGCCTGGTCCGGAAGATCCTGGCGCGTCCCGAGGGTGATTGGACGGGCGCCGCGATCGACATCCCCAAGCGCCGCCAAAAACGCGTCCGGTACCTGGAAGAGTCGGTCCGGCTCCGCGACTACGAGGGCGCGGCGCGGCAGATCGCGGTGACCGGCCTGGGGCGCGAAGAGCCCACCTTGTTCCTGACGAATCACTTCGAGGCCCGCCCACGCGACCTGATCATGAACTACGCCCGGCGGAACCGGATCGAGGACGGCCTGGGCACGAGCGTGAACTTCTTCCACCTCGACTGCCTCTCCAGTGAGGTGCGTCTGAATGTAGACCTCGACGTGGCGATGACGGTGATCGCCCACGGCTGCTACCGCTGGTTGGCCGGCCAACTGAAGGGGTTCGACAAGGCGAAGCCCAAGCAGCTGTATCGCAAGTTCGTGGAGACCGGCGGCGTGATCGAGGTGGCTGCCGACCGCACACTGCGGGTCAGTTTCGACCGCCGCAGTCACGACCCAATCCTCCGCGAAGCTGTGCTCGACCGGGACTGTCCCACGATCCCCTGGCTGGGTGACTACCGCATCGCATTCCGCTACCGGTGATCACGGCACTGCTGCCCCGGGGGCTCGGGAAATGTCAGTCGATTTCCCCCCGCGGAAATCGGCGATCAGACAAGAAGTCACGGAGAGTCGTAGGGTCCGCTATTGCGGACCGTATCCTCAGTGCCGAACCGGGGATACGGTCCGCAATAGCGGACCCTACAAGCGCGATCGATCCGGGCGATCTGGTATCAGACCCGGCGCGGGCGGTTCTGGAATCGCAGGCCGTCCCAGAGATCCGGGCTGTCGAGCACCAGCGGGACCACCAACGGATCCGGTGTCCTGGTCGTGGTCGACGAGGCGAGGCCCTTGCTGGAGACCGGGAGGGTGTCGCCGGAGCCGATCTTGTTAAGCGAAAGCCCAACGGGCGTGCTTGACGATTGGTTCAGAGTGACGACCCCGATCGAGCCGTTCACTCGATCGGCGTACCAGAGGTTGCCGTCGGGGCCCTTGGTGATCCCGAACGCGCCGGCATTGGCGTAGGGGGATGGGGTACTAGGTGAGGGCGTCGGTCGCCGGGTTGATCTCACCAATCTTGGCGCCCTCGGCGAACCAGACGCTGCCGTCGGGCCCCGCTTTGATCCCACGGAGATAGCCATTCACGGTCGGAACGGGGAAGGTGATGGCGTGGGTCGCCGGGTTGATCTGGCCGATCGGGTTCCCGTTGGCACCACCGTTCTCGGTGAACCAGAGATTGCCATCGGGGCCAGCCGTGATTGCAAGGGGGTAAGGGGTGGTGGGGGTGGGGACCTCGCTGATGGCGTGGGTCGCCGGGTTGATCCTCCCGATCTTGCCGGCGCCCTCGGTGAACCAGACGTTGCCATCGGGGCCCGCTGTGATCCCAAAGGGATAGGCATTGGCGGTAGGAATGGCGAACTGAGTGATGGTGTGAGTCGCCGGGTTGATCATCCCGATCTTGCCGGGAGCTTGCTCGGTGAACCAGAGGTTGCCGTCCGGTCCCGCTGTGATCTCGCCAGGCTCGGTACCTGCGTTCTTCTTCGTGGAAGGGATGGGGAACTCGCTGATGGCGTGGGTCGCCGGGTTGATCCTCCCGATCTTGCCGGCGTTGATCTCGGTGAACCAGAGGTTGCCGTCCGGTCCCGCCGTGATCTCATGAGGACCGGCACTGGCGGTCGGGACGGGGAACTGGGAGATGGTGTGGGTCGCCGGGCTGATCACACCAATCTGGTTGGCGCCTTGCTCGGTGAACCAGAGGTTGCCGTCCGATCCCGCTGCATCCAGTAGGGAGCGTCAGCGGCACTCGGGACGGGGAACTCGGTGATGGTGACAGACAGCAGGCGGCGATCTTCCAGTCCTTCGAGCCGGGCCCGGACCCGATCGGCGGGGCGGCGGCGGGTGCGGGTGGTGCGATCGCGAGTCGAGCGAGTCATGGGAGCCTCCTTTCGGGGTTGGAGGTCGAGCCCGGGTCAGGAGTCGGTCTGCGTTCGCATCGCGTGGTCATCTCCCGAGCGCGAGGGCCGGGCGCACGGAGATCGTGGGCCAGGGCCGACCGTCGTGCGGAGCGACCTGGCCGGTGGTTCTCCCTTCGGCCGCCGACGTCTCATCCCCCGGCGGCGGGGCTTCGCGGGTTCATCGGTCGATCGAGTGCCGCCTCGGCACTCGGCTCACCGCCGGGCCGCTCACGGCCGGACAATCACTTAAGAATGAAAATATCTATAAAATAAACAATTTTATTTAACGACGCGATCGGGGTTCAGATAGGAGAGGTCGAATCCGTTCTCGCCGACGAGCATTTTTTGCAAGATCCTTCCGCCAGCATCTTTGAAGTCGATCTCGGCCGGACCGTCGGTGCCGGATTGAAGATCTAATCGCTCTCGACCTCTTGCCAGGACGACAACAACCGTCCCGGATGCTTTCCTGTGGAGGACGAAACCCAAGGGGTCGGAGGTCGTCGACTCGAGCGTGACCCCCCCGTCGCGATAGAGGTGGAATCTGGCCAGATCCCTCCCTCCTGGTCCATGCACCAGCATCGTGTTCGAAACCTTTCTCTCGTCGACTTCCAGGGCGACATGGATGATCTCGCCATCGTCGCTCAGCGACGCCCCCCTCGCGTGTGTCGGAACGGCCCGACCGTCGCGGCCGGTTCCATCGCCGTGGTACAGTGCGAGGGCGACGACGCCCGGAAGCATCAGCGATAACGGACCGACGAGGGTCATCATGATCATCGAAAGCGCAGCACGAATCCGAGCCATGTCAGACTCCTTGGGGTTCCCGTTGGGGTGGCGGGGCATCGCGGATTTATGTGCCGATCGAGTGCGTCCCCGGCAGTCGGCTCATCGCGGGTCCGCTCACGGCCGGGCGAATACGTCGTCAGGCAGGTCGGCCACGCCCAGCAGGGCCGCCGCCTCGGCTCGGAAGCGGATGAGTTCCCCATCCCTGGGCCTGTTCGTCTCCATCCAGGCCACGGCCTTCTCGTACTAGGCGCGGGCCTGGTCATTCTGGCCGAGTTGCCTGCGGGCCATGGCCAGGAAGAAGCCATTGAGGGCGAGGTTCTTGTCGGGCTCCAGCGCCTCGGACTTCTCCAGCGCCTTGATGCACGCATTCCAGTCGCCCGCCCGGTAGTACGCCACGCCCAGGGTGTTCCAGATTCCCGCCGACCTGGGCATCAGCTCGACCGCCTCCCCGGCCGCCCGGACACACGCCTGGGCGACGATCGGGTTCGGGTCGGACGTCGTGACCAGCCTCCAGACCAGGCTGTTCGCGTACGCGGCCCGCCCTTCCCTTTGATGGGGGTCGGACGGCACTTCCGTCCCGGCCAGCTTGACGAGTCGTCGCTCAAGAAAGGGTCGAATGCGGTTTTGTTGAAGTTTTAAAATGTAAATTTGGGTTAAAATATGTTCGATATAGTTCATGGGAAATGGCCCAAAAAGGTGGTCGCATTTCTCCTGCGCTTCCTCGTAATGGCTCCTGGCCTCGTCGAGCTCGGCCCGGGCCCGGAGCAACATGGCGAAGTCACCCATGGTCCAGAGCGTCGAGGGATGATCCGGTCCCTGGACCCGGCGGCGGCTGGCGAGCGTCTGCTCGAAGAGGGATCTTGACTGATCCCAATGGGGGTGGCCGACGACGGAGATGACCGTGGTGACGATCCTCTCCTTGTCGAACCGGGGGAGCTGCGGGACACCCCACCCGTCGCCGAGCAGCGCCTTCAGCCTGGCAATCTGCGGCGCCTTGGCGGGGAGTCGGCCCTCGTCGGTGTCCACGAGCCTCCGGCCGCCGGCGCCGAAGATCCGGAAGTGGAGCACTCCCCGCACGTCGGCCACGACGATGAGGCCCTTGCCCTCCGTCGGCAGGTCGCTCGCGTCGTCCAGTGGGGACATCGATCGCAGGTCGAATTGATCCCATCGATTCCCCTCGTAGTGCATCAGGGCGCTCCCATGCAGCGATTGGAGTGTATCCGGGTGCTCCGGGCCCAGCAGGCGACGCTGAACCTCGTACGCCCGATCGAACAGGGCCAGGGCCTCCTCATACCGACGCAATACCCGCAGGACGAAGCCGAGATTCGTCATCGAAGCCAGTGTGTCGGGATGCTCCGGGCCCAGCACGCGGCGCCGGCCATCGAGGGCTTCCTGAGCCAGGACACGCGCCGCTTCGAGCCTCTCCCGAGAAGTGTTCCGGCTATACCCATCGTTGTGGATCAGATCAGAGAGTTCATGGATCGAGGAGAGAGTGTCGGGGTGCTCGGCCCCGAGGCGATCGCGGCGCAGTTTCAGCGCCTGGGACATGTGCCGCTCGGCCTTATCGTTGTCCCACAGGTCCTTATAGACCCTGCCCATCGCCTGGCGAATCGCGGCCTCCACCAGGGGCTGATCGGCGAACTGTCCGTCGATCAACGTGTCGGCGCGGGCCAGCACCTCGTCGACGGTGATCGTCCGGCCCCGCGCCCGGCTGGGCCCCGCCGAGGCCAGCATCTCATTGACCAGAAAGTTCACCACCGCCTGGGCCTCGGTCGCCTTCCGTCCGGCCTCCCCCAGGGCCGCCGCAATGCGGCGCTCGGCCCGGGAGGCGCGGATCGCCTGCCAGGTGCTCACCGCCATGCCCAGCACCAGGGCCGACGCCACCAGGGCCGTGGTCACCAGGGCCGCCCGATTGCGGCGAGCCGCCTTTGAGAACCGGTACCACGCCGACGGCGGGCACGCCTCCACCGGCCGGTCGGTCAGGTAGCGCACGATGTCGGCCGCGAAGCCGCTGGCCGTCTCGTAGCGGCGCCGCCGGTCCTTATCCAGCGCCTTCATCACGATCCAGTCCAGCTCGCCGCGCACGGCCCGGTCCAGGTGGCGAGCGTCGACCTTGCGGTTGGCCGAGACGGCCGCCCGCGTCGCGACTAGCGAGCTGAGGCGCGTGCTCGGCTTCGGCGGCTCCTGCTCGCGGATGATCCGCCGCAGCTCGTCGAAGGCCGCCTGGCGGAACGTCTCCTGGTCGAACGGCGTGGTGCCGGTCAGCAGCTCGTACAGCAGGACGCCCAGGCTGTAGATGTCGCTGCGGGTGTCCACGTCCATGCCCGAGAGGTCGGCCTGCTCCGGGCTCATGTACAGCGGCGTGCCGACGAACTGCTGGAAGGCGGTGTAGATCGTCCGGTCGGTGAGGGAGGCGCCGGTGGCCTTGGCCACGCCGAAGTCGATGACCTTGGGCACGGCGGTGCCGTCGATCACCGTCACGAGGATGTTCGAGGGCTTGAGGTCGCGGTGGATGATCCCCTTCTGGTGCGCGTGCTGCACGGCCCGGCAGACCAGGACGAAGAGGTCGAGCCGCTCGGGGATCGAGAGTTGCTCGCGGTCGCAGTAGTCGGTGATCGGGATGCCGCGGACCAGCTCCATCACGAAGTAGGGGCGGCCACTCTCGGTGGCGCCGGCGTCGATGACGCGGGCGATGTTGGGGTGGTCCATCATCGCCAGGGCCTGCCGCTCGGCCTCGAACCGGGCGGTCACCTGCCTGGTATCCATGCCGGGCTTGATGATCTTCAGCGCCACCCTGCGGCGCATCGGCTGGTGCTGCTCGGCGACGAAGACCACGCCCATGCCGCCCTCGCCGATCTGCTCCATCAGCTTGAAGGGGCCGATGGAAGTGCCGGGCCCCTCGGCGACCGACTGGTCGACCGTGGCGGCGACGTCGCGACCCGGGATCGGCAGACTGCCCAGGGCCCGGTGGGCCTCGAGGAGCTGTTCGACCCGTTCTCGCAAAGGGCGGTCCCCGCCGCAGGCCCCGTCCAGATAGACGGGCCAGTGCTCGGGCGGGTACCCCTCGACCGCGGCCAGGAAGATGGAGCGGGCCTTCTCGGTGGCTTGGATCATGGCTACCTCGCGGGATGATCGCCTCTACCCGACAGTGCGACGTCGGGGGCATCCCATTCTCAACCGGCGAGAAAAAATTCGCCCCGGGCGCCTACTCCCGATCGCCGAGGAGGTCGCAGAGCAGCCAGGCCCGGGCGTAGGCCCAGTGCCGATAGGCGGTTGCGGTCGAGATTCCGAGCGAGGCGGCGGCCTCGTCGACCGAGAGGCCCGCGAAATAGCGGAGCCTGACCAGGCCCGCCGCCGCGGGGTCCTCGGCGGCCAGGCGGTCGATCGCCTCGTCGAGGGTCAGAACGTCGTCGGGCGAGTCCGCGGCGACGAGGTCGAGGTTCTCGAGGTCGACACGCCGCCAGTGGCCGCCCCGCTTGACCCGGCCCTTGCCCCGGGACCGTTCGATGAGGATGCGCCGCATCGCCTCGGCGGCCGAGGCGAAGAAGTGGCTGCGGCTGTTCCAGCCTCGGGCCCGGTCGCCGTCCACGAGCCGGAGATACGCCTCGTGGACCAGGGCGGTGGCCTGGAGCGTCTGCCCGGGCTTCTCCCGGGCCAGCCTCTGGGCGGCCAGCTTGCGCAACTCGTCGTAGACCAGCGGGAGCAGGTCCTCACCGGCCCTGGCATCGCCCTGCTCGATGGCCGAGAGGATGCGCGTGACGTCGTTCATCGCCGGAAGCCGCCAGGGAAGTCGTCCCCTCGGGCGGTGATGAGGCCGACCCCCGTCGGTCGGTTCGCCCGTTAGCCCGGCCCCGGTGCCGGGTATTACGCCTCAGATTAACAGCAATGCGTGGGCTGGAGATACCCCCGTCCCCGAAGGCTTCACAAATCTCACGACCCGGCCGCGATCGGGGTCAGCCGAGAGCATGCGAGAGCAGCCACACCAGGCCCAGGACGCAGGCGCCGACGGCGACGAGGACGAGCTTGGCCCAATGCTCTTCCAGGAAGGTCATCCCGAGTTCGCGCCAGGCGGCCAGCCCGACCTCCCCACTTTCCTCCTCGCCTCCCTGCTGCCGGGCCTCTTCCAGCTCTCGGGAGAGCCGATCGATCTCCATCTGGTTGATGCGAGCGACCGTGGCCAGGTAGCCCGACTCGACGGCCCGCCCGGATGTCACGCCGGACTCCTCGAGATCATCGCGATAGGTGGCCAGGGGGCTCGGGTCGGGGGTCGGAGCGGGCGCCGCGCGCCTCGTCGACCCGAAGCCCTGCCCGGAATCCGATCGGGTGCGCGGCTCCCCGGAGAACGCCACCCCGGACGGTCGGGGGGCCGGTGGCGCCGGCCCCTTGGAGATCACCAGCGCCAGTAGCGCCTGGGCCGCGTCCGAGGCGGTCGGGAACCGATCCTCGGGCTCGGTGGCCATCAGTCGTTCCAGGATGCCCACCAGCTCCGGACGCAGGTCGGGAAGCAGGCTGGTAATCGGGACGGGGCGGCCATTGACCCGCTGGGCCAGGCGTTCGATCTTGGAATCGCCCGGGAAGGGCACCCGGCCGGTCAGCAGCCTGTACAGGGTGCAGCCGAGGTTATACAGGTCACTCCGCCCGTCCAGCTTGGCGCCGGTGGCCTGCTCCGGCGACATGTAGTCGATCGTGCCGCAGAGGATGCCCTCGGCGGTCTGGTGCGAGTCCGAGTCGTCCCACGACTCCATCAGCGCCCCGACGCCGAAATCGAGGACCTTGATCAGGCTGCCCTCGCCGACCAGGAGGTTCGAGGGCTTGATGTCCCGGTGGATGATGCCCTGCTCGTGGGCGTGCGCCAGGCCGAGCGCGGCCTGCGCGGCGTACCGGGTCGCCTTGGCGGGGAGGAGGCGGCCGCGGGAGCGGAGCCGGCGTTCGAGGTCCTGGCCCGAGACGTACTCCATCACCAGGCAGGGGATACCGTCGAACTGGTCGGCGTCGAAGGCGCGGACCACGTTGGGGTGGTCGAGGCGGCTGACCAGTCGCATCTCGCGTTCGAAGCGGGAGACCTTGGCCGGCGAGGACATGCGCTCCGTCGAGAGCAGCTTCAGGGCGACGGTCCGCCCCATCAGCCTGTGCCGGGCCTTGTAGACGTTCCCCATCCCGCCCGAGCCGATGCAGTCGAGGATCACGTAGCGGTCGTTCGCCAGGCCGAGCCCCCCGTTGGTGAGCAGGCCCCGGGCCTGATACTCGGTCAGGATCGCCTCCTGGACCAGGCGCAGGGCCAGGGCCTCGGAGTCGGAGGGGTATTCGCCCGCCTCGACCCTGGCCCGGACCTCCTCGAATTTGGGGTCCGGCAGGACGCGCGAGTCCTGGAGGATCGGCAAGAGCTCGCGAGGCACGGCCTCGGCCGGCTTCACCGTCTCGGGGGTCGACATCTCGGCTCAACTCCCTGTCGTCCGGACGCCAGCTCGACGTGGGTAGGAGCCTCGCCACCCGGCCCAGGACGCTTGGCCGGGGTTGAGCGGATGAGCGCTGCCCTCGTTGACCGAAACTTCGTCTGGGTCTCCCGACCCCCTATTGGACACCGATAGCGTCACCGTGTCCATGGAAAAATGGAGCGATCGGCACGTTCGGGTATAAGACGCGGTTCCCCCCGGGTCCGTGGTAGCCTGTCAAGGTGAGACTCCCAGATCGTTCATCACCTGAAGTCCATGGAGGGACCTCCGATGCCTTTCCGCAAGTCGCCATCGACGGATCGGGCCGGGGTCGAGCGACTCGCCGACGACATGGAGCAGATGGCCCCCGCCTTCTGCGAGGTCGCCCCCGAGCTGGAGCTGCCCGCCCGGTTCGGCGACCGGGGATGCCTCGAGAAGCTCATCGGGGCCATCGGCGGGACCGGGCCGATG
>JADMIO010796552.1_pt1 | contig 34040 bp, 30 predicted proteins | sample 8958161 | NCBI WGS metagenome assembly JADMIO01 (sample SAMN16585339, study PRJNA669376) | soil metagenome | isolation source: Crop rotation soil | place: USA: Cullars Rotation, Alabama | collected 2011 | reverse complement strand
GCCGCGACTTCAAGTCACGTGAATTCCAAGCTTCGGATCCCACTGTGCTGGAAAGGCGCTGCTGGCACTGGCCTTCTTCTTTGTGACTCCGTAACAAGTGCAGAACGACCAAGGACCAAGGACCAAGGACGAAAAGCGCCACTTCCGACGATAGACGATAGACGATAGACGATAGCGCTATCGTCCACCGTCTATCGTCTATCGTCAGTCAGACCAGCAGCGAACTTCCACCTGTCCGTACTAGGATTCTTCCTTCACCTGTCCAATATCGTCTTTGGTCTTTCGTCATTCGTCTTTGGTCTTTCGTCTTCCGTCAAGGAACACCCAGGAACGCCATCAGCTCGCTGGCAGCCGCGGCGCCGGCGCGGTTCGCGCCGATCGTCGACGCCGAGGGGCCGTAGCCGACCAGGTGGATGCGCGGGTCCTTCGCCACCTGGGTGGCCAACCGGCCGGTCATGGTGATTCCGCCGCCGTCCTCGCGCAGCATCAGCGGCGCCAGGTGATCGAGCGAGCTGCGAAAGCCGGTGCACCACAGGATTACGTGGGCGCGAATGACCGTGCCATCTGGCCAGCGCACGCCATTCTCAAGGATCTCGCTGAACACCGGCAGCCGCTCCAGCACGCCGCGCGCCCGCATGGCCTCGATCGCCGGCGTGATCGGCAGCCCGGTGACCGAGACGACCGAGTTGGTGGCAGGCCGCGCCGCACCCGATCCTCGACCATGGCTACGGCGGCGCGGCCGCGCTCCTCGCTGAACGGCCCGGCGCGAAACTCGGGCGGCCGGCGCGTGACCCAAGTCGTGGTCGTCACGCGCGAGATCTCGTCCAGCAGTTGGATGGCCGAGATGCCGCCGCCGACCACGACCACGTGCTTGCCAATAAACTCCTCGGCCGTGCGGTAGTCCTTGGTGTGCAGCTGCCGGCCGGCGAAGCGCTGCGCGCCGGGGACCTCGGGAATGTAGGGCGTCTCCCAGGTGCCGGTGGCGTTGATGATCCCGCGCGCGGATACGTCGCCGCGGTCGGTCTCGACTCGCAGGCGCTCGCCGCGATCGCAGACGACCTTGACCGTGATCGGCCGGTACACCAGCAGCTCGAACCGCTGCTCGTAGGCCGCGAAGTACCGCGGCACGGCGACGCTGGCCTCGACCTCGGTGGCGTCGGTGTCGACCGCCTCGGAGAAGCGCATCCCCGGCAGATCGTGGATGCGATTGACCGTGCTCAGCTTCAGCGAGGGCCAGCGATACTGCCAGGCCCCGCCAGGGTGCGGCGCCTGATCGAGCACCACAAAGCCGCGGCCCGGCGCCAGCCCGCGCCGCTTTAGGTGGTAGGCCGAGGACAGGCCGGCCTGGCCGGCGCCGATCACCACGATCTCGGTCTTGAGCGCGACGCGCGCCGGCGCGGGCGTCGGGGGCGGCTGTGACATGGCTAGCTCATCGGGCAGGTTACGATGCCGGTATCATACCAGAAAGCTAGGATCGTTCAAAAATAGAGCTACGCGCGCCGGCAAGCTCTGTGCTACAATTGAACCTGGAAGCGTGTGCCGAAAGCGAACTGATCGACTGCCGATACGAATCACAACCGGCAGAATCACCGGACGTAGGCAATGACGATCCAACACGTACCAACAGATATGACATCGCCGCTGCTTGAGCAGGCAGTGCAGCGGCTCGTTGCGCGGTCGGTGTCCTCTACGACCCGTTGGATCGTCGGGCTGGCCGGCGCGCCTGGGGCGGGCAAGAGTACGCTGGCGTCGCGATTGGTCGAAGTCGTCAATGCCCGCACCGCGCCCAACACATTAGTCGCGCTGGGTATGGACGGCTTTCACTTTAGCAAAGCCGAGCTCAATCACTTCCCCAACCCCACCGAGGCCTTCGCACGGCGGGGCGCCCCATGGACGTTCGACACCACTGCCATGCAGCAGCGCCTCCAGCTGTTACGCTCTGCGGCGGGGCGTACAGACGTCTCATGGCCCGGCTTCGAGCACGCGCTAGGGGATCCGGTGGAGGGCACGTATACGGTGCCTGCCTCCACGCACCTGGTGCTGGTCGAGGGCCTGTACCTGCTCCATCAGGCCGACGGCTGGGCGGCGATCAGCCAGCTGTTCGACGAGCGCTGGTACCTGGATACGCCGCTGGAGATCGCCCTGGAGCGACTCGCGCTGCGCCATATGCAGGCCTGGGGAATCACGCGCGAGCAGGCCGAGCATCGCATCGCCACAAGCGACGGCCACAATGCCAAGCTCGTCTCAGAAAGTGCGCGGTTTGCCGATTGGCGGCTGGCTGGGTAGGTGCGCGCCAGCTCCAGACGCTTTGGAGGCGCTCGGCTTTGGAGGCCCTCACCCCGTCGCTGCCGCGACTCCCCTCTCCCGTCATGACGGGAGAGGGGCCCGGGGTGAGGGCCAGCTCTAGACACCACGCTGCCGGGGTGAGGCGCTCGGCTGCCACGACGAAGTCCGCCTGCGCGGGCTGGCTGACATATGCGGGCTGAACCAGGCCACAGGGTACCCTTTGGGTGCTGGCCTTTGTAACCATAGCCGAGGCCTTTAGGCCGCGGCGGCAATCCAATACCGCAAACTCCTGCCAATCGGCGTGCATCTTTCTCGGAGCAGCTTCTATGGGCAGACAAAAACCGAATCGATCGCGGCCGAATCTAAAACCCAAAACCCCGTCACATGAACACGAAGCGTCGCTGGTCAACGATTTCATCGAGATTGGTCGTTCAGAGGTACCTGGCCTGACTCTGAACCATATTTTGCGCATGCATAAGAATTGGATCGGCCGTATCTCGTGGTCACCTGATGGATTGTATCTAGCCTCACCTTCTGCGGATCAAACAATTCGGATCTGGGATGCACGAAATGGAGCGTACTCCCTCACTTTACAGGGGCATTCTGCAAAAGTTTTGGGCGTGTCATGGTCCCCTGATAGTCAACGTCTTGCCTCTACTTCTCAAGATAGAAAGATACGTCTCTGGGACGCTGTCAGCGGCAAGTGTTTGCAGACGCTAACTGGACATGCCGGAAATATTTACAGTGTAGCATGGTCGCCGGATGGGCGGCGAATCGCCTCGGCCTCAATAGATAGGACCGTTCGATTGTGGAACAGTATAAATGGCGAACAATTGCAAATCCTAGAGGGGCACCCTGAAACGGTCACCAGCGTGACATGGTCGCCGGATGGCCAGCGCCTTGCTTCCGCAGCGGAGGATGCGACCATTCGCCTGTGGGATCCAGTTAGTGGCGAGTGTTTACAAATACTGGAGTGCGATCCTAGAAACCCTATCTACAGCTTAGCGTGGTCGCCGGACGGGCAAAAGCTGGCATCGTCTGGTGAAGCTGGTGCCATTTATGTGTGGGACATTTTGAGTGGTGGTGCATTACAGGCGTTGGAAGGGCACTTGGACGCAGTGAATTGCGTTTCTTTTTCTAGTAATGGTCGTTGGTTAGCGTCCAAAAGCACAGACAATACCTTTCGTCTATGGCGCTGTGACACTTGGGCGCCTGTGGCAGTGATAGAGGAGCACGCAAGCGGTAATTGGCTTTCTGGCCTCGCATTTCACCCCAGCCTCAATGTCCTAGCAACACTCGGTAAAAATGACACCATCATCCGCATCTGGGAGCTGGACGAGGCGCTGCTGCTTGGCCAGGAGCAGCAGAGCGTCCACTACACCACCGCCAAGCTGGTGCTGGTGGGCGACTCGGGCGTGGGCAAAACGGGCCTGGGCTGGCGGCTGGCGCACGGCGAGTTCAAGGAGCACGCCTCGACCCACGGCCAGCAGTTCTGGCCAGTCTCACAGCTCGGCCTCCAGCGCAAGGACGGCACCGAGTGCGAGGCGGTGCTGTGGGATCTGGCTGGCCAGCACGTCTACCGCCAGATCCACTCGATCTGGCTCGAGAACGTCGCCGCCGCGCTAGTCTTGTTCGACCCTAGCAACCGCCAGGAGCCGCTCAAGGGCGTACAGTTCTGGCTGGAGCAGCTCAAGGGCACGGGCCAATTGCCACCCACGGTACTGGTCGGCGCGCGAGTCGATCGCGGCGCGCCGGCAATCTCGCAGCAGGAGCTCGACCAGTTCTGCCAGCGCTATGGCATTCGCGGCGGCTATATCAGCACCAGCGCGCTGAAGGGCGAAGGTCTGGAGGCGCTGCTGGAGGCGCTCAAAGCCCAGATCCCATGGGACGAGATGACCGCGACAGTGACCACCGTCACCTTCAAGCGAATCAAGGACTTCGTGCTGGAGCTCAAGGAGCAGCCCGATCGCCAGGGCGTGCTGGTCGGACCATTCGCTCTACGTGAACTGCTGGAAGCCAGCGATTCTGATTGGGAGTTTAGCGACGCCGAGATGATGACCGCGGTAGGGCACCTGGAGACGCACGGCTACGTAGCAGTGCTGCACAGCTCGGCCGGCGAGCAACACATCCTGCTTACACCCGAGGTACTCGTGACACTCGCCGCGTCGATCGTGCTACTGGTCGACAAGCACCCGCGCGAGCTGGGCGCGCTCAGCGAGACCGAGCTGCTGCAGGGCAAATACCCGTTCGACGAGCTTGAGGGCCTATCGCAGCCCGAAAGCCAGGTCCTGCTCGACGCTGCCGTCCTGCGCTTCTTGCACCACAACATCTGCTTCCGCGAGACACTGGGCGACGAGACCTTGCTGATCTTCCCCGGCATGATCAAGCAGAAGCGGCCCTTGCAGGACGACCTGCCCGCGACCGACGATATTTCCTACGTGGTGCGCGGCCGGGTCGAGAACCTGTACGCCTCGCTGGTGGTGCTGCTGGGCTACACGCCCTCGTTCACGCGGATCAACCAGTGGCAGAACCAGGCCCAGTACGAGATGGGCGCGGGCGAGATCTGCGGCTTCCGCCTGATCGAGGATCGCCAGGGCGAACTTGAGCTGGTGCTGTACTACGGCGACCATCTGCCGACAGGCGGGCGCGCTAAGTTTCAGGAATTGTTCGAGCAGTTCCTGTATCAGCGCGAGGTGGAAGTCACGCCCTTCCCACCAGTGGTCTGCGACAAGGGCCACCAGCAGAAGCGCGCGACTGTGATCGAGCGCACGCGCGAGCGCAAGCCGTTCATGTTCTGCGACGAGTGCGGCGAAAAGGTCATGCTGCCCGATCCGGAAAAGTCGCAAAGCATCGGCCTCCAATTGTCGCCCTGGCTGCAGCTTGAGGCGGCGGCGGCGCGCCTGCGCAGCGCTTACGAAGTGCAACTGACCAAGATCAAAAGCTATCGGCGCAATTGGGCCGTGCCGCGCTGCTACCTCAGCCGCCATCCCGAGCAGGCCGCGTGGGCCGAAGAGCTGATCCACGATTTGCGCGACGCCGGTGTGTATGTGGTCGAGCAGGCTGCGCAGGTGCAGGCGGACGATTTCGTGGTTGTGCTGGACACGCCTGCATATCAGCAAGCGTTTCGCACTCCAATCCTCGCCGCCGATGCGCCGCTGATCCTCGCGCGATTGAAGGAAAAACGCCCACCAATTTCGCTTGCCCTAATCGGTGAGAGTAAGGCTCACGAACTCAAGCATTGTAGGCCGGGCAGCTTCTGCGATGAGACGCACTACCCGGTCAGTCTATTCGACCTGGTGTTGACGCTGTATGCGATCCCGCTCACGCACGCCGGCTTCGCGCCGCTGCGACAGGCATTGCACGAGCAGTGGGAGCAGATCCCCAGAGACGATCCCGCCCCAGCTAATCAGACTCAGAAGAGCCAAGAAGCGCCAAAAGAAGTCGATGCCGAGCAGTACATCGATTTCGACCTGCACATTGCGCCCAATGGGCACGCGGTAGCGAATTCACCGGAGGGCCAGGCGACTGCCAACATCTCGACCGAGCTGCCCAACCACATTCGGCTATCGCTGAAGTTGATCGAGAAGCGCGCGGCCGATGCCGACCTGCTCAAGGATGTTGGGCAGGAGCTGTACCGCTGGCTGTTCCCTGGCGACATCCACACGCACTTTCACCAGACAGAGGCGCGCGCCCGGCTCCAGAACGCCAAGCTACGTCTGCGGCTGCGTATCGAGGCCGAGAGCATCGCCAGCTTGCCGCTGGAGCTGCTCTACCGTAGGCAGGCCGGCTACTACCTGGCGGTCAACCCCGGCACTGCGCTCTCGCGCTACTTGAACCTGCCGCTGCCGCCCGGGCGCGTGCGCCGCCGCGATGGCCCACTGCACATGCTGGCGATCATCGCCAACCCGACCGACCAGACGCCGCTCCCATCCACCGAATGGGAAGCGATTCTCAATGACGCGCTAGCCGGACCGTTGGCAAGTGGGCAGATGACCTTGCAGATCGTCGAGCGGGCCACGCGCAAGGAGATCCGCGACGCGCTGCTGCAGCACAAGCCCGACATCGTCCAGTTCGTAGGTCACGGCAGCTACAAGAACGGCAAAGGCTCTCTGATGCTGGTAGACGAGGATAATGATGAATCACGGCTGGTGGACGCCGAGCAGTTCGCCAATCTCTTCTCGGGGTACGACGACCACCTGGGTCTGATCAGTCTGGCCACCTGCGAGAGCGCTAGGAGCGACGACCCGCAGGGCTTCGTGGGCGTTGCGCCGCAGCTGGTGCAGCGCGGCGCGCCGGCGGTTCTGGCGATGCAGTACCGAGTCCAGATTGAGACCGCCAAAGTCTTCTTGGAGGACTTCTACAGCGCCGTCGCCGCCCGCAAGCCGATCGACTGGGCCACGCAGTCGGCGCGGAACGCTGTGTCGCAGCAGTTCGGCCTCGACAACCGCGAGTTTGCGACGCCAATACTGTATATGCGTGCAGAGGATGGGAATATATTCTGATCTGCCAGCTTGAGGTGCGAGCGGGCTTCGCCCCTCGCGCTCCTTTTTCAGATGCGAATGTGCTTTAGTAAATCCGAGTGGGCTTTGCCCCTCGCGCTCCCCACCACCCAGAGGCTACCCGGCGCAGCGCGCCCCCAGACCCCTGCAAAAGATGAGATCTCAGATATAGTGCTGCGGCACATGCCTCCGTTTTGCAGAGACAAGAGACAGTAGCTGCCCGCTCTGATCTGCCCGTAGGCATGCCCATCTATCGTTTCGAACTCAGGCGGCACGAAATTGGGATACCCAAGGGCGAAGCCCTGGGCCGGGGGTGCAGGGGGGCGCGGCCGCCCCTTGCCGCCCGCCGCGCAGGCGACATGCACTGGAGCAGTATGAACACTGGAGCAGTACAAAACAGAGGCTTGTAAGGGCGAAGCGCTGAGCTGGATGCACAGCCACCAGGCTGTAACGATGCGCCGACCTTGCACGTCAACACAGATAAGCAAGCAACTCGGCCGGTCGTTCCACGCCATAGAGCGTCTGCCGAGCAACAAGACATATCAAACATGAGGTATAGGTGATGAAACCGTATCGTGTAACAGCCACGACTCATATACACGCCCCGGCCGCCCAGGTGTATGCCATCCTGGCGGATTACCACAATGGTCATCCGCGGATCTTGCCCAACCCACCATTCCTAGGGCTACAGGTTGAACAAGGCGGGATCGGCGCTGGCACGCTGATAACCTTTCAGATGCGCATATTCGGGACGACTCAGTCTTTTCAAGCCGCGATTACCGAGCCAGACCCGGGCCATGTGCTAGTGGAGACGAACCTGGACGCCATCGGCGCGACGACGACGTTCACTGTTACGGCACTTGAGGATAGCCAGCATTCCAATGTGACGATCACTACTGAGGGGCGAACTCAACAAGCGGGCCTGTTTGGCTCACTGGAGCGATTCCTCGCATCGCTGTTCTTGCGCCGTGTCTACGTGCGCGAGCTAGCGCTTCTAGGTGCGCTCGCCCAGCAGCGCAGCGCTTCGATCGATGTAGACGCGACACGCGCCTCCTGATGGTAGGCGCTGCGAGCGCTCTCCATAGAATGCGGCTATATCGATGCGAGCGGGCTTTGCCCCTCGCGCTCCCCATTGGGGGCGCAGCGCGCCCCCAAACCCCCTGCAAAGGATGAGATCTTAGATACAATGCTATGGCACATGCCTCTGTTATGCCGAGACATGAAATCGCCGATGCCTGCTCTGATCTGCCCACAGGCATGTGCGGCTGAGGCTCTCGGTGTGACGGCATGAAGTTGGGGTCCAGGGGCGAAGCCCCGGCCGAGGGTGCAGGGGGCGCGGCCGCCCCCTGCCGCCGCCCGCGTAGGGCGACTGCATTTCGTAGATAGGTGAATCGGGGCGCAGGGGCGCGGACGCCCCCTGCCACCGCCCGCGTATGGCATCTGGTGCAGCCCTAATCCTTGTACGGATCCCACTCCATCTCCGACGCCATCGCTACGCCCAGCGGGCGCAGCGTGTGCAGCACGCGGATGCTGCCGGCGTGGGCCGCCAGCACCTCCGGTAGTCGTCGGTACACGTGCGGGCTCTCGTCGGTGCCGGCGCCGCGCAGCTCGACGCCCTCGCGCGCGATCCATTCACGCATCATCTCGCGGCTGACCTGCCCCGGCTTGACGATCTCCTGCACGCGCCGTCCATCCCGCTTCACCCAGCGGCGCTTGCCGGCCGCCTGGGTGCGGCTCATCACCCGGCCCGCGCCGTGGACAGTGCTGTGCAGCGCCGCGCGGGCCTCGTCGCCTTCGACGCCCTCGACGATCACGCTGATATCGCCCATCGAGCCGCCGATGAAGCCGCGCTGCCCCGGCCAGGCCGGCGTGGCGCCTTTGCGCACCACCACTACCTGCTCGCCGCCGTGCTGCTCGACCCAGGCATAGTTGTGATGGTTGTGGACCTCGTCGGTCGCCTTGGCCCCCAGGATCTCCAGCACCTGCCCGACTACGAAGTCGCGCCCGGCATAGGCGTAGCGCCCGGCCAGCGTCATGGCCTGCCAGTAGCTCTGCCCGAGGTCGCTGCTCAGCGAGAGCACCGTGGCCAGCTGATCCATGTGCTCGCCCGGCGCCCTGTCGTCGAACGCCCGCCCGGCCGCCAGGTTCAGGAATCCGCTGGCGGTGCGGTGCCCCAAGCCGCGGCTGCCGAAGTGTACGCCCACCCACAGCCAGCCGGCCTCATCCTCGAATAGGTCGACATAATGATTGCCGCTGCCAACCGTGCCGAGCTGCTCGCGCGCGAGCTGGCGCAGCCTGCCGAGCTGAGGGAGATCGCGCCAGGTCGGGTCGTCGAACAGCGCGTGGTCGGCCGCCTTGCCGCTGGTCTGGCCGATGCCGAAGACGACCGTGCGGGCGATCTGGTCCATCACGCGCTTGAGCTCCGGCTTCAGCGACTCGGCGCGGATATCGGTGCGCGCGGCCTTGTTGCCGCAGGAAATATCATAGCCGACGCCGCTCGGCGATACGGCGTCGCGGTAGGCGATCACGCCGCCGATCGGCATTGAATAACCTTTGTGCCCGTCGGCCATCAGCGCCGCGCCGGCCACCTGCTCGTCGTGGGCGCAGCGCTGAATCTGGGCCAGCGTGGCGTCGTCGTGCTGGCCCCAAACTGGTATATCGTTGACGATCTTAAACATCGCGGCCCTCCATCTCGCGCAGCGTCTCGCGCGCGGTGTAGATCAGCTCCTCTAGCCAGCCACGCAGATCAGCACGGCTGAGATCCGTCGCGTCCTCCAGCCGGCCGGCGGCGGCGTAATCGTGCAGCAGGTCGAGCCGCAGAAATAGCTCTTCCATGCCCTCGGCGCTATAATCGCGGCGGATTCGCTCGGCCTGGGCCAGCTCAAGTACGCTCATGGCAGCACCTCTTTTCGATTGCAGATTGCAGGTTAAACGCCAGCAGCACGGTTCTTTTTCGGCTTTGCTAGTTTGTCTTCGATCACAGACAGGTACGCGGTGTCCCACGTGCGGTTTTCGCAGGGGTCCTTTTCTTTCATTTCGTACATCGTTTTTGCGCTCTGTGAGCGCAAAAACGATGTCCAGTTAAAATAAGAAGTACCATGCTGCCGCAGGCTAAAGCCTTATGGGCGAAAGTCCAAGGAAAACAAAAAGGCGTAAAGCTTTGTCGCTTCACGCCTCGGAGAGAGCCGAACTGTCGCTGGTACTCAGCTGCAGCTCATATGTGACCCTCCGTGGCGTGTTTCGGCAGATTCGCGTCGAAGTGGCGACCCTGGCGATCGATCGCATGCTCCAGGCATGCGGGCATGGCCGTGCGACCTTGATCGAGCGACCATGGACAGAGGTTCTGGCATATATAAATGAACATAGCGCGTGAAACGTTCATCGCCCGCTCCCGATCTTTGTTTCATCGAGCATCTGCAGGATGCTGGAGCCTTTGATAAAGATGCGCCTAATGCTATCAGGGCGGCTGGCCGTCAGCTGGCCAGCTGCGATCAGCCGCTTGACGGTGCTGAGGCTGACGCCTAACAGCTCGGCCGTCTCCTCGCGCGAATAGACAGAGTCAGGATTGATTGGTTCACGTTTCATAGAGCTTCCTCGGCATGTTCTTTCGGCTAGTGTAGCACGGTGCCTGGGAGTTGTCAAGGGTTCAATTGTCCCATTCTTCGGTCGCCAGCGCGCCTGAGTGGCCGGTGCTGGAGGTCGCGATGAACATGACATAACAGATCATCATAATCGTCGCGAACATGGCGCTGGCGCCAAGCGGCCGGATATGGCTAAGCGGGAACAGAATCGGCCGCACGGCGGCTGCCAGCACATCCTGGGGGTAGAACAGCAGGTCCCAGCTATTCCAGCGCTCGAAGCGGCCGAGGTACACGCCCAGCCCGCTCAGGCCGATGCTGGCGGCGACGAACAGCCAGCTTACTATCCTGCCACAGAGCTGGCGCACCAGTCGCTGCATCGTCTGGAGCGAGACCACCGCGAGAAAGCACCCGCTCCAGGCGAACGCCGCCAGCAGGCCGATGTCGTACCACAGCGGCACCGGCGGCCGCTCGCGCAGATGCACAAAGTCGGTGATGATATACGGCGCATTCGGAAAGAACAGCAGCCACAGCGCGCCGGGGATCAGCAGGCGCCACCAGTCGCGCGGGTAGCGCCGCTGGATCGTCGCCGCCCACAGGCTCCATCCGTAGGGCACCCAGGCCAGAAATAGGTTCCAGACCAGGAAAATGAAAGATCCCTGGTCGGCCCGCAGCACCCGCGCGGTCAGGATGCCAACCGCCAGCGCGCTCGAGAGCGCCAGCGCATAGAACGCGTGTTCGGCAAGAAAACGGTGTAGGCGGCGGATGTGCTGACCAATGCTCATCGGGTTGCCTCTTAATTTCCATTTGCGATCCATAGTCGTACCTTTAACTCTAGCGCGATATTGCGCGCTCGGCAATAGCTCGGACGTGAGATTTAGCTTAGAAACTGTTTCAACACATTTATCACAGAAAGACGTATGCAGTACTCGAATGTGGTCATTTGCAGCGGACCTTTCCTTCTGTTGTATTTGGTTTTTGCCCTCTGCGAGCGCAAAAACCAAATACAGATTAGCTGCTAGTGCTGGAGCGAGCACGGCAGACAAAACTGTTTCACATTGATGCCTCAACTACTGGTTTGGCGCGCTCGTGAGGCCCATCGCTGGCGGATTCGCGCGCCCCGAAGCCCGCGAGCACGGTTTCCAGCACCGGCAGCATACGCGTGGCCCGCTTGGCCCGGATGACAGCATCCCACAGCGGCTCGAACTTCTTCCATCCGCCGGCGTAGGCGACATGCCGCAGGCGATCGCTCCAGCCCTGTTTGGCCCACGCGCCGCGGAAGATCGCGCCCCAGCGATAGAAATCGCGGTAGGCCTGCCAGTAGCCCCGCTCCAGCGCGGCCGGGCTCATGCGCGCCGGCTGGTAGACAGTGTGGCGGGTGTCGTAGAGATCCCAGCGGCTGTGCAGCAGCCGCCCTTGCGCCGCCATTCGCTGGTACAGCGCGGTGCTGGGGTAGGGTGTCAGAATGTGAAATGTGGCCGTCTCGATGCCCTGCCCGATCGCCCAGTCGACCGTCCGCGCGAACACGCTCTCGTCGTCGTCGTCCATGCCGAAGACGAAGCTGCCGTTGACCATAACGCCCAGTTCGTGCAGGCGCCGGATCGCCGCGCTATAGTCGCGGTTGAGGTTCTGGTACTTGTGCTGCTCGCGCAAGTTGGCTGGGTTGAGCGTCTCGAAGCCCACAAACAGGCTGCGTAGGCCGCTCGCGACTGCCTTCTCCAGCAGCCCCGGCTGCAGCACCGATTTGACGGTGCCGGCGGCCTGCCACAGCCGGCCCATCCCACGCATCCCGTCGAACAGCGCCTCGGCGAAGCGCGCGTTCCCAAAAAGGTGGTCGTCCAAAAAGTACAGGTGGTGGCCGGGCAGGCGCTCTATCTCGGCCAGCGCGTCGTCGACCGCCTGGGTGTAGAAGGATCTGCCGCCGCGGAAGAAGGCCTCTTTGTAGCAGAAATCGCAGACATACGGACAGCCGCGCGAGACCACGATTGAGTTGGGCACCAGGTACAGCTGGCGCTTGATCAGGTCGCGCCTAATCCTGGGCAGGCCCACCAGCGTGCGGACCTCGGAGCGGTACAGCGTTTTTGGCCGCCCGGCGCGCAGGTCGGCCAGAAACGCCGGCCAGGTGTCCTCGCCCGGCCCGAGAAAGATCGTGTCGGCGTGGCTGGCGGCCTCATCCGGCAGCGATGTAACGTGCAGGCCGCCTAGGCAGACGTGCGCTCCGCGCGCGCGGTAGTGGTCGGCCAGGGCGTAGGCGCGATAGGCCGATGTGATGTAGACCTGAATCACCACCAGGTCGGGTGCGTCGTCAAGATCGAGCGGCTCGACATGCTCATCCTGGATCACTACTTCGTCGCCGTTGTCGAGGTAGCCAGCCAGCGTCGCCAGGCCCAGCGGCGGGAACAGCGAATACTTGATCGGCCGCCAGTACGGGCTGATCGCCTCGGTCAGTGCCGGCAGGATCATCTTGACCTTCATGCGCGCTCCTCTCATAGTTTCGACTTTACAGTTGGCGAGGCTCACAAGGGTAGATAAGGAAGGGTTGCACCCTTCCTGATGCCTTTCTTGTGTATCGTGCGGGCGGCGAAGCCGCCCGCACGATACACAAAATATCTTCTCTGGGGGCGGCACAGCCGCCCCCAGACCCCCAGCGCTGCGAAACAGATGACAAACAGAGTATGTCATCCGGACACCCGAGACCACTGCTTGAGCGCAGGTTCGGCCGCACCCGAGTGCTTGACAGTGCCGCTCGCCTCTGCTAGCCTTGTTTCATAGCTGCGCAATTTGCAGGAGCACATGCTCGCCAACCTTTCAACGTTCAAACAAACCTTCAAACCGAATCATGATCAACCTTTTATTGGTCGAAGACAATGAGCGGCTGCGCCCGGCCCTGGCGGCCGGGTTGTCGGCCACCGGCGCGCTGCGGGTCGTGGGCGATTGCGGCAGCGGCGAGGATGCTCTGGTGGCCTGCCTGTCCGGCCCGCCCGACGCGATCCTGATGGATGTGCAGCTGGCCGGCAAGCTCAATGGCATCGAGGCCGCCGTGGCCATCCGGCGTGAGTTCCCGCGCCTGCCAGTGGTGTTCTACTCGATCCAGGACGACGACGCCTACTACCGCGCGTTCCGGCGCTCGGGCATCCTGAGCCACTATGCCTATGTCCGCAAGTCGAACTACCTGCTGCCGCAGATGATCGTGCCGCTGCTGCGCGACGCCGTGGCCGGGCGCAGCTTCATCGACCCGGAGATCGAGTCGCGCGTCCAGGAGGTGCGCGAGAAAGACGAACAGGCGCCCATGGCCCTGCTGGAGCCGAACGAGCAGGTGGTGGCGCGCATGCTGGCCCAGGGCATGAGCAACGAGCAGATCGCGGCGCGGCTAGGCTTCCGCGACAAGCGCACCGTCAGCCGGACCAACGGGCAGATCTATGCAGCCTGGGGCCTGGCCGACAGCACCACCGACGAAAAGGTCGCCCGCACTCGCGCGGCGATCATCGTCCGCGAGGGCCGGCTGCTGATGTGGGATGAGCACGGCGGCGCACAGGTGCTCGACCCGCGCGGCCAGTGGGCGGCGTACGACCTCTTAGCGTGACGGTTGACGCGCGACGAGTGGCGAGAAATACGTCACCCGTCACCCATCATCCGTCACCCGTAACTCGCACATGAACTACGACCTTCTCATCGCGCTGGATTGGGCGATCATCTCGCTGTCGCTGTTCAATACGATCGCGTTCCTGTGGCTGGGCTTCACGGTGCTGCTGAACGCCGAGCGCCCGCGCTGGGGCACCTGGGTGGCCGGCGGCGGGCTGATCCTGGGCGGGATCTATTTCGCCGGCCATAGCGCGGTGGTCAGCCATACGCTCGATCAGCTGGGGCCAGACACCGAGTTTTGGTGGCGGGTTAGCTGGCTGCCGGTGGTTGGCGCGCCGTATATGTGGTACCTGATGATCGCCTGGTATACCGGCGTGCTGGGCACACTGCGCCACCGCGTGTGGGTGACGCTGGCCGGCGCGCTGGGGCTGGGCGCGCTGGTGTCGCTGGTCGTCGCTAACCCGCTGCCCAGCTACGAGGATGTCGTCACGCGCTCGCCGGTGGCGGTGTTTCTGCTGGCCGGGCTGCCGATCGTCGCGCTGGTCTACCCGCTCTACAGCACGCTGTGTATCGTGCTCTCGCTCAGCGCGCTGCGCCACCCAAGGGCCTCGGAGCGCTTCATGGGCGATGAGGCCCGCCGCCGCGCGCGGCCGTGGCTGATCGGCGCATCGCTAGTGCTGCTGCTGGTCTGTCTGAGCTTGGGCGTCGCCGTGGCGGTGTTTCTGGGCCGGGTGCAGGGGCGGATCTTTGGTGCCCAGAGCGTCGTGCGAACAATCGTGGTGCTCATGAGCTTCGATCTGCTGATCTCTGCGCTGCTGGCGGTAGCGATCGTGCTGATCGGCCGCGCGATTGTCTCGTACGAGATCTTCACTGGAAAGGCGCTGCCGCGCGGCGGACTCTCGCGCTACTGGCGGCGCAGCCTGGTGCTGGCGGCCGGCTACGGCGCGCTGATGGGCCTAAGCCTGAGCCTGCCGGGATCGAGCGATATCGACCCGGTGTACCGGCTGTTGCTGGCCACATTGCTGATGACTCTGTTCTACGCGCTGCTCGGTTGGCGCTCGTATGCCGACCGCGAGCGCAGCATGAGCGATTTGCGCCCGTTCGTGGCCAGCCAGCGCCTGTACGAGCGTATGCTGCGGCCGGCCGCGCCGCCCGAGGTCGATATCGCGCTGCCGTTTCAGGCACTGTGTCAAGATGTGCTCGGCGCGCGGCTGGCCTACCTGGCGGCGCTGGGGCCGCTCGCGCCGCTGGTTGGTCCGGCGGCGCTGGCCGGCGCCGCCGGACCGATCTCAGAGCAGGCTATTACCGCGCTGGCCGGGCAGTTCAGCTCGCCCGCGACGATCTGCGTGCCGCTTTCGGGCGAGCAGTACGGCGGCGCGGTCTGGGCGGTGCCGCTGTGGAGCGAGCGCGGCCTGATCGGCGTGCTACTGCTGGGCGACAAGCGCGACAATGGGCTGTACACCCAGGAAGAGATCGAGATCGCCCGCGCCACTGGCGAGCGGCTGATCGACACGCGCGCCAGCGCCGAGATGGCCCGGCGCCTGATGACACTGCAGCGCCAGCGCCTGGCCGAGAGCCAGGTGGTCGATCGACGCACCCGCCGCGTGCTGCACGACGATGTGCTGCCGCAGCTGCACACAGCAATGTTGCTTCTTCAATCTACTGGGATGGACGAAAGACCAACGACCAAAGACGAAAGTAGTGACAGCGGCGCTGCTCAGCTTTCGTCGGCCGATCACCAACCTTCGTCCTTCGTCCTTCGTCCTTCGTCGGAGGCGATTAGCCTCCTTTCGGATGTCCACCGCCAGATCGCCAATCTGCTGCATGCCATGCCCGCCACTGCCGCGCCCGAGCTGGCGCGGCTGGGGCTGGTCGACGCGCTGCGGCAGGCGATCGACGGCGAGTTCGGCAGCGCCTTCGATGGCGTCAGCTGGCGGGTCGAGCCGGCCGCCGCCGAGGCCGCCCGCGCTGTGCCGGCCCTGGCGGCCGAGGTCTTCTTTTACGCCGCGCGCGAGGCTGTCCGCAATGCCGCGCGCTACGGCCGTAACGGCGACGCAGCCCAGCCGCTGCACCTGACGATCGTGGTCACATGGCGCAATGGGCTGGAGATGGCGATCGAGGACGACGGCGTGGGGCTGGGCGCGGCGACGATCGCCACACAGGGCAGCGGCCAGGGCCTGGGCCTGCACGGCACGCTGATGTCGGTGGTTGGCGGTACGCTGACGGCCGAGAGCCAACCGGGCGCCTACACGCGGATCTCGCTGGCGCTGCCGGCAACGGCGCTCGCCTGACGGGGTGATGGGGTGACGGGGTGATTCATCTCACCCCGTCACCCCATCACCTTGTCTTCCAGGGAATTCTGCTATACTACATCCCATGATCCAAGCCCTGATCTTCGACTTCGACGGCCTGCTGGTTGATACCGAGACACCGGCGTTCGAGAGCTGGCGCACACTGTACGCCGAGCACGGCCACGAGCTGTCGCTCGACCTATGGCAGGGTGCGCTCGGCACCAGCCACGGCTTTGATCCCGCGGCCCACCTGGCCCAGCTGGCCGCCCAGCCGATCGATCAGGCCGCGCTGCTGGCGCGCCGCCTAGCGATCAAGCGTGAGCTTAGCGCCGCCCAGCCGCTGCTGCCAGGGGTGCGCGAGATACTCGCCCAGGCGCGCGAGCTGGGGCTGCCGCGCGCGATCGCCTCCAGCAGCAGCCGCGAGTGGGTGGTCGGCTGGCTGCGCCAGCACGGCATCGAGGATCAGTTCGCCTGCGTCCGCACCGCCGACGACGTGCGGCTGACCAAGCCCGCGCCGGATCTGTTCCTGAGCGCCGCCACTTGCTTGGGCATCCCGCCGGGGCGCTGCCTGGTGTTCGAGGACTCGCCCAACGGCATTCTGGCCGCCCGCGCCGCGGGCATGCCCTGCGTCCTGGTTCCTGGTGCGATCACACGCCGGCTCACGCTGCCCGGCGCCGATCTGGCGATCGATTCGCTCGACGCAGTGCCGCTGGCGAATATACTTTCGCAGATCGCGCTGTTGGCAGAGAGGACTCGATGACGATCGCACACATCAATGGCACCGATCTGTTCTATCGCGTCGTCGGCACGGGCTGGCCCTGCCTGGTCTTGCATGGCGGTCTTGGACTCGATCACACCTATCTGCGCCCCTGGCTGGATCCCCTGGGCGATCGTTTACAGCTGATCTACTACGACCAGCGCGGCAATGGGCGATCTGGCCGTCCGCCGCTGGATACGCTCACCTTCGCCCAGTTCTGCGCCGATGCCGAGGCGCTACGGGTGCATCTGCAGCATGACCGGATCGCTCTCCTCGCTCATTCGTATGGCGGATTTATCGGGCTGGAGTATGCGCTGCGCTACCCCGATCGAGTGAGCCACCTCATTCTGCTCGACACTGCGGCCGCGCTCGACACAGAAGATGAGTCCGACCGCCCCTTGCAGGATACGCAAGATGCGCCTGCGCTGACCACTGACGCGGAGCTACAACAGGCGTTGGAGGCGATCGCGCCGCTGTACTACCACACCTTCGATGCCCAGCGCGCGTCCGACGCATTCCAGCACGTGGTGTGGAGCGTCACCGCCAACCATCGTGGCGCACAGCTGCTCGAAGAGTATAATCTCGTCGCGCGGTTAGGCGAGATTCAGGCCCCGGCGTTGTGTCTAGCTGGCGACACTGATTTCCTGTGTCGCCCAGCCCACCTAGAGACTCTGTATCGTGGGCTTCCGCGTGCAGAACTGGCGATTATCGAGTGCTGCGGGCATCTGCCGTTCATCGAGCGACCGAGCGACTTTCTGTATGCAGTCCGTAATTGGCTGGAACGGACACTTTGAGAGGTTGTTTAGGAGGAGTACTCGTATGCCGATTATCGCCCACAGCCGCCCTGTCGATACGCTTTCTCAGTCCGAGATCGGCCGCTGGAGCCAGGTGCCGGTGGCGATCGCCGTGGATGTAAGCAACGCCGCCTGTCAGATCGACGCAGCCATCCGCCCACTGTGCCCGCCCGGCCGGCAGCCGCGCCTGTTTGGCCGGGCTGTGACGGCGCTGTGCGAGCCGCCCGATTTCGGCGCCGTGCTCCTGGCGCTCGACCTCATCCAGCCCGGCGATGTGCTGGTGATCGCCGCGAATGGGCATACTGAGACCGCGATGATCGGCGAGATCCTCGGCGGCCAGGTGCGACGCCTGGGCGGCCGGGGTATCGTCTGCGACGGGGCGATCCGCGATGTGGCGCAGCTCGCAGAGTGGACGGAGCTGTCGGTCTTTGCGCGGGCGATCACGCCGCGCGGGCCGACAGCGTGGGAGCGCGGCGTGGTCAACGCGGCCGTGACGGTTGGCGGCCTGCTGGTCGGCCCTGGCGATCTGATCATTGGCGATGACGACGGGCTGGCCGCGCTTTCACCCGACGCGATCCGCTCCTACATCGCCGCCGCCGAGGCCAAGCAGGCCCGCGAGGCCGAATGGATATCGAGCTTCGCCGGCGGGCGCTCAGCCGCCGAAATCTTTGGGTTGGCGCTTTAGCTGGCTGGTGATGGCAGAAGCAGGTTTAGAAGGCGTTAGTATACTCAGCCGGCTCATCAATTCAGCAGTTCAACGTACCAGTCTCCAGTCCCCAGCCTCTAGCCTCTTATAGCTGAAACGCCGTCTTGCCTGTCGCCAGGTCAATCGCATAGATCTGGCTATCCAGCTTCAGGTAGGCCATGTCGTCGGTCCACATGGGCTGGTACAGGCTCGGCATGTGCAGGTCGGCCAGCTCGGTCTCCTGCTTGGCGCTGCTATTGCCGCTGCGCGGGTCGAGCGTCTCGACGATCAGCCGCGCCTCGTCGCGCAGCACCTGCACGACGACCAGACCTTTCGGCGTAAGCTGCCAATCCCAATCGCCGGATGAGCTGCCCTGGCGTAGGCTATGCGCCTGCAGCGGCTGCTGCCAGCGCCGCTCGCCGCTGGCCGCATCCAGGCCCCACAGCACCTGGCGCTGCGAGTCCCACGTCGGCGCCGCCAGCACGATCAGCGTCTCATCCCGCAGCGCCAGCGGGCGCAGGTTGTACTCTTTGTCTTCGATCAGGGTACGCACGCTACCATCGGCGGTGTCCATCGCCCAGATCTTTTGATTCTGATTGACATACAGCGCCTTCTCGGTCAGCAGGGCGGTGTTGTTGTACCAGCTCGGCGGCACCAGACCCTCCTCCAGCGTGCGCTCCCAGCGTGGCTGGCCGGTCGCCAGGTCGAAGGCCTGCGCGCACTGGGCGAAGAAGCCATACATGGTGTACATGGTCTGGCCATCCTGGCTGAACAGCAGCGGCGTGTCGTAGCGCGGGCGCTCGAACTCGGAGAAGGTGTTGCGCTCGGGGCAGTGCGGGTCGAGCTTGAGCGCCGGTTTGCCGGTGGCCGGATCGAGAAACGAGATGATCGTGCCGTCTTTGTCTTGGCTCGGCTGCGTCGCCACCACGCGGTCGCCGGCCACTGGCAGCTGGCGCGTGTTCTCGGCCAGCCGCGTACTCCAGGCCAGCTTGCCGGTCTGCGCGTCGAAGGCCTGCAGGCCGCTATTCTTCTCCAGCACCACAACATGCCCGCCGACCACGCGCAGACACTCCTCGCAGCCGCTCTGCGGCTCGACCGCCAATGCTGTCTGCCAGGCCGGCGTGCCGTCGCTCAGGCGCAGCGCCAGCAGCTGATCCTGGTCGGTCAGGTACAGCATATCCTCGCCGGCGACCAGTAGGCCCTGGTAGGCCTCCTTGCTCAGCGGCTGGCTCTGCCAGCGCGGCGCGTGGCTGGCGCCATCGATCAGAGCTAGGCTGTAGCGGCTATCGCCCACGCCGTAGACATATACCACCAGGTCGCCGCCCTTGCCATCGCGCGGGAGCACGGCGGCCATCTCGGTGATCGGGCCAAGCTTGATCTGGTTGATCACCGCTGGTAGATCGACTGGGATGTTGACTGGGATCTTGACCGGGCTGTTGGAGATCAGGCTGATCAGCCGGCCGCCCGAGACGCCGATCGCAACCGCGACGCCGACCACCGCCAGGGCGATCACCATGATCAGCGTGCCTAGACAGGAGCTGCCGCGCTTCGGGGCAGATCGCGCGCTGCGTGCGACCGTGACTGATGCGGCCGACCAGACCGGCGGCTGCTGCGGCGCGTTGGGTCGCTTTGCCTGCGCTCCCTTTGGGCGCTCGATCGCGGTGCCGCAAAAGGCGCAGGTGCCCTGGTCGCCCTGCATGGCGATCGAGGCCCCGCACGACGGGCAGTAGAATGCGACGGCTTCTTGGTTGTTCGGCATGTTGTTCTCCGATTAGCCTGCGGCCGCGAGGCCCTTGTTTAGGACTTACGCAAGTGGGAGATTTGGAGGGCCGCAGGCCCTCCAGGGATCACTGTTTGTGTCGATCAGACACAGCATAGAACGGTAGTCAAGCGAAAAATCGACGCCGTCGCGATGCGAGGGTCTTTAGAAATCTAACGCTGAGGCTTTGTAGTGGGATACGCTTTGGCGATCGACAGTGGCGACGATTGCGATACTGGCACGCGATCGTCATGGTTGGGGTGAGGGGGTGAGGAGGTGACGGGTGATGGACGAGCTAGATGAGTAGGGTATTTCGTCCTTGGTCCTTCGTCTTTCGTCCTTCGTCCTTCGTCCAACTACCCGCGCGGCACGCTGGCAGGGCGACCGTTCAGGCCAAATAGCTGGCGGATGCGGCCGACCAGTGTCGGCCTACTAAGCATCTCGGCCGGCATGTCGGTGGCCTGGCGAGCCATCAGCGCAAGCTGATTCATCTCCAGACGACGCGCCAGCACCTCGCCCAGACGCTCTGGCAGCTCGGGGTTGGCCTGTAGCAGCGGGCCAATTGCCTGGCGCGCGACGAGTAGGATCTCGGTATCCTCCTCGGCTGTGACCGTGGCGCCGCGCGCGGCGCCGGTCAGCAGCGCCATCTCGCCAAAGAACTCGCCCGGCCCAAGATGGTTGACCGTGACCGGGGCCAGGTCATCGTCCAGGTTATCGTCCACATCGATCCGCACGCGGCCGGAGCGAATAATGAAGAAGGTGTCGCCGGCTTCGCCCTGGCGAGCCAGCACCTCTCCGCGCGCGTACAGCCGCACGCCAACCTGCTCGGCCAGACTGCGCAGCTCGGCGCGATCGAGCACAGTGAATAGGTCGACTTGACGTAACGCATGAGTGATCTGCTCGACATGGAGATCCTGTTGCGCTGCTTGGGTATGCGCGTCGACCTGGTGCAGATACACTTCGCGCAGCGGCGAGGGCAGTTTGAGGCCGGCGCGCTGCACGTGGTACCACATGCTGGTCATCACCGCGTCGCGCTTCTCGGGGTACTTGTCATAATTATAAAGCCAGAACTTGACATCATAGGTCACGCTGTAGTCGCCGTACTGGATCAGCTTGATCGACGGCGGCGGCTCACGGCAGACATCCGGCGAGGCCAGCGCGGCCGCCGACAGCACCTGCTTAACCAGGTTTGGCGGGTGGCCGGGCATCAGCCCGATCTGGACGTGCATGGCCTGGATCGGCGAGCCGAGGCTGTAGTTGGTCAGCTCAGCCTGCGAGAGGTTGGCGTTGGGGTAGATGACGTAGTTGCCGTCGACGGTGATCACCCGCGTCGCGCGCCAGCTCATCTCGACCACGCGCCCGATCTGCTTATTGATCTCGACCCAGTGGCCGATCTCGAACGGTCGCTCGGTCTGCAAGGCGATCCCGGCGATCACATTCTTCAACAGATCTTGCAGCGCCAGGCCGATCACGGCGGTCAAGATCGTCGACGAGATCACGATCGAGTTGAGCTGGACGCCCAGGATCAGGTTCAGCGTCAGCAGGATCACCACGATAAACGCCAGCGCGCGGCCGATGTCGATTATCAGCCGCGGCACGCCCGCGCCCCGGCGCCTGGCCCAGCGATCGATCAGCAGGTTCTCGAGCAGACCCAGGCCGACGAAACCCCAGCTACAGATGATCACCGCTAGCAAGACATCGTGGAAGGTCGCGTCGACCGGCCGGCCGATCGCGGCCAGCCCGGTGGTCGCGCCGATCGCGAGGCTCAGGGAGAGCGCGCCAACCAGGTAGGGGATCGCCAGCGGGCGCAGCGCGCCGGATCGGCGCAGCAGCCGGTCGATCAGCAGCAGCAGCACAAAAACCGCCAGCCCGTAGACTAGCGGCAGCAACCAGAATGTCGGATGCTCGAAGAGCTGCAGATTCATAAGAGTTTTGAGTTGTGAGTTTTGAGTTGTGAGTTCTAACCGCGATAACTCAGAACTCAGAACTCAGAACTCAGAACTGGAGTAGGAAATCTGGCACCCACAGCCCGCCCAGTCCACTAAATCGCAGCACGATCGCGCCGAGCAGCATGGCGACAGTCAGCCCGATTACGACATAGTCGCGTGGCGTGTAGTGTAGCTCCTGCAGCCAGGTGCGCGGGCCAGTGCCAAAGGCGTGCAAGTTCATCGCGTCGACCACATCCTCGCCCTTTAGGATCGCGCCGATCGTGATCGGGACGACCAGCGGCGCCATATTGCGGATGGCCTTGAGCAGCCCGCCGGCGCGCTCCAGCTCATATCCGCGCGCCCGCTGCGCGTCGAGCGTGGTGCTGAAGTCGCCGGCCAGGCTCGGGACGAAGCGCACCGCCAGATCGAGCGCGCAGGCGACGTTGCTCGATAGCCCGAGCCGGCGAAAGGTCACCCCGTAGCTGGCCGGGTGGATTGTCTGCAGCAGAATGACGCCGAGCAGCGCCATCGTGAACAGGCGGATCAGCTGGGTGGCCGCGAGCGCCAGCCGCTCGGCGCTGATCACGATCGGCAGCCCCAGGAAGCGCGTCTGCCAGATCACATGCTCGACGGTGTAGATGCCTGCGCCGCCGCGGCCGGTCAGCAGCGTCAACAGTGTCAGGAAGCCGATGAACGCGCTGGCCACAAGCGCGAAGCGCCGCAGCTCGCGCCAGGAGAGCCGCGACAGCACCAGCGCGACGAGTGTGAGCGTGAACGGGAGCAGCACCAGCCGCAGATCCCAGACCAGCACGATCGCAACCGACGTGACGAACATGAAGATCACCCGCGCGCGCGGGTCGATCCGCTGGACGATCGTATCGCGGTCTTTATAGCTCCAGGATGCAAGCATAGCGTTATTGGCTTCTGCGATCAGGCTGTGTTACTATAATGGCTCTCGCCAGTGCTGTCAATAGGAGTGCCCGCCATGCAGGATCTCGATAAGCAGCCGCACGCTCACGATCATTCCGCTGAGCCGCATGATCACGATCATCCGCACGATCACGATCAGCCGCGTGACCAGCTCGGCCAGCGGAACGGCGATACGTCATCGCTGGATCCTGAACACGATCACGACGACCACGCTCATCCGCACGACGATCATGACCATGACGATCACGATCACCCGCACGGCGACCACGATCATTCACAAGACGATCACGATCATCCTCATGACGATCATCCGCACGACGATCATGATCACGGCGAGCACGGCCACGCGCATGGCGACCACGATCACGCACATGCCGGCGGGCTGCGTGGCCTGTTGGGTGAGCTCCTTCACACCCACAGCCATTCCGAGCCGCGCACCGACCGCGCGCTGGAGAGCAGCGAGCGCGGCATCTGGGCGCTCAAGATCTCGCTGGTGGGCCTGCTGGCGACGGCGCTATTCCAGGTGGCGATCGTGCTGATCAGCGGCAGCGTAGCGCTGCTGGCCGACACGATCCATAACTTCGCCGACGCGCTCACGGCCGTGCCGCTGTGGATCGCCTTCGTGGTCGGCCGGCGGCCGCCGACCAGGCGCTACACCTATGGCTACCGCCGCGCCGAGGACCTGGCCGGGATCTTCGTGGTGCTGGTGATGGTGGCCAGCGCGGCGCTGGCGGGCTGGGAATCCTACCGCAAGCTGATCGCCCCCGAGCCGCTGACGAACCTGTACTGGGTGATGGCCGCGGCGGTGATTGGCTTTTTGGGCAACGAGCTGGTGGCGCTCTTCCGCATTCGGATCGGCCGCGAGATCGGCAGCGCAGCGCTGGAGGCCGACGGCCTGCACGCGCGCACCGATGGCCTGACCTCGCTGGCGGTGCTGGTTGGCGCGATCGGCGTTTGGCTGGGCTACCCGCGCGCCGACCCGATCGTCGGCCTGCTGATCACCATCCCGATCTTGCAAGTGGTCTGGGGCGCGGCGCGCACGATCTGGGAGCGGCTGATGGACGCGGTCGACCCGGCGCTGGTCGACGCGGTCGAGCGCGACGCCGCCCGGATCGCCGGGGTCGAGCGCGTCCACGACGTGCGGATGCGCTGGCTAGGCCACAGCCTGGAGGCCGAGCTGCACGCCGATGTCGACAGCCAGGCCTCGACCGCCGCCAGCCACGCGATCGCCCAAGAGATCGAGCACGCGCTGCTGCACGCCATGCCGCAGCTCACGACCGTGACAGTGCATATCGACCCGAGCGATACGGCCGGTGAGGATTTCCACGCCGTGACCGCGCACCACCGAGTGAAGTTATGAGTTATGAGTTTTGAGGTGCATTTACTCAAAACTCATAACTCATAGCTCATAACTAGCTACCGACCTGTGCGCGCCTGTGCGGCCATCCATGCCGTCAGGAGGATCGGCAGCAGAATCAGCGCGTTGATCAGGTTCGAGCCGGCCGCCGGCAGAAACTCGCCCAGAAACGCAGTCGTGAACGAGTAGCCGTTCCACCAGATGTCGGCCAGCGCGGCGAAGCCGATGCCGACCACGATCCCAAGCGCGCCCCAGACCTGTGCGCTAGCGATCGTCTCGCGGCCGACCGCCAGGTAGCGCACGCCGATCAGCAGCGCGATCCCCAGTAGCGGGATCCACCATAGCCCGCTGACATCCATGGTTGCCGTGCCATCGCCAAACGGGTCGACGACACTGGGGTTGGCGAAGACCAGCACGGTAGCCAGCACGCACACCGCCGCGACGATCGCCATGGGAATGTTGATGCTGCGCCGGCGGCTGGCGAAGGCCACCGAGAGGCCGGCCACCAGGCCGATCAGGCCGTTGCCAATGTCCCAGATCGGGAACACGCCCCAGGCCATCAGCGCATCGCCAAGCACATTGCCGACGAAGCCGCTGAAGAAGCCCACCGCCGGGCCAAACGCCACGCCGAAAAAGATCGGGATCACGATCGCCGGCCGCAGCGCGACATTGCTGACCGACGGCAGCTGCAGCCAGTTGGTGGCCCAGCTCAGCACGCCGTACAGCGCCGCGCCGATCGCGGCGTAGACGACCTCGCGGGTGCCGAACTTCCAGAGCTCCTGATCGCCAGCCAGCACGGCCAGCAGGTACGTTACTAGCGCGCCAACCACCAGGATCGGGATCATTGTGACGAAGTCGAACGGCACTGCGTCCGAGCTTTGTGATGAGGCGATCGCGCTGCCGATGAATAGGAACACGATTCCAACCACCAGTACGACCGCGATTGGGACCAGCGGCCGAACCCAGCGGCTCTGCGGCGCTCCGACCGACCTTGCCTGCGTTGCCATGACATGCCTCCTTATGAAGTTAAGAGTCGAGAGTTAAGCGTTAAGAGTTCGATTAGCTGAACTCTTAACGCTTAACTTTGAACTTTGAACTCGGATGTAAACGGTGCCAGCTGCTCGAGCGGCAGAAAGCGCCCGGTGCGCGGCAGCAGGCGCAGATTCAGCTCCAGTAGCGATGTCGGCACGATCCGGCAGCGCTCAAGCAGCCCACGATCGGCCAATACCTGCTCGGGCGGGCCGTCGGCCTCGATCTGGCCTTCGCGCATCAGCACCACCCGCGTGGCGTAGCTCACCGCCAGGTCGACATCGTGAGTGATCAGCACCGTCGCCGCCAGCCCGGCCAGGCCGCCGATCGTCTGCATCAGCGCCTGGGTGCTGCCGTGATCCTGGCCGGCGGTCGGCTCGTCCAGCACCAGCAGGCGCGGCCGCATGCTCAGCACCGCCGCGATCCCCAGGCGCTTCTGCTGGCCGAACGAGAGCGACAGCGGCGCGCGGTCCTCGAAGCCGGTCAGCCCAACCTGGGCTAATGCGGCCGGCACAGCCGCCTCGGCCACGGCAGGATCAACGCCGAGATTGCGCGGCCCAAAGGTCAGCTCGGCCTGCGCCGAGGGCGCGAACAGCATGTGCGAGGGGCTCTGGAACACGTAGCCGACCGTGCGAGCCAGCTGGGCGACGGTCGAGCCGCGCGCATCGGCGCCGGCCACGCGCACCTGACCAGAACTCGGCTGCAGCAGCCCGATCCCGTGGCGCAGCAGCGTGCTCTTGCCGGCGCCGTTCGGCCCCATGATCGCCACAACCTCGCCTTCGCGGATCGACAGCGAGACCCCGCGCAGAATCTCCGGCCCATCGCCATAGCTGAATCGCAGATCGCTAAACTCCAGCAGCTGGTCGCCCGGCGTCGGGCGGGGGATGGGGTATGGGGGATGGGGGATAGGGTCTGCACCTCTATCCCCCAGCTCCCATACCCCATCCCCCAAGCGCGTAAGCGCGATATCCGCCGGTAGCTTGACCTCGTATGGGTTGGCGATCGCCAGGAACTCCGCGCTTGGACCTAGGAACGACTGCCGGCCATCGCGCATGAACAGCGTACGCTGCGGGCGCGCCGCCAGCGCGTCCTCGACGCGATGCTCGACCAGCGCCACCGCATGGCCATCGTCGGCCAGCTCACGGAATAGCGCCAGTGCCTCGCGGGCCGAGGCCGGGTCCAGGCTTGCCAGCGGCTCGTCCAGCAGCAGAATGCGCGGATTCATCGAGAGCAGCCCAGCCAGTGCCACCTTCTGGCGCTCGCCGCCAGAGAGCCCGCCGGTCTCGCGGCCGTAGAGCGACGTGATTCGCAGGCGCTCCAGGGTCGCTCGTACGGCCGCGCGGATGCGCTCGCGCGGCCAGCCTAGGTTCTCGGGCCCAAACGCGACCTGCCGCTCGACATAGCTCGTGACGATCTGGCGATCCGGGTCCTGCAGAATAGTGCCGACCAGCTGAGCCAGCTGGGCCAGGCTCATTCCGGCCGGGTCCTGGCCATCGATCGCGATCCGGCCGCTCAGGTCGCCGCGATAGCTGCGCGGGATCAGGCCATTCAGGCAGCGCAGCAGCGTCGACTTGCCGCTGCCGCTGCCGCCGGCGATCAGCAGCAGCTCGCCCAAGCTGACGCTGAAGCTCAGATCGCCGAGCGCCGGCGCATCGGCGGTGCGGTAGCGAAACGTCAGTCCATCGACGAGTAATGGCTGCGGTTGTTGGGTCATTCTGTTCTATAGCCTAAATTGGGTGCCGGTGACTATACTCCACAGGTCGGCGTTTGTCAAACGCTATGTTGCCTGCGCCAGCAATGAACAACAATAAGGGCTGAGGGTTTGGGGAGGCGCAGACTCCCCAACTTCTTCCTTTTCCTCACCTACTGCGGCGACACAGCCGCCGCAGTAGGTGAGGAAACAAAGGGCTTGACATCAGAACAAGAATAGTGTATTATCACTTTGACGTTAACGTCAAGGTTGTAAAACACTATGAAAGACAAAATGCGTATCGGCGAGTTCGCCGAGCAGGCCGGAGTGACCCCGCGAACGATTCGCTACTACGAGGGTCTCGGTCTGCTGGGGCCGAACGAGCGCGAAGGCCAAGGGTTTCGTTACTATACCGGCGCCGAGCTATCCAGGCTCAAGAAGATCGACTGGCTCAAGCAGCTCGGGTTGCGGCTGGAAGAGATCGGCGAGGTGCTCCCGCTCTACTGCGATGATCCGACAGGCTTGCGCGGCAAGCAGCGCCTGCTCGAGATCCTTCAGTCGCATCTAGCGGAGACCGATGAAAAGATCGAGAGCCTCCAGAGCTTTCGATCCGAAGTTCAGACAAATATCGAGCGTATCCAACAGTACATCAATTCCCATCGCGCCGAATAGTCTTTTTTTTACTTGAAAGATAACGTTAACGTTAACGTTATCTGTGGTTCGAGGCTGCCTAAAAAGCCTTGATCCGCAGGGTTTGAGGTTCCCAGGATCCTCCAGCCCTCCCGATCGATCGGGTATGGGTGGCTTTGCCACACCAATATCCCATCGCTGGAGTGTTGTAATTGCAGAGGAGACAGATCATGCTCAAGCATAGCGCTGAGACGTTCGCGACTGAGACGACACGGCAGGCACGCCGATATAACCGCGACCGTGGGCTTCAGATCGTCCTATGGTTGCTCTGGACGCTGGCCGTAGCTGGGACGGCATTCTGGCACTGGTACGCCGATATCGCCGCTCAACGGCCTGTGAATCTGCTGGGCCTGGTGATCTATAGTGTGCTAGCCGGCCTGGTGGGCATGCTGGTGATCACGTTGGTCGAGCTGTGGTTTGAACCGCTGCGCTTTATGGATTAGGGAGGGGTTATGCGTATTGGGCTTCAGGTTCCGAGCTTCACCTGGCCGGGCGGGGCGCCCGAGATTGGCGCGCGCCTGGCCGAGATCGGCCGCACCGCCGACGACGCGGGCTTCCATAGTCTGTGGGTCATGGACCACTTCTTTCAAATTGGCATGGTCGGGCCGCCCGAGCACGCGATGCTCGAAGGATATAATGCGCTGAGCTTTTTGGCCGGCGTGACCAAGCGCGTCAGGCTAGGCACGCTGGTGACGGGCGTTCACTATCGCCACCCCGGCATTCTGCTGAAGACCGTCACGACGCTGGATGTGCTGTCGGGCGGGCGGGCGTACCTGGGCATTGGCGCGGGCTGGAATGAGCAGGAGTCGCGTGGGCTAGGCGTGCCATTCCCGCCGCTAAAGGATCGCTTCGAGCAGCTCGAAGAGGCGCTCCAGATCGCGCACCAGATGTGGAAGGGCGATCGCAGCGCCTTCACCGGCAAGCATTATCAGCTCGAGGATCCGCTCAACAGCCCGCAGGCGCTTAGCCAGCCCCACCCGCCGATCATGATCGGCGGCGGCGGCGAGCAGAAGACGCTACGGCTGGTGGCGCAGTATGCCGACGCCTGCAACCTGTTTGCACGCATGGGCCCTGAAGTGCTGCGTAAAAAGCTCGACGTGCTGCGCGAGCACTGCCAGGCGGTCGGCCGGCCCTACGAGCAGATCGAGCGCACCGCCCTGAATACCGTGAATCTGACCCCCGGCGGCGCCAGCGCTGCCGACGTGATCGCGGAATGCCGATCGCTGGCCGAGCTGGGCTTCCAGCATGTGATCTTCAACATGCCCAATGTCCAAGAGCTTGCGCCATTGGAGACATTTGGCCGCGAGATCATACCGGCGCTGGCCGAGCTGTAACGAACAGCACCAAGAACCAAGAACTGAGAACCTGAGTTGCAAACGGTTCGCGGTTCTTGGTTCTTTGTCTCCTAGATTGGTGTACAATTGGCCCATTGACCGCCGCACGTAGCACGGAGGGGTACAATGGCCACACCTGACCGCTTCTACCATATTGGCTTTGGTCGCGCGGATCTGGGGAGCGAGCCGCCGGAGATTGCGCTGCTCTCGGGCGACCCGGAGCGCGCGCGCTTTCCAGCACATTGGGATCCTAAGCTTAGAATTCCACGTGGACAAGTTGTCGCGGCCGCTTCTATAGTGTCACCTAAATACTAGTGACTCCAGCGTAACTGGACTGGCCACAGTTAGGCCGCAAATGTAATCACACTGGCTCACCTTCGGGTGGGCCTTTCTGCGTTCGCGAGTGGACCCGATAAGCTCATGGAGCGGCGTAACCGTCGCACAGGAAGGACAGAGAAAGCGCGGATCTGGGAAGTGACGGACAGAACGGTCAGGACCTGGATTGGGGAGGCGGTTGCCGCCGCTGCTGCTGACGGTGTGACGTTCTCTGTTCCGGTCACACCACATACGTTCCGCCATTCCTATGCGATGCACATGCTGTATGCCGGTATACCGCTGAAAGTTCTGCAAAGCCTGATGGGACATAAGTCCATCAGTTCAACGGAAGTCTACACGAAGGTTTTTGCGCTGGATGTGGCTGCCCGGCACCGGGTGCAGTTTGCGATGCCGGAGTCTGATGCGGTTGCGATGCTGAAACAATTATCCTGAGAATAAATGCCTTGGCCTTTATATGGAAATGTGGAACTGAGTGGATATGCTGTTTTTGTCTGTTAAACAGAGAAGCTGGCTGTTATCCACTGAGAAGCGAACGAAACAGTCGGGAAAATCTCCCATTATCGTAGAGATCCGCATTATTAATCTCAGGAGCCTGTGTAGCGTTTATAGGAAGTAGTGTTCTGTCATGATGCCTGCAAGCGGTAACGAAAACGATTTGAATATGCCTTCAGGAACAATAGAAATCTTCGTGCGGTGTTACGTTGAAGTGGAGCGGATTATGTCAGCAATGGACAGAACAACCTAATGAACACAGAACCATGATGTGGTCTGTCCTTTTACAGCCAGTAGTGCTCGCCGCAGTCGAGCGACAGGGCGAAGCCCTCGGCTGGTTGCCCTCGCCGCTGGGCTGGCGGCCGTCTATGGCCCTGCAAACGCGCCAGAAACGCCGTCGAAGCCGTGTGCGAGACACCGCGGCCGGCCGCCGGCGTTGTGGATACCTCGCGGAAAACTTGGCCCTCACTGACAGATGAGGGGCGGACGTTGACACTTGAGGGGCCGACTCACCCGGCGCGGCGTTGACAGATGAGGGGCAGGCTCGATTTCGGCCGGCGACGTGGAGCTGGCCAGCCTCGCAAATCGGCGAAAACGCCTGATTTTACGCGAGTTTCCCACAGATGATGTGGACAAGCCTGGGGATAAGTGCCCTGCGGTATTGACACTTGAGGGGCGCGACTACTGACAGATGAGGGGCGCGATCCTTGACACTTGAGGGGCAGAGTGCTGACAGATGAGGGGCGCACCTATTGACATTTGAGGGGCTGTCCACAGGCAGAAAATCCAGCATTTGCAAGGGTTTCCGCCCGTTTTTCGGCCACCGCTAACCTGTCTTTTAACCTGCTTTTAAACCAATATTTATAAACCTTGTTTTTAACCAGGGCTGCGCCCTGTGCGCGTGACCGCGCACGCCGAAGGGGGGTGCCCCCCCTTCTCGAACCCTCCCGGTCGAGTGAGCGAGGAAGCACCAGGGAACAGCACTTATATATTCTGCTTACACACGATGCCTGAAAAAACTTCCCTTGGGGTTATCCACTTATCCACGGGGATATTTTTATAATTATTTTTTTTATAGTTTTTAGATCTTCTTTTTTAGAGCGCCTTGTAGGCCTTTATCCATGCTGGTTCTAGAGAAGGTGTTGTGACAAATTGCCCTTTCAGTGTGACAAATCACCCTCAAATGACAGTCCTGTCTGTGACAAATTGCCCTTAACCCTGTGACAAATTGCCCTCAGAAGAAGCTGTTTTTTCACAAAGTTATCCCTGCTTATTGACTCTTTTTTATTTAGTGTGACAATCTAAAAACTTGTCACACTTCACATGGATCTGTCATGGCGGAAACAGCGGTTATCAATCACAAGAAACGTAAAAATAGCCCGCGAATCGTCCAGTCAAACGACCTCACTGAGGCGGCATATAGTCTCTCCCGGGATCAAAAACGTATGCTGTATCTGTTCGTTGACCAGATCAGAAAATCTGATGGCACCCTACAGGAACATGACGGTATCTGCGAGATCCATGTTGCTAAATATGCTGAAATATTCGGATTGACCTCTGCGGAAGCCAGTAAGGATATACGGCAGGCATTGAAGAGTTTCGCGGGGAAGGAAGTGGTTTTTTATCGCCCTGAAGAGGATGCCGGCGATGAAAAAGGCTATGAATCTTTTCCTTGGTTTATCAAACGTGCGCACAGTCCATCCAGAGGGCTTTACAGTGTACATATCAACCCATATCTCATTCCCTTCTTTATCGGGTTACAGAACCGGTTTACGCAGTTTCGGCTTAGTGAAACAAAAGAAATCACCAATCCGTATGCCATGCGTTTATACGAATCCCTGTGTCAGTATCGTAAGCCGGATGGCTCAGGCATCGTCTCTCTGAAAATCGACTGGATCATAGAGCGTTACCAGCTGCCTCAAAGTTACCAGCGTATGCCTGACTTCCGCCGCCGCTTCCTGCAGGTCTGTGTTAATGAGATCAACAGCAGAACTCCAATGCGCCTCTCATACATTGAGAAAAAGAAAGGCCGCCAGACGACTCATATCGTATTTTCCTTCCGCGATATCACTTCCATGACGACAGGATAGTCTGAGGGTTATCTGTCACAGATTTGAGGGTGGTTCGTCACATTTGTTCTGACCTACTGAGGGTAATTTGTCACAGTTTTGCTGTTTCCTTCAGCCTGCATGGATTTTCTCATACTTTTTGAACTGTAATTTTTAAGGAAGCCAAATTTGAGGGCAGTTTGTCACAGTTGATTTCCTTCTCTTTCCCTTCGTCATGTGACTTGATATCGGGGGTTAGTTCGTCATCATTGATGAGGGTTGATTATCACAGTTTATTACTCTGAATTGGCTATCCGCGTGTGTACCTCTACCTGGAGTTTTTCCCACGGTGGATATTTCTTCTTGCGCTGAGCGTAAGAGCTATCTGACAGAACAGTTCTTCTTTGCTTCCTCGCCAGTTCGCTCGCTATGCTCGGTTACACGGCTGCGGCGAGCGCTAGTGATAATAAGTGACTGAGGTATGTGCTCTTCTTATCTCCTTTTGTAGTGTTGCTCTTATTTTAAACAACTTTGCGGTTTTTTGATGACTTTGCGATTTTGTTGTTGCTTTGCAGTAAATTGCAAGATTTAATAAAAAAACGCAAAGCAATGATTAAAGGATGTTCAGAATGAAACTCATGGAAACACTTAACCAGTGCATAAACGCTGGTCATGAAATGACGAAGGCTATCGCCATTGCACAGTTTAATGATGACAGCCCGGAAGCGAGGAAAATAACCCGGCGCTGGAGAATAGGTGAAGCAGCGGATTTAGTTGGGGTTTCTTCTCAGGCTATCAGAGATGCCGAGAAAGCAGGGCGACTACCGCACCCGGATATGGAAATTCGAGGACGGGTTGAGCAACGTGTTGGTTATACAATTGAACAAATTAATCATATGCGTGATGTGTTTGGTACGCGATTGCGACGTGCTGAAGACGTATTTCCACCGGTGATCGGGGTTGCTGCCCATAAAGGAGGCGTTTACAAAACCTCAGTTTCTGTTCATCTTGCTCAGGATCTGGCTCTGAAGGGGCTACGTGTTTTGCTCGTGGAAGGTAACGACCCCCAGGGAACAGCCTCAATGTATCACGGATGGGTACCAGATCTTCATATTCATGCAGAAGACACTCTCCTGCCTTTCTATCTTGGGGAAAAGGACGATGTCACTTATGCAATAAAGCCCACTTGCTGGCCGGGGCTTGACATTATTCCTTCCTGTCTGGCTCTGCACCGTATTGAAACTGAGTTAATGGGCAAATTTGATGAAGGTAAACTGCCCACCGATCCACACCTGATGCTCCGACTGGCCATTGAAACTGTTGCTCATGACTATGATGTCATAGTTATTGACAGCGCGCCTAACCTGGGTATCGGCACGATTAATGTCGTATGTGCTGCTGATGTGCTGATTGTTCCCACGCCTGCTGAGTTGTTTGACTACACCTCCGCACTGCAGTTTTTCGATATGCTTCGTGATCTGCTCAAGAACGTTGATCTTAAAGGGTTCGAGCCTGATGTACGTATTTTGCTTACCAAATACAGCAATAGTAATGGCTCTCAGTCCCCGTGGATGGAGGAGCAAATTCGGGATGCCTGGGGAAGCATGGTTCTAAAAAATGTTGTACGTGAAACGGATGAAGTTGGTAAAGGTCAGATCCGGATGAGAACTGTTTTTGAACAGGCCATTGATCAACGCTCTTCAACTGGTGCCTGGAGAAATGCTCTTTCTATTTGGGAACCTGTCTGCAATGAAATTTTCGATCGTCTGATTAAACCACGCTGGGAGATTAGATAATGAAGCGTGCGCCTGTTATTCCAAAACATACGCTCAATACTCAACCGGTTGAAGATACTTCGTTATCGACACCAGCTGCCCCGATGGTGGATTCGTTAATTGCGCGCGTAGGAGTAATGGCTCGCGGTAATGCCATTACTTTGCCTGTATGTGGTCGGGATGTGAAGTTTACGGGAAAG
>JADMIO010549017.1_pt1 | contig 34041 bp, 26 predicted proteins | sample 8958161 | NCBI WGS metagenome assembly JADMIO01 (sample SAMN16585339, study PRJNA669376) | soil metagenome | isolation source: Crop rotation soil | place: USA: Cullars Rotation, Alabama | collected 2011 | reverse complement strand
GCCGCGACTTCAAGTCACGTGAATTCCAAGCTTCGGATCCCACTGTGCTGGAAAGTGTCAAAGTATGGCGAGGAATTATTTCCCGGCACACCGACGGTTTTCGGGACTCTAGATCAAAGTCGACTCAAGGAGATAAAGCTGGGGCCAAACATAACGGGTGTTTTGACTAATAATGAGATGGGGAAAACGCTTGATGCGGCGCTCAGAATGCAACCAGACGTACGGGATGTGATCGTCGTTTCAGGGACTTCGCCGATCGACGCAAGATATTTGGCCATAGCCCGGTCACAACTTCAGAGCTTTGAAGGACGAGTTCAGTTTACCTATCTAAACGATCTACCCATACAAGCTTTGGAGAAACGACTAAGCGAGCTGCCAGAGCACACCATCATCTTTTACGTAACTCTTTTTCGCGATGGAGCAGGTCAGTCGTTTAGTTTGATTGAGTCAGTAGCTCGAGTAGCGAAGGCAGCAAGCGTCCCGACTTATAGTTTTGTTGATCGCTTTCTCGCGGTTGGATCTATTGGCGGATTTGTTTTCGACAATGAAGGTGACGCTAAGGAAGTCGCGAAGGTTGCGCTGCGCGTGCTGGCCGGAGAAAAGCCGGCTGACATTCCGATTTATGTTGGAAATACGTATCGCTACATGTTCAATTGGCGAGAACTCGAGCGCTGGCGGATTGACCAAAAGAGATTGCCACCAAACAGCGTTATCTTGTTTCGGGTGCCGACGTTTTGGGAAGCTTACAAGTGGCGCATCGTGGCAGTTACATTGTTTTTTCTGCTTCAAGCTTTGCTGATCGTGTGGCTGCTGATAAATCGAAAGAGAATTCAGCGCAGTCAGCAGGCGGTACAACATTTGTCAGGACGGCTGGTCATGTTGCAGGACGAGGAACGCAAGCGAGTCGCCGCTGAGTTACACGATGGTTTGGGGCAGAGTCTGGCAATAATCAAGAATCGGGCGATCCTGGGCTTGCGCGATAAGTCGGACAATCAGCGAGCCCGGGATCAGTTGGAAGAGATTGCCGCCACTGCCACGGCCTCGATTGCCGAGGTCCATGAGATTGCCCACAACCTGCGTCCCTACGAACTCGATCGGCTTGGGTTGGTAGCAGCCATTGAAACAATGATTGAGCGTGTGTCTGCCTCGACCACCATTAAACTCTCGACCGACCTGGAAAAGATAGAAGGACTATTATCACGCGAAGCGGAGACGAGCGTTTACCGGATCGTTCAGGAAGGGCTTAACAATGTAATCAAGCATTCGAAGGCAAGCGCAGCCGGTATTGAGATTAAGAAGATCGGCGGCCAACTAGCAATCAGAGTTCATGATAACGGCGCCGGGATTCCCGTCGCGCCAGTGAGAGACGGCAACGGTTACCAGGGCTTTGGGCTGTTAGGAATTGCAGAGCGCGTCCGTGTCCTCGGCGGTTCTTTGGCGGTAGAATCGCAGCCCTCACGGGGCACGGCAATAAACATCAGTCTGGAGCTCGCCAATGGCGTCGCGAAATAAGCTAAGCATTGTCATCGCCGACGATCATCCCGTCTTTCGACATGGCTTGCGGGACATCATCGAGTCTGAACCCGATTTCAAAGTTGTAGGCGAAGCAGGTGACGGTGAAAGTGCACTCGAGATCATTCGCAACAGAGGTCCGCGAATCGCCATTCTCGATGTTTCTATGCCTAAGCTGGACGGTATTACTCTGGCCAGGCAATTGGTTGCGGAATTACCCTTAGTGGGAGTAATCCTCGTCACCGCGTATCGCGGGCAGAAGGTATTCACCGAAGCACTTGAGATCGGCGTAAAAGGCTATGTCCTCAAGGAGAGTGCAGCCTCAGATATCATCAATTGCATACGGGCCGTCGTTGCGGGTCAAAACTATGTGAGTCCGGAATTGACCACGATCCTGGTGAACAGTGTCCGGCAGACAGAGACGGCAGGGTTGGACAAATCAAATTTGGAAAGTCTCACTCCTACCGAACTACGCGTTCTCTCGCTGCTTGCAGATTACCTCACTAGCAAAGAGATCGCTGAGAGTCTCTTTATTAGCCCACGCACAGTCGATACTCATCGCAACCACATCTGTCAGAAGCTGGAAATTCATGGCAGCCATGCGCTCATGAAATTCGCCCTCGCGAATAAAGACCTCCTGCTTCAAAAACTGGCTACTACGTAACTTCAGGTATATCCACGTACGCAGTATCGCGTACTCCAAATTACGCATTCTTCTGGATATTCACGAGATATCTCGCGGTCTATTCTCCCTTAGCAATCTAGCCATCATCCCTATTCGCAAGGATTCGAAATGAAACGAGCGCGAGTACTTCGAAGCCGAGTCTGAATGCCGGTGAGGTTGTGTTGCGCGAACAGGAAAGTTCAAAGGAGAATGAAAATGACGAATTTTACTCAACAGTGGTCGAATGTATTTTTTGGCGCAGCGGTTCGCGTAGTAACGCTCGCGCTGTTTCTCGTAGTCTTCGGCGCAAGCGCGGCGCTCGCTCAAACCCGGGCTTACGTGACGAATAATTTTGACAGTTCTGTCTCCGTGATAGACACGGCGACCAATACGGTGGTTGCATCAATCCCGGTTGGAGCTGGGCCGCAGGGGATAGCCGTCACGCCGAATGGAGCCTTCGCCTACGTGGCGAATCAGAATGACGACTCTGTCTCAGTGATCAGCACGGCAACCAACACCGTGGTCGCCACTGTTCCGGTTGGAGTTGATCCGGTTCCAGTAACCATCACTCCAAATGGAGCTTTCGTCTACGTCGGAGACCTTACCGACGGCACGGTCAGAGTGATAAATACGGCCACCGATACGGTGACTGCCACAATACCGGTCGGGTCGTCTTTGGTTTCTATTGCCATCACTCCGAATGGAGCCTTCGCCTACGTGACGGATCTCCCTTCCGGGACTGTCAAAGTAATAAACACCGCAACCAACACGGTTGCGGCAACTGTGCCGGTTGGAATTGATCCGGTTTCAGTAGCCATCACTCCGAATGGGGCTTTCGCCTACGTGACGAATAACAGTTCCAACAATGTCTCTGTAATAAGCACCGCGACTAACACTGTGGTCGCCACCATACCGGTTGGATCAAGTCCAGCTGGAGTAGACATCACTCCGAACGGGGCTTTCGCCTACGTGTCGAATAGCGGCTTGAACAATGTCTCGGTAATAAACACGGCAACCAACACCGTGGTCGCCACCGTGCCCGTTGGAGCGAATCCAGCAGCAGTAGCTATCGATCCGAATGGGGCTTTTGCCTACAGCCACTAATACGGTAGTCGCCACCATAGCCGTTGGAGACTCCCCTTCGTTTATAGCTTTTCCAGTGAGGACGCAGGGGGGGCCAACCAACAAAGATCAGTGTAAGAACGGCGGCTGGCAGACCTTCACCAATCCATCCTTCAAGAATGAGGGTCAATGTATCAAGTTCGTCAACCACATGGATGAGCATGTACATTGATCCAGTTACTCACTAAGAACCAGGCGTCCGTTAACAACAATCAAAGATGCTCCGAGGTCAGGCTCCGCAAGCCGGCCTCGGAGTTCAAAGGAGGATCCAACGATAGTGGTCTTTCTTCGTGTGCTGTTCCCTCGCTGCTAGCAGATAACCTCACTAGCAAAGAGTTCGCCCCAGATTCTCTTTATTAGCCCGCGCACAGTCGAACTCACCGCAATCACATCTGTCAGAAACTAGAAATCCACGGCAGTCATGCGCTCATGAAATTCGCCCTCGCGAATAAAGACCTCCTGCTCCAAAAACTGGCCAGTACGTAACTTCACGTATATCCACGTACGCAGTATCGCGTACTCCAAATTACGCATTCTTCTGGATATTCACGAGCTCTCTCGGGGCCTATGCTGTCTGCGCAATCTAGCCATCACCCCTATTCGCAAGGATTCGAAAATGAAACGAGCGCGAATAATTCGAGGCCGATTCTGAATGCCGGTGAGGTTTTGTGTTGCGCGAACAGATAGTTGATCGACCAAGCCTACGGGCATGTGGAGACATGAGAGTACTAATCGTGGATGACAGTGAACCGATGCGCCGGATGATCAAGACCTACTTAGCTGATCTGATAGAGCAGTACTTCGAATGCGGCGATGGTAGTGAAGCCTTAGACGCTTACCGCAAACATCAACCTGACCTGGTCTTGATGGATATGAAGATGGGCCAGGTGGATGGTCTCGAAGCGACTCGTCAGATCAGGCAGTCATTTCCAAAGGCGAGAATCGTCATCGTTTCACAGTGGGAAGCTGCCCCACTGCGCGAGGCAGCATTCTCAGCTGGGGCTGAAGCTTACGTGGGCAAGTCGGACCTACTGCCATTGCGACGAATCCTGACAGGCGATGAGAGAAATTGATCAAGAGAGGTTAGACAGAAATGAGAAAGATCAAGAGCGCAAGAAACCGGAGTCAGTTGGCCCAACGCACTGCGCGATTCAGAACAAAGTTTCTTAGTGAGTACTGCTCTCGTTACATGCCCGGCGGTTGCGGCAAGAAAGATCTGGAAACGGGAATGAACCATGTTGGATTTCGATGGGTGCGTTAACGACCATTGGTCGCGAAAGCACAATCGTCAGGTGTCAACCACATAAATGAATGGAACGATTCGGAGTTCAAAGGAGAAATCGATGATCTGTCAAAACAACAAACGTAGATTCTTATTGCTTGCCCTGGCACTTTGCCTTGCGGCGGGCTACAGCTCGGTGCTGGCAAGTCCACACCGCGCCGTGCCATCAACACTGAACGCGGTGATCTCGATTGCTGATGCCAGGAATCAGTCCCCGGGGACCATCGTCACCGTCGAAGGATCAGTCACCGTGCCATCCGGCGCCTTCACGTCCTCGACCTTCGATCAAGGCTTTGCCATTCAGGACGAGACTGCCGGCATATATGTCAGCACCAGCGAGAACCCGAATCTCAACTTCCACCGCCACGTGCGAGTTACGGGCGTGCTGGCAGACGATGGCTTCGGCCTACTCATTTTGCGTCCGGCGTCGCTTGCCGATGTCGAGACGCTCCCTGGCGCCTCGCCTGTAACGCCCGTCTCGGTCTCGACCGGCGGCGTCGGCGAAGCAACTGAAGGAAAGCTTGTTGCGATTGTCGGAACGGTCACGCAAATCCGAAACGACCTGCCGTTTGGATTTGCGGTCTTCATAAACGACGGCACAGGCGAGACCCAGGTGTTCATCCCGGCTTCCACCGGTATCGATCCATTTTCGATTCCCTTTATTGCGGTCGGCATACGCATCAGGGTGGTGGGTTTCAGTGGCCAGTTTCAAACCCAGTTTGAAGTGCTCCCGCGTCACCGGGGAGACATCCTTCCGCAGGTGCCTTGAGTTGTGGCAGACGCATGAAAACTTATGAGGAGAAGACATTATGAAATACGCAAACAAAAGCAAGAACAAGCAGGACCGCAGAATCTCAATTCGCGCGCTGCTGCTAATACTGGCACTCGTTACGAGTATTACGCTCCCAACGCTGCGCCCGCCTGTCACACACGCGCAAGCCTCGGGGACGGTCGTCGGCTGGGGTGATAACTCCATAGGCCAGGCGACGCCGCCCGCCGGCCTAAGCGGTGTGGTGGCGATTTCCGCCGGGGTCCTTCACAGTCTGGCGCTGAAGTCTGACGGCACGGTCGTCGGGTGGGGTGATAACTCCTCAGGCCAGGCGACACCGCCCGCCGGACTTATTAATGTGACGGCGATCGCTGCTGGGGGATTCTCCAGCTTTAGTCTGGCGCTGAAGTCTGATGGCACGGTCGTCGGTTGGGGTGATAACTCCGATGGCCAAGCGACACCTCCTGCTGGCCTCAGCAGTGTGGTGGCTATTTCCGCCGGGGGCGCTCACAGCCTGGCGCTAAAGTCTGACGGCACGGTCGTCGGCTGGGGAAATAACTCCAGTGGCCAAGTGACGCCGCCCGCCGGCCTCAGCGGTGTGGTGGCCATTTCCGCAGGGGCCGCTCATAGCTTGGCGCTAAAGTCTGACGGCACGGTCGTCGGCTGGGGTGAAAACGCCGATGGCCAAGCGACGCCGTCCGCCGGTCTCAGCGGTGTGGTGGCCATTTCCGCAGGGGGGCTTCACAGTCTGGCGCTGAAGTCTGACGGCACGGTCGTCGGCTGGGGCTCGAACTTCTCAGGCGAAGCGACGCCGCCCGCCGGCCTCAGCGGTGTGATGGCGATTTCCGCCGGGTTTGGTTACAGCCTGGCGCTGAAGTCTGACGGCACGGTCGTCGGCTGGGGTGATAACTCCTTTGGCCAGTTGAATATTCCCTCCGGCCTCAGCGGTGTGGTGGCCATTTCCGCCGGGTTACTTCACAGCCTGGCGCTGGTGAGCGCGTTCGATCTTGATGATCTGATTGCCCTCGTCAATGGACTCAACATCCATCAGGGCATCCAGAGCAGCCTGCTAGCCAAACTCAACGCCGCCACGGCAGCTCTTGGCGCCGGAAACACGGCGACTGCCTGCACCAAGCTGCAGGACTTCATCAATGAATGTAATGCACAGTCAGGCAAGAAACTCAGCGTTGAACAAGCCAACGAACTGATCGGACGCGCCAACGAGATCAGAGCCTCGCTCGGCTGTCCCTGACATCGGCTGCGACTCTACAGCGAATTGCGAGAAGTGCCGATGCTCCTACCACTAATCTACAGATGCCCAAGCCTGGCTTCGCAAGTCGGGCCTGGGTGTTCAAAGGAGAAAGTAATCATGACAACTATTACTCAGAAGTGTTCAAAGCAGTTTCCTGGCGCAAGGATTCGAGTAGTAACGCTGGCGCTGTTTCTAGTCTTATTCGGAGCCAGCGCCGCGCTCGGATCTTTTGCTTACGTGGCGAATGCCGAAGACAACACTGTCACCGCTATTGACGATCAGGTGTCGTTTACCGCCACCGGCACCGCAGTGATCACGAAGGTGACGAAGCTGCCTGGCGGGTTGACCCAGTTGGACTACATCGCTACGGGTTCCGCGACGCATCTGGGGAACGCCTCGGGACCGGGGACGCGCATCCAGGACAATCAAGGGAACTTTGTCACCACCACGGTCATCATGGGAGCCAACGGGAAAGACAGTGTGTTTCTTACCCTCAGTGGGAAGTCTGAGAGTTCGAAGGACAAGTGTGTGTTCACTTCCTTGGGTACTTACACCGTGACCGGCGGCACCGGAGCATTCGCGAACGCCACGGGGAGCGGGACCATCGACACGATGACCGACGTATGCGCCGGTACCTCCTCAGGGACCTATTCAGGGACGATCTCCAGGCCGAACTCGAACTAAGAGGAACTTTGCATAGCAGTTAAATTCCAGGAAGCCAACCAACAAAGATCATTGAAGTCGGCAAGGACTATGTGCTGGTGGAAGCTTCCTGCGAAGGCCGCTCTTGAGCAGTACCTCGCGCGACTTTCGCTCGACTCGGTCGCAGTGCGTGTAAACGCACTCGCCTTAACTTGGACACGGCAGAAAGGAAATTACGATGACATTACTTACTCAAAAATTCTCAAAGCCGGTTCGTGCCGGCGCGATTCGCGTAGTGACGCTCGTGCTGTTTCTAGTTGTCTTCGGAGCCAGCGCTGCGCTCGGATCTTTTGCTCACGTGGCGGCAACTAATACTCTCACTGCTCCTGACGATCAGGTGCCGTTCACCCTCACCGGCACGGCAGTGCTCACGGGCGTGAAGAAACTGCCTGGCGGGCTCACCCAGTTGGACTTCAGCCTTTCGGGCAACGCAACACATCTGGGAGACTTCACGGCGCCGGGGACGCGCATTCAGGATAATCAAGGAAACTTTAGCACCACCGGGGTCTTGATCGGGGCCAACGGGAAGGACACTGTGTTCATTGCCATCAGTGGGAAGTTTGAGACGTCGAAGGACAAGTGTCTGGTCACTTCTACGGGAACTTACACCATCACTGGCGGCACCGGCGCATTCGCCAATGCCACGGGAAGCGGGACAATCGTCACGCTGATCGACGTGTGCGCCGCTACCGCCACCGGGACTTATACGGGGACGATCTCCAGGCCACACTCGAACTAAGAGGAAACTTGGAGTAGCACCAATCCGACCTTCAATTAAGGCCATGCATCAGGTTTGTCAACCACATAAATGAACGGAGCGATTCGGAGTCCAAAGGCACGCATGACTTTGCTGGAAACCGGAAATGAAAAACGTTTTGAGGAGAAACATCATGAAATACGCAAGCAAAAGACAGAACAAGCATGACCGCAGAATCTCAATTCGCGGGCTCCTGGTAATACTGGCACTCGTTACGAGTATTACGCTCCCAACGCTGCGCCCGTATGTCACACACGCGCAAGCCTCGGGGACGGTTGTCGGCTGGGGTGCTAACTTCGGTGGCCAGTTGAATATCCCCGGCGACCTCAGCGGTGTAGTGGCGATTTCCGCCGGGTTTATTCACAGTTTGGCGCTGAAGTCTGACGGCACAGTCGTCGGCTGGGGCAGTAACGACTCTGGCGAAGCGACGCCGCCTGCCGGTCTTGTTAATGTGACTGCGATCGCTGCCGGAGGATCAGATTTAGCCGAGACTGGTCACAGCCTGGCGCTGAAGTCTGACGGCACAGTCGTCGGTTGGGGCGGCTTCTCAGGCCAGGGAACCCCTCCCGCTGGACTTAGCGGTGTGGTGGCCATTTCCGCCGGGGGTATTCACAGCCTGGCGTTGAAATCTAACGGCACCGTCGTCGGCTGGGGTGATAACACCTTTGGTGAGTTGAATATTCCGGCCGGCCTCAGCGGTGTGGTGGCCATTTCCGCCGGAGAGATTCACAACTTGGCGCTGAAGTCTGACGGTACGGTCGTCGGCTGGGGTAATAACAACAGTGGCCAGTTAAACATCCCAGCCGGTCTCAGCGGTGTGGTGGCGATTTCTGCCGGGGGTGCTCACAGCCTGGCGCTGAAGTCTGACGGCATGGTCGTCGGCTGGGGCTCGAACTTCCTAGGCCAGGCGACACCTCCGGCCGGCCTCAGCGGTGTGATGGCGATTTCTGCCGGACTTAATCACAGCTTGGCGCTGAAGTCTGATGGCACGGTCGTCGGCTGGGGCCATAACGGCTTTGGCCAGTTGAATATTCCGGCCGACCTCAGCGGTGTGGCGGCCATTTCCGCCGGGTTCCTTCACAGCCTGGCGCTGGTGAGCCCGTTCGATCTTGATGATCTGATTGCCCTCGTCAATGGACTCAACGTCAATCAGGGCATCCAGAGCAGCCTGCTCGCAAAACTCAACGCCGCCACGGCAGCTCTTGGCGCGGGAAACACGGCAACTGCCTGCACCAAGCTGCAGGACTTCATCAATGAATGTAATGCACAGTCAGGCAAGAAACTCAGCGTGGAGCAAGCCAATGAACTGATCGGACGCGCCAACGAGATCAGAGCCTCGATCGGCTGTCCGTAATATCGGCTACTCGTTAAGCACCTCCCAGGCCGGGCTTCGCAAGCCGGCCTGGGAGTAAAACGAGGCAGCGTTTGTCAGCGTTTCTCACGAAAGGAACACTCACGATGAACCGAAAGAAATTACTTCGCCGCATGATAGTGGGAGTCGCGCTGGTGGCCTTGCTGGCACTGAGCTTGTCCCCCGCCGCCACGGCACTCAAACAAAGTAACGAGCGCACGCCTGTCTACATCATTCACAACGTTTTCGACGCGGAAACGCGTTCTGCTATTGCGGCTACCGGAGCGTTGATTATTGAAGTCGGTAAGGACTATGTGCTGGTGGAAGCAACGCCGAAAGAGAAGCGAGCGATCGAGGCTCTTGGTCTGCTCCCCACGGAGCCGGTTGGACCAGACGTGTCGACACTTGCATTTCCCGCCGCGGACCAGGGCTATCACGACTACGCGGAAACGGTCGCCGATATTCAACAGACAGCCGTCAACCACCCGGACATTTTCTCGCTCGTCAACATTGGCACTTCTTACGAAGGTCGCACAATCTGGGCCGGCAAGATCTCGGACAACGTCAGCGTCGACGAGAACGAGCCTGAAGTCTTGTTCACTCATCATCAACACGCACGCGAACACCTGACCGTTGAGATGGCGCTTTACACGTTGCACATGCTGACCGATGAGTATGGCGTCGATCAGCAGATCACCGACCTCGTCAACTCCCGTGAAATCTGGATCGTCTTCGATATGAATCCGGATGGTGGCGAGTACGACATCGCCACCGGCGCGTACCGATCGTGGCGCAAGAACCGGCAACCCATCCCCGGCTCATCTTCCATCGGCACGGATCTGAATCGGAACTGGGGCTACAAGTGGGCATGTTGCGGTGGCAGCAGCGGCACGCCGAGCAGCGAAACCTACCACGGCGCTGGGCCGTTCTCGACGACCGAAGACGATGTGGTCCGAGATTTTGTAGACAGCCGGGTCATCAACGGTAAGCAACAGATCACGACCGCCATAGATTTCCACAGTTACGGCGAACTCGTCCTCTGGCCGGCGGGATACACGTTTACCGACGTGCCTGGCGATATGACCCAGGATGATCGCGACGTGATGGCGACTATGGGCCAGGCAATGGCGGCAACCAACGGCTACACGCCGCAGCAAGCCAGCGACCTTTACATCACCGATGGGACAAGCCTCGACTGGCTCTACGGCATTCACCACATCATGAACTTCGCTTTCGAGATGTATCCGGTGACCTCGGGTCAGGGAGGCTTCTATCCGGGAGACGAAATCATCCCGGCCCAGACCTTGCGCAACCGCGCTGCGATTCTCTACCTGCTCGACAAGGCCGACTGCCCTTATAAAGTTATTGGTAAGGAAGGCCAGTATTGCAGCGGCGCGCCGGCCACTAACACCGGCATGAAGAGCGCGACGGCTCAGGCTGCTGAAACGAGTTCGTCCGGCGACAACAACGGTTATGAAGTCAATGCAGCAAGCGCGCTGACAAATGACAGCCTCTTCGCTGTCGATAACAACAGTGGCTCCGGCACTAATACCTCCTGCACTCACGCGCAGAAAGATAAACACCGCTTCTACAACTTCGGCTTCAACATTCCGGGCACAGCGCTGATTCAAGGTATCGAAGTCCGCCTGGACGCCAAAGCCGATAGCACCAGCAGTGCGCCGAAGATGTGCGTGCAGTTGTCGTGGGACGGCGGCGTATCGTGGACCACGACCAAGTCCACCACGACGCTGACCACAAGCAATGCAACGTACATAGTGGGTGGGCCAGCCGACAACTGGGGAATCGCGTGGACGCTCTCGATGCTCACCGATCCGAACTTCCGTGTCCGCGTCATCGACGTATCGAGCAGTACCTCGCGCGACTTTTCACTCGACTGGGTCGCAGTGCGGGTAACGTACACGCCTTAACTTTTTGACACTACAGAAAGGAAATTACGATGACATTACTTACTCAAAAATTCTCAAAGCCGGTTCTTGCCGGCGCGATTCGCGTAGTAACGTTCGTGCTGTTTCTCGCTGCGCTCGGATCTTTTGCTTACGCGGCGAATGCTGGTGGCTACACTGTCACCGCTCCTGACGATCAGGTGCCGTTCACCGTCACCGGCACGGCAGTGCTCACGGGCGTGACGCATCTTCCTGGCGGGTTGACGCAGTTGGACCTTAGCCTTACGGGCAACGCAACGCACCTGGGAGACTTCACGGGGCCGGCGACGCGCATAGAGGATCATCAGGGAAACTTTGGCACCACCAGTGTCCTGGTCAGCGCCAACGGAAAGGACAGTGTGTTCCTTACCGGCAGTGGGAAGTTTGAGACTTCGAAGGACAAGTGTGTGATCACTTCCACGGGTACTTTCACCGTGACCGGCGGCACCGGAGCATTCGCCAACGCCACCGGGAGTGGGACAACCTTCACGCGGATCGACCTGTGCGCCGATACCACCACAGGGGCGTACACAGGGACGATCTCCAGGCCAAACTCGAACTAAGAGGAGCTTGCGTAACAGTTCAACCCCGGGAAGACTACCAGGCCACTCGCCTTCGGAGCAGATGGTATTCGTGTGAGGTCGAGACGATATTTGCGTTGTTCTTGAAATTGCTGTGCGGGTTTTGCAAAGCGATGTCGTGACAAGCATCCCACTTGTCGCTTGGTGGTCCCTAAGTGCGCAAGAGGCTTCTGATTGCCCCGGTGGCGCATTGTGGATCAGTCGGTGTATCAACTAGACGGGCGCACTTCTGAAAGATGAGCCGATGGTGGTTTAATGGGAAGTGTTTGACGCGGACTGAGACTGTCGGCTCAGTCAAGCAAGTAGCACTGTTGACCAGGCCACCCTCAGCCATAGTCAAAGAATCAGCAATTACATCGGATAACGTCCGAGAGTCAATATGCGTTCTCACTCGCTCACCAGTTACTCTCTTTTAACTGTAGTATCGGTCCTCTTCCTTTGTACTTCGATTCCGGCCCAATCCACTTCATCCATCGAGGGGCAGATTACAGATCAAAATGGCGCCGTCGTTCCTGGCGCCGAAGTCACGGTGCTTAGCTCAGCAATCAACATCCACCGGAAGGCAACCACAGACCAGGGCGGCAGATATCTGTTTGCCTCTTTGCCAATGGCTGACTATCGCATAGAGGTCAGGTCCCGGGGCTTTCAGACGCAGATCGTCGAAGGTGTTCGACTTGAGGTTGCGCGCAAGACAGCGCAGAACTTTCAACTACAGATTGGGGATGTTTCGGAGGAAATCGTCGTGACCCCGTCCATCAACCTGATTGAGCAAGCAACCATCTCCGTCGGGCAGGTGATTGACCGGCGCACGGTCCAGGAGATTCCATTAAACGGCCGGCACTTTATCGATCTCGGCTTGCTCGCGCCTGGCTCGGTTACGCCGCCTCAGAATGGCAATCTCTCGGCGCCGACGCGGGGCCAGGGATCGCAGGCCATGAATACTGCAGGGAACCGCGAAGACACTGTAAACTTTCAAATCAACGGCATCAACTTCAACGACCTGATCAATAACATCATCACCATGCTGCCACCCATCAGCAGCATTCAAGAGTTCGCGATTGACAACTCGACCTTCAGCGCCGAGTACGGTCGCAACTCCGGCTCGATCGTCAACCTTGCTACGCGCTCAGGCACGAACCAATATCACGGAGAGCTGATTGAATTCTTCCGGAACGATGCTTTGGACGCGCGGAATTTCTTTGATTTCAATTCCAGCCAGGCGCAGCCCTTCAAGCGCAACCAGTTTGGCGGCTCTATCGGCGGTCCTCTGGTCCTCCCTCGTTTTGGCGAAGGCGATTCGCCCGTTGCTTATCACGGAAGGGAGCGGACTTTCTTTTTCTTCGCCTACGAAGGGTTACGACAGAATCAAGCGGTGAATCTGAACACAGTCGTTCTGAGTGATCAGCAGAGACTCTCCGCGACCGACCCGGTGATCAAAAAACTTGTGGACCTGATACCGCGCGCCAACTTCATCGATTCTTCGGGTGCGGCGCGGTTTGTTGGAGTAACACCCACCAAAGTCCTGGTGGATCAATGGTCGATTGATATCAGCCACAACCTCAACCAGAGTGATCGGCTGCACGGCTACTATGCTGCGCAACGCGATGACCGCAATGAGCCAACCCTGTTGGGCAATAACATTCCGGGCTTTGGCGACATTCGCAAAAACCTTAAACAGATCTTCACGCTCAATCTAACGCGCGTCTTTAACAACACAACCGTGAACGAGGCCCGCCTTGGTTTTAACCGGTTCTCGTTCCGGGGAAGTACTCGATTCGCATTGAACCCGGCAGACTTTCAGATCATGAACGGAATCAGCCAACCGATCGGATTGCCACAGGTTAATGTCGCCGGTGCTTTCAATTTTGGCGGGCCGCGCCAGTTGCCTCAAGGACGCGGCGACACGAGCTTCGTCGTTTCCGATACCTTAAGCCGGTTGAGCGGCGCTCACTCGATCAAACTGGGCGGAGAATACCGCCGGTTCTTCAGCAACTTTTTTATGACAGACGTGGGCCAGTTTAATTTCCCGAATATTGGATCGTTCATCGTGGGAAACGCCAACTCGTTTTCGATCACCCTGCCGAGCACTTCAAGCAGTATTGCTCAAACGGCGGTGGACCTCTTCATTCTGGACAACTACAAATGGAAGTCGAACCTGACATTCGATCTGGGCTTTCGATACGAATTGAACCTGGCGCCGACCGAGCGGTTCAATCGATTCATCGTCTTCGATCCTGAGCGCGCTGCGTTGCTCCGAGTGGGGACTGATATTGATCAGGTTTACAAATCAAACGCCGCAAACTTTCAACCTCGCGTCGGACTGGCCTGGGATCCCTCCAGGGATGGCAAGACGTCGGTGCGCGCCGCCTACGCGATCATGACCGAGCAGCCCACCGTCACGGCGGTGCTCAACACGACAACTAATCCTCCGCTGGCAACACCGCTCACTTTCACCGGACCGATTCGTTTCGACAATGCGCGAGTGCTCGCCACCTCTGCCGGAGTAGCTCCGATTAGCGTCGATCACAACTACGAGAACACCTATGTGCAGTCGTGGAACCTGAACGTTCAGCGCGAGTTAATGCGACAAGTGATTTTGATGGCGGGCTATTTTGGATCCAAGGGTACGAACCTGCGAATCTCTCGCAACATCAATCAACCGGTAAACGGCGTGCGGCCTTTCGCTCAGCTCTCAGCCTCGAGCCCGGTTTTTCCGAGCGCGCCGCTGGGCAACATTACCCAGGTTGAAGGCACGGGGAACTCCACCTATAACGCGCTTTGGTTGTCCGGCAATGCGCGGTTGGACCGCGGTCTGCAACTCAATATCTCTTACACGTGGTCCAAGTCGACCGACTACAACTCGCTTACCTCGCCCATCACGGTCACCGTGCAGGACAGTTACAACCTGCGAGGTGATCGCGGACTTTCGGACTTTGATGCGCGTCATCGCCTGACGCTCTACGGCATCTATGAGCTGCCCTTCAAACAGAATCAAGCTGTCAGAGGTTGGCAGCTCGCTGCGATTGTGCAGGTTCAAACCGGCAACCCGGTGAACATCATCACCAGCAATGCCACGGTCAACGGTGTGGCGAACACGCTTCGTCCGGATGTCGCTGGTCCGGTGCAAATTGTCGGCAGCGTGGAGCGCTGGTTCGACACCAGCGTTTTTACCGCGGCGCCACGATTCGGTAACTTGGGCCGCAACGTATTGATCGGGCCCGGCTTTAGTAATGTCGACTTCTCTTTGGTGAAGAGTACGAAGTTGACGGAGGAAGTGTCATTGCAGTTTCGCGCGGAGGCTTTCGACCTGTTCAATCATGCGAGCTTCGGGCAACCGGGAAGAATAGTCGGGACACCTGACTTCGGGCGCATCACGAACACACGCTTCCCGACCGGCGATTCCGGCTCTTCAAGGCAACTGCAGTTTGCGTTAAAGCTAATATTTTAAGTAGCGTACGGGTGAGAAGAATCGTCTACAGTTTCTTAACGACCTTTGGATGAAAATATATGGATAAAAATCGCATGAATATCAAGGCATACGCGCTGAATGGTAATGCGGCGAGCCTGCAATCGAATGTGGATCGTCGCTCATCTATTCCACCGAAAAGTTTTCGGAAAGCCGACACGACGCAGTTGGAGATACATCCTTGACACTTGGGCCACGCTGTCTTATACAAGAGCGTTAGAGGCATGAATTTGGCACACTGGAATTCTGAATGTTGACGAACTGGACAGACAAACTCGGCGCGATTCGGCAGTCCGGCCGCTGTATGGCTAATCTGCGCTTATTTGGTGGTGGCAGCTTGTTCGGTCTTGAAGAGTTCAGTGAGCTACGCGGCCGAAGACGGTCACGCCTGATATCCAGGCGTCATATCATGAATTAACTCAGCGGGAGCGGGTTCCCGCTCCCAAGTCTCCAAAAAAAATCGAGAGTTGTTAGGAGCGGGGCAGCTTCCTTCGAAGCTTAATACCCCACTTTGTTTTTTGGTTTTGACTTTAGAGGGCAATGTCAGATCGGAGGATCTATGAAGACTTGTTACTTCGACAGAAACATATGCGACCAGATTGATAAGAAACGCGGCATAAGCGATGACGAACTAAATGGCCTTCAGGCCGCCGTCTCTGATGAACGAATCGCAATCTTACTGAGTTTTGAGACTGTTCAGGAAACCACATATGCTTCTCAGGACACGGCATTGCGGGGATTGAAATTGATATCAGACTTTTCGCGAGCGGAATTTCCTATCAAGCCGCACACGGAACTTGTGCGCGATGAACTCGAGAGCTTCGCAGAGGGCAAAGAACCTCCATCCCCTTTCTTGTTTGGGAGATTCTCAATCGATCAGGTCATCACAGACATCCAGACGCCAACTCCTGAAATCCTCGCGCTTTTGGAAGAGGATAAACTCAATAAAACGAAGCTGAACACCGAGCTTGAAGAATTAGTAAAAGCTGAGCGTGAAGTGATTCAGCGGAATCGACCGCAGACATTCGAAATGTATTGGGAACAACGTTCTCCTTACTTCGCCGAGCTCTTCGCTGAACGCGCAGGTTGTCTGGAGCGGTGTCGAGAATTAGGAATGGATCGTGTATTGGGACTCAGAAGCGTAAGAATGTCTATTGGGGCGATCTTATCTTTACTCTACGCTCTAATTATAGAGGGACGTCGGGTAAAGAACGGTACATCACGCGACCTTCAACACTCAGGTCCAATGTCAGCCGCGGATATCATTGTGACTGATGATGGGGAGTTGCGAAGACTTTTGAATCGTATTCCTATGGACCACCTTACGGTTGTTAATCTGTGCGAACTTATCGATCTCTTGCAGTTAGGTTGCGTCCAACGGAATTCCGCTATACGGGTTTGATCGTGACGACACTTGAATTGAGTGGGTGATGTCAGAAATGAAGAAGCTTTTGGCCTTTACGACCGTGGCCTTCGATACCTTGGACTTCCAAGCCGGCACGACTATTTACGCCGGCCAGAGGTTTGAGTTGTATAGGGACCATATAGATCGCAACGACGACGATGTAACCAAACAGGAAGAGGAACAGATCCTTAGATGGATTCTCTCGTCCTCCGCTCGAGAATTCTTTTTTCAGGAACTTGGAATCACACCCAATCCGTTCGTTGCTCTGTCTGTGCGACATCCCGTTATTGAGCATGGGCATTTTAAGCCAGGCGATATCGATATTCTGATCTGTGAACAGGATCGTGCAGACCAGGCAATTGGAATTCAGTGCAAGCGCGTTAAAGTGCGAGCGCTCAGCGATGAAGTCGACGACTGTAATAAGATTGCTGATATTACCGGCGGAATTAAACAAGTGAATCTTCAGCGAGAACACTTAGGCTTCCATCGAAACTATTTGATGATTGTCATTGAGACGTACGGCCGAAATCGATCCACCAATAATGTTCTTTTCCGCGGGCCTTCTCGGGAAAGCTTCAAGGAGATCTATGAATTTCCCCACCGCGAGAGTTTACACCCCGATGTTGGCATCGTTTTCGTAAAGGTAACTCAGCCCACAGGGAAGAGTTTCCACCAGATGGCCGATATTGGAATTTGCGTGGATCAAGATGCGACGAGGTTAGAGCAGACCGTCCAGTTGACAAACCGTATTGCTGATTATATGCGAATGGTAAAGACTCACCGAGGATGAATACCCGACAAAGGGCACAGGAAGAAAATGAACGATTTCGTAAGAACAAAACTCGAGGAACTGAAAGCCGACTACTGCGGTGTGAAGGGCGAGCCGTTTTCTCATTTCTATTGCCCGATTCTTTTTAGGGATGAGGACACACCTCTTTGCGAAGCGCACATCATCAATCAGGCTTTCAACGATTCCGCTCGGACGACGACAGTTCAAAGAGCAGACGTTGACAGCTTTTATGGCTCCCGATTTGAGTCAGACTTTTTAGACGTTCAGAATTATAAGCATCGTTCAATGGCTGAAATCGTCACTGACAAAGCACTGTCAAAGAGGTTCGCTTCGAAGATATTGCTTGAAGACAAACCTATTGACTTCTTCTTTGGTTCGGGTGAGATACCGCCGCAGTTCACTCCAATCAACCTTGAGAAGGTAAAGCTTACCGTGCCATTTGGCCTCAAGATGCACCCAACAGAGGTGATCGCCGCGCAGGACAAGCGATGGGAGATTGAAATTCAGAGAGATGTTCGGATTCCGATGCTTGTGTCTGTGATCAAAGCGGCGCATCTAACCTTGTTCGAAATTCTTGGCTACCGGTATGCACTTTCAGCAAGTGGAGTATTCGTTGGTTACGACATACTCGGAAAATTTTTCTTACAGAATGAAAAGAGACGCAAGACTCAGGTAGTTAGGAATGCGATCCCTTACTTCCGAGAATTTGCCAACATGGTTAGGCCGATCATCTCGTGTCCCTTTGATTCCAAAGGCACGGTTGTCGACAAGACATTCTTGGTCTGTATGGGGAGCAGCGGATCGGCTTGGGCGTTCATAGTCTTTGTTAAGACGGCTCACCTCATTCATGGAGTGCTGATGCCAGTCTTTGAACAAGTAGACCAATCGGTCACTTACTTGGATTTTCTACGCAATCAGAACTCTTGGATGCAAGTTGGAACGTGCTGGTTCAAAGATGACAAATGGGGGATTACGAAGAACACAGTTCCCTTGAATTGGCCCAAAGCGGGGCTACTGTATCCACTGGACGGAAATGAGGGTTAAGAAGACAGATTAGGCGCGATTTCGGATGGTCACTCACCGAAAGGATATGCTTAACCAGATTCTACAATCTAAAGTGAACGGCGCGCTGTTAAAGTAGGAATTCGCTTTCCAAGTTTCATGCCAACCGCTCAAGCATCAAGCAACAAAACAACGCTGTGGAATAGCATGCGAGAGATTCTTAAACGCGTGCCAAGCCTAATGTGCTGGTCTCTGCCTTTCATTGTCGTCGAAGTAGCGCTCATAACTTACGGCTTTTCAACATTTCATCTACCTTTCGGCCCACTTCGATACGCGGAACCACTTCGATTGTTTCTCATCGGAGCGAATCTTACGATTGCGGTCTTTGCGGTGAACTTCTCTTTACTTAGTGTGCAACTGTCTCCATACCGCGCAGCTTTAAGAGGCCTGGCGCCTCGTTTGGTATCTAGCGCCGCACTCACCTTACTCTTAGCGTTAATCCCGATCATAACAGCTGCATTTTCTGAGAGATGGATGGCAACCTCAGCTCTCTTGGTATTACCTATTTTAGCGTACACCGTCGTGGTACTAAGCGTGCTGGCGCGAAGTCAATCATCAGCGAAGCCATATATTCGCAGACTGGCTGGGAAGAAAAGTCTGATCACATTTGCGGAGGCTTTCCGCGATTCAGCGCGTAAACTCGACGCGGCCGCGCCTGAGTTCGAATTTAAAGACGGCACACCACCACCGGTCCACGAATTGGGATGGCGAATCTATCCTGTTGCTGTCGATCCTGATCCGATTAGTGAGCTATGTACAATCGCCGCCCTAGCTGCTGACAGTGGAGACCTAACAACATATGCTGAGTCGGTGATTGCCTTATTGAAGTCTTTAGATTTCATTCACGGCTGGTCCTTCCCAATGGCAAAGGAGAAGGATTCGACGGGCCTTGAGCTGCTAAGGCAGCACAGCATTAACGGTCTGAATAGAGTTGCGGCAATGAGGCCCGCTTGGGACGCCACAGGAATCGTTGCTCATAATTTCATTCACACGTGCAGCGCATTCCTTTCTACGAACGACTTCTCAGTGTTTCCGCGTTCTGCGCTCGCGCTATCCGTTATTAGTGCAATGAAACAAGCATCCAAGCCGCTGATTGAATTAGATATCGATCAGCCGGCTGTTGATGTGGTTGTCGTCGCCAGACGCGTTGCTCTGTACGGGTCGAAGAGAGAGCAAGTAGATGATTCGTTAAGCGCAATGCAACACCGGCATATACTGGCCGGGCATGCGCGAATGATGGAGGAACTAGGAGAAGCTTCTATAGTTAAACGGAATATGCATCTCCTATATAGGTGCCTGGACGGACTTGGTTTTTTAGGCTGCTCTGCCGCGAAGGCGGATAACATGGAACTGGGCACAGCTTGCATGCTGGGTTTGGTCCAACTCGGTCGTCTGGCTCGAAAGGAGTCACTACCGTGCTTCTGGGATAGGTGTGCCCTTTTGCCGGATGATCATGCCGAGGAAAGGATCGAGTGGATTACTTCTTGGACAACACACCTTGTTGGGCAAAGAAGAGAACGATGGGGGCGGTCAGTGAACGATGCTTTATCACGCGTTCGCGGATTCAATACGATCGTTCAATACTTAGACACTGATGACGGCTGTAAGTATGCAATCGAACGTACAAACGATCCGTACATATACACGGTTATCGAGAACGGAAAAGTCCGCTCATACGACTTCTCCGATATTAATATGGTAAGAGAACTTGTGATCCATTGAATGGTCGAAAAGCCGGTTGAAAAATGTAAGAGCTGCGAAGGTAAACGTCGAGGTTCTTATCGACGACGGATGCGAGCCTGTCACCGTCGCCGTCGGTAAAAGGAACGAAACTAATTACCGTGAGAGGAAAAATCAATGCGCGCCATGAGGAATGAGAGCAGTAATGAAGATCACCTCGATTATCAACCAGCCATTCACGCTTGTGTAGACAACGGCAAAAGACTCATACGAGATGCTGAACTGTTGCGCGATGATGGTAGCTACAGCACTGCACTTGCGATTGCAATCCTTGCCGAAGAAGAATTTGCCAAGGCGTTTCTACTATTCTTGATTCAAGATCAAGCAGTTCCTTCTACGCCGGAAGTCTGGCGTGCCCTTCGGGATCATTATTGCAAGCATCTATTGAGGATCTGGATGGACTATCTGGACGCGGACGTCGATGACTTTGTCGAGCGGGTCAGGCTGCAATACGAGGAAGACGAACTCCCGCGTGACGTAGCGGGTGCTGTTAATTTGTTTCGGCACGTGAGGGTAGCTAGGTGGGAGAGACCTGATTCTGGTGAGCTTGACGGAGAACTTTACGACAATAGTCTGAAGCAACTGCCCCATAAGATTGATCGGATTAAACAGAATGCGATCTACATTGACATTTCAGCGAATGGCGAAGTACTGAGCACGCCGTCATCAGTCACGGAGGAGCAGGTTAGGCTTGAACTGGAAAGGTGTTCAAAGCTTCAGTACTTAGCACGTCAGTTAGAAGACGGAAGTATTTTGTTGCAAAGAGACTTTGACCGATTGAAGGAGGCCCTTGGATGGGTATTTACCCCACCTGTAAGGGAAGCTGAAGGAGCTTCGGGTGAATTCATACCAGGCGTTCAGATTTATCGGGAAGAGTGGCGGGTTCTCACATTAAAGCAGGTTAACAACGATTGATGTAGGTGTCTCTTTGTATCCTCACTGAGCTGCTGATGCATTGTGAGAATACTTCTGCCGAATCTCGTGTGCGACATAAGTATTTTGTCGCATCATTTGCGCTGATGATGTCACCTTGGACTTGGTGATTGGACGGAAAGGTCTTTCGACTGCATGGGCCTCGTTAGTAACGCAACGACCTTAAGAGTCTACAAATTTCCGAAAACGACGAAGACCTACGCCAAAAAGGTCTGAATCAAGCACAAAGGTTTCACGCATTCCATCAGCTGTTACAGACGTCGAGAGCAAGCCTCTTTGAATGAGCGACTCAACACCGGTTGCTGATGCTGATGAATTGTTCATCTGATCCCAGGTGATAACGCAACCGCCTGAATCAACGAAAACGGACACAACTGTTTGTTCGTCATCGCTTAGGCTGTTGTAGACGTGTTCTGTACTCTCAGTTTCTGCCCTTTGTCTCGAGCGGCGGCTGACACGCTCATGGAGAGCACTGGCGCTGAGACGAGCAAGTGGGAAGAAGATCACTGAAGCAAATGCGGCAATGACCCAATCACCGAACTTCAAGTAAATGCCAAGGCCCAGCGTGCCAGCAAGGCTGGTTCCAACACTTCTTCCGAAGTCAGTTTCGGAATATACGCGTTCAGCCCACTTCTCAATAGCAGTCATACACTGTCTCCTGTGCTACGCTTCACCGGCTTGCGCACGCAAATTACCAAAGAATCCTACTATTTTCGAGCCGGCTGCGAGACTTATTGTTTACTTGTGACACTCTTCCAGTCGACGATAAGTAACATTAGACGGCAAGCAAGCATTCGGCTTTATGGAGGTCTAGATGGAGCCAGATTTAGTCTTACCAACCGAAATACCTTGGGAGACCCTCCAAGGCAAAGACCTCGAAGAGGCGTTGTATTGGCTCTTCGATGCCATGGGCGCTCAGGACTTGGAGTGGCGTATTGGCGGCTCCGGAGAGGGTGGTCCGGACGGCGGACGCGACTTGGAGTTGAGTTTTACAGTCCCGAGCCCGGATGCTGAAATCTTCAGTCAACGATGGTGGGTCGAAGCCAAAGGTAGAAGGAAAACAGTTGAGCGTAGTGCGGTACAAGAGAGCGTTTTAAACGCGGCTGGCCGCAGTGATGTGGATGTGATGGTGGTCTGCACAAACAGCGTGTTCTCAAATCCCACTGTAGATTGGGTCAAACAGTGGCAGACGGACAACGCGCGACCGAAGGTCAGACTCTGGGACCGCCTGAAGCTCGAGCGGCTATTCTCGAAGTATCCGGAAGCAGCTGTGAGACTCTTTCCCAGCGCACTTACCGATCAAGGAAAGTTGGCAGTCTTGACGACTCGCTTTTGGCGCCAATCTGCTTACGCTCCCAAGTTGATTTTGCGACAACTTTGGAAGACGAGGAATGATTTAAATTGGAATGATGAGTCGAGCTTGGCGGTATTGGTTAGTGAAATGGCCAACGGAAATATTCTCAAACGACCTTGGCATGCTCTGAGCTCGGAGGAGCAGCAGCTCAATTTTCTCGGAATGGCTCTGTTGAATGTGTTGCCCTTCTGCGTTCGTGCCAGTAATGCAGGATTTGAGCAGTTTCCTTATTTCAAGGCAATCGGATTGTTAATGGCGTTAGCCGTAAGACGAACCTCTGCAAAGGAGGTGATGAAGTTCGTTGACGTCGTTTGGGACAGTACTGATGGTGAGTACGATGAAACGCTGCAGCAGTTGGTGCTGGACCCGGTCCTTGGCCAGTTGATCCGCGAGTTCAGAGACGTCTGCACAAGCGACTGTCAACGCGTATATACAGATCCGATTGAACTCAGCGAACGCGAGATCGAGAACTATTGGCAACGCTTTACAATTTCGCCGTCTGAACCTGACTCCACCCATAAGGACCGGGGAATTCTCACTATTGAGCAGGACAAAAAGCCTTGTAACGTTGGTTTTAAGTTGGACCAAGAGCATCGGTGTCCTTTGCTCGAGTTGGAGGAGCAAAAGCAGAGAACCCTTGAACCAGTGCTGATAACGATCGAAGGTGTACTCAAGCACCGTTCACCACTCGTTTGAGGACGCGAATCAAGGCGGCGTTTATTGGCTGGCTTGGGTCGAGTAATAGAGCAAAACACCATGATTAGGGTTTATCGACAATGGGCCTCGATTACCGAAGCTTCAGTTGAAGCATGTGACTGTGGAGTAAATGATGCTTAGCACAACCTATGGTGACAATTCACTGATTAGTACTCCAGGCATCTTCTATCCGGGCGTACTTCGGGATGTCAGGAAATCGGGGGAACCACTTCGACCAGTCTTCGAAATTTTCATAAACGCTCTCGAAGCTATTCGCGGTTTACCGATGGCGACAAAAGAAGGCCGAATTTCGATTAAGCTGTTCTCAAAACAGAATCTAGTTGAACCGGAATTCGAATCAATATCCATCGAAGACAACGGCGTCGGGTTCAATAACGAAAATTTTGATAGGTTTCTTACCTATAAGGATTACAGAAAGGGTCCTGGCAATAAAGGTTCCGGACGGATTCAGTTATTGCATTTTTTTGATTATTGCGAATTCAGCAGCAGCTACATCGATGGCGAATCGTTCAAAACGAGGGACTTTCTGTTTTCTCGATCCTATACGCAGAAGGATCCTCATTCACTGGTTTTCCACAAAAAACTCGTTCTCTCAAAAGACGTAAGCACAGGAACAAGAGTAGTTTTGAAAGGCGTCACCGACAGTGAGAAAAACTACTACAAACTATTAACCGTCGAAGAGTTGAAAGAAAAGCTAATTCATCATTTTCTACTCGATCTTTGTTTGAATCGTGATCACCTTCCCTGTATTAAGCTTGAACATTTCTTAGACGGCAAGCTGACCAACAAGGCCCATATTGAAGCATCAGATATTCCCGCATTCGATAAAACAGTTCCTTTGTCGATTCCATACTCGACGGTAGATCCCGAAACGAAATCAATTGTTCAAACCAAAGATAAAGAAGACTTTATTTTGAGAGCGTTCAAGATAGAGAAAAGAAAACTCAAACGGAACGAGATCAAGCTGACTAGTAAGGATGAAATTATTGAGAATGTCAAAATCCCACTTGATTGCTTGTCTCCAGATGAGCACATCGACAACAACCGATACCTCTTTCTCTTATCCGGCTCATATATAGACCAGAAAGAAGATGAGGTGCGCGGAGAGATCGACATTCCTAATCGCACCGAGTTCCTGAAGGATTTCGAAAATAAACTTATCCCTGGTCGAGAAATTCTATTAGATGATATCCGCCAAGGAGTAAATGAAACAGTAGTAGGCCTTTATTCTGAAATACAAGAGAAAACCGAAGAACACCGGAGAGAGGTTGATGAACTAAGAAAGATGTTTCTTCTCGATGAGACGGCCCTTCAAGATACGATGATTGGTTTGAACGATTCAGATGAAGGTATTTTGGCAAAGGTTTACAAAACAGAATCCGAAGCGGTCGCAAAGAAAGACGCCGCAATAAAGAGCAAGATCGATGAGCTTGATAGATTAAGTCCTTCCGATATTGATTACGATAAACGTCTTGAAGAGACGGTTGCCGATCTTGTGAAAACAATACCGGAATCCAATCGTGCCGCTCTCACTCATTATGTTGCCAGGCGACGCTTGGTGCTCGAGATCTTTCAAAAGATTTTGCATCGTCAATTGGCAGTGCAAAAGTCAGGAGGAAGAAACGCCGATGAAACATTGCTTCACAATCTGATATTTCAACAAACCTCGACTCGTCCTGATCAAAGTGATTTATGGCTATTTAATGAAGAGTTTATCTACTACAGTGGCAGTTCTAATGTTCAGTTGCGGCAGTTGGAGTTTCAAGGCGAAAGAATAATGAAAGACCCGCTAACCGAGGAGGAAGAAAAGTATAGGTTGTCATTAGGTGAAGATAGATTACAGAAGCGACCAGATATTCTCCTATTCCCGAAGGAGGGTAAATGCATAATTATCGAGTTCAAGAACCCCGTTGAAAATGTTTCCGATCATCTTTCTCAAATTAATAAATACGCTTCGTGGCTGCGGAACCTCACAAAAGAAAAATTCGCCATCGACACGTTCTTTGGCTACCTGATTGGGCAGAATATTGAAGTCCGGGATGTCAGGGCGGCTGACTCCGATTTCAAGCATTCAACTCATTTCGACTATATGTTTCGGCCGGCGAAAACCGTTTTAGGTGAATTTGGCAGGGCAGACGGTTCTATTTACACGGAGGTCTTGAAGTACTCAACTCTTTTAGAACGTGCCAGCGTCCGTAATAAGATCTTCCTTGACAAGCTTAATAACACTGTCAGCGTTGAGCCTTGATACAACCCATTCGACTAAACAAAAAACGTAAGGTTGAGTATTGTAGAAGTGAGTTTCAATCGCTATCGAGGTTGAGAGCACCAGGATGGTGGACTTTTATAGTTGTGATCAAAAGTCACGTTGAAAGGGTAAAACTTAATCATTGCATCAGGAGGTTATCATTAGCCGAGCAAGCTCCGGCAACTCCATGCCTTTGTTTGCAATGTCAATTGCATAAGCGTGGCGCGCGAATAAATCCTGATTTTGTAGCTCTGGGTCAGCAAAATCCAAACCGAAAAATCGCGGCTACTGTTTTGAGCCAATTCTTATGGTCTTGGTCAACACGTGAGAGTAGGTCATAACACTTAATCTCCGTTGTTTCCGAAACAAAAACTGGTTCGAACGTCCCAAGCCGAAAAGATTGATGTAGCAAATTCATTCCATCGCGATGATTTCCGCTCGCAATTAGCTCAGCGGCTCTTTTGTCCAGATCGCTACGGCGTTCAACGTCATCGTCTGAAAGTACTGCCGGAGGCACTGAGAGCGGGATACGATGAGCTGCAGCATCCCGAAATTCGCGAATTTCCCAATACCAATCTCGAACCAAATCCAACTCATCATCCAATTGAGTTAATTGCTTCTGGCGCAGCGTTGAGCGAAAATTCTTTCCAACGAGTTGAACAAAGCTTCGGTGCTCTCTCTTACTCTCGTCGATGCTCGGTAATAAGCCGTGATGATAGGTCAATGCCCAAGCGAGGTTGTCCAACGAACCTGTTAGATTGAGGTAATACGCGTTTAGAAACAGAGTCAGTCTAATGGATAAATATGAGCCAATAGGACCTTGTATCTTGCCGAGTTCTTCATTGAGAATTAATAAGGACTCTTCCATCATACTCAACCGGATGAGGAATCCTCGATGTAGGTGTCTCTTTGTGTCCTCACTGAGCTGCTGATGCATTGTAAGAAGATACTTCTCCCGAATCTCGTGATGCGACATAAGTATCTTGTCGCGATCTATTTGCGCTGGAGATAATGTACCCATCATAACCCCCTTGGTGCAGTTTAGATTGGGACGAGCTACGAAGCTACAAATCTGAACAGCGCCACATTACGAATCACCTCATTATTAGCTAACCAGACTTGATTCGAGATCAGCCTCAACGTCCTCGGACATTGCTTCTTTATATCCTGCTTCAACGGCCTGTTCCACGGCTCTAGCAAAATCGATCAAATCTTCATCGGTGTGGTTGATGTAGATCTGGGCTGTCGTTTTCGGATCTTTATGACCAAGTGCGTTGGCGATGTCGAGGAGATCGATCATCTTTTTGACTCGCGTTCCGGGCGTGTGCCTCAAGTCGTGGAAGTGTAGGCCGACATGAGTGAGACCGGCATCGTCCAGCGCGCCTGCCCATGCAGTGCGGACGTTGCTGGTTATTCCGAATACTAAGTCAGCGGGTGGTTGTTTCCCACGCTGAACTTTGAAAGCTTTTGGGGGTGGGTTCTTGATTACATCTAAAAGTGCTTCTCGGACTCGTGGCGTCATCTTGGCGTTACGAGTCTGCTTGTCGCCGCCGAGGTCTTTATAGTTGAGCAATCCGTAGATGGTGCCAGAGCCAGTAAAATCTATTTGAGCCTTTTTTAGTTTTATCAATTCGCCGAAGCGGGCGCCAGTATCGACAGCGACAATGATGAGTGCTCGCAAGTGTCTGCGATCTTCAGTCTGACACGCTCGGAGTAGTTTGATCTCCTGGCTAAAGGTCAGAAAAAGATTTCGTTTCTTCCGATCGCTGGCTTTGATCACTTCGTTCTTTCTGGCAAACGCGAAGGGGTTTTCGTCAAGCCATTTATTGCGTACGGCCTCATTCAACATAGCTCGAAGGGTGTTCAATTCACGGGCAGCGGTTGCAGGCTTGATGTTAACTTCGGTGTTGTTTGGTCCCCTTCGGGTGCTGCGAAGTCGGTGCGATCGATATCTTTTTAGGTCAGCGACCGAAAGGTCCTTGAGCTTCCTGCCCGCGAAGAACTGTCGGAAATGTTTGATATGTGATTTGTATGTGGACGGTTTTTGCACGCCCGAATTAGTCTTGTCGCCTGCTTCGTTGTGTTCCGCCTGCACGTAGATTTCCGTCTCGCAATAGTCAGCTAAGTGAGCAAAGGTGACGACTTTGTTCTTGACGGCTTTGGGGCCACGTTTCTCGAGCTGCTTGCGCAGCTGTCGGATTGCTTCTCTGGCTAAGCTCTCTTTATTACGTTCGCGGTGGGCGAACTTTCGTTTACCGGTCTCGTCCTAGTAAGCGAGCACTCCATCGAAAACGATCTTGCCGTTACGTTTACGTTTGTAGACACCTTCTGTGTAGTTTCTCATCGAAGTTCTCTCGGGGTTGAAATTAACTGGTGTTGAGGAGCGGTGGAAGGTGGAGGAGAGCTAATGGAACTATAGCACAGCAGCAAAGGGAAGGGAGCTGTTGAGTTTGCGTGTTTTTGTGCGGGTATTTGTGCGGGTTGAGCGCGAAATATGCTAGAATGCCCAGTATTCCGAAGGGTTTTGAGGGTAGAGCGGATCGTTGACACGGTAGGGGTCTGCGGTTCAAATCCGCACGCGCCTACCATTTCTATTCGGCAAAATCATAAATTTCAGCGATCCCCTCGCTTTCCCGTTGATCCAAAACGATCTATTCCTTCCACACGTAGTTTTTCTACTTTTTAAGTGACGCCCAGAATCTTATCCGGACCCGTAATGCAAACGATCTGTATTCAGCCACCGCTGTTGCTCGATGGAATTGCTAATTGGTGAATTACAAGGTCAGGACTATGGTAACTATTGACTGAGGACAGCGAAAGGATTGTCAGATATGACTGGAACGTGGAGCACTCAGCGGTGGATGAATCTGCTGCCACCCATCGCTCTTCCAGTATCAGACTAGAATCACAACGTCGTATGCGCTGAGAAGTAACGGGCCTCGCCAAAAGGCTCGGAGTAAATGTAGTGGAGCAGAAGACCATACAGACGGGGCAACTCCGTTCGGCACCAGCTTGCTAAAATCTTTGCAGCGGAATAAAGGGGCGTACTATCGGCATGCATTCGCAACGATTCCAGCCAACAGTGCTTAATTTTTATTGACTTTCACCTACAAAAGGTTCATAAGTTCCCCACTCAACTCACCAAGGAGTATTCCGATGAGCCTACCAAGAAGAACCATGCTAATGAGGTTAGTGGCAAGTGTCTTGTGCCTGTTAGCTTTGAGCGTTTACATCGCGTTTGCGCCAGCGAATATTCACGCCGCTAGCTGTACCTGTGGCGGAGGTATGGATAACCAATGTCAGCTTGGGCAACGGTGCGTCTGTTTATTTCAGAATCAACAATGCTTACGTTGTGTATGGAATGATGACCCTGGCTGTCCGTCTCCCTGTCCGCCTCCACGTAGATGTCCTGGATCGGGTCCAGGTCCTGGAAATTGAAGAGATGGCGGTTCACCTGCCCGATTCGGATAGAATCCGGCTGACTATAGGCGTAGTTCCGACGATTGCGTTTTATTGAAGGGGCACGCGCAAAGCATGTTTGCGCGACAACCAACCTGGCACCAAGCTTGCCCCGGCAACCAAGCTAGCTTAAGGATATGAACCAACCGCCACCCTCACACCGTCGCTGCGGATGGTATACCGCCGAATATAGTTTTGCTACGTGGCGAACTACATCCAAAGGAGCAGGAAAAAGATGAATAATGTCGATTCAGACCCTCAGACTTCTCGTGTCCGGAGTATCAGGCCTGACGGTTTTCTATTGCTGCTCTTAGTAGCGTCGCTGTCTCTAAATGTGTATTTAGGGTGGAAGGTTAAGCGGGGCAATGTCCAAGACGATACCGTGAAGCTTTCACCTGGTATGAAGGTCGATCCTGTTACCGCCGTAGGCCTCGATGGAAAGCTAGTTACTATCTCCTACAACGGAACTAATAAACCTACTGTGTTTTATGTGATAACGCCTAGTTGCATATGGTGTAGACGTAATCAAACGAACATTGACACGCTGGCGGAAACGAAAGCGAACGATTTTCGGTTTGTCGGACTCTCGCTGGCCGAAGCCGGATTAAAGGAATACGTTGAGGAGCATCACCTCAAATTCCCAGTCTATGCCCGACTGACAGCCGAGACTATTCAATCGCTCGGACTCGGAGGTACGCCACAAACCATCATTGTTTCGCCAGAAGGTGAGATCTTAAAAGTATGGGCGGGTGCTTACGTTGACAGCTTGCGTTCGGAAGTGGAAGCTTATTTTGGGATGCAACTGCCGGGCTTGACTTCAGGAAGTGAGTAAGCCCACTTACTCACCGGCGTGTGGGAGAAGCCTGCGGCGTTCAGCCAACTTTGGGGAACGTTCCTATTATTCAAGCGTTTACGATGTCAGGGCGATGGTGCGGCACTAAGCCAATAGGTCTGCACAAAAACTACTAGCGCCGCTCACAATATGCACAACTCATTGTGTTCTCGAAATTGCAAGAACTATCCCGGTCGAGAGATCGCGATCAACCTTCAATGGGTGGTTCTGCTCAGCGTTTTCGTCCTCGGCGTAATCCCGCGGGAAGTATTGGCGCAATCGAAACCCCTTGGATCTCGAGAGTCTCCGCTCTGTAACCGAGACGACGCGATCGAGATGATTAAGCAGCAGATCGACCTCACTAAGACTTTCAAAAATTCTATCCAACGCATTACTGTTCTTATTCGAGCAGCGGATGTGTTATGGCCTTACGAGCAGGATAGAGCGCGCACAGTTTTTACTGAGGCCTTTGAATTAGCTACGGAGAATGAAAAAGAGAACGAGCAGAAAGGCCCTCGATCATTAATTCTGAGATTGCAGATTCCTGATCAGCGATACGTCGTCATTCGTGCGGTTGCCAAGCGCGATTCCGCATGGGCGAAAGAGTTATTACGGCAAATGCTGGATACCGAAGCTGGAGAGACATCTTCAACTAGAAACTCATTTAACGACTTATTAACAGTGGAAAGGCTGCTGGATTCCGCAAATCAAATGATCTCTGCGGATCTTAATGCAGCCTTTGATCTTGCCAGGACTAGTCTGAATTATCCAGCTAGTGGCACGCTAACTCGTTTTCTCTATCGGCTCGCTGAAGTTAATCAGCAAGCAGCCGATCAATTCTACGCTCAGGCACTCGCGGCTTACGGCGACAAACCAATGCGAGAATTTCTCTACTTGCAGGCCTATCCGTTCGCCTGGAGCGAGACGGTCAACACTCCGACTTTCGAATCATATGTGGTTCCAGCCAATTTCGTCGCCAATCGATCTCTGCAACGGCTGTTCGTTCAGGTTCTGCTGCGTCGCGCGCAACAAGCACTGGAAACGCCATTGGACCAAGGTGATAACTATCGAGATCCCGGCGGAACAGTGCTGCCTGGCACAGTACATCTCTTGCAAGGGTTGATTAAACTCGAACCTCAGGTACGAGAATCTCTACCTGGTTTATTGCCTGCGTTGACGCAAACACGAGAGAAGATTTTGGTGTCGCTTTCGGTCGACACTCAGAATCTACTCATGCAACCGGGCCGGGAGGTTTCCATTTCGCAGGAGAAAACCTTTGACGAACAAATCGAGTCGGCACAGAAAGTACCTGATGTAAACCAACGCGATGAACTCATTGCTATGGCAGTTTTGAGTGCTGCATCCGATACACAGAGTCTGGCGGGAGTGATTCAGGCCATTGACAAGGTTAGCGACTCAAATCTACGCATACGTTTAGTAGAGTGGATCTACTTTCGCCGCGCCACAGCAGCTGTCAAAGACAAAAACTTTGAGGAGGCTGAAAGACTTGCCTCTCAGATTGAAGGGGAGGAGCAACGCGCTTATCTTCACCTCGAGATCGCAAAGGGATTATTTAACAGGAATGAGACGCAGACTCATGCGCGCGAAGTGCTTGACGAGGCAATAACCGAAGCAAAAAAAGCCGGCGTGACGATTTTTGCCGCACGCACCTTGCTAACGGCCTCTAAGCTCTACGCCAAAATCGATCTCGGTCGGGCAATCTCACTTTTGACAGACGCCATCAATTGCATTAACCGCATCGAGTTTCCGGATTTTTCCAGAGATAATCAAACTCAGATAAAAATGGTTGAAAGAAAGGACAGGTCGGGCCACTATCCGCTCCGGTTCTACATGCCGGGACTAGATCCGGAAAGTATGTTCCGTGAAATGGCAAAGATCGATTTCGACACTGCCCTATCTCAAAGCAGTGCTCTGACTGACAAACTTCAGCGCGCTATATCGACCCTTGCGTTGGCAGATGCGTGTTTGCAACAAGCGCAACAACAACCTAAAGCAAAGCCCAGGAAGACAGGAAGAGCGCCCAGATCTTAAAGCTAGAGTGATGTACTCTTGCGGGTTCGAGTCGCCTTAGGCACCATCTTTCCAGATCATTAAAGGCGACGTGTCTATTATGGACCAAGGCATAGTAATTCATACTTCGGAACCTGGGATTAGATTCCCAAGCTGAGGGTTGCGGGTTCGAATCCCGTCGCCCGCTCCAGATTTCCTTAGGAAAACGCGTATCGCGTTCCCTCAGAGAATCCTGTCCCAAGTCCTGTCCCAAAAAAATGAAATTTCTAGTCGTGGTCCACCTGGAACACGGAATGCGAAGGTTGCTGATTGGGAAAGGAGAGTCCCTTACATGCGGTACTACACGTACATCCGTAAACGTAAAAATCGAGGTCGGCAAGAATGGCTTGCGCGCCTGATATGGGAAGATGAGGCTACTAATGAAGGCGGAGAGATGTGCAGAAGCGCGGAGTCCAGGTCGGAAGCGCAGCGGAAGCTCAAATCTTTGGAGCAGAAGTTCTTGTCTGGGGCAAAGCGGTAATTGAGGCCCAGGGTATGACCATTGGAGTGTTGTTGGAGCACTGTTTGAAGACGCGTTATTACGAGCCTGTATACGATGGTGAGGGGCGAAAGAAGGGTGGCGTCAGATCGTTCAAAACGGTTGAGTCTCATATTAAAACGATCGCGGCGTTCTTTAGATCCGTCAAGCAGGGGGAGGGAAAGGAAGCGGAATACATTGGTGGAATGAAGGTTTGTGAGATCAACGTTGCATCCCTTAGGGCCTTTCGGAAAGAACTGCTAAAGGATCGGGAGATACCTACGGCTAATCGAATTTTGTCGACCTTGAGGGCAATTTTGAATGAGGCGATGGTCAATGATTGGATTGTCGTTAATCCGTTTGCTAAAGCGCGGAAGGGCGAGCTGATCACGACTGCAGATGAGCGTGAACGTGAGACGATCCTAACCCCTGCTGAAGAGCAACGTTTATTGGAAGCTTGTTCAATTCGCAGCCGCCGCCATTTAAAAGCATTGGTAGTTGCGGCGCTTGATACAGGAGACGATGAGCTCGTGTTTGGCGTTAGTACAAACGTGAAGGATAGCTGGGAAGCGGCTCGCAAAGATGCGGATTTGGACCATGTGCGATTTCACGATCTGCGTCATACAGCTGCAACCAGGCTTGCTAGACAGATGGAGCTTGTTTTTGTTGGCCATGTTTTGGGCCACTCCGATCCGAAGACAACACGCCGATGTGTTAACAAGACCCAAAACTGGTTGCGTCGTGGCGTAGAAGATAACGCCGAGGCAATCCCCGAAATGAGCGCCCAAAAAATCTTTCGCGCAGCGGATCAAATTCTTCGCGCAGGCCGAACGATCAACGCACAACCGGAGGAATATCGAAACTAGAACTACCCCAAAGTTAAGGGTCAGGAAGCACTGTAATGGGGTGCACCCCTTATGTGAGACAAAAAGTTAAGACACTCCCTTGGCCCAGCGAAAAAGGTGCTTGCTTTCGACTGGACCGTTGTTGACAATCAGCCCGGTTGGTGAAGCGGAGGCGAGCTCTGCTGGAGAGCAACTCGCCAAGGAATAACCAACCGGAAACTCATCAAGACGATGAGCGAGGGCGTGGCCGCAAGGTTGCGCCCTCTGCTTTTCTCCGCACATCGGATTGATAGATTTCCTCATGCCTAAAAAAACTCACCTTCGCGCCGAACTTCATTCACCTCAGCATCTGTTGGCCCATCCTAAGTATCGCGCGCCGTCGAGAAAATCGATTGTACATCAAATACGCGCGCAGTTTTTTGGCGCCCCGCGCGCAAAATCAATTTTACTCAGGCCTGGACCACCACAAGCTCCGCCGGCAACAGCAGTTGTTGCTCGAACTCGGCCGGCGGCAAATAGCCCAGGGCGGAGTGCAGCCGCTTCCGGTTATAGACACTTTCAATAAACTTGCCAATACGTCGCTGCGCATCAGCAAAGTCAAGATACTCGGTGCGATAAACTTCCTCGTACTTCAGCGTCTTCATGAACGATTCAGCCTGTGCGTTGTCATAAGGATTGCCGCGCCGGCTCATGCTAATCAAAATGTC
>JADMIO011437894.1_pt1 | contig 34047 bp, 29 predicted proteins | sample 8958161 | NCBI WGS metagenome assembly JADMIO01 (sample SAMN16585339, study PRJNA669376) | soil metagenome | isolation source: Crop rotation soil | place: USA: Cullars Rotation, Alabama | collected 2011 | reverse complement strand
CATCACCTGAACTTATAAAGGCTGTGAAGATGTCTGTCAACACAGTCATGTACGACAACTTATCACACCTTGAAATACAAAAACTAATCAGCGAGGCAAAATGTAATTTGTTGCCAACGTTTCAGTCTACCGGTATAAAACTGAAATTACTGGCATCATTGTTTTCCGGAAAAGCATGCATCGTAAACACTCCGATGGTCATTAATACGGGACTCGAATCGCTCTGTAGAATTGCCGATACTCCCGAGGAAATGAGAGAAGCGCTTAGTTCAGTAATGGAAAAAGGATTTTCGACAGATGAAATTAAGAAGCGGGAAGAAATACTTTTAAAAGATTTTTCGAATTCATTGAATGCTCAAAAACTTATACAATTAGTCAATTAGTGAATTAGTGAATTGACTAATTGACTAATTCACTAATTGACTAATTGATTACGAGTGATTTCGAATCAATCAACCTTCCACCCTCGCATCGAATAACTCTTGCAGGAAATTTTTCAATTAGAGGATAATTATGCGTTGCCATCAATACTGCACGTTCGTTGTTGCTGATATCAAAAAGCAATCGCATAATTCCTTCCGATGTCCCGGGATCAAGATTTCCCGTTGGTTCATCGGCAAGGATTATCTGCGGATCATTCAACAGCGCTCTCGCAATAACAATTCGCTGTTGTTCACCACCACTCAGTTCATGCGGCATCTTAAATCCTTTCGTTGCCAATCCAACTTTTTCCAATACTTCAGTGATTCGTTCTTTGATTTTATTCTTGTCTTTCCATCCCGTTGCCTGGAGAACAAATAAGAGATTTGCATTTACCGAACGATCAGTCAGCAATTGAAAATCCTGGAATACAATTCCCAGTTTCCTTCTCAGAAATGGAATTTGACTGTCTTTGATATGATTCAATTGGAAACCGGCGATCGTTGCAGTTCCTTCTGTCAGGTCCACATCACCATAAATAGTCTTCAGAAGGCTACTCTTTCCGCTTCCCGTCTTGCCGATCAGGTAAACGAATTCACCTTTTTCAATGTCAAGATTTATATTCGATAAAATCGGGTTATACGATTGAAAAATACTTGCATTGTTGATGCTGATAATTGTCTCGGGCATGGAGAAGTGGATATTGGTTAATAGTTAATAGTTATTAGTTATTAGTTATTAGTGCGCAGCATCCTGCGGACTAGTTTGTAATTGATTATTCAAGCTTTTGTATTTTTCCGAAAGGCATATCATTGATAAGTTTGAGAATTTCTTGTACACGATTACCTAATCCTGCTTTTGCTATTGCCTTTTCCGGCCGATCGGTACGGAAGTATGCAAGCAGAGTGAAATTATCATCCCTCAACTGTACATAATCCGGAATCTTATCAGTCCCCTTCACTTTCAGGATATACATCGCGCAAATTTAGGAAAAGAAAAAGCCTTCCTGACAAACCAGGAAGGCTTAATTATAAACGAAGATTTTAGTTATCTGAGTATGATATTGAAAGTATGACCATTGACCGCTACAGTTGCCAAAGCATCGCAGGTACCATTTCCGTAATCAAGCGTTCTTGTTGGTTTACCGGAAGGAGTCAATTCGAAAACACCTTCAGTAATATTGCTGCAGGAGGATACATGTAGTCCATGCGTGATAACTGCAGAAAATGAATTACCCATAAAGTTGGTTCCGCTTGCATTGCCGGTGATCACGTATTCATCGTCTGTCCAATTCAACGGGGTATTAGCTCCACTTATCCATTCGCGATTCCTCGTTGAAACCCAGTTCATCGTATTTCCGTTTCCGTTTGTAAGGTGACCATCGACTACGATCGTGAAATTGAGATTTCCTGACGAATTGTGACCATTATTAGTTACAGTTTTTGATCCGGTGACCTTGAACATCTTCGAACTGTCTCGTCCTACAAAATAATCAGCAAACGTTGTTACGATTTGCGTTCCGGAATCACGGTAAGCTCCGGTATAAGAAATATTGATGACACCTTTTCTGAAACGTCCATCGAGGCAATAGCACTTATCATGACCGAAATCGACTACAATCGTTCCACCGCCATTCGCATCTGGATTTACAGTAACATCTGCACAAAGACTAAGAATTGAAATTTGGGAGTCGTCGCGTTTATAGGAGGAAAGGGCACCGTTTTCTATTGCCTGGTTCGCGATGTTATTGATATCATTAAATATTCCTTCTGCGAGTGAATTATCTGAAGAAGTTTGGGTGTCGTATTCGAGAGGCTCAGTTGCAATTTCTTTTTTACATGCATAGAAAAGAATTATTCCGTTTAGAATTAGAATAATCACGAGCATTATCTTTCTCATAGCTACAAATTTTGCTATTAATCGTTCGGGTTGAGGTATTATACTTTAAAAAAACAGAAGTGTTTCCGTGTTTAAAACTATGTTGGTAAAAACAACGCTATTTTATTAGTCAAGCCTGTGTTTCCAATATTTTTGAAAGAATTAGCGTTTCAAATCAAATTTCCTTTTCAAAGAAGATGGCCAGAATATTCCTGTTGGTATTACTACTTATTGAATTTAATGCTTTTGCTCAACAAACCGCGGTTTACCTTGATCCTGAACGGACTTACAAAGAAGGAGTAGATCTTTTAGCAAAACAAAAGTACGGCGCTGCTCAAAAAAAGTTTCTCGAAATCTTAAATTCCAGGGAGAATATTTCCTATTCGACTCGCGGAAATTCTTCCTTTTATGTTGCAAAATGCGCTTCCGAACTTTTTAATAAGGATGCAGAGTACCTTTTGTTGGATTTCATAAACAAATATCCCGCTAATTCGAATTACCAGGAAGCCGTCTACGAGCTTGGAAATTATTATTACAGGTTGAAGAGGTATAAAAATGCAGTGCAATGGCTTGCGCAGGTTGATCAGTCGGAGCTCGAAGTTGAAAGAAAGGATGAAATAAATTTCAAACTTGGCTACAGCAATTATATGCTGAACGATTACGAAAAAGCAAGTAATGCATTTTATGCGATGAAAGACGGCAATTCGAAGTATGCAACTGCCGCTCAATACTACTATGCTCATATTGCCTATGTAAATGGAAATTATGAAACATCGCTAAAAGAATTTATCAAGTTAAAAGAGTCAGAAGTTTTTGCTCCTGTTGCGCCCTACTATATAACTCAGATTTATTACAAGCAGGGAAAACTAGACGAGGTCCTAAAGTATGCACCAGCTGTATTGGATACTGCAACAACAAAGAACGCACTAGAGATTTCGAGAATGGTTGCCGAATCGTATTACAGGAAGGAACAATATAAAGAAGCTCTTCCTTTTCTTCTCGATTATGAAAAAAATTCAGCAGCGGCAGGAAGAAATGATCAGTATGCCATAGCATATTCATATTACCGGACCGGCGAATATGATAATGCAACTACCTATTTTCAGAAAGTAATTGCAGGCGACGACAGTTTAACACAGAATGCTTACTACCATCTTGCTGATTGTTTTTTACATACAAAGAATAAACGATCTGCCCGAAACGCGTTTCAATCTGCAGGCAAGACAGATTTCAATCCATACATTCAGGAAGTCTCTCAGTTCAATTATGCAAAACTTTCTTACGAATTATCATATCAGTCAGTCGCTATCGAATCGTTCCGCACGTTCATGAAGAATTTTCCTGAAAGCAGTTATGCAAACGATGCGAACGAAATGATGATAAATATTTATGCAAGCACTCACAATTATAAGGATGCAATAACTGCTCTCGAAGGTGTGACAAACAAGAATCAGAATTTAAAAGCGGCGTATCAGAAGGTTGCATATTATCGTGGTGTTGAATTATTGATGGACAATAAAAATGCAGAGGCGGTAAAATTGTTTGCTCTTTCTCTTTCTTACCCGATTGATCAGGCACTTGTGGCTGAAGCTAATTACTGGACAGGAGAGGCAATGTATAAGCTGAACAATTATGAGGAGGCAATTAAATCGTATAGCGAATTTCTCGTCACTCCCGCGGCATTGAAGAGTAAACACTATAACCTTGCGAATTACAACATCGGCTATGCATGTTTCAAGAAAGACGATTTCAATAATTCACAATTCGCATTCCGGAAGTACATTTCGGAGAAGCAGAATACTGATGTCACAAGATATAACGACGCACTCCTTCGAACTGCTGATTGTTTTTTCATGATGAAAGACCAGGTGAATGCACTGGAGTATTACAACAAGGCAATTGCTTCGAATGCGAAAGCCGGCGACTACGCTATTTACCAGAGGGCAATAATTCTCGGTGTGCAGGGAAGAATGACAGACAAGGTAAATGCGCTTCAGAAACTATTGGATAATTATCCTAAGTCTGTTTATTATGACGACGCATTATTCGAAGCGGGACAGGCTTCTCTAATTGCGGGTAACAATGAACAGGCGATTGGATATTTCAGGAAAGTGATCAGCAATTATCCTAACAGCATGTTCTCCAGGAAAGCTGAATTAGGGGAGGCACTTGTCTACTACAATACGCAGCAGGACGATCGCGCATTGAAAGCATATAAAAAAGTTGTAGAGAAATATCCGAACACAGATGAATCGCGTCAGGCATTAGTTCAGATTAAGAACATAAGTGTTTCAATGAATAAAGTGGATGATTACGTCGCGTATTCAAAAAATATTCCTGAAGCGAATATATCCGGTGCTGCAGAGGATTCTCTCACCTATGATGCGGCCGAACTTCAGTATACACAGGGGAGTTGCGAGAAAGCCATCCAGGATTTCGACCGCTATCTGCAGCGATTCCCGAATGCGATCTTTAAACTGAGTGCGACGTATATTAAATCTGATTGTTTATTCAGGGATAAAAAATATTCAGAAGCATTACCGGGATTTGAATATGTAATTAGTCAGCCGACAAATAATTTTACCGAAAAATCTTATCTCTATGCCGGAATAATAAATTTCAGCCTGAAGCAATATGATAAGTCGCTGGAAGATTACGAAAAACTGGAATCGATTGCGAAGTCGAAGGATAATATTCTTGCATCGCTTACCGGACAATTAAGAAGCAGTTACCGCTTGAACAACTGTGATAAAACGCTGGAAGTATCACAGAAAATAATCAATTCACCGGTGGCGGATAAGGACCTTGTCAATGAAGCTCATTTGGTTTCAGGAAGATGTCATCTTCAGAAAGACAATACCGCAGATGCAAAAACGGAATTGTTGATTGTTGCAAAACGAACAAATAGCGAAATGACCGCAGAGAGTAAATACCTTCTTGCCGGAATTGAATACAAACTTACGAATTACAAAGAATCACAGAAGCTGATTTTCGAAATACAAAAACAAACTCCTTCATACGATTATTGGGTTGCGAAAGGATTTATTCTTCTTGGTGACAATTATCTAGCACAGAAGGATACCTTCCAGGCTAAGGAAACGTATAAAAGTATAATTGAAAACTTCGAACAACAGCCCGAGTATCCGGATGATCTGAAGGAAATAGCGAAGAAAAAATTAGCCGATGTGATGGCTGATGAAAACAACAGGAATGCAATTGATAAGAAGCCGAAACAGGAAGTTGAGCCGCAGGATTCGTTGGAGATTGAACCGAAAAAATAAGTGAATAGTAAAAATTGAAAATTGAATAATGAAAATATTTTTTAGTTTATTAGTTTTTGTTTTAGCTTCCTCTTTACTCTTTGCTCAGAAGGATGAGGAGAAAGATAATCTTGGTGATAAGACATACATTATCGTCAAAGATTACAGGCCTGTCCTGGGAGAGTCGTTCAAAATTTCTGATTCCCCGGATGGAGACACTTCTTCTACTGTTCCCCCTGAAATGAATTATGATGTTCGTCCGAAAAAAATTACAACCGAATATGAATTGCCGACTATTAAAGCGGTGAAGATAAAAGACGAGCAGCTTGCTAAACTATATCGAACATTTTTAAATCTCGGGATTGGAAATTATACTACCTATTACGGAGACCTTTATGTAAATGCGCTTCGTTCAAAAAAGGGAGCAATCGGATTGGCATTGAATCATCATTCGGGGGATCCTGGTTTGAGCGATTTTGGTCCGGCGGGATTTAGCAATAACCATGGCGGAGTTTATGGCAAATATTTTTTCGATAACACTACTTTCTCGGGAAAGGTTGATTATAACAGGGAGGTGATTCATTATTATGGATACAATGCAGATACAGTAATTAAAGAGGAAGACATCAAACAACGATTTAACAAATTTGGAACTGCGTTTACGTTTGGAAGTAATTACCTGACGAATGATCATCTGAATTACGAGGCGACTTTTGGTTTTTCAACGCTCAATGATCTCTACGACGTTTCCGAAAACGATATATTGATAGCAGGTAAAATTGGCAAGCAGGTCGATTCGTATTATCTGAATGCAGATATGTCATTCAATTATTTCAGAAAATCGCTTGCGAAGAATGAAACATTGTCACTCTTGAATGATCTGAGCAGGAGCATTGTTTCATTTACTCCGACGATGTCGGTTAATAAGGATAAAGTAAATCTCGTGTTAGGGTTAAACCTGACGGTTGAGAAGAACCAGGATTCAGACATTCATCTTTTCCCGAAGATAGACCTGAGGTTACCTGTAGCAGAACATGTTCTTTATATTTTTGCAGGAGTAAATGGAAATGTCGTGAAGAACAGTTACCAGACAATTGTTGATGAAAATCCTTTCGTGACACCGGGAATTATTCCGTTGAATACTACGAACAAGCTGGAATTAAAAGCAGGGTTGAATGGAAATTTTTCATCACGGCTTTCATTCATGGCAATGGTAAAATATACGACGGTAGACAGCATGTTACTTTATTACAATGACCTGAAATATTTCAATACGTTCAATGCACTATATGATAATGGCAAGGTGCTTAATCTTCATGCAGAAATTAGCTATCGTGTAGGAGATAAGTTCACTGCGGGATTACGATTTGATCAGTATGGATATAAGATGGATGTGAATGAAGAAGCATGGCATAAACCGAATACAGAAGTTGTACTTGATGCCAGGTATAATCTATGGGAGAAATTTATCCTTAATGCATCGATCTATTCATCTGGAAAATATTATGTCATGTTACATGACAGCATTGGAAACTATTCTCAAAAAGTGGATGGCTATATCGATTTGAATCTTGGAATAGAATATCGTTATTCAAAAGTGTTATCAATATATGCTAACCTGAATAACCTTGGATTTTCGAGATACTATGTCTGGTATAATTATCCGTCGGAGAGGTTTAATGGATTGGCGGGGATTAAATTTTCATTCTGATTGTTATTAAGAACCACTGATGCCGCTGATGCATTGTTTTCGTTAGATCAGTGGTATCAGTGGTTCTTATTTTTACGTGAATACATAAGTATCTCAAATTACAATATTATCATGATTGTATTAAGAACCACTGATGCACTGTTAACGACAAGATCAGCGGCATCAGTGGTCCTTTATTTTAACAGTGTTTATCAACCGTTTCCATTCTAATTTTTTCGCTCCAAAATTTATTAGCAACCCTACTTCAAGGTTAAATGCTTCAAGATAATTTAATGCTTGAACATAGTGGACAGGCTCCAGACTTGATACTGCTTTTAATTCAACTGACACCAGATTTTCAACTATAAAGTCAATACGTCTGTTTCCGGCTTCAAAATTCTTGTAGTATATTTTAATTGTTTTTTCTTTTTCATACAAAAGATTAATTATATCCATTTCGATTGCTAGTGAATTCTGATATATTATTTCAGGAAATCCAATTCCATGGTAATTGTGGACTTGCATCGCAGCACCAATTATTTTACCAGTAAGTTCTGAATACTTGTAGTCGTTATTTATGAAATCCATTCAACAAAATTAAAGTTGAAAAAATGAATTTCAAGTTACCTCTTCACTCTTTGTAAAATAAAATCCTTCAAAGATTAAATTTTTTTTTCAGCAGATAAATTGTAATTGTTTGAAAGGCGAAATCAGTGGAATTAGTGGTTCTTATTCTTAAACTTATCGATAGCTTTCTTTGTAAAATCAGAAGTTACCAATTTCCCACTCATCGCCGCTCGTTCGTCGAGTAAAGAATCCCAGTTCTCTGTTCCATCCCAGAAAACTTTCTTTAACATCGACATCGCTTCAGGATTACTCATCACAAGTTTTTCAGTGAGAGAATTAATTGCAGCATCCATATCAGAAACCGTTGAATAAATTTCTCCATACATTCCTTTTTCTTTAGCCCACGATGCCGGTTTCCATTCAGTCGCATTAATCGTAAGTTCAGTGAATGCAGCCTTGCCAATTTTTCTTTCTACTGCCGGCCCAACGACAAACGGACCGATGCCGACTGCAAGTTCGCTGAGTTTGACAGATGCATTCTCATGAGCAAAAGTTATATCAGCCGCGCATGCAAGTCCGACGCCGCCACCAACAGCCTTCCCCTGAACACGTGCTATCACAAACTTCGGTGACTTACGCATTGCATTTATAACTCCAGCGAAACCCGAGAAAAATATTTTTCCTTCTTCAAAAGATTTAATTGAAACAAGTTCATCAAACGATGCACCGGCGCAGAATGCTTTTTCTCCTTCACTTCTAAGCAGAATTACTTTGATCTCTTTATCGCTGCCGGCTTTTTCAATTTCGCTGGCAAGTTTTCGTAATAATTCTCCGGGAAGAGAATTACTCTGCGGATGAAAAAAAGTAATTTCAGAAACACCGTTATTGTTATTTGTCTTTACAGTACCTGACATATATTTTGTTTGGACCAAAAGTAAGAAAATCTCAGTAGTGTATTTGTCTCGCGCAAAAACGCGTAGACGCAAAGAAATAGTTTCTGTTAAATTTTAATTGCTTTGCGCCTCTGCGTCTTTGCGCGAGATTAACAAAAAAAGCCACCTGTCTCCAGATGGCTTTCAAAATAATTTTATGAGAAATATCAATTCGTACTATAACTCGGAATCTTTCCTTCAGAAACCAGTAGTTCAGTTTTCTTCTTGTGAGCTTCGTAATCGCCGAAACACAATGCGGACAACATTTCTTCACGAGTCATGTTTGCATTGCCAAGTTGCTTCTTGATTTCGGTCGCACAACGGTCGACGAAATGCTCGAATCTTTCCGGTGCCCAGATGTATTCTTTCTTCTGCCAGTCAGGTCGCGTACGATCGATCTTGAATTCATTCGGAAGATCTCCGTGAATAATTGCTTTCACGTCTAATCCTTCGAAAGATTTTGGAAGAAGACGGTTATCGAAAATAAGCGGACGGCTTACGTCGATTACATGTTTCTTCCGTTTCGGATCAATCATTTTTAATCCGTTAATACGAAGACCCTTTTTCTTAAGGTATCCAAATTTTTTCTCGAATCTCTCGAGTGTATCATAAAGTAACATGTCCTGAGGTTTTTGGTATTACGTATGGTTTAACTTTTTTCTTTGCTTGCAACAAGGGTAAGCACTGTTTCGAGTGCGACAATTTCATTTCGCTGATTCAATACCTGAACATACCATTCAACAACTCCCTGCGGTACTTGCCCTTCGCGATCATCTTTCTTGGTTTTTCTCTGGCAGGTAAGTTTAACTTGTATAGTATCGCCGGGATAAACCGGTTGTATGAATCGTAAATTGTCGAGACCATAGTTTGCAAGCACGGGTCCTTTTTTAGGATCGACGAATAATCCTGCCGCAGCGGAGATTACAAAATAACCATGTGCAACACGTCTTTCGAAGATTGATCCTTCGAGTGAAGTTTCATCCATGTGAGCATAAAAGTGATCGCCGCTAATTCCTGCGAAGTTTACAACATCGGCTTCGGTGATCGTACGTTTATGAGTGATAAGTGTATCGCCAACCTGGATCTCTTCGAAATATTTTCTGAACGGATGAATGATGTCCTCTTTTATTTCTGCACCAGGCAAATATGTAATCAAAATTTTTGTGAGCGTTGTCGGTGAACCCTGTAAAGCGGTTCGCTGCATGTAATGATAAACTCCGCGTATTCCACCCATCTCTTCACCGCCACCTGCACGTCCCGGTCCGCCATGAACAAGATGCGCCAACGGCGAACCGTGTCCCGTAGATTCAGGAGCACACTCGCGATTGATGATTAGCATTCTTCCGTGCATACAGGCAGAGCCTAGTACGATGTCTTTTGCAAAAATGTTATCGGCCGTAAAAACAGAACCAACTAAACTTCCTTTGCCCATCTTCGCAAGTTCAGATGCTTCATCAGAATTCTTATATGGCATCACAGTACTTACCGGTCCGAAGGCCTCGACCGAATGTGCTTCGGTAGTCTTCATCGGGTCTTTGCAATAGAGTAACATGGAGGAGATAAACGATCCTCTTTCACTGTCGGCACCAATAACATTAACATTATCGAGATCGCCGTAAACAACTTCACAGCTGTTCATCAGTTGACGAACTTTATCTTTTACGTCTTTAACCTGGCCTTTACTAACGAGTGGTCCCATGCGCACACCTTCGACAGCAGGGTCCCCAATTACAGTTCCCTTCAGTCTTTCGCTGAGAGCTTTGATCACATCCTGAGTAAGTTTTTCAGGAACAATTGCTCGGCGAATCGCTGTGCATTTTTGTCCGGCTTTAACGGTCATCTCTTTTGCAACTTCTTTAATGAAAAGTTTAAACTCTTCAGTATCCGGTGTTGCATCGGGTCCGAGTATACAACAGTTGAGTGAATCCGCTTCCATATTGAAGCGAACAGAATTATTTAAAACTGCCGGGTGACTCTTCAAAAGTTTTCCTGTTGTTGCAGATCCGGTAAATGTTACAACGTCCTGGCAGGTGAGATGATCGAACATGTCACCGACAGAACCGCAGATGAGTTGTAACGAACCTTCGGGTAAAATTCCGGAGGCAATAATGTCTTTTGTGACTAACTCGGTAAGAAAAGAAGTTGATGTTGCGGGTTTGACGATTGCCGGAACGCCTGCCAGAAGATTTACGGCAATTTTCTCGAGCATTCCCCAGACAGGAAAATTAAATGCGTTGATATGTATGGCGACTCCTTCGAGTGGAACACAGATATGATGTCCGACGAAAGTTCCGGACTTAGAAATCATTTCCAGGTTACCATCAATATAGAATGACTCATCAGGAAGTTCACGACGACCTTTACTTGCATAAACAAAGAGGTTTCCAATCCCGCCGTCGATATCGATCCATGAATCGGTTTTAGTTGCACCGGTTGCAGCAGACAGTGCGTAATAATTTTTTTTCTTTTCATTGAGATGAAGGGCGAGTGCTTTGAGCATCCGGGCCCGCTCATGAAATGTCATTTTTCGAAGTTTAGAACCGTTTTTTCGACCATATTCTAGGGCAGCGCCAAAATCGAGGCCTTTGCTGGTTGAAAAAAAGAGCTCATCGCCGGAAATTGCATGATATAATGCAGTTCCGGGACCTTCTCCTTCAACCCATTGTCCGAGCGTATAGTTTTTCAGCTTGTTAGCCATAGTTCTTTTTCAGAAATCTTAGGGATATGTTTCTAATCCGGCGTGAAAATCACCGGCTAACCCGCCCTGAGACTCAATTTCAATGAATTATGAGATCAGAATATTTAATAAATGAATTGGAAATCTGCTTTACAAAGATAGGATATCCTGCTCTTAAACCAAGGTTTATCACCCTGAAGTTGATAATATATTTGTCATTTTTATGACTGTGATGAGTGTTGAGGAAATTCACAGAGAATTATCGATTAGTTTTGGATTATTTCCTTGGATTTAAACCAATTTTCTCTACATTTGCAGCCCATAAAAAACTCCGTAAAAAATGTTAAATCAGTATGAGGTGGTATTCATTATGAACCCTGTTCTTTCGGAGGAGCAGATGATGGATACAGTCACCAAATTCAAAAACATCCTCTCCGCCGGTGGCGGATCCGAAATTGTTCACGAGAACAACTGGGGATTGCGCAAGCTGGCTTACCCGATCCAGAAAAAAAACACCGGGTTTTATTATTTAGTTGAATTCAAGGCTCAGGGTGACCTGATTGGTAAGCTTGAGACAGAATTTAAACGTGATGAAAGAGTGCTGCGCTTCCTGACTGTTAAGTTGGACAAACATGCAATTGCTTACGCTGAGAAAAAGCGTAGGAATGCTGCTTTGAAAAAAGAAGAAGAAAAAGAAAAAGTAACCGCTTAACAAAAGAAACATGGCATCAGGAAATGAAGTACGTTACCTCAACCCGCCAGCGGTTGACACGTCAAAAAAGAAATACTGCCGTTTTAGAAAGAACGGAATTAAGTATATTGATTATAAAGACGCGACTTTCTTAATGAAGTTCGTAAACGAGCAGGGAAAAATTCTTCCACGCCGTCTTACAGGTACATCATTAAAGTTTCAGCGTAAAATTGGTCAGGCTATTAAGAGATCACGACACTTGTCGCTCATGCCTTATGTATCTGATCTTTTAAAATAAGGAGGAAAGAAAATGGAAGTTATTCTAAAACAAGACCTCGATAATCTCGGCTATGCCGATGAGATAGTGAAAGTTCGTCCGGGCTATGCAAGGAATTATTTAATTCCCCGTGGATTTGCAACTTTAGCGACTGAATCAAATCGTAAGGTGCTTACCGAAACGATGAAGCAGCGCGCTCACAAAGCACAGAAGATCGCCGGCGACGCACAGGCAATTGCTAAACAACTTGAAGCAATCACTCTTAAGATTGGTGCTAAGGTTGGCGAAAGCGGAAAGATCTATGGTTCAGTTAACGCATTACAAATCGCTGACGCACTTTCTAAGCATGGTGTTGTTGTGGATCGTAAGAAGATTCACCTCGATACTGAGCACATCAAAGCGCTTGGTGCATATACAGCTACTGTTAATCTTCATAAGGATGTGAAGGCGAAGATTAACTTTGAGGTTGTTGCTGAGTAAGGACCGCTGATACCGTTGATATCACTGATTACGCTGATGTGTTAGTCAGATATAGTTAGATAAAATTGAAGGGTGAAGATTTTCTTCACCCTTTTTTTATTGTCTGAAATATGATTTTCTGATTCAAATAAAAATCGTCTGAACTATGATTTCTGTGATTAGGATGATTTGATTGATAGAGTTCAGAGGTTATTCGCTGATTCTATTTTTGTCTTTACCATATTTCTGTTTTTCGGTTTGGAAATAATTTTTACTTTGAGATTTATTAGATTTTTTCTCATGAATAAGAAGTGGATTTTTTTACTCTTGTTTTTTCTTTTTGCAAATAGCTTTGTAACGGGACAGACTTTTTGGAAAAAATATGATATGGATAATTCTGCAGGACCGGATGGATTTATCGAACAAGGTTTTGATGGAGGATATATCACATCTCATACTAGATACTTAACAATAGGTGGCAATTATTTCGTCGAATCCATTTATATTATTAAATCTAATGCCGTGGGTGATACTTTGTGGACAATGATATTCGATGGACGGGCAGATACGGTTTCAACTTTTGCTTCAAAAATTCAAAGGACAAATGATAAATGCTATTTAATAGTTGGTAGTTGGGCAGATTATCCTACTACTGGAGAGTTACTTTACCTTTTAAAGATTGACACTGTTGGCAATGTTTTATGGAATAAGGTACTTATGCTAAATAATATTTTAGGCTTAAATAGTAAGGATTATTATGTGGATAGAACTTATGATAATGGATTTATAATCCATGCGTCCAATAATTTGGAAGGATCATTTTTAATTAAAGTAGATTCTGTAGGTGACCCTTTATGGGTAAAATCATACAATAGATCAGGAATAATTGGGAATATGAATCGTCAAAGTGTAATCCATCAAACGAGCGATAGCGGTTATATCATGCTTTCTAGAATAGATTCGTCTTACTTTACTCACTTATATAAATTCTCCGCGACGAAATTGGATAATAATGGGAATATTGTTTGGAGTAGATTATTTATAGATAGTTCAGGAGTTTACATAAATAATATTTACGAAACGTGGGACAATGGATTCATTTTATGTGATGGAAGAAACTTGATCAAGCTTTCAGTTAACGGTGATACGACCTGGACAAAAGCATATGATGATGGAAATGAAAATTTATTTATTACCGGCTTTGCTCCATGTAAAAATGGGGATTGGGTATTTACTGGAACTAATGATATAATTTCAAATTGTGTTTTATTTAAAACTGATTCTATTGGTCGAGTATTGATGACTAGAAGATATATTTGTGACACTCTATTTCCGGTTTCTGTTAGACAGGCTGATGATAATGGATTTCTAATTTTTGGACGTAATTATCCAATCGTAAATTATTACTTTAATATAGTTAAAACTGATTCCAACGGATTCATTAATTGCAATTTGGATACAACTCCAGCAGTTATAGAAAAATTTTCTCAGATTTCATATTTCAACTATCCATTGACGGTAGATACAGGATCATTTACTACAATTATTCCTAATTATACTATAATCCATGGCGGATCTACAATTACGAATTGTTTTTCTGCGGGAATTAATGAAAAAGAAAATATTTCTAGAGTTGCTTTATTTCCTAACCCTTCAACCGGAAAATTCCATTTGAAAAACATCGAACACAATTCCGAAGTAAAAATCTTCAACCTCCTCGGAAAAATTATCTATCAATCCTCAACTATAAATTCAGATTCTGAAATCGATTTAACCAATCAACCCAAAGGAATTTATTTCTGTAACATTATTTCGAAAGATAATTTCGGTGAAACCATTAAAATTATTCTTCAATAAGAAATACTAAAACGAAGCTTTCATTTAATGCATCGGCTAATTTACAAATCGGCTAATTGGCTAATTGTTCACTCGTAGCGTAGAGCCTCAATCGGATCCAACTTCGCCGCCTTCGATGCAGGATAGTATCCCGAAACAAGTCCCACAACAAAACAGAGTGTAACTCCCAAAAGTATCCACTGCCATGGAACAATAAATCCCGAGTCGAGGAGGAGCGACATTCCATTACCCGCAAGTATGCCAAGTGTTATTCCAAGTGCACCGCCGAGCTGACAGATTAAAATAGCTTCGATTAAAAATTGACGGCGAATAATTTTCGGAGTAGCGCCGAGCGATTTACGAATTCCGATTTCTCGCGTGCGTTCTGTAACGGAAACAAGCATGATATTCATCAATCCAATCGCCGCACCTAAAAGAGTGATCAATCCGATAACGGTTGCTGCAATCGTTACACTGCTCATCTGCGACATCAGCATGTTTGCAATACTGTCGCTCTTCGTAACATCGAAAGTCTCATCCTCGCCGATTCTCACTCCTCGGATTGTACGAAACAATCCTGTTGCTGCACTGATTGCTGCATCCATTTTACCGACATCATCCACACTTACATTGATCGCAAACGACATTGACGGCCGGTAAAAATTCTGCTTCACATTGAATAATGGTAGAATACAAATCTTATCACCTCCGAATCCAACCGACGAACCCTTTTCTTTTAGCGTTCCGATGATGCGGTATTTATTATTTCCTACAGATATAACCTTGTCGATAGGATCTGACGTCGGAAATAATTTTGCCTTTAAATCCTTGCCGATGATTGCAACATTATCACCGTTTCGTACTTCCTGTCCTGAAAAATTTCTTCCTGTTTCAATTGTGAATCCGCCCGTATTCAGATAATTTTCATTACCGCCCATGACGAGAATATTCGGATTGGTTTTTTTGTCGTAGAATTTTATGGTCGATGCTCTCGTCGCAATAGTACTCACCGAAACGGTCGAGGGGAAATCGAATTCTTCTATAAACCGCATCGCCTGGTGGTATTCGATTGGCTTAAAACGCTTCGGACGTTTACCCTGGTTGCCAATACGAATTCGCATTCCCCTGTTCTGAATGGTGAAGGAATTTGCACCCATACTCTGGAAATTATCACTGATAGAACCTTTGATTGCATCGATGGCCGTGAGAATACCAACGAGAGCCATCAACCCGATGCCAATGATCAATGCCGTCAAAATGGTCCTCAACAGCTGGCTCCGGATACTTTGAAAGGCAACCTTAATATTTTGTGAATAATCCATGAATATTTTGGGTGAAAATAGCCAACATAATCGAATAAATTAAAATAAGTAACGTTAATGGGACAGAGCCGTAACAATTTCTGTATTTAGCTCGAAAAAACTAGTATATTTGTTTGAAGCAAAATCTAAAACCCATATATACAATGAAAAAATTAATAACCCTATTATCTCTAGTCGCATTCTTAGCCGTAGGCGTTAATGCTCAAACTCCAAAAGCTTCTGCAACTCCAGAAGCAAAAAAGGAAGCATCAGCAGTAAAAGCTGATACTAAAGCTACTCCTTCATGTTGTACTAAAGCCAACAAAGCTTGTTGCAAAAGCACAGCTTCTAAGAACTGTACAGCTGAACAAAAAGCTGCTTGTGCTAAAGCCGGTGCTGCAAAGGAATGCTCAGGTCACAGCAAAGCTGAAGCATCAGAAGCAAAAGAAGATAAATCAGGTTTGAAATAATCTGTAACTTACTTTCAAGTAAAAAGCCCTTCCGAAACGAAGGGCTTTTTTATTGAATCTTGAATAGTGAAGATTGAATATTAATCTAAATATTGGTCATTGAATATTAACAAACAACAAGCAGAAATCTTCGTCGCTAAAAAAATAACCAATCCTTAAATTAATATTCAATATTCACTCTTCAATTTTCAATATCAAAGAATTTCCAGGAGCGTGTCGAGTGAACTAATCTCAAACGTCGGATTTTCATTGTGAGGAACTTTTCCCGGGTTAAAATAAATCGCATCCCATCCGGCTTCAATCGCGCCTAGTATGTCGACTACAAGTCCATCACCAACCATCACACATTCTTCAGCAGTCGCATTTGCACTTTCGGCTGAGTATTGAAAGATCTTTATATCAGGTTTTTTATACCCGGTGTGTTCGCTGATGATGATATTCGTAAAGTATTTCTTCAGATCTGCAGCCTTAAGTTTTATATGTTGAGCTTCCTCGAAACCGTTTGTAATTATATGAAGTGTATATTTTTTTTGCAAAGCTTCAAGAACTTCGTGAGCATGCGGGAAAAGATTGTTTTTCGTCGGACTAATCTTAATATACTCCTCTGACAATTCGGGCGGAGTCAGTTCTGCATCCAATCCTATGTCCCAGAATGTTAATGAGAATCGTTTATCCCGCAAAGTGATTTTATCTATCTTTCCAAGCCTGTATTGTTCCCACATCATTTCGTTCCTGTTACGGTATTTATCGAGGAAAATTTCGAACGAAGGAACACCGAGTTCAGAAAGTTTGTACTTATGAAAAAGCTCTTCGAGTACTTCGGCAGAGTTCCTGTTAAAATCCCAAAGTGTATTATCTAAATCGAAAAAAATATGTCGATACTTTTTCATTTGATAATCTCATGTAATGTCCTCACATGTGCCAACTGGAAAAATGTTGTTATAATCAGTGACCAGGCAGTGATCGATATGAACATGTAAAGAAAAATTTTGTTTTTGTTTTTCTCAAGCCTGATCATGAAAAATGTTCCGATGGGAATCGAAAACAAAACAGGCGTAAGAGCGGCGAGTCCAACAAGTCCATATCGCTTCCATATCCGTACCATTCTGCGCGACCTTTTAGAAAATATTTTTTTCGGCGGGATAATTCGTTCAATATATTGATACTTTATTTCTATTTGTTCATCTGTATCCGCCATGGGAGGTGAAAAAATTTCAGGCTTTTTGCGTTTATGTTTATTTTTAAAATAATAATTTCTTATTCTATCCCAAATTTTTAACAGCCAGTTACTTATGTGCATGAAAATAGTAACTCCAATCATGCCTCCCATTATAGCATAAATATTTGTTTCGAGCCAGGTGAAATCATATTTCTGATTGAGATATGCAAACGAAGGCCCGAATGCAAACTTTACGCTGCTGATCAGGATTAGTGTAAGTATTTTCAGAAATTCTTCCAAGGAGAGATCAGCATATAAAAAATTAAGAAACTGGCAGATTACATCTTACTGCCGAATGCAAGATCGCCTGCATCTCCCAGTCCGGGAACAATGTACGATTGTGCAGTGAGCTCTTCGTCGATTGCCGCTGACCAGATAGTGACATTACTCGGCATGTTTCTTTTCACATGTTCTATTCCAAGTGTACTTGCCAACGCACAAACAATATGAGTATGGCGAGGTGTTCCTTTTTCAAGAAGCGCTTTATACGTCATCACAATGGATGAGCCTGTTGCAAGCATTGGATCACATAAAATTAATTCGCGATCATGAATCGCCGGACTTCCCACATATTCAAGTTTGATATCGAACGTGCCATCCTTATGGTGCCGCCTGTAGGCACTGATAAATGAATTATCGGCCTGGTCAAAATAGTTTAATAAGCCGTAGTGGAGTGGAAGGCCTGCCCGAAGAATCGTTCCTACAATCGGTTGTTCCTTTAAAACCGGAACTGTTGCTATGCCGAGCGGAGTAATCACTTCCCTGTCTTCATATTGAAGTGTCTTGCTTATTTCGTAAGCGAAAATCTCTCCGAGGCGTTCAAGATTTTTCCGGAAACGCATCCGGTCTTTTTGAATATTAACGTCGCGCAACTCAGATACAAACTGATTGACAATCGAATTATGAATACTTAGGTCGTGAACCATAGATAAGTGGCTATTTAATCCAACGAATGAGGAACGGTAATTTGTTTTTGCGGATTTGTAAATATACAATTTCCTTTGAACCGAAACTTTTATAAAATCTTGCCAGGTTTTCGTCCATCGAACCTTCAAAGTCGAGAAAAACCTTTTCATTTGAATGCTGCCTGATAAATGAGTCGATCAATGCACTCATTGCACCCGTTTCCCTCGCTTCATTGGCTGTCCCTGAAAAGAGAAAAATATAGGAATGAGGTGATTTAATAAAGACTGCTCCTGCAATTATTTTTCCTGAAGAGTTATTTACCCCAACTGAATACAATAGTCCTTTTTGTACTGCAGTTGCTGTAAGCCTTAAAAAATTTTCATAGTCACGGTCTTTGAGAGTACTAATCCCTGCTCCGCGGTTTTCCCGGAATAAGTTGACTATTTTTTCGGGTTGAATGTCAACTAAAATCTCTACTCCGGAGCTCTTTGCTTTCTTAAGATTACGGCTTAAATTTTCAGAGTAGTTACGGCTGATATTTTCATACGAGTCAGAAAGTGAAAGGTGATGTGTCAGCTTTTGTGAAGTCGAAAAATCGTTTGCATCGTTTATTGTATTCAAATAATTTATTTGAATTTCTACAAGTTTAAATTTTCCGGGAATGGCAGATAAAAATTCTTTGAGTTTATTTTCGGTGATAGTTTCTTCCCTACTAAACAATCCTAATTGCTGGTTAAAGAATGGCTGAAACAAATAATTTATTCCTAATTTTTTTCGGTATGTCAATGGAAAAGCGGCAGAGTAGTCGTCTTCAATCAATGCTTCCCAGCCAGGAGAAACGATATCGAGAAACCAGCTGAAAGCATACACAACTCCTTGTGGTGAGTGAGCGATTAAGTTATCCCATCGCTCTTTATCAATTTCATTATGTCTGGTATACCTGATCAATGAGCAGCTTTTAAAATCTCTTCATATACATCACGCCACCCTTCCCATGGTGCTCTGTCGCTTAACGATTCGTTGTGCCAGATGGTGATGAATGTTCCATTCACGGCACGGATTTCTTTAATGACCGGTCCCACATAACTCATCACTTCAGCAGGAGTTATTTTCATATAATATTTTAGCGTTGCATCCATTACGGCGAATGGGTGGATTCGCAAAGGTGTGATCATTTCCCTCTCGAGGTCATAAAAATAAAAAGAGGTGCAGATGCCGGCACGGAAACCGATCTCGCCGGAAAATCCCATCGTATAATCGTCGGTAATATCGGAATCGACGAGCTGGCGATAGGTTGCCGGAAAAGTCAGTTTTAAAAAATGTTGCCGACTGCGGGTTATATCGCGATTCGTAATTTTCTCTAACCTCGATTGTTCCAGTTGAAGCTGACCGGGTTTATGGTTCGAATTATATGATGGATGAATTCCGATATCGTTGTAATCGGCAATCGATTTAATCAGCGATTGAAATTTATTACTGCTTATAGAAACGTTCTTGTCATTTTCTGCATAGTCGCCGACAAGGAAAAAATAAATCATATCAATAGCATACTTCTTCTGAAGAGCCGTCAGTTTATCATATGTATCATAAGGATCTTTTTTCCGTCGTGATAAAACAAGAAGACGTTCAAAAATCTGGTTGAAATCGAAAGTGGATAACGACCGCAATAACGCTCCGCAGGTACGAATTACTCCTTTCTCCATGTAGGCCCAGGCATTATCGATATCGACGGTCGATAAATACTTAAACGACTTTTCCCTGAAAGTCAGTTCCGGGAAATTTTCTTTGAGAATTTTCCTGACAATTTTTGCATAAATATTTACAATCGGCTTCGAAAGAAATCCTTTTTGAAAAGCCAGGCTTTCGCTTGCGTCAAAACGCTGGTGTTTGTCGGTATTGAAAGGAAGATATTCTTCATACCTGCTAACCATATAAAAGCTGGCGGCGAATGGATCGAATGGAAGAATGTATTTCGGATGCGTCGCAAAGAAAGCTTTCGTGTCGTTCCAGTCAAACACCGATAAATCCTGCCGCTTGATTTTCTTTTCGAATAAAAGTTCGGTAGCATAGAAAAAGAGTTCTTCGCCTATTTGTTTATTGCTGTAGTTGAATTTCGGACCGGTATGAAAACTGAATTTATCCACATCAGTGGTAAATTCATAATCAGTCCCAACAAGATCTTCCAATACAAGATCGAAAGTGTATTGCAGTCGGTTCGTTATAGCAGAAACGTAAACAAGCATCTATTAAACAATTTTTTCAATCCATGACCGATATTCAATATTCAATATTCAATATTCAATACCTATAGGTTTCCTTCGTCTGCAAAGCTATAAAATCCATGTTGTGTTACTATAATATGATCAAGAACTGTAATCTCCAGAACGCGACCGGCTTCTGAAATATTTTTGGTCAGTTGAATATCTGCTGCACTTGGCTGGTTGTTACCTGATGGATGGTTGTGACAAAGTATAATTGAAACAGCTTTCTGATCCAGTGCAGCCTTAAAAATAACTCTCGGGTCGGCAACAGTTCCGCTCATTCCTCCCATGCTGATTTGTTGTTTACCCAATATGCAATTCGCACGATTCAGAAAAATGATCCAGAATTCTTCGTGAGAAAGTTCGCCAAGCAATGGCTGCATCAATTCAACCGCTTCCCGGCTGCTGGTTACTTTTTCACGCTTCACTTCTTTGCTTTCTTTTCGTCGCCTGCCCAATTCAAGCGCGGCTACAATCGACACCGCCTTTGCCTCCCCGATTCCTTTAAATTTTTGCAACTCCGAAACGTTCATTTTCCCAAGATCATTCAGATCGTTCGAATTACCGGAAAGAATTCGTCGCGCAACATCGACAGCTGTTTCATTAGCAGTTCCTGTTCCGATTAAAATTGCAATCAGTTCAGCATCGCTCAGCGAATGCTTTCCTTTTAACAATAATTTTTCCCGTGGACGATCTTCTTCGGCCCATGCTTTAATTGGTAATCGTGAATCCATTCTGCAAGAAACGAAGCAAGGAGAAAAGTATCGTTTAATGAATGAGGGTTATTTTATTTGTTCAAATGTTCAAATGTTCAATTGTTCAATTGTTCTATTGTTCTATTGTTCTATTGTTCTATTATTCCTTAATGGTTAATTATTATTAATTTGAACAATAGAACAATAGAGCATTTGAATGAAGAATAATAGAACATTTGAACATTTGAATGATGAACCAAAAAAAAGGGACGAAAAACGTCCCTCACAAAATCTACAATTAATTAACAGGTTATTTTAAATGATTGATATGAACTGCAAGTTCACTCTTCAAATTCGATGCTTTATTCTTATGTATAATATGAGTCTTTGCAAGACGATCCAACATTGAAGAAAGTTTAGGAAGTTGAGTTGTCGCTTCTTTCTTGTCTTTTACTTCCATGAAATTCTTAATCGCATTACGAAGGGTCTTCGCCTGATAGCGATTACGAACTCTCTTACTGTCACTGTTGCGAATCCTCTTTAAGGACGATTTATGATTTGCCATTGATTTTAGGGTAATTTTTGGGAGCGCAAATATAGTAAAGCCAATCAATTATTCAAACCTAACTGCTGATTTTTTTGATTTTTGATTGATTTTAATGAGGATATTATCGTAGAAAATACGGCATCCATCAACCAACTGGTTAATTGACTAATTAACAAATTGACTAATTGACTAATTGAATTGCTACTTTTACCCCGAAAATGAATAAAACGGGCAAAGAAATCATTGGAGTTATCGGTGCGGGTACAATGGGTAGCGGAATTGCCCAGGTTGCCGCGATGGCAGGGAATCCAACCCTGATTTTTGACTCCGATTCCGCCGCCCTGAGCAGGTCTTCCGATCAGATAAGTAAGAACCTCAACAAGCTCGCTGAAAAGGGGAAATTATCAGATTCAGGCGCGAAAGAGATTTTTAATAATATCGGATTCATAGACTCGATATCAAAATTAGACTCATGCAGTCTGATTATTGAAGCGATCATAGAAAATCTTGAAATCAAAAAAACACTATTCAGGGATCTTGAAAGCATAGTAAATCCGGAATGTATTTTAGCAAGTAATACCTCCTCGTTAAGTATAACCAGCATTTCCTCGGCATGTAAAAAACAGGATCGATTCATCGGTATTCATTTTTTCAATCCAGCGCCTTTGATGCCGCTCGTGGAAATAATACCGGGAATTACAACAGCTGAAAAAACGGTTCTCACAGTCAAAAAATTGATCGATAGCCTCGGAAAAACTACAGTCGTTGCGAAAGACACTCCTGGATTTATAGTAAACAGAGTGGCTCGGCCATTTTACGGTGAGTCTATAAGAATTTATGAAGAACAATGGAAAGGTCTTCCACCCGGTGAAAAAGGAATGGCGACGATCGACTGGGCGATGAAAGAGTTTGGCGGATTCAGGATGGGACCATTCGAGTTGATGGATTTAATCGGCAACGATGTAAATTATACGGTGACAGAAACCGTCTGGAAACAATTCTTCTACGACTCAAGATACCGTCCATCACTCACACAAAAGCGGTTATTTGAATCAGGAAGATTCGGAAAAAAAACCGGTCAGGGATATTATAATTATTCAGAGGGTGCATTAATTCCTGAACCGGAAAAAAATACCGGGCTTGGAAAGCAGATATTCATGCGCGTACTTTCAATGCTCATCAACGAAGCCTCCGATGCACTTTATTATAATGTTGCGAACCGGGAAGACATCGACATGGCGATGACGAAGGGAGTTAATTATCCGAAAGGATTATTGAAATGGTGTGATGAGATCGGAGCAGATAATGTTGTAAGTTCACTTACATCACTGAGAAATACGTATTCGGAAGATCGATATCGAACTTCAGTTTTATTACAGCAATTAGCAGAGAGCAAATCAAAATTTTATAATTGAATATTCTAAGCAAATCCTACGATGGCAACGATTGAAAATTTTAAAAGTGCAATTGATGCCGGGTATACATTCAAAGGCGACAGCATTACGCTTGGAACCGCGATGTTCAACAAGCAAGCCGTTCCAAATACTCTTGTGAAAATTCCTTTGAATGTTGTTAACCGTCACGGATTAATCGCAGGGGCGACCGGTACTGGTAAGACTAAAACGATTCAGCGTTTTGCAGAAAGTCTGTCGGAAAAAGGTATTCCTGTTTTACTGATGGACATCAAAGGTGATCTAAGCGGAATTTCAAAACCCGGAATTGAAAATCCTAAAATAACTGACAGGCATAGGCTGATTGGCATCGAATGGAAACCGGAACAATTTCCTGCAGAGCTGATGTCGATCTCTGGTGAAAAAGGTTTGCGCCTTCGTGCAACAGTTTCGGAATTCGGTCCGGTATTATTTTCTAAAATATTAGAGTTAAACGATAACCAGCAGGGAGCGGTAACGATTGTCTTCAAATATTGTGATGATAAGAAAATGCCTCTGCTTGATATTAAAGATTTCAGACAGGTGTTGCAACATGTTACGAACGAAGGTAAGAAGGAGATTGAGGCTTATGGCCAGATCACTACTTCATCTGCAGGAGTAATCATGCGAAAACTTCTGGAAGTTGAGCAGCAGGGTGCCGATAAATTTTTCGGAGAGAAATCATTCGATGTTGAAGACTTATTACGCCACGATAAGAATGGCCACGGATTTCTTAACATCATCCGGTTATCGGATATGCAGGATAAACCAAAACTCTTTTCTACGTTTATGTTATGTCTTTTGGCGGAGGTGTATCAGAAATTTCCTGAGCTGGGTGATAAGGCCGAACCAAAGCTTGTCATTTTCATCGATGAGGCACACCTTATTTTTAGAGAGGCGACGAAGGCACTGATGGATCAGATTGAGACGGTGATCAAATTAATCCGCTCGAAAGGTGTTGGTATTTATTTCTGCACGCAGATTCCGGGTGATATTCCTGATAAAATTCTCAGTCAGCTTGGATCTAAATTTCAGCATGCGATGCGTGCATTTACTGCAAATGATAGAAAGGACATCAGGCTTGTTGCAGATAATTATCCGTCGACAGAATTTTACAATACTGAAACTCTACTTACGGAATTAGGAATTGGTGAGGCTCTGATTACAGTGCTGGATGAGAAAGGATCTCCGACACTTTTAGCACAAACGATGCTTTGTGCACCGAGAACAAGAATGGATGTGATAAGTCCGGCCGAACAGGATCAGATTGTTGCGTCATCGGATATCGCTGCTCATTATAATGAAGTCATCGACAGACAGAGTGCATATGAAATTCTGAATAAAAAAATTGCTACTGAAAAAAGTGATGAAGATCAACCTGCAGCTCCTGCCGGAAAAGATTCGGAAGGTAATTCTATTGTAGATACGATTTCTGCCGTTTCAAAAAATCCACTGGTCAAACAGGTTGCTCGTGAATTGACGAGAGGAGTTTTCGGAATGTTATTCGGCAAAACAACAACAAGACGAAGATGATATGAGTGGAAAAACTGTTGCAGAAAGAGTAGTGGATAAGATGATGAGTGGTGATTGGTTCAGCCAGTGGCTGGGAATTACCGTTGAAGAAATCGCCGAAGGAAAATGTACGTTGAAGATGAAGGTGCGTAAGGAAATGCTGAATGGATTTGCGATTGCTCATGGAGGAATTACCTATTCACTCGCCGATAGTGCATTGGCATTTGCTTCGAATAGTCATGGCAGGAAAGCGGTTTCAATCGAGACAAGCATTTCGCATACTATTTCTTTAAAGGAAGGTGATGAAATTACTGCGAATGCAGTGGAAGTTTCATTGAAAGAAAAAATAGCCATTTATAATATTACGATTAAAAAAGAAAATGATGTTGTGGCATTGTTTAAGGGAACAGTTTACAGGACATCGAAGGATTGGGAAATTGGTGATTAGTTATTAGTTATTAGTTATTAGTTATGCGCAGCATCCTGCGGATTGATTATTAGTTAGGATATTTAAATTGAAATTATGTCACAAGCTTATATAGTAGATTTTATTCGTACGCCGATCGGTTCATTTGCGGGTTCTCTGGCAGGTGTCAGAACTGATGATCTTGCAGTTATTGTTTTGAAAGAATTAATCAGGAGAAATTCTACTGTTGATCCTTCACAAATAGGAGATGTTATTTTAGGTTGCGCCAACCAGGCGGGAGAGGACAACAGGAATGTTGCACGGATGGCCTTACTGATGGCGGGTTTACCAATTACGGTTCCGGGAGAAACGGTGAACCGGTTATGTGCTTCGGGATTATCGGCATCAATCTCTGCGTCTCGTGCATTAATGTGTGGAGATGCTGACCTGATGATTTCGGGAGGAGTGGAAAATATGACACGTGGTCCCTGGGTGATGTCGAAGACTTCAACACCATTCGGCAGAGATGCGCAATTGTTCGACAGTAGTTTTGGCTGGCGTTTCGTAAATCCGAAATTAAAAGAGATGTATGGAACCGCAGCGATGGGAGAGACGGCAGAAAATGTTTCCGAACGATATAAAGTTTCTCGCGAGGACCAGGACAGGTTTGCTTTCAATACGCAGCAGAAAGCTAAGAAGTCTTTTGAAAAGGGGAGATTCAAGAAGGAAATTGTTGGAGTTGAAGTTCCCCGCAAGAAAGGCGAAACAATTGTTTTCGACAGGGACGAGTTTATGAAACCGGATACAACGATCGAAGGGTTGTCAAAGCTAAATGCAAGTTTCCGAAAGAATGGAACAGTGACGGCAGGAAATTCTTCCGGCTTGAATGATGGAGCTGCAGCTGTTTTGCTTGCATCAGAAAATGGTTTGAAGAAATTCAACTTAAAACCACTTGCAAAAATTATTTCCTCAGCAGTTGTGGGAGTTGAACCAGATATAATGGGAATTGGTCCGGTGGAGGCAAGCAATCGTGCAATTAAGAAAGCAAATTTAACCTGGGATAAAATCGATATCGTTGAGTTGAACGAAGCGTTTGCGGCACAGGCGTTGGCATGCATTCGTTCGTGGAATCTGAAAGACGATGATGCAAGAGTAAATCCGAATGGGGGAGCAATTGCATTGGGACATCCGTTAGGAATGAGTGGCGCGAGAATATTGGGTTCTGCTGCACTCGAACTGCACGAACAAAATAAAAAATATGCTTTAGTAACAATGTGTATCGGAGTTGGCCAAGGATATGCAGCTATAATCGAAAGAGTTTAATATTAGCTTTGCGCCTTTGCGTCTTTGCGCGAGACTTTTTTTTCGTGCAAAGATGCAAAGGCGCAAATAGAGATCGCAGAGAAATGAATATATTCGAGTTTAATGGTTACAGGCCCGTCGTTCATGAGTCCTCGTTCATTCATCCGAATGCTACAGTGACAGGCAATGTGATCATCGGTAAAAATGTTTACATCGGTCCGGGCGCTGCATTACGTGGTGATTGGGGAGAAATTATTATTAGCGACGGTTGCAACGTTCAGGAAAATTGCACGATACATATGTTTCCCGGAGTAACTGTTTTATTGAATGAAGACGCTCACATTGGTCATGGTGCGATAATTCACGGTGGCACAATCGGAAAAAATGTTTTGGTTGGAATGAACGCCGTGATAATGGATAACGTTGTAGTTGGAGACAATTGCATCATCGGCGCACTTTGTTTTGTTCCGGATGGAATGGAGATTCCCGAACGGAAAATAGTAGTTGGTAACCCGGCGAAGATTGTAAAGGATGTTACAGACGAAATGATTGAATGGAAGAGCAGGGGAACGGAGCTTTATAAAAATCTTCCTGCAGAATTATACAAGACTTTAAAGCCGTGTGAGCCTTTGCGAGAAATACCAAAAGACCGACCCAAGCAAAGCGATTTTTATAAGACCTGGAAACGCAAATAAAATTTTTGAAATCAACGCATGACGACTATTAATCACGGGAATGTAATTCCAAAGATTGAGTCGGAAATTTCAACAGAAAATAATTCACGCTTATTAATTTCTTGTGGAATTATTGTTTCACTCTTTGCAGTCATTCTTTATTTCAATACCCTCTTCAATGATTATGCGTACGACGATACAGCGGTAATTACAGGAAACAGCTTAACCACTAAAGGTATTTCGGGAATTCCTGAAATGCTAAAAACGTCTTATTGGTATGGCTTTACGGGAATTAATGATCACCTCTATCGACCATTGCCTATAATTTCATTGGCAATCGAATGGCAATTGTCGCCGGGAAATCCCTACTTAAATCACTTTTCAAACATTTTATTGTATGCGCTTACAGGATTTTTACTTTTTATTTTCCTTGCAATATTATTAAGAGACTTTAATCTTGTTCTTCCGTTTACAGCCACGTTGATCTTCATTGCTCATCCATTGCATACGGAAGTTGTTGCTAACATAAAAGGACGGGATGAAATATTTTGCTTTTTATTTTTCCTGATCTCAGGAATTGCCTTATTAAAATCGATTGATAAGAAGTCGCGGGCTTGGTTAATCATTACTTCCCTGAGTTATTTTCTTTCATTGTCTTCAAAAGAAACAGCATTTACTTTTATTCTCATCTTCCCGCTAATTATATTTTATTTCAGAGACATTCCAATTAAAAATCTAATATTTTATTCTGCCCTATTTTTATTTATACTTCTGATTTTTTATCTGGTAAGAACTTCCGTTGTTTCGTCACTTGAATCTTATACGGAAAAAGATTTCCTTAATAACTCCCTGGTATTGGCGACTGATATTACTACAAGAATCGGAACAGCATTTTATGTAATGGGTCTTTATATTAAGTTGTTGATTTTTCCTGATCCATTGTCAATTGATTATTCATATTCTCAGATTCCAATTACCGGAATTATTAATCCGGTTTCATTTGCAGCTATCCTGTTTTACCTGCTTATTCTTATTTATGCGCTTGTGAAATTATTTTGGAAAGATTTTATTTCATTTTCTATTTTTATTTTTCTTATTCCAGTATTATTAATTTCTAATCTATTTTATCTGACGGGAAGTACAATGGCTGAACGATTTATGTATATCCCTTCATTGGGTTTTAGCCTGGCGTTTACATGGATAGTTATGAGATTATTTAAATTGTCCACAGCAAAAGAAAAGTATGATAATCTAATTTCAATGATAAGGCCGAATGGCAAATTTGCAATGTTGATTTTTGTTATTTTAGTTCTCTACTCTTTCAAAACTATATCCCGAAATTCTGACTGGAAAAATAATTATACATTATTTTCGGCGGATAGCAAGACTAATTCTAACAGTGCAATATTGCATTATGATTTAGGCGGGACTCTGTTTAATTTAGCAAAGAAACCGGGTACATCAGAGTACGATAGAAATCAATTTATTTCATCTGCTCAAAAGGAATTTCAATCAGCATTTTCTATTTATCCGGAATATTTCGAGCCGTATTATCAACTGGCCGAGTCATATTATTTTGAAAATAAAGATTCACTTGCAATTGTCTATTATAAAAAAGCTATGACTATTCTTCCTGAGGAATCTAATCTTATAAAAAATATTTCAAGCGCATTGATTCGATATTCTGAGAATGGAAACTCACCGCAAATGATTATCGGCAAAGATGAGATTGCAAGAATAATCAATTTGTTAATCAGAAGCAGGAATGCGGATTTATCGTCTCGATTGTATAGAGTCTTTCTCAGTTACAATCATGCCGATGTTAAATCATTAAGTGACCTCGGAATTAAATTTTATAATGCTGGTAAATACAATGAGGCGATCGAGAAATTTGCTAAAATTATTTCAATGCAACCGAAGAATGTGGAAGCATTAAATAATCTGGGAAGTTCCTATGCGATGATTCATGAATATGAAAAGGCTAAAAAATGTTTTATTGAGGTTATTGCCCTTCAGCCAGACGATCCTGTTAATTATGAAAACCTCGCTCTCCTTCTGAAACAAAAGGGTGATTCAGTAAATGCTGATGTTAATTTTGCAAAAGCGAAGGAATTGCGAAAAAAATCTCAATAAATCTGGGAAGAGTAAAAATTGGCCTTTGTAGTGTCACCAACCGCTCTGCAAAGATCAGAAATGCTTTTCATCAATTCCCTGTTTCCGGGAGCAAATTCCAGGGCTTTTTCGAAATAGACAATAGCATTTTTATAGTCATACAGATTCCTGTAACAAGCTCCGGCAGCTAAAAAAGCATTTCCAAGTTTTGGATTGTTTTGTGTGGCCTTAATAAAATAATCAACCGCAGTAGCGTAATCTTTTCTTTGGAATAAAATACTTCCAAAATCATACTGAGCAACTGCAAAATCCGGTTTCATCTGAAGCGATTTCTTAAAAAGCTTGGCCGCATTATCAAAGTCGCCAATTGACTTATAAACGGTTCCCATCTCATAATAAGAAATAAGAAAATCCGGATTGATCTCGATCGATTTTTGAAATTCACTTATTGCAATTCCAGCATATTCTTTTTTCTGACCTGCATCATTTGACTTATTAACTTTCTCACTAAAATCCATCGCATAGATATAATGCACCCATGCACTGTTAGGTGCAGTTTTTAATCCGGATTCATGGAGAGTTGTATTGTCTTTCCAGTCGACGTTCCTGGCGATGGTTCGAACGCTAAAAAGTAAAAATACCAATGACATAACGACAACAGCATTGCGTGAATTCTTCAGAGATGCGTTCCGGGTATTTAATTTGAATAACCTGAAAAGTAGAAACGGAACAGCTATACAAAATGCAAGCGAAGGTGTAAATAAGAAACGCTCAGCGAACGTAGTTCCAATCTTAATCAAGAGGTTTGAAGTAATGAAATAAGAGATGAAATAAAACAGAATTGCGAATGAATAAATATATTTTTTCCGGAAACCAATAATCGCAACTGCAATAAGTCCGATATGTATGATAAGCGAAAGAATGGCACTGATATTATTCCAACCCACAATCGGAAATTGATTGAATGAATAATCCCATGAAAGGGTTATTGGAAAAATAAAAAGTAATAAAGCGTGAAGCAGCATTGTAAAATTAGTTGCAAGCTGTTCGGAAAAACTCTTTGCTGCCATAAGAGAATTTTGCCAGATCTCAAATGGTTGAGTAAAGCTATTTGAATCGAGTATTGAATATCTTAATACAAGTACGAGACAAGTTATGACAATGAATGGAATTGTCCATATAAAAATCTGCCTCAAAGAGGCTGAAGTAAAGAAATAAAGAACAAGAGGAATTAAACCTAAAAAAGAAAATCCGTTTTCCTTACTCAACAGGCAAAAGAAAAAGCAAACACTGCTGTATATAAGCAGTCGAGTCGTCTTGTATAAGCTATATCTGTAGATAAAATCAAGACTGAGAATCCCGAATAGCATGCAAAGTATTTCATCCCGGCTCTTGATGTTGGCAACGACTTCTGTATGCAGAGGATGGAGTGCGAACAGAAGTGTAATAAAAACCGGAAATACTATTGAGTAATTACTTAGAAGTCGAAGAAGGAAACGGAAAAGCAATAAGCAGAGCAATGCAAAAATCAGAACATTAAAAAAATGCCCGGCCCTGGGACTATTTCCAAAGAGCGATTTTTCAATTGCAAAGTTTATCAAAACGACCGGCCGATAGTCGCCGATATTTGTTCCATTAAAACCGAAAAGCGTTCCTTTTCCTACCAGGTCGGGGAACGACGAAATCCCTTTTTGTACAAAGACATTCTCATAAGTATACATGTTGTCATCACATGCATAGTCGAATGGTAATGTGTTAGCATAAATTAAAAATGCAACGAAGAAAATAATCAGGCTCCACTTTTTCTGGTTTGAATTTTCCTGAAATGATTTATCTTTTTTCAACCCGGCGATAATATATTAAAGAATTTAATTATTTGTACCCCAGCCATCTTCTGTTTGCTTTATCAAACAACCAGAATATTCCATTGGCATAACAGAAATTTAAGGTGAGTTCTGCAGGAGCATCACCAGGAAGTCGAAGCACTTTAGTCATAAGGCCGGTAGCAATATTGTAATATTCGATCTGCATGTCAAATGCATTTAGCAATGCAATTTCAGAACCCGGGATTCCGGTAAATCCAATAGATGTGCTATTATACTTTTCGCCGAGATCGAATTCTTCATCCAGTTTAATCTGATCTTGCGTACGCGATCCATAATGAAAAATAAAACTTGTATCGATAGAACCGGTAGAAATATTACGTCTTTCTACTCCGAGTAAATTTACATTATCGAAGAAGTAAACACCATTGTTTTTTTCATCGTATACTCCTGTACTTTGGGCTTCAGGCTGCTTCATTCCCCAGAAAAGTTTTCTCATATAAACTTTAAGTCCGCTTTCATCGGTCATGTATTCGACCCAGCCGAAGTCGTTATATGCATTTCCCTGGATTTTCTTTTCCTGAGTGTTATACCATAAGCCGCGCACATCAAACATCGTCGTTAGCAAAGTATCGGTGAGCGAATTTCCTGATTCATCAAATATTTCAAGTGGAAATTCTGCATTCCCGGCCATAGCTACATAATATTTTTTTTGCAAAGGATGCCAGGCAATTGAAGCGCCATTGGAACCGCCGATTTTTGCATGGATCTTAAGCTCCATTGTCTTTGATAATATTTTTGCATCGGGGGAGGGAACAGAATGTGCTTTGGAAGTTTTTTGTTTTGGTTTTTGCGAAAATGAAAGGTTAACTCCAATCATTAATAATGAAAGAAATAATAATTTTTTCATAACCTTAGATTTTAGTATTTGAGTCAATGAAAGGAATTTTCTTTGTGATCTTTGCGTTTACCTTAGCGAACTTTGCGGTTTATAAGACATGATGTTTTTAACCGCAAAGTGCACGAAGATCTAATCGCAAAGTTCGCAAAGAAGAATTTGTTCAAATATAGAAAATCCGGAATGTATTAAAATGTTGCTAAATGAGATTCAAGCAACCGAGATATAAACAATAAAGTACCTCGAAGTGAGTGAAAAAAATCAAAGAATCAATTGGATTTCATAATAGGGAGAATTTTTTTCTTCATACCAGATTTAACTTCTACAAAGTAAATCCCCGATGAAAGATTTTCTCCCAACGTAATTTGTCCGGTGATCTTTTCTCTCTTATCAATGATTTGACCACAGACATCATAAATACACACTGATATTATCTCAGAAGTTGTTAGATTGAAATCTTTGCTGAATGGATTTGGAAATATTTTTACAAATGTGTCATCATGGAACGGATCATTAAATCCCGCACATAAGTCGAAGGTAACATCAATCGTATCGCTGTTTATACATCCCTGAGCATCGGTTACTTCAACTGAAAATGTTTCTGTGCTTAATCCTATACTGCTACTATCAATGGTAATTGAAGAAGTAGTTTGTCCGCTTGACCAGTCATAATTGCTGAAACCGGAACCTGCATTTAAAACAGCAGAATTATTAGCACATACAATAATATCATTTCCAAGAGCGATGTTTGGTAAACCGGCCACAACCTGGAAGACAGATGCATTATTGGAACAACCCGAACTGTTGGTAATAGTATAGAAGATTGTATAAACTCCAACACCTGTCGACGGAATAAAATTTCCATTGTTTACACCTACACCACTGTAAACTCCACCCGAAGGCGATCCATTATTGAGATGAATAGGGGGTGCATCTACGCATGCAACATTGTTCGGACTGATCGAAACGGTAGGTATTGCGAGTACATTGACAGATGCAGGATTGATATCGCTGCAGCCATTGCCATCTGTGTATTCATAATAAAGTGTAAAGCTTCCAACACCTGCGATCGAGGGAGTAAATGCTCCGCTGCTAACACCAGGTCCGCTGTAATTGCCGCCGGATGGAGTCCCGGTATTTAGAGTTATAGGTGTTGCATTCAGGCAAACATCAGAAAGATTTGGAAAATGTACCTCTGGCAAATCATTAACAACGACAGTAAATTCCTGTACGGCCTGGCAACCCGATGCATTTGTTGCTGTGACTGTGTAATCAATTGTAGCATTTGGTTTCGCAATAACATTTGGGCCGTTGCCGGTAGATAATCCTGTCGTTGGAGTCCATGAATAAGTTGATGCCCCGCTTGCCTGGAGAATAAGTGAGTCGCCAATACATATTGAATTATGCAAACCAGAGATGTTGAAACTGAAAGTTGCGGAAACGGCACTTGTACTTGCAGGAGAACTGGTTCTGTAATTGATCGAAGCGCCGGTGCCGTTGTATTCAAATACTGCAAAATAATAAGTAGAGCCGGGAGTGAGACCGGTAACCGTTACGCTGTTACCGGTTCCGTCATAAACGACATAGTTATTACTTCCGAGATTACTTCCGTTGCCGAAATTATTATTGGCGGAATAAATAAATCCGTCGACGGGATCGGTATTAACAGCAGAGCCCTGATGAACAACAATTATTCTCCGGTCACCATTTCCGGGAGTGAACGTAAAATCAAGATCGGAACAATGTCCCTGGCTTGCCGCAAGATTTGTAGCCTGTGTAGTAGGAGCGGAGACGGGTTCGGCGG